>Ga0335074_10013069_pt1 | contig 11658 bp, 6 predicted proteins | sample Lox_Sample_23_FD_206715 | JGI IMG/M metagenome (GOLD analysis project Ga0335074, IMG submission 206715) | Soil microbial communities from Loxahatchee National Wildlife Refuge, Florida, United States - Lox_Sample_2.3 | ecosystem: Environmental > Terrestrial > Soil > Wetlands | place: USA: Florida...
CCGGCGATCGTCGTGCAAGCGTGGCTCGCGGGCGCCAGCCCGGAGATCATGTCGACCAGCATCGCCGCTCCATTGGAGCGCCATCTTGGCCAGATTGCCGATGTCACCGCGATGACCTCGTCGAGCTATCGCGGCTATAGCGAGATACGGCTGATTTTCGGATTGGACCGGAGCATCAATGGCGCCGCACGCGACGTCGAGGCGGCGATCAACGCCGCGCGCGCCGATCTGCCCACCACGCTCAAGCAAAATCCCTCCTACTACAAGGTCAATCCCGCCGAAGCGCCGATCCTGGTCCTGGCGCTCATCTCGACGACGCGCAGCGCCGGCCAGCTTTACGACGCCGCTTCCATCTTCCAGCAGAAGCTGTCGCAGGTCCAAGGCATCGGCCTGGTCCAGATCGAAGGCAGCTCGAAGCCTGCGGTCCGCATCGAGCTCAACCCACACGCGCTTTTCCACTACGGCATCGGGCTCGAGGATGTGCGCGCCGCGCTCGCCGCGGCGAATGCCAACGCTCCCAAAGGCGCGATCGAAAGCAATGGCCGCCGCTATCAGATCTACACCAACGATCAGGCACGCGACGCCGCGCAGTATCGCTCTCTCGTGATCGCCTCGCGGAACGGCTCGGTGGTGCGCCTCCACGACGTCGGCGACGCCGTCGATTCGGTCGAAGACCTGCGCAACCAGGGCCTCGCGAACGGGAAGCCGGCCGTTCTGGTGATCCTCTATCGCCAGCCGGGCGCCAATATCGTCGACACGAGCGACCGGGTGAAAGCCCTGCTGCCGCGCCTGCAGGCGTCAGTGCCGGCTGACATCGACGTCGCCCTGACGTCCGATCGCACCATTACCATCCGCGCCGCACTTCACGAAGTCGAGACGACGCTGTTGATCTCGATCGGCCTGGTGATCCTTGTCGTCTTCCTGTTCTTGCGCCGCGCAACCGCCGCGCTGATCCCGAGCGTTGCCATTCCCGTATCGCTGCTCGGCACGTTCGGCGGCATGTATCTGCTGGGCTACAGCCTGGACAACCTGTCGCTGATGGCCCTCACCATCGCCACCGGCTTCGTCGTCGACGACGCGATCGTCGTCCTGGAAAACATCACGCGTCACCGCGAAGCGGGTGTCCCGCGCTTTGCCGCCGCCACGCGCGGCGCGGCCGAAGTCGCCTTCACCGTGCTCGCCATGAGCACCTCCCTGGTCGCCGTTTTCATCCCGATTCTGCTCATGGGCGGCCTGGTTGGACGGATGTTCCGCGAGTTCGCCGTGACCCTGTCGATCGCGATTGCGATCTCTCTTGTCGTCTCACTGACCGCGACGCCCGTCATGTGTGCCTCGCTCACCCGGCGCGATGCGGGAGCCCCGCCGGGGAGATTGGCGCGGCTCGCCGAAAACGGGTATCGCGGTGTTCTGGGCCTATACGAGCGCACGCTTGTCTGGGCGCTCGCCCATGCTCGGCTGACGATGCTGGTGCTGATCGCCATCCTTGGTCTCAACCTCTATCTCTTCGCGATCGTACCGAAAGGATTTTTTCCACAACAGGACACGGGACGGCTGGTCGGCTGGGTCGAGCCTGATCAAAGCGCCTCTTTCGCCCTCATGCGCGACAAGCTGATGGCATTGCTGTCCGTCGTCCAGAAGAACCCCGCGGTCGACAGCGTCGCCGGATACGCCTGGGGTTTCGTCATGGTCTCCCTGAAGCCGCTCGCCGACCGCAAAGTCTCCGCCGACGAGGTGATCGCCGGGCTGAGAACAGAGCTCGCGAAGGTGCCGGGAGCGACCCTGCGCCTGCGCGTGGCACAGGACATCAGTATCGGCGCACAGGCCGGACACGCTCAGTACCAGTACACCGTGCTCGCCGACGACCTCGGCGAGCTGACCACGTGGATGCCCAGAATCGTCAAGGCGTTGCAGCGCCTCCCTGAGATCGTCGATGCCGATCTGGACGAAAACAACGAGGGCCTCGCCGACAACCTGGTTGTCGATCGCGATACCGCCATGCGGCTCGCGCTCAGCATGAGTCAGATCGACAATACGCTCTACGACGCCTTCGGTCAGCGTCAGGTGTCGACGATCTACGACCCGCTCAACCAATACCACGTGGTGATGGAGCTTGCCCCTCGCTACTGGGCAAACCCTGAAGCGTTACGCGAAATCTATGTAAGCACCGGCGCCGGTCCGGTAAGCGGAACTGGCGGCAGCAACGCGGTGGCCGGCACGGTGGTCTCCGACCCGCCGCCGAGGTCGGGGCCTAGCCGCATCGAGTCGGTCGCGGCCGAGCTTGCCGCCGATACCGCGCGCAATCAGCGCTCGAACCAGCTGGGCAATGCCGGGCGAGAGCGCGTGTCGACCGGTGAGGCGGTCAGCACCGGCGTCGAGACGATGGTGCCGCTCGCGGCGTTCAGCCGCTTCGAGATCGGGACGACGCCGTTCGGGATCGATCACCGGGGGCCGTTCGTCGCCGATACGATCTCGTTCAATCTGGCGCCCGGCAAATCCTTGAGCGACGCGGTCGCCGCGATCGATCGAACGATGAGCCAGATGAACCTGCCCGCCGGCATCCACAGCAGCTACCAGGGAACGGCGCGCGTGTTCGAGCAATCGGTCGCCAACGAGCCGATTCTCATCCTCGCGGCGCTGCTGACGGTCTACATCGTGCTGGGGTTCCTCTACGAGAGCTATGTGCATCCGCTCACGATCCTGTCGACCCTGCCCGCCGCCGGCGTCGGGTCGGTGCTCGCTCTGATGGCGTTTCAAACCGAATTCAGCCTCGTCGCGCTGATCGGCTTGATTCTTCTCATCGGCATCGTGCAGAAGAACGCAATCATGATGATCGACTTCGCACTCCACGCCGAGCGCAGCCAAGGGCTGAGTTCGCGCGAGGCGATTTACCAGGCGTGTCTGCTGCGCTTCCGTCCGATCATGATGACGACGATCGCCGCGCTGCTGGGCACGCTGCCGCTGATGCTTGCCGGCGGCGCCGGCGCGGAGCTGCGCCGGCCGCTCGGCATCTCGGTCGCGGGCGGGCTGTTGGTGAGCCAATTGCTCACGCTCTACACCACGCCGGTCGTCTATCTCTACTTCGATCGCTTCCGCGCCGGGCGACGCCATCGATAGAAACGCTGGCCCGCAGCGACCTGTTACTCAGAATCAGAATTTCCTGACACAGCCTGCAACGCCGTCGACGCCCCACCTCACCCTCCCGCTTACGCGGGTCCCTCCCTCTCCGCCCCTGTGGGGCGGAGAGGGTTGGGGTGAGGTGGGGTGAATCACGGATTTGCGATAGGCGGTACTAGCTTCGCTTTGGCTCGTTCGGCCAAGTCTACTCCGCGGCTGTTTTTTCGGTTGCAGCTTTTAGCGCACGCCAGATCCGGTCGGGCCGAAGCGGCAGCTCGTCGATTTCAATCCCGAAGGGCTGAAGCGCATCGCAGACCGCGTTGGTCACGGCGCCGGGTACGGCACCAGGAATGCCTTCGCCCAGCCCGCGGCTGCCGAGCGGCGTGTGTGGACAGGGCGTGCCCGCCTCGTGGTGGACCTCGACCGAAGGCACGTCCGCCGCGGTCGCCAGCTTGTAGTTCTCGAATGTACTGGTGAGTTGCTGACCGGCCTCGTCATAGACGAACTGCTCAAAAAGCGCGTTCGAGATGCCCTGCACGACACCGCCTTGGACCTGGGCTTCCACGATCTGTGGATTGATAACCGTACCGACGTCTTCCGAGGTGACGTAGCGGGTGATCTTGAACTGCCCCGTCTTGGCATCGACCTCGACGAAGCAGGCATGGGCGCTGAAGCAGATCATCGGCGCGTCCGCTTCGAAGAAAGCGGTGTGCTCGAGGCCGCCCGACTCGCCCTGCGGCAGGTTCAACGGCGCCATGATGATGCGCTCGACCATTTCGCGGAAGGTTTTGCGGATGTTGTCGTCCTTCGCGAACACGATCTGACCGTCGGCAAACACGAAATTGCTCGGGTCCGCGTCGAGCTTGAGGTCGTGTGCCATGATTCGCGCGATCTTCTTCTTGAGGAAACGGCAAGCGATCGAGATCGCGCTTACCGTGTAGGAGCCGGAGCGCGCGCCGATGGTACCCGAGCCGAACGGCGTCGTACCGGTATCGCCATGGGCGACGATCACGTCGTTGGGGTGGATACCGAACTCTTGGGCAACGACCTGCGACATTGTCGTCTCATGCCCTTGGCCCCCCGGCGCATCGCCTTCGAAGACCAGCACCTTACCGCGCGGATCGAGCCGCACTGTCGCCGCGCCGTAGCCGGGCTGGTTCTCCATCGGCACAAGTACAGAGGAGGCGACACCCGAAAGCTCGGCACCAACGCCGAAGCCCACACCGACGTAGCGCCCCTGCCGCCGCGCTTCCCGCTGCTCGGCACGAAACTTGGGGAGGTCGATCGTCTTGATCAGCAGATCCCAGACTTTGAGGAAATCGCCGCTGTCATAGTTGACGCCCGTCGCGGTGACATGCGGCAGGCTGCGGATGAAGTTGATCCGTCGGACCTCCGCGGGGTCCTTGCCGACGCGGCGCGCGATCTTGTCGATCGACCGCTCCAATGCGAAGCGCGCCGGGAAGGCCCCAAACGACCGAGCCGGCGAAAGCACCGCCTTGTTGGTGCAGGCGACGCGAATCTTGATATCGCACTTCGGCAGATCGTAGGCGTTCGGGAGCAAGGCTGCGCCGAGAAACGGCATGAGGTAGCCCCAGTAGACGCCTTCGCAGCCATCGCCGTTGTCGGCGAGGCCGCGGTCCCGCAGCGCGACAATCCGGCCGTCATTTGTGGCGGCAACCTCGAGATCGTGCATCTGGTCCCGCTCCTGGCTCACCGACATCAGATGCTCTTCACGCGTCTCAAGCCAGCGCACCGGCCGCTTCAGCTTCCGGGCCATGTAACAGACGAGGATCGGCTCGCGGTAGAAGGGCGCCTTGACACCGAACCCTCCGCCCTGGTCGCGGGGCGCAATCACCCGCAGCTTTTCGGCCGGGATGTCGAGCACGTCGGACATCGCGAGGCGGTCGATATGGGGCCGTTGCGTCGTGATCCAGGCGGTCATGCCGTCGCCGTCGTCCCAGGTTGCGAGCGCGCCGCGCGTCTCCAAAGGGGTGACGCCGCAACGGTGTACGCGGTAGCGCTGCTTGACCACGACGTCCGCCGCGCGGATCAGGCCGTCGACCTCGGCATCGTTCGCCGCCTGCGTCTCGGCAGTCCCCCCGCCGGTGAAGGTCAATGCAAACATTTCGTTGTCGGGCCACCCCTCGTGGACGAGCGGCGCCGCCGGGTCCAGCGCCGTTTCCATGTTGCGCACATGAGGCAGCGGCTCGTATTCGACCTCGACCAGCTCGGCGGCGTCTTCCGCCACGTATTTGTCGCGCGCGATCACCGCGGCGACGGGTTCGCCATGGAACTTCACCTTGTCCACGGCCAGCGGCCAGAAGGTCGGATACCGGGCCGGCAGGGCGGGCACGACGACCGGCTGCGGCAGCGACTTGATCTGGTCCTTGATGTCCGCACCGGTTACGACGGCGACGACGCCCGGAAGGGCGCGCGCGGCGCTGAAATCGATGCGCTTGATGCGGGCATGAGCGTGCGTGCTGCGGACGAAGACGAGGTGCAGCATGCCCGGAACGAGAATGTCCGCGAAATACTGGCCTTTGCCGGTCGTGAGCCGATGGTCCTCCTTCCGACTGAACTGACGTCCGACCCAATCTGAGGATCTTGGGTGCCGATCATGCGGCATGTTGATGGTGCTGGTCACGGCGTTCGCTCCCTGGTGTGATGTGTAGACCTTGTCGCAGACCGTCTACCCCGTCCGTCCGGCAGCATCCTTAATGGCATCCACAATATGAGCGTAGCCGGTACATCGGCAGAGGTTGCCGACCAGCGCGCTGCGGATCTCCGACTCTGTTGGATGCGGGTTCACCTTGAGGAATTCCGCAGCGTTCATCAGGATTCCCGAGGTGCAAAAGCCGCATTGCAACGCGTGATGGTCGTTGAAGGCCTTTTGCAGGACGCTGAGCTCGCCATCGACCGCGAGCCCTTCGACCGTTGTGATCCGATGTCCATCCGCCTGCACGGCGAGCATCAGGCAGGATTTCACCGCCTCGCCGTCGAGATGAACCGTACAGGCGCCACACACCCCTTCGAAGGTGCAGGCGACATGGGTTCCGGTCAGTCCCGCGACATCCCGGATGAAGTCGACGAGCAGCATCCGAATGGGGACGCTCTGTTGATAAACTTCACCGTTGATGGTGATGGATACGGTCCTGTTCATGCCGGCCTCCGTGCTTGGGCTCGGGCAAAAGCGGTGGCGACAACCTCGCGCGCCAGCGCCGAGATCAGCCTCTTGCGATAGCTCGCATCGGCCCACATATCGGCTTGGACTTCGGTTGACGCCGCGGCCCTATCCGCTGCGGCGGCTATCGCGTCGGCGTCCTTCGCGGCGGCTCCTGCGAGCGCCTCCTCGCCGGCCTTGCTCCGCCGCGGACCCGTGGCGAGTCCACCGACCGCCAGTCGCGCCCGTCGGCAACGGCCGTCATCGCCGATCTCGACAAAGGCGCACACGCCGACGACAGGGAGAGCGTCGGTCACCAATCCCCATTTCTTGTAGGCGCTGCCCGATTTAGGGGGCGCACCGGGCAATACGACGGCAAGCAGGATCTCGGTTTCCTTGCGGGCCGTCTCGAGCGGGCCCCGCAGGAACTCTTCGGCCAGAAGCGTCCGTTTTTCGCCTTTGGTATCCAGCAGCTCGACCGACGCGCCGAGACCGATGCACGTCGGCGGCATGCAGGCCGCCAGGTAGTTCCAGCAGAGGCTGCCGCCGATCGTACCGCGGTTGCGCACCTGACGATCGCCGACATGGCTGGCGGCATCGCGCAAAGCCTCGTAGGCGCCGTTGAGGCGCTCCTCCGCGGCGATGGTCCGATAGCGCGTCATCGCGCCGATGCGCACGCCACCCGCTTCGGCCGAAATGCCTTTCAATTCCGCCACATGCTGAAGATCGATCAAAGTTCTGGGCGAGATGAGGCGGGATTTGATGGCCTGCATGAGGCTTTGACCGCCGGCGATGAACTGCGCCTCGCCGACGGCTTGGGCGCCCAGCGCCTTCAACGCCTCCTGCACGGTCGCGGGCGCGAGGTAATTTTCGATTGGAGCGGGGTACATGGCACCTCCCTGGTCTTTGTTCATTTGGGAGCCTGCGCGGTCGCATCGGCGGACGGCGCCGTTCGTCCCGAAGACGGGGAGTCGTGGCTTCCGCGATGTGGAACCGCACGCCCGAGGGTGAACGTGAACCACAGCGTCGCTCAGCGGTGGAGAGATGTCACCGGCAACGCTCTTACTTGCCCGTCCGCGAAGCGCCCTCGCTATCGCACTCGCGAGATGAAATCCAAGAAACCCATTGCGCCGCTGGAGCTTTTTGAAATTCTGTCACTGATCGCCGGGCGGCGCAATATGCTCGCGCGCGACGGCGCGCATTCGGCGCCGTCGCGACTCCTTGCTCGTCATTTCGCCGCGGCGATCTCGCGGAACGTGCCATCATCGGTCAGCTCGAGCCCGGCAGCGCGCGCCATTTTCTTCATGGCCTCGGGCCAGCCGACCTTTCCAGGATCGTGGCCGCCGACAATGGCGAGCAGGAGCGCCGTCTCGCGCCCGGCGTTCCTGAAGCCGCGCATGACGTGGGTTGGCACTGAAATGACGTCGTACGGTTCCAGGGAGACCTCCTTGTCTCCCTTCGGCCCCCAATAGATGCTCCAGCAGCCCGTGAGCGGCATGAACACCTCTTGCGTGAGGTGGGAATGCAGCGCCGCTCCCTTCCCGGGATCCGCCTTGATGATAGCGAGGTGGAACTCCTGCGCCGCTATTGACGGACGGAGATCCGGATCTTCCATCGTGCTTTGCCCGATGAGGCTGAAGATTTCCCGCTCATGGCCCGGGATCCGCGTGTCGATGAACGACTTTGACGTGCTCCTCTGCTCTTTGAATCGAGCGACATGCTTCAGCATTTCTTCGACCGGGTAGTCGATATCCGTCACTGGCGCGACCTTCACCATTCTGGTCCTCCCTGAAGTTTGTGGCGCGCAACTTGCGTCGTGATCCGTGGATCATCGCGGTTCAGCCGACTTCTGCCAGCGCGACCCACCCGGCGTTGCGCCGCGCTGATTCCAACGCTGCGGCGACGAAGCGCGCGGTGCCGACGCCGGCTTCCGCGCCCGGTACCAGCATGGCGGCAGGGTCGGCCGCGCGCTGCTCGCGATGCGCCGTGATCTGCTCGGCAAGATCGGCGTAAAGCTGGGCAAATGCTTCGAGATAACCTTCGGGGTGACCGGCGGGAATTCGGCTCGCATGCGCCGCCGCCGGTCCGACACCGTTGCCGCCCCGGCGGATCAGCCGCGGTGGCTCACCGAGCGGGGCGAACCAGAGCAGCTCCGGCTCTTCCTGGCGCCAGACGAGACCGGCCTTCTCCCCATAGACTCTGAGGCTCAAAGAATTGGCATGACCCGGCGCCACCTGGCTCGCCCACAAAGCACCGCGTGCGCCGCCGGCAAAACGTAACAACGCATGGATATTGTCGTCGAGCCGTCTCCCCGGCACAAAGCGCGACAACTCGGCTGCTACCTCGACGGCTTCAAGCCCGGTGACGAAGGCAGCAAGGTGATAGGCGTGGGTCCCGATATCGCCGAGGCACCCCGCGGGCCCGCTCAAGGCGGGATCAGTGCGCCAGGCTGCCTGCTTTTGGCCCGTCGCTTCCAGCGGCGTTGCAAGCCAATCTTGCAGATATTCGACGTGAACGAGGCGAAGCGGACCGAGTTCGCCGGCTTCGATTTTGGCGCGTGCCTCGCGCACCAGCGGATATCCTGTGTAGTTGTGCGTGAGACCAAAGACCAAGCCGCTGCGCCGCACCAGCGCCGCGAGATCGAGCGCCTCTGCCACGCTGACGACCATCGGCTTGTCGCAAATGACATGGATGCGGGCTGCGAGAAAGGCGCTGGCGATCTGATGATGAAGATGGTTCGGGGTGACGATGGCGACGACATCGATGCCGTCGGCGCGCGTCGGCTCTGCAGCCGCCATGTCCTGGTAGCTGTCGTAGGCGCGGTCGCCGGCGATATGTATGTCGCGGGCAGCGGCGCGACCGCGCGCAGGATCAGCGGAGAACGCACCCGCCACGATCTCGTAGCGGTCGTCGAGGCGCGCCGCCATGCGATGGACCGGACCGATGAAGGCGCCCGGCCCCCCGCCGATGAAACCGAGGCGCAGGCGGCGCACAAGCGATGAATTGGCGGACATGGTACCGTCCCGTCAGCGCAATCCGAGCACGCGGCGGTTCGTCTCATCTGCCATTCGGGTGCCGGCGAAGTCGTCGAAGGAGCGGCTCGCGGCTTCGATGATGTGACGCGCGATGAATTGTGCGCCCTCGGCCGCGCCCTGTTCACTGCTCTTGATACAGCATTCCCATTCGAGCACCGCCCAGCCGGGATAATCGTATTGCGTCAGCTTCGAGAAGATGGCGGTGAAGTCTACCTGCCCGTCGCCGGTAGAGCGGAATCGCCCGGCTCGGCCAATCCAGGGCTGATAGCCGCCATAGACGCCTTGCCGCCCGCTGGGATTGAACTCGGCGTCCTTAACATGAAAGATCTTGATGTGGTCGTGATAGAGATCAATAAAATCGAGATAGTCGAGCTGCTGCAGCACAAAGTGGCTCGGATCGTAAAGCATGTTGCAGCGGCGATGATTGTCGACGCGCTCGAGGAACATCTCGAAGGTCGCGCCGTCGTGCAGGTCCTCGCCGGGATGGATCTCGAAGCAAAGATCGACGCCGGCCTCGTCGAAGGCATCGAGGATCGGTCGCCAGCGCGCCGCGAGCTCGTCGAATGCGGTCTCGATCAGGCCGGCCGGGCGCTGCGGCCAGGGATAGATATAGGGCCAGGCCAAGGCGCCGGAAAAGGTGGCATGCGCCTTGAGGCCGAGACGTGCCGACGCCTTCGCCGCCAGCCGAAGCTGCTCGACCGCCCAGGCCTGCCGTGACGGCGGATTATTGCGCACCGCCTCCGGTGCGAACCCGTCGAACAGCAGGTCGTAGGCAGGGTGCACCGCAACAAGCTGCCCCTGCAGATGCGTCGAAAGCTCGGTCGCTTCGATCCCGTGCTTGGCCAGAACGCCGCGCACCTCGTCGCAATAGGCCGTGCTCGCCGCGGCGCGTTCGAGATCGAAGAGGCGCCGATCCCAGCTCGGAATCTGCACCCCCTTATAGCCGTGTCCTGCGGCCCAACCAGCAATAGCGTCCAGGTTGTTGAACGGCGCCTCATCGCCGACGAATTGTGCCAGGAAAATAGCGGGGCCCTTGATCGTTCTCATGGCTTCCGTCCCGATCGGATGCTCAACCGCATCTAGGCAGCGGTTTTCGCCGTTTGCTCGGCCTTCCAACCTTTGAATTCTGCTTTGCTAAAGCGATTTTCTCAAGCACAAGGTCGACGAAGCACGACCGGCCCGCGACCGGCACCGCCGCGCAACGGATGACGTCTCGCTAATTCCGATTGACAAGAAACCGGTTTAGCAAGGCATCATCGCGCGTATCGGCGTGATTGATAGCGCGCCGCGAGATAGGGTTTGTGATGAAGAAGAGAAGCTGAATCGGCGGCTGCGCCCCACCGAGTGGTAGCAGCGCCGAGGCGGATCGTTCAAGAAATCGGTTTAACCCAGGGAGGAAGAGATGAAGAAGTTCGGGGCTTATACTTGCCTCGTGCTGGGCACCATCTTGGCGGCAGGTGCGTCGGGACAGGCGATGGCCGCCGATACCCAATATGTCGTCGGCGTTTCGAATACGCTGATCGGCAACGGCTTCCGCGAGGAGATGGTCTGCTCGATCAAAGCCGAGGCGCTGGCTTCGGGCAAGGTTTCCAAGGTCGTGCTCGCCAACCGCAACGGCGGCCCCTCGGAGCAGATCGCCGATCTGCGTAACCTGATTTCCGCGGGCGTCAATGTCATCATTCTGAACCCGTCCGACCGCAAAGCGTTGGACCCCGTGATCGAGCAGGCGATCGCTCGGCATATCATCGTGGTCGCGGTTGATCAGGCGGTTTCGGCGCCGGGCGCCTACGTCCTCGAGAACGATCAGGTGGCTTATGGGCGGAAGGGTGCCGAAGCGCTATTCAAGGCATTGGGCGGCAAGGGCAACGTGGTCGAGATGCGCGGCATCGACGGCGTGCCCGCCGATGCCGACCGGCACGTGGGCTTCGAGCAAGCGCTGAAGCAGTATCCGGACATCAAGGTTGTAGCCTCGGTTTTCACCGGCTGGTCGCAAGACAAGGCGTCCCAGGAGATCAAGGATCTGCTCGGCTCCGGCAAGAAGATCGACGGCGTCTGGACTTCCGGCATCGACAACGTGGTCGTCGACGCCTACCGATCGGCCAACGTCAAGTTCGTGCCCGTGGTGGGTGCGGACAACAACGGCTTCATCGGTCAGATGATCCAGGACAAGGACGCCGGCCTCGTTGCGATCGCGGTGACCAATCCTCCCGCCGTAGGCGGGGCGGGCCTCGGTCTCGCGCTCGACGTGCTCGAGGGTAAGAAGGAACCGCACGTCGTCCATCTCACGCCGCAAGTGTACGAGAACACGACCGCGGCGGGCATCGACTGGGCCAAGTCGGTCTACGATCC
>Ga0335074_10013072_pt1 | contig 11658 bp, 9 predicted proteins | sample Lox_Sample_23_FD_206715 | JGI IMG/M metagenome (GOLD analysis project Ga0335074, IMG submission 206715) | Soil microbial communities from Loxahatchee National Wildlife Refuge, Florida, United States - Lox_Sample_2.3 | ecosystem: Environmental > Terrestrial > Soil > Wetlands | place: USA: Florida...
GCGGGGCGGTTGCCCGCGAAACGCCGCTGATGGCCGTCTTGTACAGGTGGATCAGGTTTGTTTCCGCCGCGATGACCGCCTCCAGCGTGATCACGTCGGGGGCGGGGCTGGGCGGTCCCGCCAGCGGATCGGGCCCGGCGAACGCCTCTGAGGAGCGGCAGCCTGTGGCGGCGAGCAGCAGGGGCAGGGTCGTCGCCGAGGCGAGCAGCATGCGGCGCCTCGGCAGGAGGTCGGGCACACCGGCAAGCTACCACGGACTCCTCTGTCGGGTCCGGGCCGTCCTATCCGCGTGATCGCCAAGCTGCGGATAGGCTAGGAGCCAATCCCGCAGGTCGTGGACGAGGAGGTCGTGATGCCAGCAGGTTCGCGTCACGCGCCGTCGGACGACGAGAGCAGGATCGCGGACGTCATCCGGCCCGTCGTGGCCGCCGCCGGAATGGACCTGGAGTCCGTCCGGGTGACCGCCGCGGGCCGCCGCAGGCTGTTGCGGGTGGTGGTGGACAGCGATCGGGGCGTGAGCCTGGACGACGCCGCGGCGGTCAGCCGTGATCTGTCCGCCGCGCTCGACTCCGTGGCGGTGATGGGTGACTTCCCCTACACGCTCGAGGTTTCCTCCCCTGGCGTGGACCGCCCGCTGACCGATATGCGGCACTGGCGCCGGGCGGTGGGGCGGCTGGTACGGGTCCCCGTCACGGACTCCGGTGCCGTGGCCGGCCGGATCCTGTCCGCCGACGCCGACGGGGTGACCCTGGACGTCGAGGGTGCGCGCCGCCGCTTCGACTACGGCGTGCTGGGCGCGGGAGCTGTCCAGGTGGAGTTCGGGCACCCGCAAGCAGAGCTGGGAGCGACCGGCGATGGACATTGACCTGAGCGTGCTGCGGAGCCTGGAGAGCGAGAAGGATATCTCGCTCGATCAGGCCATCAAGGCTATCGAGGACGCGCTGCTCGTCGCGTACCACAAATCCGACGGCGCGTCGCCTGCCGCGCGGGTCGAGGTGGACAGGAAGAGCGGTCACGTCACGGTCTGGGCGATCCAGACCAACCCGGACGGCACGGTGGTCCAGGAGTACGACGACACCCCGGCCGGGTTTGGCCGGATCGCGGCGACCACGGCCCGGCAGGTCATCCTGCAGCGGCTCCGCGATGTGGAGGATGAGCTGACCTTCGGCGAGTACGCCGGGCGCGAGGGCGACATCGTCGCCGGGGTGATCCAGCAGGGCAAGGATCCCAGGACGGTGCTCGTCGACCTCGGCAAGCTGGAGGCGGTGCTGCCGCCCGCGGAACAGGTTCCCGGCGAGCGGTACGTCCACGGGGAGCGGCTGCGCTGCTACGTGCTGCGGGTGCACAAGGGGCACCGGGGGCCTTCGGTCACCCTGTCGCGCACGCACCCGGGCCTGGTGAAGAAGCTGTTCGCCCTGGAGGTGCCCGAGATCGCCGAGGGCACGGTGGAGATCGTCGCGATCGCCCGCGAGGCGGGCCACCGCACCAAGATCGCCGTCCGGTCGCATCAGCCCGGCGTGAACGCCAAGGGCGCCTGCATCGGCCCGATGGGCAGCCGGGTCCGGAACGTGATGAACGAACTGCACGGCGAGAAGATCGACATCGTGGACCACGCCGACGACCCGGCGGACTTCGTCGCCAACGCCCTGTCGCCCGCCCGGGTGAACCGCGTGCACGTCGTCGACCCGGCGGCCAGGGAGGCACAGGTCATCGTGCCCGACTACCAGCTGTCCCTCGCCATCGGCAAGGAGGGGCAGAACGCGAGGCTGGCCGCCCGGCTTACCGGCTGGCGGATCGACATCAGGCCCGACGCCGCCGCGCCCGGCCCCTCTGCCCCCGACCCCTCTGCCCCCGACCCCTCTGCGCCCGACCCGTCCGGCTCGCCGCCCGACGCCGCCGCGCCCGGCCCCTCTGCCCCCGGCCCCTCTGCCCCCGACCCGTCTGCGCCCGACCCGTCCGGCTCGCCGCCCGACGCCCCGGACGCTCCACCAGCCTCACCTGCCGCATAGATCCCGCAGGTGCAGCTCTCGCCTGGTGCCGAGGGCGCGCGGACACGGTAGACTTGACGCTAATGGCCGTACGATCCGAGCGGCGCGCGTCGAGCATGCCCGTCATGCGTACCTGCGTGGGCTGCAAGGAGCGTGCGGTCAAGTCCAGCTTGCTTCGCCTCGTGGCGGTTGGGGACGTCATCCAGCCCGACCCGCGAGCCCGGCTCCCCGGCCGGGGTGCGTACCTGCATCCCAGCCTGGCGTGTTTCGAGCTCGCGCAACGGCGCCGGGCGTTTCCCCGGGCGCTCCGCTCGGCGGGATCACTCAGTTTCGCCCTACTGGCTGAGTATCTATGCCGCGCGGATTGCCCGGCATAGCATTACTGCGGCGGAACACACCTGGCTGGACAGCAAGGCGTAACGCGAGAAGGAACACCTGTCGGAAAGCAGGTCGAGAAGCTGATGAGCGCTCGATGAGCACGCGGCGATGATCACCATAGGCTGAGGCCCGCCCGGAGCACGCTCTGCCCGGGCCGGGGTCCGGTAGAAGGCCCAGGGAAGGGCCGAGAGGGAGCGTAGTGGCGAAGGTCCGGGTTTACGAACTCGCGAAGGAGTTCGGGGTCGAGAGCAAGGCCGTGATGGACCAGCTCAAGGAAATGGGCGAGTTCGTGCGGTCAGCGTCCTCGACGATAGAGGCGCCCGTGGTCCGGCGGCTCAAGGAGGCATTCGCCTCGACCGCGCAGGATCAGCAATCAAGGTCCAGGCCAGCGGCGTCCGCGCCGCGTGACGGGGCCTCCTCCCCGGCTGCGCCGGGGACCGCCGTAGGCGGGCCTGCGCAGCCGGGCAATGGCGCGCGCGCTGGTGCCGCCCCGGTGGCGGCCCGCGGCGACGGCGCGGCCGGAGGTTCCGCGCCCAGCGCGGTCTCCGACGCAGCGAGGGCGGCCGCTGGAGCGGCTGCACCCGAAGCGGCCGGCCCGAGCCGGCCCGGCCAGGATGCGGCCGACGGCGCGGCCCGCCGGCTGCCGCCGGTGCCCTCGACGCCCGCATCGCGGCCCGGTCCGGCACCAGCGGACCTCCGGTCCGAGCCGAGGGCTCCGGGCCAGGCCGACGTTCCCCCGCGCGTCCCCGGACCGCCGAGGACGCCTGTCACCCCCGCGGACTTCAGGAGTCCGGGTACCGGTCAGGCGCGGCCCTCCGCGCCCCGGCCCGCCACGCCTGGCGCGCAGCGCCCGGGACCCCAGAGCCCCCAGGGCGGCCAGAGCGCCCCGGGTGCCGCCGGGGTCCGGCCGTCCGCGCCGCGGCCCCAGGGACCAGGCGCGCCCCGGCCGGGAACTCCCCGGCCGTCCGTCCCGGGCGGGCCCCGTCCCGGCGGCCCGCGTCCCGGTCCGCGGCCTGGTAACAACCCGTTCAGTTCGACCGCGACCGGCATGGGCTCAGCTCCTCCGGCCCGGCCCCAGGGTTCCGTTCCCGGCCAGCCGGGTCGCCCCGGCGAGCGGGCCGACGGCCCACGCGGAGCCGGGGGCCCGGGTGGTCCACGTCCCGGCGGGCGCGGGCCAGGAGGCCAGGGCGGTTCGGGCGGCCCCGGTGGTCCCCGGCCGGGCGGGTTCTCCGGTCCACGCCCCGGTGGTCCCCGGCCGAGCCCGATGAACATGCCGTCCCGGCCCGCGCCGTCTGGTGGCGGGCGCGGTGGCCCCGGCGGACCCGGGCGCGGTGGCCCGGGCGGCCCCGGAGCCGGTCCCCGCCCCGGTGGCGGCGGTGGCGGCCGTGGCCCGGGTGCAGGCCCGCGCAACGCCGGCGCCCCGGGCGCTGGCGCGCCCAGGACCGGTGCGGGCGGCGGCGGTGCCCCGGCTCGCCCGGGCGGCGGCGGTCGCGGTCGCAGCGGCACCGCGGGCGCCTTCGGCCGTCCCGGCGGGCGGCCGTCTCGGGCCCGCCAGTCGAGGAAGCAGCGGCGCCAGGAGTTCGACAACATGCAGGCGCCGACGATCGGCGGCGTCTCGGTTCCCCGCGGTAGCGGCCAGGTCGTCCGGCTGAGCCGGGGCGCGAGCCTGAGCGACTTCGCCGACAAGATCGGCGCCAACCCGGCGTCCCTGGTCACGGTGCTGCTGCACCTGGGCGAGATGGTGACCGCGACCCAGTCGGTCAACGACGAGACGCTGCAGTTGCTCGGCGCGGAGCTGAACTACAACGTCCAGGTCGTCTCGCCCGAGGAAGAGGACAGGGAACTGCTGGAGTCGTTCGACATCGAGTTCGGCGCGGACGAGGGCGGCGAGGGCGCCCTGGTCGCCCGGCCGCCGGTGGTCACGGTCATGGGTCACGTCGACCACGGCAAGACCAAGCTGCTGGACGCGATCAGGCACACCAACGTGGTGGCGCGCGAGGCCGGCGGGATCACCCAGCACATCGGCGCCTACCAGGTGACCACCGAGGTCGACGGCGACGAGCGCAAGATCACCTTCATCGACACCCCGGGCCACGAGGCGTTCACCGCCATGCGGGCCCGCGGCGCCGAGACCACGGACCTCGTGGTGCTGGTGGTAGCGGCCGACGACGGCGTGAAGCCGCAGACCACGGAGGCCCTCAACCACGCGCAGGCGGCCGGGGTGCCCATCGTGGTGGCCGTCAACAAGGTGGACAAGGAGGGTGCCGACCCGCAGCGGGTGCGGGCGCAGCTGACCGAGTACGGCCTGGTGGCCGAGGAGTTCGGCGGCGACACGCAGTTCGTGGACGTGTCCGCCACCCAGCGGATCGGCATCACCGAGCTGCTCGAGGCGATCGTCCTGACCGCGGACGCCTCGCTTGACCTGCGCGCGAACCCGGACCAGGACGCCCAGGGCGTGGCCCTCGAGGCGCACCTGGACAAGGGCCGCGGCCCGGTGGCCACCGTGCTCGTGCAGCGCGGCACCCTGCACGTCGGCGACTCGATCGTCTGCGGTGACGCGTTCGGCCGGGTGCGGGCCATGCTCGACGAGAACGGCCAGCCCATCCCCGACGCTACGCCGTCACGGCCGGTTATGGTGCTGGGCCTGACCTCCGTCCCCGACGCCGGGGACAACTTCCTGGTCGTCACCGACGACCGGATGGCCAGGCAGATCGCCGAGCGCCGCGAGGCCCGCGAGCGTATCGCCCAGTTCGCCCAGGGACAACGCCGGGTCACCCTCGAGAACCTGGAGTCGGCGTTCAAGGCCGGCGAGCGCGAGGAACTGCTGCTCATCATCAAGGGCGACGTGTCGGGTTCGGTGGAAGCCCTCGAGGACGCGCTGCTCCAGCTGGATGTCGGCGAGGAGGTCAGCCTCCGGGTGATCGGCCGCGGCGTCGGCGCGATTACCCAGGACGACGTCAACCTGGCCATCGCGTCGGACGCGGTGATCATCGGCTTCAACGTCCGGCCGGCCGAGCGGGCGGGCGAGCTGGCCCGGCGCGAGGGCGTGGACATCCGCTACTACTCGATCATCTACCAGGCGATCGAGGAGGTCGAGGCCGCGCTCAAGGGCATGCTCAAGCCCGTGTTCGAGGAGGTCCAGCTCGGCACCGCGGAGATCCGGGAGGTCTTCCGGGTGCCGCGGGTCGGGAACATCGCCGGCTGCATCGTCCGCACCGGCTCGATCCACCGCAACAGCAAGGCCCGGCTGATCCGGGACAGCGTGGTCATCTCCGACAACCTGACGGTGGAGTCGCTGCGCCGGTTCAAGGACGACGCGACCGAGGTCCGCGAGGGCTTCGAGTGCGGCATCGGCATCGGGTACAACGACGTCAGGATCGGCGACACGATCGAGACCTTCGAGATGAGGGAGAAGCCGAGGGCCTGACCAACCGAGCGCCGGGTCCCCGGGTAGCAGTGACGCCGTGTACGTCGCGGCGCTGACGCTGGACGTGCTGCTGGGCGACGTGCACTCGCTGAAGGGCAAGCGAGCCGTCGTCCGGCCGCTCGTCGCCGAGCTGCGCCGCTGCTACCCGGGTGTCGCGGTCGCCGAGACCGGTCACCTGGATCTGCACCGGCGGGCCGAGATCGGCGTGGCCGTGGTGTCCGCCACCGCCGCGAACGCACTGAGCGTGCTCACCGAGTGCGAGCGCCTGGTGGCCAGGCACCCTGAGATCGAGCTGCTGTCGGCCAGGCAGCGGCTGTTCAACGAGGAGGAGTGACGGACATGGATGCCGCCAGGGCGCGCAAGCTCGCCGACCGGATCAGCCAGATCGTCGCAGAAATGCTGGAGCGGCGGATCAAGGACCCGAGGCTCGGCTTCGTCACCGTCACCGAAGCCCGGCTGACCAACGACCTGCGCGAGGCCACCGTGTTCTACACCGTGTACGGGTCCGATCAGGAGCGCGCCGACACGGCGATGGCGCTGGCCAGCGCGACCGGCATCATCAGGTCCGAGGTCGGCAGGCAGCTCGGCCTGCGGCACACCCCCTCGCTCGAGTTCGTCGCCGACGCGCTGCCCGAAAACGCCCAGCGGATCGAGGACCTGGTCACCCAGGTCAAGCACGCCGACGCCGAGCTGGCCCGCAGCCGCCAGGGCGCCCAGCACGCCGGCGATCCCGACCCCTACCGCATCCCGCGCGAGCCCGATGACGACGAAGAATGACCCGCCACAGGCGCGCGGCAACGCCTGGACTGAGGAGCGAGGAACGAGCGACGAGGGAAGGCGTTGCCTTAAAGGCGCGCCGGAGGCGGAAAGCAAGCACTACCTGGTGGTCGTGGATAAGCCGGGCGGCATGACGTCCCACGACGTGGTGGCGCGGGTCCGCCGCCTGGCCGGGACCCGGCGGGTCGGGCACGCGGGCACCCTGGACCCCATGGCGACCGGCGTCCTGGTGGTCGGCGTCGAGAAGGCGACCCGGCTGCTCGGCTACCTGACCGCGACCGAGAAGGAGTACCACGCCACGATCAGGCTCGGCCAGTCGACCAGCACCGATGACGCGGAGGGCGAGATCACCGGCGGCGCGTCGGCGGCAGACGTTTCCGCGGAAACGCTGACCAAGGCCGTGGCCAGCCTGACCGGGGAGATCATGCAGGTGCCGCCCGCGGTCAGCGCGATCAAGGTCGGGGGCCAGCGGGCCTACCGGCTGACCCGCGCCGGCGCGGCACCGGAACTGGCGGCCAGGCCGGTGACCGTCTACGAGTTCACCATCGTGGCCGAACGCCGAGTGAAGGGGGATGGGGAGGTGGGTGGGGCCCTCGACGTCGACGCGATCGTCCGCTGCTCGAGCGGCACCTACATCAGGGCCCTGGCCCGCGACATGGGTCACCAGCTCGGCGTCGGCGGGCACCTCACCCGGCTGCGCCGGACCAGGGTCGGCCCCTACCGCGTCGAGGACGCGCGGACCCTGGAGCAGCTCGCCGAGCGGCTGGACGTCGTGCCGCTCGCCCAGGCCGCGCAGGCGGTGTTTCCCCGCCGGGACCTGTCCGCGGACGAGGCCCGCCGCCTGGCTCACGGCGGCCGCCTCGCGCCGGCCGCCGCCATCCCGGGCGAGCCGGGCGCCCCGGGCCCCACCGCCGCCTTCGCCCCCGACGGCACGCTCATCGCCCTGGTCGCCGAGGAGTCGGGCGAGGCGCGCCCGCTCGTCGTCTTCGCCGAAGGCTAGGCTGGTGCTCGCCGCCGACGAAGGAGGACCGGGGATCGTGTACCGCTGGCACGGCTTGGACGACGTGCCCGCCGACTGGGGCGGGTGCGTGGCCACGATCGGTGTGTTCGACGGCGTGCACCGGGGCCACCAGCGGATCGTGAACCGGGCCGTCGAGATCGCCCGGGGCCGTAACCGGCCCCTGGTGGTGCTCACCTTCGACCCGCACCCGGACGAGGTCATCAGGCCGGGCTCGCATCCCCCGATCCTGACCCCGGCGCGCCGGCAGGCCGGACTCCTGGCCGCGCTCGGCGCCGACGCCATCTGCACCCTCCCGTTCAGCGTGGAGTTCTCCCGGCTGAGCCCGGACGAGTTCGTCCGGGTCGTGCTGTCCGAACGACTGCACGCGACCGCCGTGGTGGTGGGGGAGAACTTCCGCTTCGGGTACCGGGCCTCGGGCGACGTGCGGCTGCTGGCCCAGCTCGGCGAGAAGTACGACTTCACCGCCGAGGGGGTTCCGCTGCTCGTGGTCGACGGCGTGACGATCTCCTCGACGTACATCAGGGAGCGGCTGGCCGCGGGGGACGTCGAGGGAGCCGCCGCCGCGCTCGGCCGGCCGCATCGCGTGGAAGGCGTGGTCGTCCGCGGTCACCTGCGAGGCCGGGCGCTGGGCTTCCCGACCGCGAACCTGGAGACGCCGCCGCACACCGCTACCCCCGCCGACGGCATCTACGCCGGCTGGCTGACCAGCCTGGACCTGAACGGGAGAGAGACCAGCCGCTGGCCGGCCGCTGTCTCGGTCGGCACGAATCCGACGTTCGGCGAAGGCGAGCGCACCGTCGAGGCGTACGCGCTGGACCGTGACGACCTGGACCTGTACGGCATCCACGCCGCCATCGACTTCACCGCGCGCCTGCGCGGCACCGAGCGCTTCGACACCGTCGAGGCCCTGGTGACCCAGATGCGTGAAGACGTCGATCGAGCGCGCTTCATGCTGGCGTAAGGTTCACCCCGTAACGTCCAGGTGTGCCGATAAGCAGCGAGGCCAGGCCGCCTGACGAGCGGAGCCGGGTGCAACGTTAGCCGCGGCACTGGCGTGGGCGATGGTTTCGCGGAGGGCGCGCCAGGCGTGTTCGGCGTCCGCGGTGCGCTGGCGGGCGGCTCGGAGCCGCGCTAGGAAGGCCGACATGTCGTCTAGGGCCCAGCGCAGCCGGTAGAAGGTCAGCGCGGCCGGGTCGATGGCCCGGCCGGTGGCGGTGGTGTAGTGGCGGAGTTCCTCGCCGGTGTTGCCGGCGATCATCCACAGGTCCCGTTCCGGCGGGGCGAGCCCCACGGTATCCCAGTCGATCAGCATCGTGCCGGTGCCTGCCCGCATGACGTTCGCTCGCATAAAGTTCGCAGCGTGCGGCTCGCCGTGGGTGATGACCGCCGCCCGCGCCGCCACGCGCTCAGCCAGCTGGTCGAACGTCGCCAGCAGGCCGCGGACCTGGCCGGCGGTCGAGATGAGTAGCTCGCGCGCTGGCTCGCAGTAGGGCCCGCCGAGCCAGGGCTGGTCCAGCCCGCCCAACGCCGCATTGAGGGCCTCGCGCCTGGGCAGCCCGATCCTGGCCACCGGCGGCCGGGTCAGGGTCGGCGTGGCCTGGTGCAGCGCGGCCAGCAGGCCGGCGAGTTCCCCGCGCCGGCCGACCGGGTAGTCCTCGCCGAACCGGCCGCTGGTCCCGTCCAGGAACGGGAACACCGCGATCGCGTACCTGGTGTCCAGCGGCCGGACGGTCTCCCCGCCGAGCGCGGGGATCGGCGCGGCGACGAAACGCAGGCCGGCCTCCTGGCGCAGCGCCAGGGCGGTATCCATGGCCACCCGCAGGCCGTCCAGAACGGTGACGCGGCTGTTCCCGAGCCAGGGTTTGTCGTCCAGGTCATCGACCGTGACGAACCATCGTCGGCCCTCGCCGTCGCGGATCACCCAGTGGTAGCTCCCGCCGCCCACCGGCGTGTACCGCGCGTTCGCGGCGTGGATGCGCCAGCCTTCGGCCAGCGCACGCCCTACCTCACCGTCCCCGATTCCCGCAGGTCTGTCCCTCATTGACAAGCAGGCTAGTCGGCCCCGCAGCGCCGGAGCGAGCCATTTACCGGCGGCCAGGTCGACGGCCTGGCCTCCCGCTGGCCGGGATGGCCCGAGTCCGCTGCGCCCGGCTGGTCCCGTTGATTCCGTTAGCGACCCGTTACTGCCAGGAGTAAACGCGCCTATTCTCCCGCGCGTCACATTGAAAGTATCGTTTCACGACATAAATGTATCGTTCTGCGAAATGGGAGGGGAACTCGTGAGGAAGACCGTCACCGCCGCCCCTGGGCCCCGGCCTGCCTGACTGACCGCCGGGACGCGCAGGAGCCGCCGCCCCGCTCAAGCTCGGTGGGGGGCTTGGGCGGGGCGGCCCTGAACCGCGTTCCGCGAGCCCCGCTACGCGTCGGCGAGGACGGCCTCGAGCGCTTGCCGCAGCGGAGCGAGGCGCCGGGCCGCGGCCTCGCGGGCGGCCGGGAGGGATCGCCCGGCCAGCGGCTCGGAAATCTCGATGTAGCACTTGATCTTCGGTTCGGTGCCGCTCGGGCGGAGCACCACGCGGGCGCCGGGCAGCCGGAAGATCAGCACGTCGGCGGGCGGGAGTCCGCCCCGGTCGCTCGCACCGTCCGCGAGGTCGGCCATGCTCGATACCGGCTCGCCACCGAGGGCCGACGGGGGTGCCGCCCGCAGACGGCGCATGACCTGCGCCTGGTCGGCGGTCCGCAGGGTGACCTGGGAGGTCAGGTGTACTCCGTGGGCGGTCTCCAGCTCGTCGTACCGGTCGAGCACGGAACGGCCGGCCGCCCTCGCCGCCGTGGCGAGCCTGAGCATGGCCAGGGCAGCCCCGATGCCGTCCTTGTCCCGCACCACACCGCCGACCGCGTAGCCGAGCGCCTCCTCGTACCCGAACAGAAAGCGCGTTCCCGGCATCCCGTCGCCCGCCCTGGTGATCCACTTGAACCCAGTCAGGGTCTCGGCGTAGCGTGCCCCGGCCGCGGCCGCGATCTTCGACAGCAGCGTCGAGGACACGATCGTGGTGGCCACCAGCCGGGCCTGCGGCGCCGGGTCGGCGGCCGTCCGCTCCAGCAGGCTGGCCCCGAGCAGGGCACCGACCTGATCCCCGGTGAGCACGCGCCAGCCGCCCGCCGGTTCCGGCACGGCCACGGCCAGCCGGTCTCCGTCCGGGTCGCTGGCGACCACCAGGTCCGCGTCGAGCCGTCGCGCGTCGGCCAGGGCCAGGTCGAGGGCGCCCGGCTCCTCCGGGTTGGGGAAGGCTACGGTCGGGAAGTCCGGGTCGGGGTCCGCCTGCTTCGCCACGACGTGCGGCGCCGCGAAGCCCGCCTGGGCCATGGCGCGCAGCATGAGCGTCCCCGCCACCCCGTGCATCGGGGTGTAGACGACGGTCAGGTCGCCGGCAGGCCCCGGAGCCGTGCCCGCGGCCACGGCGACGACGGCATCCAGGTACGCGCGGGCCACCTCGTCGCCGTGGCGGCTGATCAGCGGGCTGTCCGCGGCCGCGACCGGAATCTGAGCCAGCGGCCCGAGCCCGGCGATCCGTTCCTCGATCTGCGCGTCAACGGGCGGTATGACCTGGGCGCCGTCACTCAGGTACAGCTTGTACCCATTGTCGGCGGCCGGGTTGTGGCTAGCGGTGACCATCACCCCGGCCGACGCCGTCAGGTGCCGGACCGCGAAGGCGAGCAGCGGGGTCGGGCACGGCAAGGGAAGAACGTGCACCTCGACGCCCGCGCCGGCCAGCACCCCGGCCGCCTCCGCCGCGAAGTCCGCCGACCGGTGCCGCGCGTCGCACCCGATCACCACGCTGACCCCTGATTCGGCGGATTCGTTCCCCTCCGGTAGCCCCCCTGATTCGGCGGATTCGTTCCCGTCCGGTAGCCCCCCTGATTCGGCGGACTCGTTTCCGTCCGGTAGCCCCCCTGATTCGGCGGACTCGTTTCCGTCCGGTAGCCACCCCGAGCCATGCGCATCCCCCGGCCCCGTGCCGAGCAGCCATCCCGCCACCGCGGCGGACGCGGCCCTGACTACCGCG
>Ga0335074_10013073_pt1 | contig 11658 bp, 11 predicted proteins | sample Lox_Sample_23_FD_206715 | JGI IMG/M metagenome (GOLD analysis project Ga0335074, IMG submission 206715) | Soil microbial communities from Loxahatchee National Wildlife Refuge, Florida, United States - Lox_Sample_2.3 | ecosystem: Environmental > Terrestrial > Soil > Wetlands | place: USA...
CGGCGGCGCCGGGGGAAGCGGGGGCGCACTGGCCGTGCGCTGCTCGGCCCGGGTCATCCGGTGCCGGTGCGGCGTCGCGGCCCGTCACCGGCCTGGCCACGCCCGGGGCAGCCCGCGTCCCGGCTGGGACCCAGGCCATCGCGCACACCACCGACCATCGCCATAACTTGAACCGAAGGTACCCGCTGCGGCGGAGTACGACACCAGTCGGTGGGCCAGGGGCCACCCGAGGTTGGCGACCCCGGTCTCGAGCCAGACCCAGTTCGCAAGCTTGTTCCGTGCCGCTCAGCGGAGCCATCATTTTTTCGGCGCGACATGATGATTCGGTCGCAGGAGATGTCCACTCCGCTTGGTTATGGACCTTTTCTTAACCGTTTTGGCATAGTGCCAAACGGCGATTAACGCTGACGTCATGGAACGAGTTGATCACTGTGAGTGCGAGTTGCCAAGTGGCGTACTGCACGTCCAGTTTGCGTTAACCTTAGCTCGCTGTCGGCGCTTGGGAAGGCAAGCGCCGACGGCGCAAAACCGTCCTAAACGCGTGGGTCGTAGTGCTCGTAGCGATACTGACTTGATGGACGACCATGTCGCTTGGCCATGACACCTCCCTGTTCGTCAATTCCGGTAAGGTCGCGACCCAGTATGGGCCGCATCTGGGATGACCAGGACAGACTATGGTCGTCCTGGTCTTAAAGTGTTATCTAGCTAAGCGCCTGGTACGGTGACCTTCCCATCGCCTAGCTGCTTTCCCCTGGAGGCGGGCGTTCTGCCAACTCGCCCGTGTCCATCGAGAACGTGTTCCGGTCGGATGGATAAATCGTAATGGTGACCCTAACAGAGGCGCCGCTAGGATCGACTCCCACTTGGCGTGTCTCGAACACTGCGATACGCCCATCCTCCGGAATCTTGAATCGCTCGGCCTCTATAGGGTTCGGTGCGCGCACCTTCATGGTGTCGCGCGAGCCGATCTCCTTGATGTCGATTGCCTCGTCGAGGTAACGGCGAGTGCCTTCGGCGATGTCCTTGACTGCGAGCAGTCTGTTAGCTCCCCGCGCCACGAACGACATGGGGTAGTAGCTTGTCTGCATCGACCACAATTCGTCATCGATGTAACGCTCTTGGTGACGGATGACGACTTCGGAGCCCTGGTCGAGCTGAAGTTCGGTGGCGATCTCTCCACTAGCTTCCTGGATCTCGACCCTTGGCGTAGTGACGGCCGGTCGGCGGTTCATGGCTTGCACGTCCGACTCGTATGCGGCGCCTTCGAACCCGCCGAAACCTGTATCCGCGCTGACGACGGTCACGAAGGGGTCGACTGGCTTACGGACCAGTGTCGCGCCAGTGGCCTCCTTCTCCAGTACTCCGCGGTTGAGGAGGAACGCGATCGCCTGCCGCACTGTGTTCCGGGATGCCTTGTAGGTAGCCGCCAGTTCGCCGTCGGGAGGCAGGCGATCCCCCGGCGCCCAACCCTCTTCTCCGGACTTGATCTTGTCTTCGAAGTCGCTGGCGATCTCCCGGTACTTCGGCTCGTCAACCAATGAGTCTCTCCTGACCCAACAATCACACAAGACAGCGTGTGTAACGCCTATAGGTCCCACACAGTACCTACTGTAAGGCAGAACGGAACTGTAGGGCTAACACTGTTGCGCCAACGTGACCTTCCGTGCCATCCTCAGGGTGAGTTCCTACTGTAGGTACAGCCTAGACTAGGGGATCAAGAAGGATGGTACGTACAGAACCTCTTGTGTGGCGTGTCGGATCTTACAGCACGCCTGGCATCGATGTGCCTGCATCGGGGCGCTGGCTCGTCCCCGATTTCGGGCTGACAGCCGAGGCGGCCAGCGGGGCCCTAGGGCCCGATGTAACGGAGCCTTATTGGCGCGGGCGTCAACCCGAGGGGAAGCCATGGGTATCGGTGAAGATCTGGCAGATGTAATCCAAGACCCGGAGATGCTCCGGCTGGCGATCCGGCGCGCGGGGAACCGCGAACTCGCTCTGGACGCCATGCAGGAGGCGGCCCGTGCTATCGCGGAGCGGAAGAGCCCGGAACCGATCGAGAACCTGCGTGGGTTCTTCTACGTAACGCTGATCCACGAGATCGATCATCAACTGGGCCGGCCGGCCCCAATCCTGGTTGAGGACGCCAGCACCCTCGCAGATCCCGGTCAGCACGGTTCACCCTGGGCGGCTGACCCCCCGGCCGCTTCGGTGGAGAGCGATGCGCAGGTGCGGATCATCGGCGAAGCGGTGCTGGCCCGTCTCGGTCGTGAGCATGCTCGCGGGAACCTGACCGCCCTGGTTCCAGCGCGTTCCACTGACCCCCGTAGTTACCGAATGGCGATTGGCTCCGCCGCCAAGACCATCTTCGGGCTGCTCCTGGAGGGCCACGTAACCACGGCCGACTGGAATGTCATACTCAGGGCGGCTTACCCCCAGTGGTTTGACAAGCCTGGGCTCGCAGGCGCCAACATCGACCAGCGGCTGAGCCGGGCCCGGCGGGACGTCCAGTCACTGCTGCGATCCGTACTCTCCCGAGACGAACTCGCATCCTGATATGCCTTCAGCACATCGGGTGAACGTGCCCCAGGGCCCATCCGGCCTACTGCGTGTAACCGTCACTCGGTCTGCTCAGACGCCATCATCTGCCGAAGATCCCCGTCCGGGGTCGGCCCCACGACCGTAGCCGTCCAGATCAGCGGCAGCGGTACTTGCCACGCAGAACTCGCAGAGGAACGGCTCCTCGTCTGGGAGCAAATCCGCTGATCTGCCGGTGAGCAGAACGTTTGTGACCCGGGCGCTGATGAGCCTATGCGCCACCGTCATGATGACGATTCGGGCCCGTTTGGGGACAAGAATCTCCATGAGGGCGATCAGCACCGCGGGCAGGACGAGAATGCCGGTGGCGCGCACGATGCCAACATGGCTGGCTAGCCAGCCATCGAGTAGCGAGGCGAACGGCTTCGTCCCTGCCCAGGCTATTGCCCACAGCGCCGCCACGCTGGCTACGCCGCCAACGCCGTTGAAACTAATCCGGTGATGCCGGAGCAGCGCAGCCTGGGCGGCGGCTCCAGTGAAGAGTCCGGCCGCGCCGGCTGTGCAGGCGGCAGCCAGGCTGAGCGGGGTCCAGATCCCCATCGCGAAGACGACAACCGACACCGCGAGAACGATGAGGGAGATCGCTGCCCGGCGCGATGAACCGCGTAAGGTCTCGGGCCGGGACGAGGTCGGGGCCAGTGAGGCCAAGATGGAGCCCCAGCCGAGTGCGGCGATGAAATAGCCGACCCAGTCGGCGGGCAGGTGCAGTTTGTTGTGGGCCAGGACCGGGCTCAGCACCAGGACCGGGTCATCGGCCAGGGTTACCGCCGCAACGATTGCCAGCAAGAGAAATATCCTGGGCTGGTGCAGCGCCATCAGCAGACCATCGGCCATGCGGGTGCGCCGGGAGCGTGCAGTCCGTTCAGGCCGCCCACCGGCGCGGTCTACGCTGTGTTCGGCCCTGGACACGGAATGTAGCCGACCGAAAATAGCAGCCAGGCAGATGGCGAAGACAGTGAACGAGACCGAATTGAGTGCAAAAACCAGGCCCGGCCCGACGAGGATGGCCGTGAGCGCGCCAAGCGCCGGAGCTAGCGCCCGGCCTGCGTTATAAGACACCGAGTTCATCTTGACGGCATCCGTGGCGTCCACCGACGCGACGAGGTCCGGGATCAGGGCCGTCTGCAGCGGCAAGCCCAGGGCGTAGGCGAAACCGAGCCCCAGGCTGCCAAGGAATAGCGAATGCACCCCAAGCAGGCCAGCGTGATAGCGCCACGCCATGCCCGCGGCGACACCTGCCGACGCAAGCTGGGTGCCGACCAGAACGACTTTGATGCCGATGCGATCGGCCAGGATGGCTGCCCAGGGACTGACCACTACCATTCCGGCGAACTGCGCGGAAGTGATCAACCCCACGACGAAGACGGAGTGCGTGAGCTGGTAGGCGAGCAAGACCTGGGCCGTGCTCTGCAGCCAGGTACCGAAGTTGGAGACCAGAGCGCCGATGAAGTAGAGCCGGAAGTTACGATTGCGCAGCAGCAGCCAGGCGATCCGCCATTTCTGGGGCTGCCCGGGGGCTGCCGTCTCCGTGGCGGCGCGGCCCGTCGGCTGCTCTGATCCCGCAGAGCCACCGACAGGCTCTGGCACCGTCCGGCCCATTACTGAGTCGGCCCTCGTCAGACTGGCTCATTGCCAGCTCGTGCGAAGAACCCTACCTCTTCGCTCCCCAGGCTCATGCCCCGAATGGCCACCTGAGCACCTCGGAGCAACGCCCATCCACAGTCAGTATGGTCGTTAGCCCAGGCAGGGTCCGCGTTGCCGCGATTGGTGGGGGTTCTCGGCATCAGGGCCGGGGCCACTTGGCTCACCCACCGAGCCACAGGCAGCCACCCCCAGCCTGGTGGGGCCTCGGCGATGACATCTCAGCTTGCTGCCGGCAGCGGGGCCAAGCCATGGTCGTCTGGTTCCCCCTTGAGTGCTCCGGAGAGTGTAGATGGATTGAGCGCCCCGTCCAGAAGATCTGAAGCTGAAATATCAGTCTAAGCGTGCCACCAAGAGTACCCCTAGTTTGCTAGCCGCAAGTGGTGCACGCCCTTCGGGTTCCGGCCCGGCGGACTCGTCCGGTCGGCCGACCGATCCTTAGATGTGCGATGCTCGTGGCCATGAGAAGGTCAACCTGTCATTGACATTTATAGCCGCCCCGGCCGCCGTCTCGGCGTGTCGACTCGCTGCTGAGGCCCCCGGATGCCTGAGGTGTCTCAGGCGGATAGGGATCTCGCTAGCGCTGGCTCAGCGGCCCGTGGATCTTCCTTGTAAACCACGGTCAGGGCAATTGCGGTCAGAATTTTGGGCGCTGAGCCGCCGACAGCGGAAGGCGCCGAATTCGCGCCATCAGCCAGTGAGATTTCGGTAGCTCGATTTATATTGTGCGGACGGACCACCTTCGATCGATAAAGTAGAGGCTCGCAGCCATGGTCATGGTTCCGCTTCACCCAGCGACGGGGATAACTGCGGCTGGGGCGACCATGACCGTTCGTCTGTAAAAAGGCATTCTTGGTCTCGGTTGACGAGTCGCTTCCGGAGTGATCGGCAGCGAATCTGCGACCGTCGGCTTGGCCCACTGTGCCCCAGGATCGCTGATGGCGGCCGTTCATGACCTGCGGGCCTCCTCAGCCCGTGCTGGCAAGCCTGGCGTGGTTGCTTCCTTGATCTCTGCGCCGGTAGTCCGGGGCTGTGACAGGGCCTTTAGCCAGGGGTCTCATCGAGCGGGCTTTCACGGCGTTACTCCAAGAAACGCACCCTGATTCTAATCACCGTTTCCATCTCCTGCGTCCAAACTTTCACTAATGGGGACGGTACCGACATTGAAGATGAAGCGATTCCTGTCAGCTCGGTAGACCGTGACCGTTAGGCGCATACGTTCTTTATCCTGATCAAACGCGACCCGGAAAATCTCGAAGACCTGGATTCGCCCATCCCGGGGCAGACCGAAAAACTCTACCTCCCGTGGCTCTGGGCTTCTCACCTGAATAGAGTCTCGGTAGCCAGCCTGATTGACACCACAGGAGCGCAGGTAGGCGACGGTGCCTTCGTCGATGCCCACCGGCTCCGCCAGCCGCGGGGCACGTTCCGCGAGCACCTGCGGGTAGAACGAGGTTTGCAGGGACCAGGCGCGATCGTCTACGAAACGCTCCTCATGCCTGCTGATGACAAAGCTTCCCAGCGGAACTTTGAGTGAGTCGGCGACCGCCTCGGTGGCCTGCTGGACCTCAACCCGCAGGCCCTCTGTGGTGGCCACCCGCCCACCAGCCGCTACTTCGGCTATGTAGAGGCGTCCCTCACCACCACCGCTGCCAGTCTTCGGATCCGAGCTCAGGGTCGTCACGATGGGGTTGATCCGCTCGGCGACGAAGGATCCCTTGCCGTGCAAGGTGTTCACCGCGCCACTCACTGCCAGTTCGTTGATGGCGCGGCGCACGGTGTTGCGGGAGGCAGGGTAGAGCTCCATCAGCTCGTCCTCCGTAGGCAGCTGACAGCCCGGGCTGAATTCTCCCGAGTCGATCTTGCGGCGTAGCTCGTCGGCTATTTGCTCGTACAGCGGCCCAGCCATCGCATCCCCTGGGTCTATCGTCCAGCCCCGGCTGCTAGCCCGCCCAGCTGGGAGAACCGGCCCGACCTTGCCCGACTCATTCCAATAACTGGTTTCTCTGGTTTGAACCCTACATCACGGTTAAAACTCCGGGGTACGTACCTGTCATTGGAATGACACCATTGGCTGGTTTCAATGAGGTCACTTGATCACCACCCATGCCGCACGTCTCTGGACGAACGCTCTGCCCAAGGGGAACCGTGGTTTTCCACGTAGAGCTCGCGGGGCTAAGCCAGGACCCGGAGATGCTCCGGTCGGCAATCCGGTGTCAGGTTTCTACGCGGCGAAACTCTTCCGCCTAGAGATCGCTCCGAGAGGAGGTAGCGGTGACTGTCATCACCCCGGCAGATCCTGCCGTGCCAGATCGCCCCGACCCCGAGCACCAGGCCGCAGCCGGCCTGGCTGGCTGGCTTCGTGAAGACCGCGCCGCGGCCGAGGAACACGAGGAAGCCATGCGGGCCGGCCTGCACCGGCACGAGATGTTGCAGCGGAGGGAAGCTGCTGACCGCGCTTTCGAAGCGGCCCGCACCCGAGTCTCCGGGCTCATCGACCGGCACAACCTCGATGGCCGCCGAACTCTCGCCTTCTGGCTGGGTGCGGCCATCGTGACCTGTCTGGTCGTGCTCGACGCAATCCCGCTGAACTGGGCCGCGCAGGCCTTCGGCCTCGACGCCGCCGACAGTTGGGTAGTGACCCTGATCCTGCTCGCTGCCTCGATCGGGGCCATGGCGGCACTCGAGGCCACCCGTCGTGACTCCCGCCGGTATGCGGCCCTGGTCGGCATCATGCTGGTCGCCTATGCCGGGCTCGTGGCTTTGCGAACCTCGTTCCTGATCACAGTGGCCGGAGACAGCACCGCAGCCGCACTCCTGCAGGCTGTCGTGCTGAGTGCGATTTCCGCAGGATTGGTCTTTCTCGGTTCGGCGGTGATGGCCCGGACGAGGCCGCTACGGCTTTCGCGTGCTCAGGCCGCGGCGCGCCGCGCCTGGCGCGCCAGCCAGGTGGCTGAATCGGCCTGCCGGCAGGCCGATGACAGGCTTGAGCGGCACCTGGGCGTGCTGTACCGCCAGCTCATCAGGCACCCCCTGTACTCCACTGTGCCCCCCGGAATGACGCATTCCGAGTGGCTGGCACTCCTCAAGCGTGTCCTTCGCGCTCAGTTTGCCGAGCAGTGACTGCGCTGGCCAAGCCCCCGTTTGATCCGGCCCCTGGTCGTCAAGCGGGGCAGTCCGCTGCCGGAAAAGAAGCGTGCGTGCTGACACTGACTTGGGACAAAGACATTGGCCAGGTGACGCTAGAGGGCCTGCCTGAAGATTCGGCCGGCGGGGCGAGCCTGAGCGTGGCAGCAGGCGTTGAGTTGATCTTCGATGCTGCGGGCGGTCGACTTTCCCGGGTTCTCGTGGCGCCGCGAGAGGCAGGAAACCGGCCCGTCATGGGCGGGCCAGCCACGGCCACGATCAAGAAGTTGCTCGGGCCCAGCGTCTGCACGGCGATCCGGCAGCCGGCCCGGCGGCACGGGGATCCGGTGCCGGTCAGGGGAGACCGGGGCGCCCTGGCCGCCGCGTCACGGCTGGCCCGGCTGGATGCCGCGCGGCTCACGAGCGCCGTGGCAGACTCGCCGCTGTGGTCGGTGGAAGCAGCCCAGCTGGCTTCGAGGGCAGGGCTCACGGCGCGCACGATGGCGGAAGCCCGCTACGCAGCCTTGGCCGTGACGGGTGCCACCGAGATGTCTCCCCAGATGCTGGCTACCGCCGCCGACGCCGTGGCTGACCTGCTCGCTGTGCCCGAGCCAGCCCTGGCCAGCCAACTGCGCGACGCCGCAGTGCAGGCTAGGTCCCGGGCGCTGGCTACTGGCGGCCGCAAGCACGTGCCGGCCCCGGCCCGGCCGGATACCGGCGCCGACGGCGGCCGGGGCGGTGACCTCGGCCAGCTGCACTGGTCGCTGGATCCGCGGCTGATCCCAGCGGGTCTTTTCCAGCACACCCTGTGGCCCGACGCCGAGCTGACCGTCCGGCCCGAACGCTCCAGGCTGGACGTCGAGGCGCGACTGGCACCCGGCGCGGACCGGCGCGCGTTCGACACCTGCCGGGCCCGCCTGGTGGACCCGGCAGATCGCCGGGTCCTCGGCGTAGCGGTGTTCCACGACCTCGGTCACTCGCTGGTGCGGGCCGAGATCCGCGCACCGCGGCTGACGCGAGAGGCGTGGGTGGAGGTTGCCGGGGAGGCCAAGCGGCCCGTCTTCAGCAGCCAGTTGCACCACATCCGCCGTGCGATGCGCTGGGCGGACGCCGCCCTCGCCGCAGGGCGGCAGCGGTTCGGGCTGGCCGACGCCGAATGGACCAGGCTCGCCGCGGAGGCCTGGGCCCGCTGTGCGGAAGAGTGGTCGGCCGCCGGTGACCAGGACCGCGCGTACCTGGCGGCTACACACCAGGCGGCTGTCTGTCCAGGCCTGGGCGACCCGGTAGAGCCACCGTCCGGCTGGGCCAAGGAGCTGGCCAGCCACCCGCTGCTGGCAGAAGCGCCGTTTCTGGCCGAGAGCGTGACGTGACGACCGGTAGGGCCAGGATCCGGCAAACCGGTAGGGCCAGGATCCGGCAAACCGGTAGGGCCAGGATCCGGCAAACCTGTAGGGCCCGGACATGACAACCGGTAGGGCCGACCCGAATCGGTCGGCCCTACCGGCCCGTTGCCGCGGCGGGTGCCTTCAGGAGCCTTCGCTCACCGGCTCTTCGACCACCACCACAACCCTGCGGTTATCACCCGATGATCCTGGCGCGACGAGATTGCTGGCCCCATGCCCGACCACCAACAGAGATGATCTTGAAATGCCCCTCGACTCGAGGTAGCGAGCTACCGCTGAAGCGCGCTCCTGGGACAGCACCTGGTTGTGCCGTGCGCTGCCCGTCGTGGAGGCAAAACCGCTGACGACCCCGCTGGCGCCCGGCCGGCGAAGGTCGGTGAGGATCCCGGCGAGGGCGCGCGCAGCGGTCGGCCGCAACGTGGCGCTGTTGTTCGCGAACAACGCCCGGCTGGACAGGACTTCGGAGATCACGCGCCCGGCCAGCGCCGTGGAGACCAGGTCGTCCACCTGGGTGGGCGTCGCCTCCGGGCCGAGGACGGCAGCGAACGAAGCGCCAGCGGCCAGCAGATTCAACTGGGTGGCGCTCGCCGCCGCGGCGCTCGGAATGCTCGCGGTGACGACGATGACATCGTCCCCGTCCAGTTCCCCCGAAGCAGGCATGCCCCTAAGGCTGGCGGCCGATATCAGCACCACCCGGCCGGTGAAACGAGAGCCAGCCTGGTTCACCAGGCCGGACACGCTGCTGGCCGCGAGGGCACAAGCACGTGGGAAGCTGGCTCCCTGATGGCCCGCCTGACCGCTGCCGGAGACCGGCAGCCGTAGGCCATGGAGCCACTGCGTAAGCGCCGCCCTAGTGCGGCTGGTTACTGCCTTCCGCCCGGCGGCTACCTGCCCGCGCCACCGGCTCAGCGCATGCTGGTACTGCGCCTCCTGATACGAACTCGCGTCCCGGCCGGGTGCCGTCGGCCGGGATGGCACGGCAACGATGGCCGGCCCCGGTGACGTGGACGCGATGACCGGCCGCCGCTGAATGCCCGGCTCGAGGACGTCGAGGTCCTCTCGGGGCCGAGCCGTCGCGGCGACGACCTGGCTGATCAGCTCGCCCGGGCCCGTCGGCCCGGTCACGACGACCAGCATCGAGGGTGCGGCCCGCGCTGTCAGGGTCGACGGGGGCGCAGTCGAGTGGGCGGCCTCTGGGCTGGCTAGGATCGCGCCGCATCCAGCCGCAGCTGTCACGATGGCGGTCGTCCCAGTGATCGCGCAGCCATACCGAACGATTCGTCGGATCACGGTGTACTCCTTCCGCCAGGCGCGCTGAGTCCCTCAGGCGCTCTGTTCTGAAAGAGAACCGTCTGCCGGGGACCTGACCGCGGTGTCAGCCCGGCCGCCGAAAAGGCTCCTTCTCTATGCAGGACCGCAGAAGGAGCTGGACGTGTACGAACTTCAGGACCCGGCCGCTCGGGAGATCGTCGCTCACGTACTGGACACCCACCCTGAGGGGCACAGCCTGCTGGCCGAGGCCGGTCACCGGCGGATACTCGCGGAACAGTCGGCCCGGGACGCGACCGACGCTTTCGCGATGGCTAAGGCGGCCCGGCTTGGCTACGAGGCCCTCCGGCATCGGCTCGATCCCCGCAACGGGCGGACCGTGCACGTCGGGGTCGCCTCGGTGGCGCTGGCCCTAGTCCTCGTCGCGCTGCTGGAGCTGGACCGCATCGAATTCAGCGGGGTCCTGGCCGGGTGGTTGATCACGGCTGCGGCCGCCACCGCGACAGCTGCCTGGGCGGGCTGCGCCTGGCTGGCGGCGCTGGCCGTCCGTGAGGAGCAGCACGGCCGGCTGACCGCGATCGCTGCCGTGGCAGCGCTGGCCGGCTTGCTGCTCGCCGCCCTGCACAGCTCGGGATCGGCCGCCCTCCGGTGGCCGGGCTGGAAACCAGCCTGGGCGAGTCTCTTCCTGGCCCTGGTCATCCTGGCCCTGGTCACGATCGCTACCGAGATCATCAGGCGTACCGAACCGGCGTCGCTGCTCGCCGCGAGACGGCGCCGGCACCGCGCATGGAAGGACTACCAGGCCGCCGCGCGAGTCCAGCGTTCCGACGCCCAGGCGGCCGCCGTGGCCGCCCAGGAGTGGTGCAGCCTGGTCGATACTTACGCCACGGCCTATGCGGTCAGCGGCGCGGCTGTGGACCCGTCGCCGACGGGAAACGGCCACATCGCGCCGGATCCCTGGGCTGGGACGCCGCCTATGTAGGCCGCCAGGGCACGCGGACACGGGGCTCACGAATCCTCCGCGACGCCCGCCGACTATCGCCGAGCCACCGCAGTCGCCTGGCCGGGCCACCCATGCCCAGGCCAGGTACCGGTCGAAAGCGGACCACGATCCCGCAGGCCACAGTTTGAGGGGACCCACCATGGCCATCGCCCTGATCGCAGTCGTCATCTTCATCGCCGGTGCCGTCGCAGGCGGCTACCTCCTGATCATCCTCGGCATCCGCCAGGAGGAGCGGCGGCAGACCATGCTGCACCGCTTGCCGCCGGACGCGAGCAGCCGGGCCGCCCGCCCGATCACGGGCCTGTGGGCCCGCCGGCAGATTGACACCGAGGAGTCTGACCGCCACCGGGAAGACCTGTACGTCTAACCGGCCGCAGTCTGGGCCGGCCGGGGGCTGCGGGGGCCCCGGCCGGCCTGCTCACAGGGGAGCGTCCGCGCCGCACCATCGCTGGGGAATGGTGCGGCGCGGACTGCTGTCCAGCGTCGGCTCGTGTCGCTGTTGCCGCCGGTCAACTGGGTCGGCGGCGCCGGACACTAAGCTCGGCTGCGTGCCTGATGAGGACTATTCCGCCGCCGCTTATCCGTGGCCCGCGCAGAGCGCGACCGGGGCTGGGTCGATGC
>Ga0335074_10013074_pt1 | contig 11657 bp, 11 predicted proteins | sample Lox_Sample_23_FD_206715 | JGI IMG/M metagenome (GOLD analysis project Ga0335074, IMG submission 206715) | Soil microbial communities from Loxahatchee National Wildlife Refuge, Florida, United States - Lox_Sample_2.3 | ecosystem: Environmental > Terrestrial > Soil > Wetlands | place: USA...
GAGTTCGCTGCCGCAGGCGCCCTCACCGGTGCCGAACTCGATGCGTCCGTCGCTTATCAGATCAAGCGTCGCGATGCGTTCGGCGACGCGCGCCGGATGATTGATCAACGGCGGCATCTGTACGATGCCGTGGCCGAGCCGGATACGCTGGGTGCGCTGGGTGCAGGCGGCGAGAAAAATTTCCGGCGCCGAAGAGTGCGAATATTCTTCAAGATAATGATGCTCGGCGACCCAGAAATAATCGAAACCTATACGGTCGAGCAATTCGACTTGCGAAAGCGCATCTTTGAAGTAGCGATGCTCGGTTTCGTGGTCCCATGGACGCGGCACCTGATGTAAATAAAATGCGCCAAATTTCATGTTCTGCTCCTGCGCCTCGGCGCGACCGTCAATGATGACCGGCCCGGTGAATGATCGCGACTTGGGTTCGCTAACATGCGGGCGAGAAATTTGTCAAATCACGTTTCATTGCACGGGGTCTCTCAGATTAGGAAGCGATAGAAGATAATCGCGAGCGTCACGCAAAAGGCGCACGGCACCAACCATCGCGAAATCCGCCGGATCCTGAGTCCCACGTCCTTACCATGGATGCGATGAGTCACGTGCACCGTCATCAGTTCGAGTATCGCGATAAACACGAAGACATAGCAAGTAAGGAAGAAGGCGTCGCTGAATGTCAGGTAAGGGACCCTGGGGAGGTTGGATGAAATCGCGAGCGCAAATGCGATCACGGTCAGCAGCGTGATGACCGCGACCTGGATCTGGTTCTGCAAGTCGAAGGTCTCCATCCAGAACACCGTCCATGACAGCAGCACCATCAGTAACAGCGGCAGGAAAACCTTCCACAGATAGAACCCGTAGCGGCGCACTACCTTGACCTCGAAGCGCAGCTCGGAAATTTCGAGCCCGTTCACGACCTTTACTCGGTCGGCGACCGCCGTCATCGCCGCCACGTTCCATTCCGCGAGCGAGCTGTAGCTTTTAAATTCGCTGGATTTCCAGGTCAGTTCGCGGTCGAGCACGAAGTCGACAGTCTGCATATCGCCGCCGGGGAACGGATGGATGTCGATCTGCAACGTCTGCGTGTCGAAGGGAAAGTTGCGCAGAAAAAACTTTGACGACAGCTCGGCGTCGAAGCGCTCGACGTAGCGCACCTCGCCCGCGGCGTCCGCCGTGATACGTCTTTGCTGCCGCTCGCGCGGTTTGACTGCGTTGACGAATTCCAACTCGGGCCGCCAGATGAGCGCAGGATCGACGGCTTGCGGCAGGTTGCCCGGGGTCGGCGGATGGGCCAGCCGTGGATCGCGCCAGCGCATGAACAAATAGCCATCGACCAGGAATTGCTCATTGGCCACATCGATCTGCGCGAGGTTGGTAATCACCAGGCCGATTGCGACCTTCACCGGCTGGCCGTTGACGAGCGGCGGCGTGATCGATTGCTCGGCGTGCGCCTGTGCCACGGCCGGCGCCGGGCAGAGTGTCAGAATTGCAACGACCGCTGCCGCCAGCGCCGCCAGCATTGCGCTGCGGCCCGATCTGGATGCGCTCCGAATCGGTTAACCCTCGGGACCGAGCATCTTTTCCGGCCGCATGTGGCGATCGAACTCTTCGCCGGACAGGAAGCCGAGCGCGATCGCCGCGTCGCGCAGAGTGATCGCTTCGGCGTGCGCTTTTTTCGCGACCTTGGCCGCATTGTCGTAGCCGATGTGCGGGGTCAGCGCGGTCACCAGCATCAGGGAGTTATGCAGCGAGTGATGAAGCTGGCGGCGATTGGCCTGGAGGCCGGCCACGCAATGCTCGGTGAACATATGGATGGCATCCGAGAGCAGCCGAATCGAGTTCAGCAGATTGAAGATCATGACCGGCTTGAAAACGTTGAGCTCGAAGTTGCCCTGCGAGCCGGCAATCCCGATCGCCGTATCGTTGCCCATCACCTGCACGCAGACCATCGTCATCGCCTCCGATTGGGTCGGGTTCACCTTGCCCGGCATGATCGACGATCCCGGTTCGTTCTCGGGCAGGCTCAGCTCGCCCAGCCCGCAGCGCGGCCCCGAGCCGAGCCAGCGGATGTCATTGGCGATCTTCATCAGCGAGCAGGCCAGCGTCTTGAGCGCTCCCGAAGCCATCACCAGTGCATCGTGAGCCGCCAGTGCCGCGAATTTGTTGGGCGCCGAGCGAAACGGAAGCCCGGTCAGCTCGGCGATCACCTGCGCAGTGCGCTCGGCAAACTCGGGATGGGTGTTGAGACCGGTGCCGACCGCGGTGCCGCCGATCGCGAGCTCGAACATATCGGGCAATACCGCATCGATCCGCTTCAAGTCCGCATCGAGCTGTGCGACGTAGCCGGAGAACTCCTGGCCGAGCGTGAGCGGCACCGCGTCCATCAGGTGGGTGCGGCCGATTTTAATCAGATCGGCGAACGCGCGGCGCTTCACGTCGAGCGCCTCGCGCAGCGTCTTGACGGCCGGGATCAGCCGATGAGTCAGCTCCTCAGCCGCCGCAATATGCATCGCAGTCGGGAAGGTGTCGTTGGAAGATTGCGACAGGTTCACGTCGTCGTTGGGATGGAGCGGCTTTTTCGATCCCAGCTTGCCGCCCGCCAGCTCGATGCCCCGGTTCGAGATGACCTCGTTGGCGTTCATGTTGGTCTGGGTGCCGCTGCCGGTCTGCCAGACCCGCAGTGGAAAGTGATCCTCGAGCTCGCCGCTGACGACTTCGTCGGCCGCGGTCTCGATTAGCCGCGCCTTTTCCTCATTGAGCTTGCCGAGCTGGCGATTTACGATCGCGGCGGCCTTCTTGAGAATTCCGATGGCGCGGATCAGCGGGCGAGGCATCTTGTCTTCGCCGATTGCGAAATGAATCAGCGAGCGTTGGGTTTGGGCGCCCCAATAACGGTCGGCGGGCACTTCGATAGCACCCATGCTGTCGGTCTCGGTGCGGGTTTGCGTGAGGGTCGTGGAGTCGGTCGGTTTCATTTCATTACCACCCTGGTTTGTGCTAGGCGTTGGCCCCGAGTATCAGCCGGTTATTGTAACCGAGATTTCGATCGTGCAAAGTGGCCGATACTCAGGTTTGCGCGGCCGGGAACCGGGCCAACAAGGTACCGGCTTGCGCGGGCTTTAAGTCGTCGTCAGGTCACGATAAGTTTGTGCGGGAGGAGAGAATAGTCAGCCATGCCATGGATCATAACCCGCCTGTGCATTGATTGTGTCGACACCGGATGCGTCAGTGTGTGTCCGGTCGACTGTATTTACGAGTATACCGGGCCGGACAAGGAGCATTTTCCTAATCAACTCTACATCAATCCCGACGAGTGCATCGACTGCGGCGCGTGCGAGCCGGAATGCCCGTGGCAGGCGATTTTCGAGGAGCCGGCCGTGCCCGACGTCTTCAAGGACGATATCGCGCTCAATCGGAAATCAGTCGAGATCAGCGATCAGTTCAAGGTCAAGGGCTTCGTTACCGTCGAGCATCCCACGCCCGAACAGGTAGTGGCCAACAAGAAGAAATGGGGACTCGACCCTAACGCCTGAGCGATCGCCGCGATCTATCGCACAACAGCCGGACGGTAGCTCCGTCCGGCTGTTTGTCGTTCAGATGTGGAATTACCGGCGCGCTCAGGTCATTCCGAATGGTTTCGGAAGCTCTGACGCCCGAATGCTAGATAATCCGCTTCTGGCCGTGCTTGAAACCGCCCTGCTCGCCGATCGCCGGTTCGTGCCCGCGCTCGGGCTCGCGGCCACGCTCGCGGTCCCGGCCGCGCTCCCTTGAACGGCCTTCACGCGGCGCGCCGCCGCCGACCGGGCTGATTTCGATCGATCGCAAGTAGCCCTCGCCCTCCGAACGGGTGGTAATCAGCGGGTCATCCTTCAAGGCCAGATGGACGATCCGGCGCTCGCGCGGCGGCATCGGTTCGAGCTTTACGGTTGCATGCTCGCGCTTGGCCTGCTCGCCCATCGACAACGCCATCCGATGAATCTGCTGGCGGCGTCGCGCGCGATACGACTCGGCGTCGATCACGATCGTGACCGCTTCCTTGACGCGACGGGCGAGGACACGGTTGACGATATATTCCAAGGCATCGAGCGTCTGGCCATGACGGCCAATCAGCAGTCCCGAGCCGTCGCCCTTGATTTCGAGCTCGATACTTTCGGGGTCTTTCTCGCCCTCCCTGATTTCGCCCTTCTCGCCCATCAGCTCAAGAATTTTTCCGAGGATCGCGATCGCCTCGCGAGTCTGTTCGGCGCGATCCTCACTACGACGGGTGTCGGGTCCGGCGCTCTCACCCTCGGCGGCTTCAGCGGATTCGCCGCTTTCTGCGGCTCGCGCCGGACGAGCTTGTCGCTGCGCAGGGCGATCCTCGCGCGGATGGGCACGCTCGTCACGCGGTGGCCGCTCTTCACGGCGTTCTTCGCGATGCGGCCGTTCTTCGCGTGCTGGCCGGGGTTGGCGTTCGGGCGGACGTTCTTCGCTGGTCGATGACCGCGGCTCCTCGCGCTGGTGGAGCGGCCGGTGTGGCGCTGATTGCGATCGCGTGACCGGCGGCGCTGGCGGCGGCGATTGCGCGCTGCTGGTCGCACCCTCGGGCGGACGGCGGGTAACGCGCACCCGCGCCGGGCGTGCACCGAGCCCCAACACGCCGGAGCGCGGGGTGCTCAAGACCTCGATGATCACATCGTCTTCGTGCGCGCCGAGTTCTTCGAGCGCCAGGCGGATCGCCGCTTCGACGGTGGCCGCGGTTTGCTCGCTGGAAATCCTGGTACTCATGTGGTTGCCGGCGCGCTTTGTTTGAATTCGTAGTTAAGGAACACTTGCTGAAAAATCCCGAGCACGTTCGAGGACAAATAATACAATGTCAGGCCGGCGGGGAGGCTGACAAAAATCAGGGAAAAGAACAGCGGCATATACATCATCATCTTCTGCTGATTCGGGTCGGGCTGCTTAGGCGATATCCACTGCTGCGCGAATGAGGTTAGCGCCAGCAAGATGACCAGTACCGGGATTCCGTGGCAGGAGGTCAGCGGCAGCATCGGCATCCCTGGTATCTTCAAGCAATCCGGGGCTGAAAGGTCCCGAATCCAGCCGACGAAGGGCGCCTGCCTGAGCTCGAACGCATTGAGGAACGCCTCGTACAATCCGTACAGGATCGGGAGCTGTACCGCCATCGGCAGGCATCCGCCGAGCGGGTTGACGTGATTGCGCTTGTACAGGTCGACCATCTCACGGTTGAGGCGCTCCTGGTCGTTCTTGAATTTCTCGCGGATGCGTTCGACCTGGGGCTGCAGCCGCTGCATCCGCATCATCGAACGCTGCCCCTTGATCGACATCGGCAGGGTGGCAAGCCGCACGACGATGGTTAGCAGGATGATAGCAACCCCGTAATTCGGCACAAGGCGGTAGAAGAACTGCAGGGCGCGTAGCAGTGGCAATGCGATCACGCTCAGCAGGCCGAAGTCGATAGCCTTGGTAAGCGCGGGATTTATCGGCTCGATGATGCTGAGCTTCTTGGGCCCCATGTAGACCCCGGTCTCGAGGCGAAGGGCGTGATTGAACAGCACCCGCACGTGCGCCTCGTCCTCGCTATAGGTCATCTCCACCGTGCCCGCGTGTGGCTCAACCGGCAGATAGACCGTGAGGAAATAGCGGTCGCCGAAGCCGGCATAGGTGATCGGACCAGCTATCGAGACATTACCCTTCAGAAGCTGTTTCTGGCTTTCGGTTAGCGGCTTGCCCCCGATATAGGCCTGGAGCTCGGGGATATCGCGATAGCCGGAGCCGCGCACGATCAGCGACCGGTTCATGCTGACGCCTGCCTGAGAGACGTCAGCGATGGCGCCCGCAATCGTGGCATGGAGGTCGAAGACGTAACTGTCGTTATCGAAGGCCAGGGATTTGGTCACTTCCAGTCCATTGCGGGTCTTGGCAGTGAAGGTCACGACCGCGGGATGACCGGCGGTCGCTTCGAGCTTGGCCGGAGCGTCGCTTGCATAGTTGAGTGCGGAATCCGTGAAGATAGCGCCGCCGCGGTTCAAGACCAGCCCGAGCGGCAACTTGCCGCCGGGTTCCTCCGGTACCATCTGGTACCAGGGACTGCCGGGCTCGGCGGATACGCGATAGTCCTTCAGGCGGAAGCTCAACAGCCGCGCGCCATCGGTGGTCAGCAACGCATCGTAGCGGCTGGTATCGACCTCGATAGTGCGCGCGGGCGCCGCTGGAGCTTCGGCGATCAACGAGTTGGCCACCATCTCCGGCGTCTCATGGGTCTCACTGGCCGGCGCGCCGGCTGAGGATTGCACGCCGGGCGAGGCGTTGAGCTGCGCCTGCTGGGCCGGCACCGGCGGATAGAGTCGCTTCAAAACCAGCTCCTGGTAGGCGAAGATCAGGCCCACCGAGAGCAGCACGACGATCAATAAACGGGTATCCAATTCCCCTCCCTCACAACTTCGCGGCGGCGTGGCCCCGACCCGGGATCGGATCCTCACCCCATCCGCCGCCCGGACGGCACCGGCATAGCCGTCGAATCGCAAAATAGCCGCCGCGCGCGATGCCGTGGGTCGCGACCGCCTGCCGCGCATAAGCCGAACAGCTCGGATGGAAGCGGCAGGCGTGACCCAGCAGCGCGGTCAGGATTGGCGAGACCACGGTGGCATAGATATCGAGCATCGCAAGTGCGACGACGGTCGCGAATCGAAAGCTCGCGGCTCTGGCGTCCCGTGATGGCTGGTTTGGCAGCGGCGCGATGACGGCTCTCAAAGTTTTTGACCGATAGCCAATGTAGCGGACCTCAGCTCGTCGAGCATGGTGGCCGAATCGATCGCGCCGGCGCCGCTTCTCGCGATCACGATCATCGCGGTCCCAACCGGCACCGTAGCGCGCAGTATCCGGCGAAAGCACTCGCGCACGCGCCGTTTGATTCGGTTTCTGACCACCGCTCCGCCGACCCGCCGCGAGACCGTGATTCCCAGGCGAGTGCGTCCGGGCTGCTCGTCGCGCATCGCATAGACCACGAAGTGCACGCTTTGAGCTCGGATGCCACGGCGCTGCAGACTGAGGAATTCCGCGCGACGACGAATCCGATCCTCAGCGCTGAAGCTCTCGTCCGCGGGTTGCTGGGCTAGCCGGGCTGTTTGGGCGGAATGGTGATCGTCAGCCGTTTGCGGCCTTTGTTGCGACGCCGTTTGAGCACGGCGCGTCCGCCGGGCGTCGCCATCCGGGCGAGAAATCCGTGCGTCCGTTTTCGTCGGCGATTGTGCGGTTGATAGGTCCTTTTCATCGATGAGGGCCAATTTGGACAAGGTTACCGGCCTACGCAGCCGGCTTGGGTTTTTATGGAGATACCGGAATATCAGCAAGCGGTCGCGGCTGTCCAATCGAACCATACCCGGACCGGCGGGGCAAGCGGGGTTTCGATCGAAAATGCGGCCGAGGTGCCATCCCCACCGCATCCGCTCAGCTCGGGATCCGGATTCAAATGAACTAGCGATTTTTCTGCAGCAATAACATCCCGACAACGATGACAGCCATCGGGAAAGTCAGTACCAGGTAGAGGGCGAGCATCAGCAGATGATCGGCGGTGAGCGGGCTGCGGGCGCTGCGCACCAGCATCAGGCACATCAGCATGGCGAGCGGGTAGATAAGAATGCCCGTGAAAATCAGCCTTTTCCCAGCTTTCATCGAGCATCTCGCGACGATCTCGAAAGCACGGAGTGCTCGTCTATGACCATGCGCGGCGCGCCACTTCAGCAACCAGCCGGAGCTTGGTTTCCTGGATGTGTTCGCTGACCGGGTTGCCTTCCATCACCGAGGCAAACCCGCACTGGGTCGAGACCGCCATCAACTCGCGCGGAAAATGGTGCGCCGCCTCGTCGATTCGCGCCAGCACCGCATCGATCGGCTCGACGGTATTGGTCTTGCTCGAAATCAGCCCCAGCACCACCCCCTTGCCGGCCGGAACCTGGCGCAACGGTTCGAAGGAACCCGAACGCGGATCGTCGAACTCGAGCAGGTAGAGATCGTAATTGGATGAGCGCTCGAAGACGTTGCGCGCGATCGATTCGTAACCGCCGCTGGCGAACCAATTGCCCTTGTAGTTGCCGCGGCACAGATGAAGCCCGAAGGTGACGCCGCTCACCCCGGCGACTATCGAATTTATCAAATCCATACCCTCGGTGAGGGCGCGGTCGGCCGAGATACCCTGGGCCTCGAAGGCTGTACGGCGCGTCTCCGGGTCGACCAGGATGCCGATTTCGGGGGCGTCAATCTGGATATAGGTGCATCCGATCGCCGCCAGGTCGCGCACTTCTTCGCGCATGATCGCGGCGGCGTCAGCGAACATCTCGAACGGGTCGCGATAGGCGGACCTCGAGACCTCGGGCGACCAATGCAGAAACATCATCAACGGGCTCGGCAGCGTCGCCTTGAGCGGCAGGTTCGCGCGGGCGCGAGCATAGGCGAACTCCTCGGTGGCGATCGAGCGGCGCCGGCGCAGCTTGCCGATCACCATGGGGCTGTCGAATTCACGGTTACTGGCGCCCTGGCCGACCAGCCGGGAATCGATCTTCTGGCTGCCGGTGAGGCCCTCGATGGTATCGGTGAACGGGCCGAAGAATGCCGAGCGGCGCAATTCACCGTCGGTGATCACCTCGACGCCGGTACCCTCCTGCATCGCGATCGCGGCATCAACGCAGCGGTCCTCGATCCGTTTGAATTCGGCGAGCGCGAGCCGCCCCGCTTCATATTCCTGCCGGGCCGCCTTGAGATGCTTGGGGCGCAGCAGCGAGCCGAGCAGATCGGCGCGATAAACGATTTTCATCGGGATTCTCCGATCGCGAACAGGCTGCGCGATTGACTCGCAATTGCCCGCCAAATTGTCAAGTGGCGCCGCTCTAGACGCCGGGCACGCGGCTGAAATAGCGGCGATACTGGAACCATGCGACCAGCCATAGCAAAAAAATCAGGCTCGCCATCGAGAGACCGATTTTGCCGAAATCCAGCCGATTGATCGCGCGCCATAGCGGAGTATCCAGCTCGAAACCGATGCTTAAGGCTTGCAGCCATTCGATCAACGCGACAAACAGCGCCATCGAAACCGTCAGCCCGGTGACCACGATGTTGAAGAACAGCTTCTTGAGCAAATCGGCGGACGCCCAGTCGTAGATTCGCATCATCAGCGCGCCGTCGAGCGCATCGACCAGCGTCATCCCGGCGGCAAATAGCAGCGGAAAAACCATCACGCCGATGATCGGAAAACGGCCATCTCCGGCAGCCTCAGCAGTCATCGCGAGTAGCGCGACCTCGGTTGCCGTATCGAAGCCCAGCCCGAACAAGAAGCCGACGAAGAACATCTTGCGGCCCGAGTCGATACGCCGATAGAGCGACGCGAACAGCCGGGCGATCACGCCGCGCTGCTCCAGGAGCGTTTCAATCTCCGCGCTGGCGAGGCTTTCGGGGACCGCCCGCTGAGCACGCGATCGAAAGGTGCTGCAGAGCTGAAAGAAAACCACCAGGTTGATGGCCCCGATTCCGGTCAGGAAGGCGGCCGAGACCAGGGTGCCGAGCAAGCTATGCTCGAGCCTATGAATCAGCGCGGCGCCGTGATGCATCGAGCTTTCGAGCGCCAGTCCGAACGCAATCAGGATCACGATGGTCGAATGACCGAGTGCGAAGAACAGCCCGGTCGTCAGCGAGCGGATTCCGTCGCGGCGCAGCTTACGCGTCACATTATCGATCGCGGCGATATGGTCGGCATCGAAACCGTGCCGGAGGCCCAGAAAATAGGCCAATGCGCCAAGGCCGATAATCGACCCATTGGTGGTAAGCGCCAGCCGCGCCAGACATAGCCAGGCGGCGAGGTTGAAGAGCCCCAGCCCGGCGAGCAGCAGGATAAAACCCCGGCGGGATGCGGAAGTAAGCGTTGGTAATCCTGAATCCATAGCGATGCGCACTAAGGCGCTATATCGAAATCCGCACCGGCGCAACCTTTGACGAACGATGAGAGATACCCGTCAAGGGGCTGACGAGATGGATAAGAATCGCATAGCTATGCGATGAATCGCTTGCATTTAGCTAAAAAAGGAGTAGAAAGCTTAGAGTGAGCGAGATAAGGCCTGGGAGGTTAACAGCATGAAAAGAGGAACGATTGCGCTGATCATGCTACTCGGCGCCGCCCCAGCATTCGGGCTTGGCGTGGCGCGATCAAACGCGCAGACGGCGGACGGCGGATACGGCGCAACGATCAATGGCGCCGGGGCTTTGGACGCCGGCGGACAGGCGATGGAAAACTACCAGAACCAGGCCAATTTTGGTCCTTCTCAGGATTATCAGCAGGGGCCGGATTTCAGGACCAATCTCGACGTCAACGCCTCGAGCCCGGCTTCGACCGATTACGCCACCTCAGACTTTGGCAACGCCACCGATTATGCTCCGCCGAGCTATCCCCACGATGATTTCGGTAACGCGACGGATTATGGGGCCAGTAACGATTACAGCAATCCAACCGAGTTACCCGATCCGCTACACTGAACTCTCAATGACAGCCCCGCCGGGTCTGTCGAGGGGCGACCTTGGAAGCGCCGCGCCCCTATCCTTGCGGCGGTTTCGCGGCTAGCCTGATTACGATTTCCGGAATGGCGTTCCGGACGCGTCGATAGGGAGGGTTATCGAGCATGAAAGGCGGAAAAACCGCTTTGGCGGTTGTTGCTTTTGAAACGGCAATGATGCTGGCGCTGGCTGGCTCCTATGCGTGCGCGCAAACCATGGGCGAGTACGGCGCGACGTTGAACTCCTCGGGCGTTGCCGCCGAGCAGGGGGGCGGATCGGGCGAGTTGGCGGGAGCCCCGTCCGATAACGATTCGCCATCCGAAGCGCCGCCCGAAGCCGCTTCACCCATGGACGCCCCGTCCGCGCTCGATAACGGCAATGACCCTCTCTCCGAGGCGCCGAGCTATTTAGGCGACTCGGGCAGCGGCAACAGCGCCGGCGGCATGAACGTGAATCAGGGCGAGCCGACGCAGGATTCCTCGGGCATCCCGTACGCGCCCAGCGTTCAATAAGGGTCTCACGCGCCCGATTACGCGCATAGTGTAACCTGGAAGCCGCAGGGCGGCGGACGGCCTACGAGATTTTCGGCAGCACCCGGGCCGCGAAGCGTTCCAGCGACCGCATGATTTCGCGCTGCGGCATGCCGCCGAAATTCACTTTGAGCGCGACCTCGGTGATCCCCGCTTCGGCCAAATCCGCAAAACGCGCGAGGATCTGCTCTTCGTCGCCGAAGATCGCCCGCTCGGGATAGATGTGATCGTAGTTGCCGGCGAGTTCCTCGAACTTGGCCGCCAGCCCGCCGTAGCCTTTGTATTGCGCGGCGTCCGCCTCGACGCGGTTGGCGTCGGCCGCGGTTCGATGAAAGCGCTCGACGAACGGGCGCGGGTATTCTTTGGCCTGGCGCGGCGATTCGCCCATGTAGAAATGCAGCTCGACCATGATCTGCGCGGTATTCGGGTCATGGCCGGCGGCGGCGCGCGCCCGCCGGTAGATACCGAAGCGCTCGCGCATCTCTTCGCGCGTGCTGACGATCGGCACGTACATCAGGTTGTAGCCCATCCGGCCCGCCCATAGAAAAGATTCCTCAGTGATAATCGCCGCCAGGAAGATCGGGGGAT
>Ga0335074_10013075_pt1 | contig 11657 bp, 12 predicted proteins | sample Lox_Sample_23_FD_206715 | JGI IMG/M metagenome (GOLD analysis project Ga0335074, IMG submission 206715) | Soil microbial communities from Loxahatchee National Wildlife Refuge, Florida, United States - Lox_Sample_2.3 | ecosystem: Environmental > Terrestrial > Soil > Wetlands | place: USA...
CACTGGCCGTTTCGCCGCGGATGGGATACGCGGAGGCGATGTTGGCAAGCCTCCGCGATACCCGCATCTACTTCGACATCGAAGGCGCCGGCCTGGTCCCCGACGGGCCATTGATGCGCGAACGCCGCGCCGCGATGCTGGTCCACGGCGGCCCAGGCGGCGATCATTCCGGCTTCAAGCCCGCCTTCTCACCGCTGGCGCAGCGATTGCAACTCGTCTATTTCGACCATCGCGGCCAGGGCCGCTCGGGGCGAGCGGATCCGCACGCCGATCCCAGCCGCTTCACGCTGGATGAAAACGCGGCAGACATGGAGGCGCTGCGGCAGTACCTGGGCCTCGGTCCGGTGGTGTCGATCGGCACCTCCTATGGCGGCATGGTCGCAATGGCGCATGCGGCGCGTCACCCGGGCGCGGTCTCGCATCTGGTACTGATCGTGACCGCCGCGCATGGCGGCTTCATTCCTGCCGCCCAGGCGATCGTGCGCGAACGCGGCACGCCGGAGCAACAGCGTGTCTGCGAGACGCTGTGGGCCGGCGCGTTTGGCTCGGCGGGAGAACTGCGACGCTATTATGAAATCATGGGCCCGCTCTATGCGCGCCGTTACGACGCGGCGACGAGCGTGGCGACGCAGAGCCGCTCGATCCACAGCCCCGAACCGCTGAATCGCGCGTTCGGCCCGGACGGCTTCCTGCGGCGCTTCGACCTGCGGCCCGAACTGCCGCGCATCGCCGCGCCGACCCTGATCATCGCCGGCCGCCACGACTGGATCTGTCCGGTAGCGTTCTCGGAAGAGATTCAGCGGCTGATCCCGGGCTCCAGGCTGGCGGTATTCGACGACAGCAGCCACTCCGTCCGGGTCGATGCGCCAGAGGCGATGCGGCAGGCGATCCGCGAGTTTGTCGAAACGAACCCGTGACCGGCCCGGGTGGTCCTGTTACGGTTCAGAAACAGCAACCCAATTCTTAATCACGTCTGCCCGGTACCGGTTGCAGCGGCCGGTTAGCCGTGCGATACGAAACGATCAAACTACGAAATGTGTGGAGTCCGCCCCCGGATGCAGGAACGCTTCGACGCGGCCTTTTTGTTCGGCCAGCTTGGCAACCTGGCCGATGCGCTGGGCGAGGGCTGGTCGGTCGAGGATAATTACGCCTGGGCAATCGGTGACGAGAGCAGACTGACCCTGCCGCTGCCGGGCGGCAGGGCGCGCTACCGACTGCGGCTGACAGTCAGGCCATGGGTGCATCCCGGCCGGTGCGAGGCGCAGCGGTTGGAATTTGCCACCAGTGCCGGGCCTCTGGCCAGTTTCAACCTCGATCGCCAGACCACCATCGAACTTGCCCTGCCACCGGAACAAACCAGCGGGCGCCGGGACATTGCTTTGATCCTGCGGCACCCCGATGCGTTCCGGCCGAGCGACGTGAAGCCGATCAATGATCGGCGTCTGTTGAGTTTGTGCTTCATGTCGGGCGCGTTGCAGCGCGAGCGGGAGGATGCCAACAGCGTCGCCGCGCCGGACTGCCACCTGATCATAGCCGGCGATGATCAGGCCACGCAGATCGCTGAAATCATTGGTAGATTGCCTGCGCTGCGGCGCCGAGTCCGCTGCCACCTTGTCGCTGCGGGGCAGCCGAACGGGGCAATGCTGCGGCAGGTCGACGCGGCCTCCGGCGCTGTCGTTTGTTGGCAGCAGGTCGGGATGGACGCTGCGACGCGCTCGACTCTGCGCCACATTGTGCCGGCCGGCAGCGACGTGCGGCGGTTTCCGGCACCGCGCTTGAATGCTCTCTGGCCGTTCCAGGCACCCGACAACCGGCTATTACCGGAGTCCGGTCGTTATTCGGGCGGGCGCTATCCGTTCGGCGACCGTATCGGTGCCAGCCTCGCCAACCTGCCATTCCCCGACGATGTGTTGCTGCTGGCGTACCATAACATGGCCGAAAAGGAATTGCCGGACCTGGGCGCCGGGCTCGCCGGGGATGCGGCCGCCTGGCGTAAGCTCGACGAATCCTGCGATGTGACCATTGCCGATTTCATCCTCGACAATTTATTACACCAACGGTTGTTCTTTGCCCCACCCTCGCCTACCGGCGCGTTGCTCCGCCATATGATTCTTCAATTGCTCGCCGGGTCGCCCCTGCAGCAATGCTGCGATCAGGCGACGCTCACCCAAGAGCTGGATTTCCTGTTGACGGGCTATCTTGGCCGGCGCGTGGAGTTGCCAATCCATCCGCTGGTGGCGCGGCATTTCAGGCTCGGCTGGTGGCAGCCGGACATGCGATATCGCTGGCACGGCAATCGATTCACTTATGACGAATACGCCCTCTACTACCTGCGGTGGATGCCGTGGCGACGCTAGCACGTTCAATCCTCATCTACGCGAACTGCCAAGGCGAGGAGCTCCAGCAGACCGGCTGTGCCATGCCAAGTCTGGCTGGCCGACTCGGGTTCAAATGGATTCCGTTGCATCTGGTCACCGGCGATGACTGGTCCAGGCGCTACGGCCAAGACTTCATGGCGGATGTCGCGGTGTTGTGGGAGCAGGTGGAGACGGGACCGCCGTCAGAGCATCGCGAAGAGCTGCATCGGCGCTTGCCCGGGGACTGTCAGATCGTGCGGTTTCCACCATTCAGCGCGCTGTGTCTTTGGCCGTTCGCCGGCAACGATCCGCGGCTCGCCGATGATCCCGCGCGCTATCCCTGGTCGGATTCGGTGGCGGCGAGCCTGGCGACCGAGGATCTGCCGGACGAAGCGTTGTTTCAGCGTTACCTGGCAATCAGCACGGAGCGCATGCCGGACCTGGAGCGTCGCCTGCGCCTGGATATAGCGCGCTGGCGCGCCTCGGACGCGGCATCAGACATCCGGTTGACCGCCTGGGTGGAGCAACGCTTCCGCCGCATCAAACTGTTCCACACCGCCGGCCATGTCACCGCTGCTGCGATCACGTTCCTGATGCGGCAACTGCTGCAACGCACGGCACTGATCCCACGCGCGTCGCTGGTGACCCTGCATGACGAAATCGATATGCTGCTACGTCATCATGAGGGCCAGGATTTCGAGAGCGTGCCACTGCATCCGCTGGTTGCCGAGCGCCTTGGATTACAATTTCATGACCCGAATGCGCTTTATCGTTGGCACGGACACCAATGGAGCTTCCGAGAGTACATTCTGCGTTATATCCACTGGGCACCCTATCTCGGCTGAACGCGGCCGCGAAAGGCCTCTGAGAAACGCAGCAAGGGGAGTGGCTGATGGGTTCCGTGCCGTTGATGGAATTGATTGCGGGCACTCTGGGCATTTCGCCCGCCGAACTGACTGAGGCCTCGGACATGCGCAACACCCGCAAGTGGGACAGCCTGCGACATGTCATGCTGATGACCGAGCTGGAAACCAGTTATGGCCTTTCACTCAGCGACGAGGACATGCTCGATGCCGTATCGGTTGCCAGGATCCGCGCCTTGCTCGAACGGCACGGTGTGGCAGTGGCATAGGCGCGCGCGGGAATCCGCCGATTATCCTAACGCTCGTGGCGGCAACAGCCGTATCGCAGGTCCGCGCGACGCAATCGTTGTGTACTGGGAATAGTGTCTTGACGAGAACAGAGACCGGCGCCACCGTGCCTGGCGCGCTGCCGCGTCATTGCGGGGACCGCAAGCAAGGGTGATTGCGGGGACCGCAAGCAAGGGTGATTGCGGGGACGGCAAGCAAGGGTGATTGCGGGGACCGCCAGCGAGCGTGACTGCGGGGACCGCCGGCAAAGCGAGGTCGGACGAGGCAATCTCGCTCAAGCAGGCCCCGGAACGTCGCCACGCCGGCGCCACCGGGTTGCGTGCGCCGCCACCTTCGCTCGGGCTTTTCGCTATGACCGGCAGCGGCCAGCGGACGAGGGCCTGCAGCGAAACCCTCGGCCGCTACCAGAACAACACGACGCGGCGCGCTGGCCTTGGCGCGCTTTACTCTGCCGCTGCCCGCAGGGTCGGGATGTCGGTGGAATACCGCAGATGCACCGGCGCGTTTGCCTCCCACGGGTCCTTCAGCCCCAGCTTCGCGCCATGCTCGCGGAGCGCCGGCATCACTTCCTTGCCAAGCAATTCGATGCAGCGCCGCCGGTCCTCCCTCGGCACCGTCCCGTCGTTGCCCCACAATCCCATGATCCCGGGCCGCGTTTGCTCGATCAGGTGCTTCAAGCGTTCGATCACCTGGTCCGGTGTCCCGGCGACGATCATGGTATCCCGCACTTGCTCTTCGAACGTCGGCTGGCCGCGCGGATTCCTCGCCCGTCCCACCGCGAACTCGACGAACCCACGCCGCCCGGACGGCGAGAAATAGCCCGCCGGGTTCGCCCATACCGGATGCGCCAGCCCGGTGAATTCACCCTGCATCCACATGAACTGCCGTGCGTTGCGCAGCGCCTTTTCTTCGGTGTCCTGCACGTGCACGCGGATCAGGTAGCCAAAATTCTCCGGCCCGGCGGTATAACCCACGTCCGCCGCCGCCTTCGAATAGGTGTCCCAGATCGTCCTGGTCGCATCGATTGCAGTGTTCAGCGCGATGTACGGATAGCGCTGCTGCGCCGTCCAGATCACCGTCTCCTTCGACAGCACGCCGGGAATCCACACGCGCGGGTACGGCTTCTGTACCGGCACCGCCCAAGGGTTCACCACACGATGCTGGTAATGCGTGCCTTCCCAGCGGAACGGCCCCGGCTCGGTCCAGATCTTCGTGATCAGGTCGTGCGCTTCCACGAACCGCTCGCGGTTGAACGCGGGATTGACGCCATTGGCCAATTGTTCCTGGCCACCGCCGCGGACAAAGCCCGACACCACCCGGCCCTTCGAGATCATGTCGATCATCGAAATCTCTTCCGAGAGCTGCACCGGGTTCTCTGACAACGGCAGCGGGTTGCCCAGGAATACGATCTTCACCCGCTTGGTCACCGCGGCCAGGATCGCGCCGAACATATTGGTGCGCGGCTGCATGCAGAACGGCGCGTTGTGATGCTCATTCAACATGATGCCGTCGACGCCGCTTTCCTCGGCCAGCACGTACTCCTCCAGGTACTCGTTGTACAGCCGGCTGGCTTCCGCCGGGTTGAAGTGCCGGTTGGAGAAAGTCAGCGCGGTGGCGCCGTATTTCAGGCCCTCCTGTGCGTCGTAGGCAGCCATCGGTTGCTCGGTGAAATACATCAGATGCATGGTCGATCTCCTCCGCAGCCTAGGTTGCGTCAGTTGGCGTTCACGAAGTTCGTCACCAGCCTGGCCAGTTCGTCAGGCTTTTCCATATCGACGTAGTGGCCACACGCCGCCATCGTCTCCAGTTTTGCGCCAGGCAGCGCCTGCTGCCAGACAGCGGCGGCACTGATCGGCACGTGTTTGTCGTCATCGCCCCACACCACCAGCGCCGGTGAGCGCACGCCGCCCAGCAGATGCGGCAGCGCCTGACTGTACATGTACGGCTTCCAGGCGGTGCGAAACACCATTTCGCGGCACAGGTCCCATTGCTCGAGCTGGTCTGTCGTCACGTCGCCATAAACGCGCGCGAACGCGGCCTTGTCGTGAAAGCCATCCGCCGGGTAGTCGATATAGCTGACGATCGCCTGGTCGTAGATGAAACCCTCGGGCGGCTTGATACCCATCGGCCCCACCAGCACCAGCTTGCGATACGCGGACGGGGCCTGGCTTGCCATTTCGGCGGCGATCCAGCCGCCAAAGCCCAGCCCCACCAGCGTCACACCGGCAAGACCGAGCTCCGACAGCAGCCACGCATGCACCGCGGCGATGTCGCGGGGATGGCGCATCCAGGCCAGGCGCTCCGACTTGCCCCAGCCCGGATGGTGCGGCACCAGCACGTCGTAGCTGCCGGCCAGCGTGTCGTAGAACGGCAGCCGGTCGGCGGTGCCAATATCATGGTGCAGGATCAGGAGCGGGCGGCCGCTGCCAGCACGCGACAAATGCAGCTTGCCCCCGGCGATCTGATGCGTCGTGTCGGTCCAGGCCACACTCATGGACTTCCCCTCGTCGTTCTTCCCGGCAAGGATACTCACCGGTAGGGTCGGTTGTCCAATGCGCGGCGGCGCGCAATGTCACACAGCGCAACGAAACGTCGTGCCGCTCCCGCAGCCTGGATCACTCGAGACCCAAGCGGTACGCCAGCCTCAACTCCGCCGGGAAGCGCGCGTTCAAGGGCAGGAAGAAAATCGAGGCCACAGGCCATTGCGCCGGAGCCGGAATATCGGCTGTCATCGCGTGCCTCACGGCAAACCGCTCACTGCAATTGCCGCTAAACCACATCATTCGGCCGCAGCCGGCACAATGCGGCATCCGCATCGCTCTCGATCTGCAATGTCGCATGGCCGATACCGAACCGCCGGCCGAGCTCCGCTGACAGATCGTGCAGCCGCCGGTCGCTTCTCTCGCCGGCAAACACGAGGTGCGCGGTCAGCGCCGTCTCGGTGGTGGACAATGCCCAGATGTGCAGATCGTGCACCTCGATCACGCCTGGCAGCCCCGCCAACCAGTTCGCTACGGCGTCATGCGGCACGCTGGCGGGCACCGCGTCCATCGCCATGTCCACTGCATGGCGCAGCACGCCCCAGGTGCTGGCAACGATTGTCACCACGATCGCGACGCTTGCTGCCGGATCCAGCCACAACCAGCCGGTGAAGCGCATCGCCAGCGCCGCGGCTACCACCCCAAGCGACACCAGCGCATCGCCCGCCAAGTGCAGGAACTGCGCCTTGATATTCAGGTCGTGCGCGCGGTCGCGAAAGAACAGGATGGCGCTGCCGCCGTTCACGACGATCCCCGCGGCGGCAACCAGCGTCACCATCAGCGTCGCCACCGGTTCGGGATGCGCCAGCCGGCGCAGCGCCTCCAGCCCGATCGCACCCACGCCGATCAGCATCACCACGGCATTCAGCAAAGCCGCGAGGATGGAACTGCGCCCCCAGCCATAGGTGCGCCGCCGGCTCGGTCGCCGCTGACCCAGCCACGCCGCTCCCCATGCCAACAGCAGCGCCACCACATCGGCGAAATTATGTGCGGCGTCGGCGAGCAAGGCCATCGAGTTGGCCGCAACGCCGAAGCCGATCTGGGCAATCACGAATGCAAGGTTGACCGTGGCGCCCACGGCGAATGCCCTGCCATGCCGCGCCTCCGCCCCATGGCCGCCGTGGCCATGGTGATGGGCATGCGAAGACGCGTGATCGTGATGCGACCCGGGCATGAGGGGGCGACTATGGCACGGGCGCCAAACTGGTGGCAGACTGGATTCACGAATAGGTGATTAGGCGACACCCCGCCTGCCGCCTCATGTGAGGCGGCGGCGTGACAGGAAAAGGGCTGCGGGACGATCATGCTCGGCAATTGGATCGCCTCGCTGCTGGCGGCTGGCCACTCGCCGCTGTTCCAGGCCGGGGCCATCATTCTCGCGACGTTCGTGCTGGAAGATGCGGCAACCGTGCTCGCAGCGATGCAGGCGGAGCAAGGCAACATGCCAATCAGCCTGGCACTTGGCTCATTGTTCGTGGGCATCGTGTTGGGCGATCTCTGGCTGTACGGCATGGGCTGGCTCTCGGCGCGAGTGCCCTGGATCCAGCGCCTGCTGCCACCGCACCGGCAGGAAACGATTCGCGCCTGGCTCAAGGGCCGTGTGTTCCAGGTCGTGTTCGTCAGCCGCTTCCTGCCCGGATTGCGGCTGCCCACCTACACGACCTGCGGCTTTCTCGGCGCTGACCTGAAACAGTTTACCCTGGCCACGGTGATCGCCACCACCTGCTGGACCAGTCTGTTGTTCGGCATTTCCCTGCGGGTGGGACAGTTCCTGCTGGATCATTTCGGCGCGTGGCGCTGGCTTGGCGCGGCTGGCTTCGTCGTCTTCGTCATTGTTGCCGGCCGGCTGGCCGCCGCAGGCTTGCAGAATCAGCGCCGATGAAACTGGAACCCGCACTGAGCCTCGAGCGCACCAGCGCGGTGCCGCCACCGCCGCCGGTGGTCTCCTTCTTCGAATTCTGGCCCGGCTGGTTGTTCTACGCCCCGGTGGTCGCGCAATGGCTTGCGCTGGGCCTGCGCTACGGCGATGTCAGCCTGCCCACCGCCGCCAACCCGGCCATCGAGACCGGCGGCCTGTGCGGCGAGTCGAAGCGGTCGATCCTGGATCAGGTGCAAAGCCCAGAGCAAACCGTGCTGGCGCGCTACACCAGCGTCATTGCGAACGGGCCCCAGGACGCCGCAGCCGCCGAGCAAGCGATGGCGCTGGCGGACCTCGCCTACCCGGTCGTGGCGAAACCGGACATCGGCTGCAACGGCACCGGCGTGCGCCTGGTGACGAACCGCGCCGAGCTAGGCCGATATCTCGCGGCGTTCCCCCGCAATGCCAGCGTGATGCTGCAGGAGTTCATCCCATACGACGGCGAAGCCGGTCTGTTCTACATCCGCCATCCGGACGAGAAGGCAGGCCGCATCAGCTCGATCACGCTGAAATTTCCACCTGTCGTCACCGGCGATGGGCGCTCGACCTTGAAGGAACTCATCCTCGCCGATCCGCGTGCCGGCCGCGTGGCGCAACTTTATCTGCCGCGGCTGAGCGATCGGTTGCACGAGGTGCCATCGCAGGGCGAGCAAGTGCGGCTGGTCTTCGTCGGCAATCACTGCAAGGGCTCGATCTTCCGCGACGGCACCGCGCTCGCCACCGCGGCGCTGACCGAGCGCGTCGACCGCCTGGCACGCGCGCTGCCGGCGTTTCACTTCGGCCGCATCGACGTGCGATTCAGCTCCGCGCAGGCCCTGGCGCGCGGCGAAGGCTTCCGTGTCATCGAGATCAACGGCGTCGGCTCCGAGGCGACACATATCTGGGATCCGACGACCTCGCTGCGGGAGGCGTGGCAGGCGCAATTCGAGCATTATGGCGCGGCGTTCCGCATTGCCGCCGCCAACCGTGCGCGTGGCCACCGGCCGGCCGGCCTCGTCGCGATGTGGCGGAGCTGGCGGCGGCAGAAGCGGCTGATGGCCGCCTATCCGATGAACGACTGAGGTTCGGCGGTGAGGCACCATTAAGCAGGGACGCCTTGCTGCGTCGCCGCGGTATTCGGGTTGCCAACCAGCACGGATTGCGTCACCAGCGCCGTTCGGAATCGCCTGGGGAATCGCTGTATGAACGCTCTGCAAGCCATTGTGCTCGCCATCCTGCAAGGCGCGACCGAACTGTTCCCCGTCAGCAGCCTCGGCCATGCCGTCGTGCTTCCGGCATTGTTGAAATGGCATATCGATCAGCACGCGCCGGAGTTCCTGCCGTTCCTGGTGATGCTGCACCTCGGCACCGCCACGGCACTGCTGCTGTATTTCTGGCGCGACTGGTGGGCGCTGGCGACCGGCGTGCTGGGCATCGGCGGTACACACCAGGTGGGCGAGAGCCGCCGCGTGTTCTTGCTCATCGTCATCGCGACCATTCCGGCGGTCATCCTGGGCTTCATAGCCGAGAAATTCTTTCGCAACCTGTTCGGCACCCCGGTCGTCGCCGCCGCCTTCCTGGTCGTCAACGGCGGCCTGCTATTGCTCGGCGAGAAGCTGCGCGGACATGGTCACCGACCGCTGGGCAGCTTGAACATCCTCGATGCGCTGACGATCGGCTGCTGGCAATGCACCGCGCTGGTCCCGGGCATTTCCCGCTCCGGTGCGACCATCGTCGGTGGACTGCTGCGCGGGATCAATCACGAAGGGTCAGCGCATTTTTCCTTTCTGATCGCGACGCCGATCATCCTGGGCGCGACAGTGCTGGAAGTGCCGAAGCTACTGCACGCGAACGTGCCGGCGGGCGTGTTCGAGGTCTCGGCGCTGGCCGCGGTCGTGGCGGGCGTGACCGCGTTTGCCAGCACGGTATTTCTCATGCGCTACTTTCGCCAGCACGATGCGTGGGCGCTCAACCCATTCGCATATTACTGCTTCGTGGTCGGCGCGGGCGGCGTGGCGTTGCTGCTGGCATGACGCGCCCTGCCGGCATGCGACCGCGGAACGTATTTCACGCGATAGCGCCGCGATACCTCACGGCCGGGGTCAGCAACAGCCGGTGCCGGTGCGGCGCTTGCTATGCCGCACCTGCGCAGGCACCACCATACCCTGCCGCGGCTTGGCAGAGGCCCGGCGCGCCTCTGCCGCACGACAGCGGCAAGATGGTTGCCGTTGTTACAATCTTGCCTGCGCGCGAGCGATCGCGACGTCGAACGCCGACATCACCTGGGTATGGTTCGAGTGGTCGTTCATCTTCTCGATGTCGCTGAAGCCGCGTCCTACTGCCACTTCCAGCAGCAGGTTGTGGGCTTCGTTGTTCAGGCTGCGCAGCGACAGCAACCGGGAGGCGCTGCGCAGCGCGCCGACGGCGCAACGCCGGCCGTCCAGCGTCTCATAGCGGCGCTGGATCCAGTGGCGCTCGTCCTCGATCAACGTGCGGGCAAGGCGCAGTACCTGCACGGTCGCGATGACCGGGGATTCAACGGGAACCGCGGCCGGGATGTCGAAGGCCAATGCCCGGCCCGCGGGGCTGATCCGGCGGCAGGCCTGGCGCAGCAGTGCCCAGAACCTTGGCGGCGTCGTCGCCGTCTGGACAGAAGTGGCGACGAATTCGGTTCCATCGAATGGCATGGGGCGCCCTCCCGCTCGTGGCTCACAAGGCTAACATAGGGCCTTGTCCGTTGTTCTCCGATAACCAAAAGTTGCGCCGGACGTTGACGTATCTGTGAGCATATGTCTACCGTCGCGGGTCCCGGCCGATGCCAGGGCGGAGCCCCGAACGCCGGACATCGGGTACTGCTTCGCGCGCGGGCAACCCATACCTGCGCCGTGACGATCCCGGCTTAGACATCTGTCATGATCGCGCGCTTCAGCTCGCGCAGACGCTTTTCATCACGTTTGTAGAATGTCCAGCCCTTGATGCGTTTTGCCTGCACCAACCCGGCCTGCGACAAAATCTTCAGATGCTCGCTGACCGTCGGCTGTGACAGCCCAAGCTTCTGCGCGATCAGCACGCCGCAGACACCGTCCTTCACGAGGTCGCCATCGACTTGCGGCGGGAAATGCGCCTGTGGCTCCTTCAGCCACTCCAGGATCTGCAGCCGCCGTTCGTTGCCGAGCGCGCGCAATGCGGTTACAATAGCCATATTGCCAATTAGCCACTCGACGAATTAACTTGTCAACCCGGTGCGGCGCCGGCCCCGGTTCCGCCGCGTCCGGCCAAGCCGCCAATCAGGCAGGTCGCAACCCTGCGAGCCCGCGCGAAAGGCAAAATCACCTGATGTCCACTGCGATCAAGCGCTCCAGCATTGCCATCGTCGAGCCGCTGATCCGGCCCCACATCCGCCGGACACCCGTCATCACGGTCGATGGCGGCGATTTCGGCCTTGGCTGCCCGCACCTCACCCTGAAGCTGGAGCATTTGCAGCACGCCGGGTCATTCAAGACGCGCGGGGCCTTCGCCAATCTCTGTATGCGGGCTGTCCCGCCGGCGGGCGTGGTCGGCGCATCGGGCGGCAACCATGGAGCGGCTGTCGCCTACGCCGCGCATAAGCTCGGGATTCCAGCGAAGATCTTCGTGCCGACCATTTCCTCGCCAGCCAAGATCCAGCGCATCCGCAACTGCGGCGCCGAACTCGCCGTGGTCGGCGATCGTT
>Ga0335074_10013076_pt1 | contig 11656 bp, 8 predicted proteins | sample Lox_Sample_23_FD_206715 | JGI IMG/M metagenome (GOLD analysis project Ga0335074, IMG submission 206715) | Soil microbial communities from Loxahatchee National Wildlife Refuge, Florida, United States - Lox_Sample_2.3 | ecosystem: Environmental > Terrestrial > Soil > Wetlands | place: USA: Florida...
AAACAGGTTGTTGGTGTACGGGTTCCCGTTTACCGAGAAGTTGACGCCGCCTTCCAGACCCTTGTCCTCGCCGTCATACGACGCCGCCGGGCTGACGCCCGGAGAAAGCTGAGTCAGTCCCAGAAAGTTCTCGCCGTTCAGCGGAAGTTCGCGAATCTGTGCCCCGGCCACTACTTCTCCAACCTGTGCCGAGCTCGTTTCCACCTGCACCTGCTCCGCCTGCACCGTCACCGACTGGGTCACTTCGCCTGGCGACAGCGATGCACTCGCTTCGGTGACCGTCGACACGTGCACTTCCACGTTGTCGACCTTGTATTCCTTGAAGTTCGGCGCGGTGATGTTCACCGTGTACACACCCACCGGCACCTGCGCAATGGTGTATGACCCGATCCCTGACGTGACACCGCTGAACTGCGCGCCGGTGCCGTTGTTAGTTGCCACGACCTTCGCGCCAACAATGGCGGCGCCGGAAACGTCAGTCACGTTTCCCGTGATCGTCCCGTAGTACGCCTGTGCGTGAAGGGCTGCTGGCGCGACCGCCAGCATTAGAAAGGTGAATAGCGCGCAGATGCCGCCGCTCCATCGAGCCGCACACCTGCCTTTACCTGGCCACGCTAGTCTCATCGGTGCCTCCTGAAAAAGTTGACCTTGCTTCCCGCTGGTCCAATTCTGTACTGCTGGGACCAGGACCCTGAAACCACACACCCCACCAAAACGCCTGCTTACAACGCTTTAGCTCCTGCCGCTTTCACAGCAGTCTGAAATGCTGCTCTAAGGTCGAGACAGTATTCTCCCTGGGTGTATCGACTGTCAACGAATTTTTTATGCAAAAACGCTTTACCAGAGGGGAACGCGCATAGTTACGTTACCTGCGTACCGTATCCCGCCCTTGCCTGCAGCCTCACTCCTGTGATCGCAAAAGCACTTAGCTGCGGCGCCTTCTTCACGTCGCCCAACCCTGGGACACCCCAATTTCCCGGCCCCCCATCCGCACATCCGCTCTCTTCACCTACCTTTATCTATAAAGAGTCGCTTCATGAGTGTCGCTGACCTGCCTGCCTGCCGGGCCCACGCCCCCATCGCCCGGCGCGCCATCACCAATCGCGGCGTGTACGCCGGCCTGAATCGGGCAAGACCTGGATTGGCGATGCTCCCGCTGCACGGCGAGTCAGTTGGCTGGCGCCCCTTCACGATTCATAGAATCGCCGGCACACCGGGCATCCGATTACGTGCTGCATGTAGGCGCGCCGTGCCTCCTGGTGCACATCTCTCGCCTCTTCGGTTTGCGGCTCTGAGAGGGGCGCACTTCGCGCGCGCCTCGCCTTCTCCGACGCGACCCATTCCGCCACCGACCGCCAGTAGGCCGAGTCCAGCCTGCTTCCTTCGATGCAAGGGAGTCTTTTTCTCATCGTCACGGTACGGGGTCGCGAGATAGACGGCTCCGCCGCCCCCCGAGTCGGGCGCGGCGCCCATTTTTCCTTTACGGATTTTTTCGGTTTTGGCTCTTCTGCGAGAACCCGCTCCCTCGCCTCGCATGACCCCGCCGCTGAAACGTTGAAGCCGGCGCACAGCCCATCGGGAAGAATTCGTTACCGTTCGCTCATGAAGTCCATGAGCAACTTCGGGACGATGAGCCCGAAGCTCATCGCCAAAATAATCAGAACCGCGAGCCAGCCGTCGGCGAGCGTGGCCCCCATCAGATCCCATGTTCGTTGTGAAGTGCTGGTCAGTTGCGTAAGGCCGCTTGCCATCCTGAACATGAGCACGCCCGGAATCATGGAGACCACGGAGGCGAAGCCAATGGCCGCGAAGGGCATGTGCCAACGGCGCGAAACCGGTGCGAGGACGACGCCAACGATGAGACACGCAGCCAGCGCACCCGCCGGCGCGCCCGCCCCCAGCACGGTGAGGGCGACCCACCGGAGTGCATGGGCCGCCGCGCCCACTGCCATCGGCCAGGCCAGCATCTGCCGGGGAGTCGAGAAGAAGATGCTGTAGCAACCGGCGGCAAGAGCGGCGGCAATCGCGTCATGCCACAAAGGCAGCGCCCTCGCGGCCGGGTCTACGGGCAAAGACACCCCAAACAGTCCAAGCCCCAGCAGCAGTCCCGTGGAAATAGCCACAACAATGAGCACGGCATACGTCAGCCGGGCCGCTCCGAGGTTCATGCGGCCCCGGATCAGGTCCAGCATGCCATTGAGGAAATGCGGCCCCGGCACCAGGACCATGCATGGACATACCGCGACGAGACGCAGCGACGAACTGAGCTGAAATCGCACCGCCAGCGCTCCAACAATGCCGGCGATCAAAGCCGCACTGAATGGCTGTAGAAGAAGATTCCTGCTGTAGCGGGCCAGGATCCGGCGCAGAACGGCGCCCGCTCCGGCGCTCCCAAAGATGAGCGCTGCCGCCGGCGCGTGCTGGACGCCGAAGAGCACCGCCAAAGCCACAGCGCAGACCGCTGCCGCCACGGTGAACAACCACATCGGCGAAGGCGGCGCCGCTGCGATTCTGTCGATTGCTTCACTTGCCCTGCCCGCAGCCAGCCGGCCGTCACACAACTCCCGAACCGTTCGCAAAGTCGAAGCCACGCGATCCATGTCCACTCCTGAGGGAGTGGCCGCAATCGCTGCCATGGATTTGCCTTCAGCGTCCTCGGTTTGAATCTCCAGCTGTCCCCAGTGGAGGAAAATCGTAGCCTGAAGTCCCAGGCATTGGCTCAGGCTCTCGGCGGTGCTCACGGTCAGCTGGGTGGACTCGCCGTTGACATAGAGAACCCTGGCAAACGCGAGGACCAGACTCGAGCGTTCCTCCGGCGTCATACCTGCTCCGATTGACCGCGTTTGAACGACTGCTGGACCCATCGGAACACCTCCAAAACCGGCCTCGCCGCCGAAGCGGAGTCGGCCGGAAAGTATTCAAGGCGACTCTGGCCGTGAGCCCATCGGCTCCTGGCGTCGGCCCCCGCCTCAGGCGGCGGCTGACGCAACGTAGGGCCGAACCATCTTCTTCGGATCCACAACGCGATCGAATTCGGCTTCTGTCACGAAGCCGAGTTGTAGCGCCGCTGCCTTCAGTGTGAGGTCGTGGTCCATCGCATAATGAGCGATCTTCGAAGCCTTGTCGTAACCGATCACCGGCGAAAGCGCCGTGACCAGCATGAGCGACTCCTCGACATATTGGTTGATTTTCTTCAGATTCGGCTTCGTTCCTTCCACCAGAAATCTCCGGAAGTTCGTGCATGAATCGGTCATGATGGTTATGGAGTGGGCCACATTGAAAATGATCAGCGGCTTGTAAACATTCATTTCCAGGTGGCCGCCGGCGCCGCCAAAGCCCACTGCCATGTCGTTCGCCATCACCTGGACTGCGACCATCGCCAGGGCCTCGGCCTGGGTTGGGTTCACCTTCCCCGGCATGATCGACGAGCCCGGCTCGTTCTCCGGAATTTGCAGCTCGGCGAAACCTGCTCGCGGACCGCACGACAGAAGCCGGATGTCGTTGGCAATTTTGTAGAGGGAAACGGCCAGCGTGCGGAGTGTGCCGGAAAGTTGCACCAGCGCGTCGTGAGCGCCCTGAACTGCGAACTTGTTCGGCGCAGTCACGAAGGGCAGGCTTGTCAGCTCGGCGATCTCGGCTGCAACGGCCTCGGCGAAGCCCGGCGCAGAATTGATGCCCGTTCCTACGGCCGTACCGCCCAGCGCCAGACGATAGACGCCCTTCAGCGCATCCTCGATCCGATCGAGATCGTCCGCGAGCATGCCCGCATAACCTGACCACTCCTGGCCCAGAGTCAGCGGCGTCGCATCCTGCATGTGCGTACGCCCGATCTTCACGATGTCGTCCCACTCCCTTGCCTTGATGGCAATCGCATCGTGCAGTTGCTGCACCGCCGGGGCCAGGCGCAGCTTCACATTGACCGCAGCCGCGATATTCATGGCCGAAGGGAAGGAGTCGTTTGACGACTGAGACATATTGACGTGGTCGTTCGGGTGTACGGGAGTCTTGCTGCCCAGCGGTGTACCTGCAAGCTGGCAGCAGCGGTTCGAGATCACTTCGTTCACGTTCATATTGAACTGCGTGCCGCTGCCGGTCATCCAGACATGCAGCGGGAACATATCGTGATGCTGCCCGGCAAGAATCTCGTCGCAGACCTGGACGATCGCATCGTGGACCTTCCGATCGAGGCGCTTACCGGCAAAGTTTGCCCTGGCCGCGCCTTTCTTCAGAAAAGCGTATGCGGTAATCATTTCGCGCGGAATCAGATCCTTCCCAATCGCGAAGTGCTCAAGCGAGCGCTGGGTTTGTGCGCCCCAGAGTTTGTCGGCGGGGACGTCGACCTCGCCAAGACTGTCGGTTTCCCTGCGAATGTCTGCCATCTTAATTCTCCTTTTTGGGGACCGCATTGCTCCGGAACAGATGGTTGGGGGCCTTCCGATTCACTCTCCATCGTAGTAGGCGGCGAAGAAAATGGTGTCGGGCGATGCCCCATCTCTCCTTCGATCGATACAGTTCCATCGGCTGGAGCCACGGCGGTCACTCGCCCCAACAGGGCCGTGATCAAAGGTGCAATGTTGTTAGAGATGGGAATCGAGTCGGCGAGGGCTCACCGGGAAAGCAGCGAATACGCTCATGCGTGCAAACGGCAGGCTTCGAATGTCTCCCAGGGCCGCGCGGCGGTAGTCAGTCCTCGGCCCACGCTCGAATCTCGCTGCCGGCCAGCAACAGCGCAATCGCTTCGCGGAACGCGCGCGGCCTTCCGCGTTCCCTGGACACTTCCAGGCGGCGAACGCCCGAAAGGCGCTTCCTCTTACCTTATTGAGCTAAGAATGATTGAGCTAAAAACTCCGGGAGTCTGTCGGAGTGACCGTCGAATCGTAACCGGTTGATTTGATTGGTTGCGGGGGGTGGATTTGAACCACCGACCTTTGGGTTATGAGCCCAACGAGCTACCAGGCTGCTCCACCCCGCACTCTTATGGTAAACAACCCCACCACCCCGGTCAAACCCGCAAAAACGACACTTCAGCCCCTCCATCCACGCCTTTTCCGCCGTCGCCTCGGCCCCCACGCACGCCCACCCTCAAATTGTGATCTGCATCACACCGCCGTGTGCGCTGGGACACAGCCACTCTGCCCAGCCCCCTCGAAACTAGGGTCATCCAGCGCTCGCCACGCTGCGAGGTGACGTATGACCCTCCCGCTCGACAATCCCGCTGTCAATTTCTCTACCCCCAACAAAATCGTCGTTGCCACCGACCTTACCGACACTGAGTACCTGCTGCCCCACGCCATCGCCCAGGCCAAAGCCAGCGGCGCTTCTCTCTTCCTCGTCCACAGCGTCCTGCCCCACGAGTCCATGCCCGTTGAAACCGGCGCCGTTCCCTACTACGACCCGCTCCGCATGGATCGCGATGCCCGCCTCCTGCTCGAAAGCATCGCTCGCGACGTGCGCAACCGCGGCGTGGAGTGCGTTGCCGTCGTCCGTCACGGCTTCGTCCCCGATATCGTCGCCGAGCTCGTGCAGAACTCCGGCGCCGGCCGCCTCATCCTCGGCACCCACGGCCGCCGCGGCCTGAAAAAATTCGTTCTCGGCTCGGTCGCCCGGCAACTGCTGGAGACGGTCGATGTCCCGGTCTGCACCATCGGCCCTCGCGCCCATGTCCGCCGCGCCTCAACCGGCATGATCCTGCATCCCGTTTCTCTGGCCGGCCTCCACCAGCCCAGCGCCGCCCTCTCCATCGGCCTCGCCGAGCAGTTCGGAACCGAGGCCCTTCTCCTGCATTTCCTCATGCCCAGCCCCTCCGTCGCCCGCGATCCGCTGCGCGCCGTCGCCGCCGCCACCGACGAACTCCAGCGCCTCATTCCCGAATCGGCCCGCGCCCGCACTCGCGTGCTCGTCAGAGTCGCCGTCGGCAGCGTCGTTCAGGAGATCCTCGCCGCCGCCCACGAATTTCAGCCCGGCCTCATCGTGCTCGGCGTCCATGCTCCCGCCCACAGCTGGCTCCCCGGCACTGAGCCCGCGGCTTACAAGATTCTTGTTTCTGCTCCCTGCCCGGTCATCTCGCTGCAGGTCAGCCCGGCCATCGGCGCGGAAAAGCAGGAGCACAAGGAAGAACACAGTCCCCTGATGATCGGCTGATGCTGCTGGCCGGGAGTCAGAACCTTAACTTGTCGTCAGGATCCTCTCTCCGGAGAACGTACATGACCTGTGCGAATCCAGCATGCGGTGCCCAAACGCTCTACCTGCGCAGCGGCGGGATCTTTGCTGTCGATTTTCCCGGTGGCGCCGGAATCCCAGGCGATGGCCAGATTATTCAGCGGAGGGTCATCTGGCTGTGCCAAGCCTGTTCCGGCTTGTTTGCCGTCGAGACCTGGAGGCCCCCCGGCCAGCAAGTGCGGCCTTCCAGGAGTCACCCCCTTGCTTTTCCCCGCCCTCGTGGCCGCCAACCCGCGGCCCGGAACTGGAGCTAAATGCTAAACCCTGCTAAAAACGGCTCACCCCTCCCCCGTCCCGTGCCCGAGCGCTGCGCCCAGTGCTCCGACCGCGCCGAGCGCCTCTTCTGCAACCTCCCCGACGACGCCATCGAGCGCTTCGACGAGATCGCCATGCAGATCTCCTACCCCAGCCGCTCCATCGTCTTTGAAGAAGGCCAGCGAGCCGCCGGGATCTTCGTCGTCTGCAGCGGCCAGATCAAGCTCGCCGCCACCTCCCGCGACGGCCGCACCATGATCCTCAAAATCGCCGTCCCCGGCGACGTCCTCGGCCTCACCGCCACCCTCAACGATCAACCCTACGAGGTCACCGCGGAAACCCTCGAGCCCTGCCAGGTCCGCAGCGTCCGCCGCCGCGATTTCCTCGAGTTCCTCAGCCACTACGGCGATGTCAGCCGCCACGCCGCCCAGGTCATCGCCCGCGAGTATCACGAAGTCTTCCTCGACGCCCGCCGCCTCGCCCTCTCCGGCTCCGCCGCTGGCCGCCTCGCTCAGCTCCTCCTCGACTGGGCCCGCACCAGCTCCTGCGGCAAACCCGAGCTCCGCTTCACCATGGCCCTCACCCACGAGGAGCTCGCTAACATGGCCGGCACCTCCCGCGAAACCGTCACCCGCCTCCTCAATCAGTTCGAGCGCGACGATCTCATCGCTCGCCACGGAGCCTCCATCGTCATTCTTCGCCCCGCTGAAATGGAGCGCATGGTCGGCTAGCGCCGTAGCTGAAAGATAGCTTCTGCGGCGAACTGCCGTAACTCCGCCGCGCTAAGCGAATGCACCCGGGCATCTTCGTCGCGCCCCTCCCCATCACTCGCCTCTCCCCGCGCCGCACGCCCTGACGTAATTCCCCGCCCGTGTCATTGCTCCTCAACCTGGGCCCGGGGTTCAATAACACAAACGGGCCCACATCAACACACAAACGGGTCATCAGACAACATCACAACTCGTGGGCTCTCAGGAGACAAATGATGCAAGTCGTCAAACGGCTCCGCACTTTCCTCACTGAGGACTCCGGTCAGGACCTCATTGAGTATGCATTAATCGCTGCCTTGATTGCCCTTGGAGCCATTACGTCCATGGGCAGTCTCTCCAATTACATTTCCAACGAGTTCAACACCATCGGTACCAGCATCTAGGTATCTCCACACAATCATCCTCAGACAAGGTTTTACCGACACCAAAAAACCAGCAGACCGGCACTTGTGAGGGCCATCGCATCGGCCCTCCGCTTTTTCCGTTCGCGCAGGGCTCGCCGGCAGATCTCTCCCCCAGCCTCCCCCGTGGCGGCTCTCCCATCGGAGGGCCGCCACACGTCTTTCGCCGCAAACGCAGCCCGCCCGTTCCACCGGGTCCCTGCTGGCTATTGGCCCCCGGCTGCATTAATATCCCTGATCTCCAGAATCTGTTTCGGATACCCCTCCGCGGCGCACCGGATCATGGCTCGCCCCACATCGCGCAGCGTGCTCGCATAATTCGGCGCCACCGCCCGCAGCATCGGATACATCCACCCAATCAGCCCGTAATACTTCTGCACATTCTTCTGTCCCGGCATCGGCTTCATGAATCCCGGACGAAAGTTATACGCCGCCCGAAATCCCACCCGCGTCAGCGCGTTTTCCGTCCTGCCCTTTACCCGCGCCCACATCGTCCGCCCCTTTTCCGTCGAATCCGTCATCGCCCCGGATACATACACAAACACCATCGCCGGATTCACCTTCACCAGCGTCTCGGCAAAATGCAGCGTCGTGTCGTACGTGATCCGCGTGTACTCGGCCTCGCTTTTCCCCACCGAGCTCACGCCTGCACAGAAAAAACAAGCATCGTATCCCCTCAGTTGCCCCGCAACCTCCTCCAGCTTCATAAAATCCCGCACGATGCATTCCTTCACCTTCGGCGGCAACACCCCATACGGCTTCCGGCTTACGAGCAGCACCTCGTCCACCGCCGGATGCTCCACGCACTCCAGCATCACCCCTTCGCCCACCATGCCCGTCGCGCCGGTGATAATGACTTTCATTTCGTAACAATCTCCGTTACTTATCATCCAGCCGAAAGTTCCACGAACCGGATGCGCTTTTGTTCCCGCTCCCCGCTCCCGGCTTCCCGCTTCCCGCTTCCAGCTTCCAGCTCCCCGCTCCCGGCTCCCAGCTATTTCCTCAGCAGTCCCAGCTGCACCAGGCTCTCCGCCGTTGCCACAACCGCGTCTTCCCTTGACCGCGGTTCCCAGCCCAGCACCTTCCTCGCATGTTCGTTCGTGGCATTCTTCCGTTTTCCCAGCTCCGGTGTAATCTGCCTCACCGCCGGATCCCTCAGCGCCGCCAGCCGCACCACCCAGTTCGGCAGCTGCCACGTCGGCACGCGCTTCGCCCACTCCCCCATCCGGCTCTTCAGCACCATCGCAATGTCGCGGATCGACATGAAATCCCCCGCAACCGCCAGGAACCGGTCCCCCAGCGCCGCCGGACTCGTCATTGCCCGCAGATGCAGGTCCGCTACGTCCCGCACGTCGACCACCCCGAAATACAGCTTCGGACATCCCGGAATCGCTCCCTCCATCAGCCGCTGCACCAGCAGAATCGACGTCGACACGTCCGGCCCCAGCACCGGCCCAAACACTCCCACCGGATTCACCACCGCCAGTTCCAGCCCGCCCCGCTCCCGGCCCATGAAATTCCACGCTTCGTGTTCAGCCAGCGTCTTCGACTTCACGTAGGGCTGCACGCCCCTGCCGTTGGGATTCGTCCAGTTCTGCTCCGTGAACGGCTTCGTCTGCGGCCGCTGTCCATACCCGATCGCCGCAAACGATGACGTCAGCACCACCCGCTTCACGCCCGCATCGCGCGCCGCCCGCAGCACCCGCAGCGTCCCCTCCACGGCCGGCACGATCAGCTCGTTTTCATCCTTCGGCACGCTCGGCGGAAAAGGCGACGCCACATGCAGCACGTAGTCGCACCCCGCGACCGCCTCCGCCCATCCGTCATCCCTCAGCAGATCCGCGACAAAAAAATTCAGCCGATCCCCCGGCTCCGCGCCCCCCACTGTCTCGGGGTCGCCGGCATGGTGCGGTGCGAGCATCGCGCGCACATCCGCCTCGCGCCCCGGCGATCGCACCGTCGTCCGCACCGTGTGCCCCGCCGCCCACAACTGCAATATGCAATGACTCCCGATGAAACCCGATCCCCCCGTCACCAAAACCGTGCTCATCGCTTCATCTTCGCCTTTCTCGCGTTCACCACTCCGTTCACCTCTCAGAGGATTATCTACGCTACCGTCACCGCCGCGCGCCTCGTCTATCGGCGCGCCTGCCCTGATTTCTCCGGATCCGCCGCAGTGGCGGGGTTTGGCGCTCATCTGTTAATCCATCAGTCAACATTCGCCTCCCCACCCGCATCCGACTTTACTGAGCGCGCAAACAGTTCTCAACTTCAGAAATCCTGCTCGACAAATCCTCTCAGGGAGTACTCAATGAAGCGCATTGCATTCCTTCTGGGGCTGGGCCTCGTTTTCGCTCTGCCCACGTGGCTGGCCGCTCAGGAAACCGGCGGAGCCACTCACGGAGAAGTTGGCGTCTACGCGGACTACTTCCGCTTCAACCCCGGCGGCGGCGCCGCTACCAACTTTGTCGGCACAGGCGGCCGCGCCGCCTGGCGCTTCCACTGGATGGCTATCGAAGCGGAGATGAACTACGACTTCGCCCGCAATTTCACCAACACCTACACCACCAGCTCCGGCACCACCACCACCACCACCTTCGTGACCACCAGCGTCCGTCCCATCACCGGCCTCTTCGGCCCTGTCTTCTACGCTGGCACCGGCCGTATGCGCGCCTTTGTCACCGGCAAAGTCGGCTTCATCGACTTCAGCACCAATAACAGCGGCGTCGTCTCCGGCTCCACGTTCACCAATTCCGTCGCCGGCGTCGGCGGTTCCGGTACACACATCGCTGTCTATCCAGGCGGCGGACTCGAAGGCTACATCGGACCCCTCGGCATCCGTCTTGAAGCTGGTGACGAGGTCTACCTGAATAACGGCACCTACAACAACCTCCGCGTCACCCTCGGCCCCGAACTCCGCTTCTGATCGCCCGCCCCGGATCAGATCCGTCTGCCTTGTCGTTCGCTGCCGAAGACGCTCCGTCCATCCGCGGAGCGTCTTCCTGCTTTTGTCGCCGCCATGTGCATCGAGCTCGTCTTCGCCGAAGTTGGCTCCGCCGCCGCATCGTTCCCGCCGTCGCCAATATTGTTGTCGGAACCAGTTCCGTCCCTCCATCCGGGACGCTCCGCGTTCACCCTTTGCGCACTATCCGTACCGTTAACTCAAACGTTTTATCTTGACGAACGCCCGATCCCGCCTTTAGCATGGGCGCGTTTGAGGTGACCATGAAGTTCCTTTCCTTCTCCGCACAGCGCCTCCTCCGCTTCGGTTCTGCTGCTTTGTTCATCGCCAGTCTCTCCGCCTTTGCCCAAAGCGCTCCCTCATCCCAACCCGCCAATCGCCCCTGGATGAACCGCGCTCTCTCGCCCGATGAGCGCGCCGACCTCGTCATGAAGCAGATGACCCTCGACGAGAAGATGAACTTCGTCCACGGCACCGGCTGGAACGGCCTCCGCGAAGGCGCTGAGATTCCCAAAGGCTCCCTCGGCGGCGCCGGATACGTTGAAGGTGTCCCGCGCCTCGGCATCCCCGGCATCAATATGGCCGACTCCGCCGTCGGCATTCGCCTCGCCGCCCAGGGCAGCCACTACGCCACACTCCTGCCCTCCGTCCTCGGCGCCGCCTGCAGCTGGGATAAGGATGCGCTCTTCCTCTTCGGCGACGTTCTCGGCCGCGAACTTCGCGAAACGGGTTACAACATGTCCATCGGCGGCGGGGTCGACCTTGCCCGCGATCCGCGCAACGGCCGCAACTTCGAATACGCCGGCGAAGATCCCGTCCTCGCCGGAACCATGGTCGGCGAGCTCGCCCGCGGCGTCCAGTCCAACCAGGTCATGGGCGACATCAAGCATTACGCCTTCAACGACCAGGAAACCGGCCGCACCATCGTCAACGTCAAAATCGCCCAGCGCGCCGCCCGCGAAAGCGACCTCCTCGCCTTCCAGATCGCCATCGGCCTCGCTCACCCCGCCGGTGTCATGTGTTCCTATAACCGCGAAACCGTTACCCCT
>Ga0335074_10013079_pt1 | contig 11655 bp, 8 predicted proteins | sample Lox_Sample_23_FD_206715 | JGI IMG/M metagenome (GOLD analysis project Ga0335074, IMG submission 206715) | Soil microbial communities from Loxahatchee National Wildlife Refuge, Florida, United States - Lox_Sample_2.3 | ecosystem: Environmental > Terrestrial > Soil > Wetlands | place: USA: Florida...
AGACGTGCGGCGGCGGGCTGATCGGCACGTCGCTGCGGGCCGTCGGTGGCCTGGCGGTCCCGGTCCGCGACGAGATCTCCGCGGCCACCTTTACGCTGCACGGCAAGCACGCGTTCACGCGGCGGGAGCACTCCCCGATCCTGGCCATGGTCACGCGGGACGAGTTCGACGACGCGCTGCGCCGCAAGGCCGTGGCGGATGGCGCGGAACTGCTGCAGCGATCCCTCGTCCGGGAGGTACGCCAGGACCCGGGCTGCGCGCTGGCCCGGCTCGCCGGCGGAACCAGCCTCACCGCCAAGGTCATGATCGGGGCGGACGGCTCGGCCAGCGTCACCGCGAAGCACGTCGGTGTCGTCCTCGGGCAGGTCGACCTGGGGCTGGAGGTCGAATTGGCTGTCCCGCCGCCGGTGCGGGAGCGGTGGCGGGGCCGGGTGCTTCTCGACTGGGGACCGATGCCCGGCTCGTACGCGTGGATCTTCCCGAAGGATGACCGGCTTACGGCCGGGGTGATCGCGGCGCGGGGCGCGGGTGACGGCACGAGAAGGTATCTGCGGGACTTTCTCGATCATCACGGCCTCGCATCGTCTGAAAGGATCCAGGATTCCGGGCACATCACGCGGTGCAGAGCGGGAAGCTCTCCGCTGCGCAGGGGCCGCGTGCTCGTCGCCGGTGACGCCGCGGGCCTGCTCGAGCCGTGGACGAGGGAAGGGATCAGCTTCGCCCTCAGATCCGGCGCCCTTGCCGGGGCGATAGCGGCTCAGGCGGCGCAGGCCGGCGATCCGGCCGGGGTGGGCCAGGTCCTGGACCGGTACACCGCGGCGATCAACGCCGCTCTGATCCCGGAAATGCTGGCCGGCTATCGCCTGCTGAGCGCCTTCAGCCGTCACCCCGGCTCCTTCCATCGCGGGCTGAGCACCACGAAAGGCTGGCACCTGTTCGTGAAATTCTGCCGGGGCGAGGACTCGTGGGCCGATGTGCTGTCGCACAGATCGGCCCGCCTCGCGCTCGGCCTGCTGTCCCGGGTGTAAGGCCGCGCGACGGTCAGACCGCGGCGACGCCGCCGTAGGCCCAGGCCCGGTCGGCGTGGGGGACCGCCACGCCGCCGGGCGGGCGCCAGTACGAGACGAGCACGAGGCCGGGGTCGACGAGTTCCCTGCCGTTGAACATGCGCAGGATCGCGTCCTTGCCGCGGGGGATCCAGATCGCCCCGCGCGGGATGCGGACGTCGGTGCGGACGCCCAGCGCGTTCCATATCTCGCGCTGCTCCTGATCGTCCTGCTCGGGTCATGTGCGGGGGTCTTCTGGATTCGCGGGTGTCCAGATAATCCCATATTGCATCCCAAAGAAATCCGCGCGGCGACTCCCGTTCGCGAAACGCCAGCATCGTTTTGGGTGGTGCTGGCGACGGCTCCGCAGTCTGCCCGACCAACGGATACTTGACGTTCATACGTCGATTGATACTCTGTTTGTACAGTATGAAGACTTATTGGAAGGATTAACGATGTCTACCCATCAAGATACCGACGAGATTTTCATGGTCCCGGTACCAAGAAGCCAGCTGGGGGCCGTGTATAGGGTCCTGGCCGGTCCGGCGGCGGAACAGGGAGCGCTTGCGCGGGAGGAGGAGACAATCGAGGTGCCGGGACAAGGATCATGGACGGCATCCATGGTCGGCCGCCTCGAGGCGGACCTTGAGATCCCCGCCATCAGGGCGCTCATCACCCTCCTCGCCCAGCGGGCTCCGGTGCCCCTGACCTTTCAGGAGGCGGTCGAGGCGACGGGCGAAGAGACCAGGCTGCTGCGGGCGCAGGTCGGTTCCCTGACCAAAACCACCAAGCGGCTGTTCGGCTCCCCGACCTGGCCGATGTCTGTGCGCTATGGCGAGGCTGGCGAGGCCGTCTACTCGATGATCCCGAGGATCGCTGAATTGTGGCTGGAGGCGATCGGCCGCAGGGGAGGCTGAACCGCCAAGCCTGTCGGTGCCGCGTGCCAGGGTGGGGAGATGGACAGGCTCAGCACGCAGGACATCCTCGACGCCCGGCTCGATGACTGGCGCAAGCTCGCTCAGGCGCTGCACGCGCGCTACCGGGTCACGGATTTCAGGGCCGCCGCGGCGTTTGCCGGCGCGGTGGCTGAGGCCGCCGAGGCCGCCGGTCACCTCCCCGACATCAAGATGACCCAGGACGTGGTCGACGTCTCGCTGTGCACCCGCGAGGACGGCCTGTGGGTCACCGGGAAGGACATCGGCATGGCCCGGACGATCAGCGAGATCGCGCGGCGGCAGGGGCTCACCCCCGAGCCCACCGGCGTGACCCAGATCGAGCTGGCCCTGGACACCCCCGACGACGCCCGGGTGGCGCCGTTCTGGTCGGCCCTGCTGACCGGCAGCCCCGACAACAGCATTTACGACTCGGTGTTCGACCCCACCGGGCGCGTCCCCAGCCTGTGGTTCCAACCCGCCGGCGAGCACGAGACTCCCCGGCAGCGCTGGCACTTCGATCTGTGGCTCGACCCTGCGGTCGCGGGCGAGCGGATCGCGGGCGCCGTCGCCGCGGGCGGGTCCGTCGTCTACGACGACGAGGCGCCGTCCTTCACCGTGCTGGCGGATCCGGACGGCAACCGCGTCTGTGTCTGCACCTACCTTGAACGAGAGTGACGGTGGCTGGTCACGCCGGCTCCGCTCACCGGGCGGGTGATGAGGCCTGGCCCGAGTGCTCCAGGTCCGTGACCTCCTTGCGCAGGACGCCCGCGGACTGGCTGGAGATCCGGCCGCGCAGGTACAGCAGGTACCACAGCGCCCCGAGAACTTCGGCGCCGAACAGGTACTCGGCCGCAGTGTGTCCCTCGTGCGGCGCGAGCGCGATCACGATGACGGCCACGGCGTACAGGAACGCGGCCCCGGCGACCGGCATGAACCACCGGCCCAGCGAGAAGTGGCCGTCGCCGGGCGGCATGGTCCGCTTCTGGTAGGCGTAGATCGCGCCGCCGACCGTGAGCGCGTAGATGAAGTAGTAGGCGACGCTGCAGATCGACACCACGTTGGCGGCGATCCCGGCCGAGAGCAGGTTGATGCCGATGCCGACTGCGGCGACCAGCAGGATCGACGCGATGGGCGTGCGGGTGGTGGTGTTGACCCGGCCGAGCACGCCCGACCCGGGGAGCATCTTGTCCCGGGACAGCGCGAACGTGAGCCGGGTGGCGACGACCATGTTGGCCAGCACGCACGAGAAGATCGCCAGGAACACGATGACCTGCAGGATGTCCGCTGCGACCGCGCCGAAGTGACTCTGGAAGATGTAGACGAGCGGGTTCTTCGGCTGGCCGAGCAGCTTGCCGATGCCGTCCGGTATCGCGATCAGGAACCCGACGATCATGAACAGGCTCGCGGCGACCGACACATAGTTGGCCCGGATCATCGCGAACGGGGTGACCTTCCGGGGGTCGTTCGTCTCCTCCGCCAGGTCGGCGGCGCCTTCCCAGCCGATGAAGCAGTACAGCGGGAGCAGCGCGGCCAGCACGAAGCCGTACCACAGCGAGCCGCCGTCGGTGCGCTGCGTGGACACCAGGATGCTGAACCCGGCGTCGTGGTGGAAGAAGAAGATCGCGCCGAAGAACAGCAGCGCCGCCGCGCCGACCGACCCGGTGATCTCGAAGAACACGCCGGTGTTGTTGACCGCGCTGACCGCGCGGATGCTGACGATGTTGATGACCGCGGCGGCGGCCATCGCCAGCGTGGCGAACAGCACGATGTCGCCGTGCGTGGGTGAGGTCCACACGTCGCTGGCGAACACGGTGGCCAGCGCGACCGCTGTCGCCGCGGTGCCCGCCATGAACGCAAGCAGCGCGGTGTACCCGGTGAACCAGCCGTAGTGCGGGTTGATCAGGCGGCTGTTCCACTGGTAGGCGAATCCGGTGATCGGGATGCGCGCCGCAAGGTGCGCGTACACCAGCACGATCAGGAACACCCCGCCCGCGCACGGGATCCACAGCCAGACGCCGGCCGCGCCGGCGGTGCCGAACAGGCTCGGCAGCAGGAAGAAGATCGCGGTGGTGATGCTGATCATCGAGAACGCGATCGCGAACGACCCGTACGGCCCGAGGGTGCGCCGCAGCGACTGGACGTAGCCAAACTGGTGCAGGTCGCCGACGTCCTGTGCGTCGGACAGAGAGTTCTCTTGGTTGTCGGTCATCGCGGGAAACTCCTGCCTGTCTCGATATCCGTCAGGACCTGGTCAAGGACCGCGAGGACCCGGTCCAGCTGCGCGCGGGTGATCGTGAACGGCGGCTTGATCTTCAGCACGTTGCCGAGGCCGGCGTACTTGGTCGTTCCGAAGATGACGCCGAGGTCGACCGCGCGCCGGTATACCTCCAGCGCCTCGGCCGCGGCCGGCTCCTTGGTCTGCTGGTCACGCACCAGCTCGATGCCGATCAGCAGGCCGGGCCCGCGGATGTCGCCGATCAGCGGATGCCGCGGCTGCATCGCGCGCAGCGCGTCGGTGGTGTACGCGCCCATCTCGGCGCAGGCCTGCAGCAGGTTGTCGCGCCGCAGCACCTCGAGGGCGGCCAGCCCGGCGGCCAGGCTGGGCGGGAACTCTCCGAACGTCAGCGCGTCGTCGCCCGGCTGGAAGCCATCCAGCGTGCTGCTCGACAGGACGCCCGCGAGCGGGAACCCGCCGCCGACACCCTTGCCGAAAACCAGGAGGTCCGGGGTCACCCCGTAGTGCTCGGCGGCCCACATCGAGCCGGTCCGGCCGAACCCGGTCTGCACCTCGTCGAAGACCAGCAGGATGCCGTGCTCGTCGCAGACCTGCCGCACCTCCTGGTAGTAGCGGCGGGGGAAGTCGAGCTGGGCGCCGTTGCCCTGCACCGGCTCCACGAAGAACGCGGGAGGCAGCCCCGTGGCCCGGCGGGCGATCGCGTCCCGGAGCTCGGCGATGCAGTAGTCGACCTCGTCGTCCTCGCTCCGCCCGGACCGGTAGGCGTACGGCTGCGGGACCCGGAGCACGGCCGGGAACGTGCGGTCGAACGCGTGGTTCGTGTGCGGCCAGCCGAGGCCCATGCTGGCCAGCGACCGCCCGTGATAGGCGTCGGTCAGCGTCAGGAACGGCCCGGTGTGCTGCGGCCGGTTCTGCAGCGCGAGCTTCATCGCCATCTCCACGGCCAGGCTCCCGTGCAGGGTGAACCCGATCCGCTTGAGGTCTCCCGGCGCCGCGTCGGTCATCGCCTTGGCCAGCAGCAGCAGCGGGACCGAGTCGAAGTTGGACCGCAGGTGGCTGAGCTCGCGGGCCTGCGCGAACGCGGCGTCGACGACCTCGGGATTCGAGCCGCCGATGTTGTTCGACCAGGCCATGGCGGTGCAGTCGATGTACTCGTTGCCTTTGGAGTCCCAGACCAGCGCGCCAGAGGTCTTCGTGATGACCAGGCCCGGCTCGCTGCCGGAGGACCACCCGGACAGGAGCGCGGCCCTGCCGTCGGCCAGGTCGTCGTCGGTATAGCTAGCAGGCACCGGGATTCCTCCCTCACTGTTTCCTTTTGCGCCATGCTAAATACGCGTATTCGCAGGGAGAAGGACGAATCAGTATCGACATTGTGTCTACAGGCGACATAATGGTGCGAGAGCCGGACTCCGGAGGCTGCCGTGCACAACGTGACACTCCGTCAGCTGGAGGCGTTTCTGGCGGTTGCCGAGGAGCTCCACTTCGGCCGCGCGGCCGAGCGCCTGTCCGTCTCGGCGCCCTGGATGAGCCACACGGTCCGGGATCTTGAACGAGCGCTGCGGGTGGAGCTGCTGACCCGTACCACGCGCTCGGTGCAGCTGACCCCGGCCGGCGAGGTCTTCGCCGGCCTGGCGAGCCAGGTGCTCACCGAGCTCTCGTCGGCGATCAAGACCGTCCGCGGCATGGGCGCGACGTCGCGGCGGACGCTCCGGCTGGGCTACACGATCGGGGCCGGCCTGGAGATCGTCGTGAGCCTGCTGCGCACCTACCGGGAACGCGAGCCCGACGCCGGAATCGAGACGGAGGAGTTCGACTTCACCGACCCCTCGGCCGGGCTGCGCGACAACCTCGTCAACGTCGCCGTTGTGCGGCCGCCGCTCGGCCTGGCGGGCCTGGTGTCGGTCGAGCTGTCCACCGAGCGCATGGTCGCCAGCCTGCCGGACAACCACCCGCTGGCTGCGCGGGAGTCGCTGAGCGTCGCGGACGTGCTCCCGGAGCCGATCGTCGCCGCGCCGGTGTCCCCGGGGCCATGGCGGGACTACTGGCTGCTGACCGAGTACCGGTCGGGCCCGGCGCCGGTGGTCGCGGAGGCGCCGACGCTGGACATGGAGATGCACCTGGTCTCCCGGGGCGTCGGCCTGAGCATCACCTCCGAGGCCGTCGGCATCTGGTACAAGCGGCCGGGCGTGACGTTCGTGCCGATCCTCGACCTGCCCCCGTGCTCGGTGTCGCTCGCGTGGTGGCCGCAGGACACGGCCCTGGTAGCCGGGCTGGCGGCCGTCGCCAACGAGGTCCGCGCGAGCATCGCCGTTGCGCCGCCCGCTTAGGCGGACGTGGCGAACACGGGCTCGACCGGCACCCGCAGGTCGGTGCCGGCCGTCATGTCGTTGAAGGCGGCGACATACGCGTCGGCGGGACCCGATCGCAGGAGGTCATTTTCGCCGCATACGGCCAGGAACGTCCGGACGCCGAGCGAGCGCTCCGAGTCGTCCACAAGCCGGTACAGAGCAGACCCGGCGTGGGTCTCGACGTACTGGCTGGGGCGTGAGCCGCCGATGACACCCGTCAGCCACAGGTGCTTCCACACATCCCCGAGGTTCGCGAAATGCTGGTTGGCCATGACCCTCATCTCCACGCGAGCATTGAGGTGCGTTAAGCGTGGATTGTACGGATAATGGGCTGGGGGAAGGACGGGGAAAGACGGGAGGGCCGCGATGTCCGGCGGGTTCACGGTGAACATTCAGGCCCTGCAGGAGACGGCGCAGGGGATCAACGACACGATCTCGGACCTGGGGAAGCTCGGTTTCGCCGAGGAGGCGGATGTCGGCCAGGGGTTCGGCGGGCTCGCGCTGAGCGGGCTGCAGGTCGGCTACGCGGGACTGCAGTCGGCGTTCGGTGACTTCTGCGGCCGGTGGTCGTGGGGAGTCCGGGCCATGGTCCAGGACGGGAACCAGATCGCGCAGCGGCTCGGGCTCGCGGCGGGCGGCTACCACAACGCGGAGCAGACCGTGATCGGCTCGGTGAAGGACCTCGTGGATGCGACCGTCGGGGATCCGCACATGACCGACGCGCAGGCCGCGTCCGCCTCGTGGTCGCAGGACGCGGCCGGGCTGACCGGCGCGCAGACCCCCGAGAGCAACATGACACCGCAGCAGGCGCAGCAGGCAATCGACGCACAGTGGAAGACGGTCGGCCACGAGGTGGCCGAGTCCAAGGGCGGCGGCCTGGACGCCCTGATCATCCCGTGAGGCCCAGGCCCCGCCGGTGGAGGCGTGAGTTGTGAGCAGCTGGTTCAGCAGTGCGCTGCACGCGGTGACCCATCCGGGTCAGCTGCTGTCGGATACCGAGCACGCCGTGGGAACCGTGCTGGACGACGGGGCGCACGCGGCCGGCAGCGGCCTGTCGGACGTGGGCCTGGGCGGTGCCGGCCAGTGGGTGGACCGGGTCGGTGATGACGTCGCGAACGACCTGGGCGCGCAGGTTCCCGAGGAGCAGCTGGGGCAGACCACCAATCCCTCCGAGCTGATCCACGGCGATCCGGGAGCGTTAGAGCAGACGGCCTCGCGGCTGCGGACGTTCTCGGGGGCGTTCGGGGAGACCGCGACCGGGCTGGCGGGCATCGACACCGGGGACTGGACCGGGGCGGCGGCGGACGCGTTCCGGGCGAGGTACACGCCAGAGCCGGGCAAGTGGCGCAGCGCGTCCACGGCGTCATCGCGGGCGGCGGGGTCGCTGGAGTCGTTTGCCGGGACGGTGCGATGGGCGCAGGGACAGGCCGCGGACGCGATCGCGTTGTATGCGCAGGGCCAGCGGGCGACCGCGGCGGCGGTGACCTCCTATAACAACCAGGTCGCCGCGTACAACCAGGCCGCCCAGGCGTATGACAGTAAGCTGTCCGCCGGCCAGAATCCCGGGACGCGGCCGGTGGAGCCGGCGCCGTTCAGCGATCCTGGGGCGGCGCTGCGGGAGCGGGCGCAACAGGTCCTCTCCGCGGCGCGCGCGGAACGCGACCGGGCGGGCGCGGCGGCCGCGGCCGAGGTGTCGTCGGCGGCGGGCCTGGCCCCGGCGGAGCCGGGTTTCTGGTCGCAGCTGGGCGACGACTTCTCCGACGGGCTGCAGGAGACGCAGCTCGCGGGGGACAGCTTCGGCGCGGGCATCGTGACCGGGGTGTCGGACCTGGTCAAGGTCGTCAGGGACGTGGATCCCGAGGACCCGTGGAACACGGAACACCCGGAGGAGTACCTGGCGGGCCTGTCGGCCATCGGGGCGGGCGTCGTGCAGGACGAAGTGGACCCGATGGACCTGGTCAAGGGCTTGGTGGGGACCGGGTGGGGGAGCGATCCGTTCGAGGCAGCCGGCAAGCTGGTCCCGGGCCTGGTCCTGGCGGTCTCGACCGACGGGGCCGGCACGGCCGCCGACGCCACAGCGGACGCCGGCGTGAGCGTGGTCGAGGACGACGGCGCGAACGCAGCCTCGAACCTGGCCGACGGCGCGGCCAACCCGGACGTCGCGGGCCAGTCCGCCGGCGACCTGACGACCGTGGACGACCCGGTGGACGTGGCCACGGGCAACGTGGTCATGGCCCAGGTGGACGCCGCCCTGGCCGGTGCCCTGCCACTGGTGCTGCGCCGCGTCCACCGGTCGGGCTACCGCGCGGGCCGGTGGTTCGGCCGGACCTGGGCGTCCACCCTGGAGCAGCGGCTGCAGGTCACCGGCCAGGGCGTGTTCTTGGCCGCCGACGACGGCGCGATCCTGTGCTACCCGCATCCGGAGGCTGACGGCGACGCGGTGCTGCCGCTGACCGGCGCGCAGCACCCGCTGGCGCGCGACTCCGGCGGGTACACGGTGACCGACCCGCAGGCCGGGATCACGCGCCGGTTCGAGTCGCGGTCGGGGTTCTACCTGTCGGCGGCCGGTCACGGGGAGCTGCCGCTGGTGTCGCTCACCGGCAGAACCGGAGACCGAATCACGTTCGGCTACCGGGAGGACGGCGCGCCGCAGGAGGTCGCGCACAGTGGCGGCTACCGCGTGCGGGTGCAGGCCAGCCGGTCGCGGGTGATGGGGCTGGTCCTGGGAGGGGTTGGCGAGGCCGGCGCGGACGTGCCGCTCGCCCGGTATGAATACGACGAGGCAGGCAACCTGGCGGAGCGCGTCAACTCCTCCGGGCTGCCGCTGCGCTTCTCCTACGACGACGTCGGCCGGCTGACCGGCTGGCGCGATCGGAACGGCTTCTCCTACCGGTATTTCTACGACGAGCAGGGCCGCTGCGTGCGCGGGGAGGGACCCGACGGCAAGCTGTCCGGCACGTTCGCCTACGACCCGGTGAACCTGCTGACCACGCACACCGACGCGGCCGGCGCGGTGACGCTCTACCAGCTCACCGAGCGCGCCAAGGTGGCCGCGGTTACCGACCCGCTGGGCGGCGTCACCCGCAGCGAGCACGACGCCAGCGGCCGGCTGATCTCGCGCAGCGACCCGCTGGGCCGGACCACCCGCTGGACGTACGACGCCGCCGGGAACCTCACCGCGGTCACCCGCCCCGACGGCGCGCAGACCACCGCGTCGTACAGCGAGCAGAACCTGCCCGTCGTGATCACCGAGCCGGGCGGCGCAACCTGGCGGCGCGACTACGACGCGTCCGGCCAGCTCGTCCGGCTCACCGGCCCGGACGGCGCGGCATCGGCGTATACCTGGGACGGCCGTGGGCACCTGGCCGCCGTCACCGACGCGCTGGGCACAAGCACCCGGGTGGAGTGCGACGCGGCGGGCCTGCCGGTGGCGGTCACCGGCCCGGACGGCGCGACGACCCGGTATCAGCGGGACGGGTTCGGCCGCGTCGTGACGATCACTGGCCCGGACGGGGCTATCACCAGCTTGTCGTGGACGACCGAAGGCAGGCTGGCGTCGCAGACCTTCCCGGACGGGAGCTCCCAGCGGTGCGCCTACGACGGCGAGGGGAACCTGGTCACGCACGTCAGCCAGGCCGCCGGGCTGACCAAGCTGGAGTACGGCTGCTTCGACCAGATCGTGGCGCGCACCGGCCCGGACGGCACCCGCACCGAGTTCTCCTACGACCACGCGCTGCGGCTGATCGAGGTCAGGCACGGCGGCCTGACCTGGCGGTACGAGTACGACCCCGCGGGCAGGCTGGTGGCCGAGACCGACTACAACGGTGCCACCACGCGGTACGGGCACGACCCGGCCGGCCAGGTCACCAGCCAGGTCAACGCCGCCGGGCAGCACGTCAGCTACTGCTACGACGAGCTCGGCAACCTGACCGAGCGCCGCGCCGACGGCGCGCTGGCCAGCTTCGGGTACGACCCGGCCGGGCTGCTGACCTGGGCGCGCAACGATGACGCGGAAATCCTCCTTGAACGCGACGCCGCCGGGCGGGTGATCGCCGAGACGTGCAACGGCGGCGCCGTCCGCTCCGCGTACGACGCCGCCGGGCGCCGCGTGCTGCGGGTCACCCCGTCCGGGGCCGAGACCGTGTGGGCGCATGACGCGGCCGGCCGGCCGGTGCTGCTGCAGGCCGTCGGCCACGCGATGAGCTTCGGCTACGACGCGGCCGGCCGGGAGACCACACGGGATCTGCCGGGAGGCGTCAGCCTAGCCCAGGATTGGGACCCGGCTGGCCGACTGGCCACGCAGCTCCTGACCGGCGGCCCGGGCGCGGTGCTGCAGCGCCGCGGGTACTCCTACCGCGCGGACGGCACCCCCGTCGGTGTGGACGACCTGCTGTCCGGCACGCGCCGGTTCAGCCTGGACGCCGCTGGACGGGTCACCGGCGTCGCCGGCCCCGAGTGGGCCGAACGGTACGCCTACGACAACGTCGGCAACCTCACGGCCGCCACCTGGCCCGCGCCGCCGGTCGGCCTGCCCGCCTCCTGGGCCGGGACCGACGCGCAAGGCCCCCGCGAGTACACCGGGACCCTGATCTCCCGCGCGGGCGGCATCCGCTACCGCCACGACGCCCAGGGCCGGGTCACGTCCCGCCAGCAGGTCCGGCTGTCCCGCAAGCCGGCCACGTGGCAGTACACCTGGGACGCCGACAACAGGCTCACCACGGTCACCACCCCCGACCGCACCACCTGGCGCTACCGGTACGACCCCCTCGGCCGCCGCATCGCCAAGCAGCGCCTGTCGCCAGGCGGCGACGTGATCGAGCAGACGCTGTTCACCTGGGACGGCCCGACGCTCGCCGAGCAGGTCACGCTACCCGGCGAGGTCACCACGTGGGACTACCAGCCCGGCACGTTCACCCCACTCACCCAGACGCAGCGGCGTGACGTGCCCGGCGCCTCGCAGGAGCAGATCGACGAGCGCTTCTACGCGATCGTCACCGACCTGATCGGGGCGCCCGCCGAGCTCGTCGCCGAGGACGGGACGCTGGCCGGCTACCAGCAGCGCACCCTGTGGGGCACCACGCTGTGGCACC
>Ga0335074_10013080_pt1 | contig 11654 bp, 7 predicted proteins | sample Lox_Sample_23_FD_206715 | JGI IMG/M metagenome (GOLD analysis project Ga0335074, IMG submission 206715) | Soil microbial communities from Loxahatchee National Wildlife Refuge, Florida, United States - Lox_Sample_2.3 | ecosystem: Environmental > Terrestrial > Soil > Wetlands | place: USA: Florida...
CCCTCCGGGCCGGCGGCCGTGCTGGCGGCGGCGCAGGCGGTGCTGGACAAGGCCGCAGCCGCCGACCCTCCGCTGGTGCTCGACTACCTGGACCTGGTTGACCCGGTCAGGTTCACCCGGGTCGGCGACGACTACGAGGGCCAGGCGCTGTTGCTCGTCGCGGCCAGGATGGGCACGACGCGACTCATCGACAACACGCCGGTAGAGCTCTGCGGCGACCGTGGAGGTGCACCATGCTGCTGACGATCGACGTGGGCAACACCAACACCGTGCTTGGCGTATTCTCCGGCGATCAGGTGGTCGAGCACTGGCGGATCGCGACCGACCCGGTCCGCACCGCCGACGAGCTTGCGGTGCTTCTGCAGGGCCTGCTGGACCAGAGCGCGGCGGGAAAGGCCCCGGACATCAGCGGCCTGTCGCTGTGCTCGACCGTCCCCTCGGTGCTGCACGAGATGCGGGAGATGTTCCAGCGCTACTACCCGGACGTGCCAGCGGTGATCGTGGAACCGGGCGTGCGGACCGGGGTCCCGGTGCGGACCGACAACCCCAAGGAGGTCGGCAGCGACCGGATCATGAACGCGCTGGCCGCCGTGCACCTCTACGGCGGCCCCGCCGTTGTTGTCGACTTCGGGACCGCGACGAACTTCGACGCGGTCAGCAGGAACGGCGAGTTCGTCGGCGGCGCGTTCGCACCCGGCATCGAGATCTCGGTCGACGCGCTGTCCCGGCGGGCGGCCCAGCTGCTGAAGGTAGAGCTGACCCGCCCAAGCCGGGTGATCGGCCGCAGCACCGTCGAGTCGTTGCAGTCTGGGATCATCTTCGGTTTCGCCGGCCAGGTCGAGGGCATCGCCAGGCGGATGGCGGAGGAGCTCGCGCCGGGTGACCCGGACGCGGTGACGATCATCGCCACCGGGGGTCTGGCGCCGCTGGTCATCGACGAGGTGGGCGTCATCGATGCCTACGAACCGTGGCTGACCCTGATCGGCCTTCGGCTCGTGTTTGAACGCAACGCCCCGGGCGGTTAGCGTCCGGGACTCGAGAAGCATCTGGGGGAACCGGATGACAACGCTGCACGACGACGCGGACATGGCTGCGCAGCTCGAGCGGACGCTGATCGGCGCGTACTGCGGGTCCGCCGATCTCGGGGAAGCCCTGGCCACCGCTGGGCGTGTAGCGCCCGGCGACTACGGCCAGTGGTACGAGGAGTGGGCGCACACGGCCGAGGTCGCGCTCGGCGCCGCCGAGGCGGCGGCCGCCGGCGGGCACGCGCTGATGGCGGCGCGAGGGCACCTGCGGTCGGCGGAGTACTGGCGCCAGGCGTACTTCTTCCTCCGCCATGACGTCGCCGACCAGCGCGTGCACACCGGGTATGAGCGGCAGCGGGACGCGTTCCGCAAGGCGGCGCCGTTCCTGCCGTTCGGCGTCGAGGCGGTGTCGATCCCCTTCGACGGCGCGGCGATGCCCGGCTACGCGTACCGTGCGGCGCCCGGCGCCCAGCGCCCGACCGTGCTGTTCACGGGCGGCTTCGACGGCACGGCGGAGGAACTCTGGAAGTACGGTGTCACGGCCGCGCTCGAGGCCGGGTGGAACGCGTTGGCCTGGGACGGGCCTGGGCAGGGCGGCATGCTCGTCGACCACGGCGTGGCCATGCGGCCGGATTTCGAGGCCGTGCTCACCGCGGTCGTCGACTGGACGCTCCAGCAGCGGGACTTCGCCGATCCGCGGCGGCTGATGCTCGTCGGCCGCAGCCTGGGCGGCTACCTGGCTCCCCGCGGCGCGAGCGGCGAGCCAAGGATCGCCGCACTGGTCTGCGATCCCGGCCAGTTCGACTTCGTCTCGCGGTTCCGTTCGATGTTCAGCGACGAGGACTGGCAGAAGGTGGCCGACGCCGATCCGGGCATGGACGCCAGCCTCGAGGGCTTCCTCGCCAAACCGCGGGACCGTGAGTTCTACGGAGCACGCATGACGGCCATGGGAGCCCGCACGTTCGGCGCGTGGCTGCGCACGATGACCGGGTACACGCTCGCCGGCCGGGCCGAGAAGATCGCCTGCCCGACCCTGATCACCGAGGGAGAGGGCGACTTCGCCAGCCAGAGCCGCACCCTGTTCGACGCGCTGACCTGCCCCAAGCAGTACCGCGAGTTCACCGTGGCCGAGGGCGGCGGAGGGCACTGCGAGGGAATGGGGCAGATGCTCTGGCAGCAGGCCGCCTTCGCCTGGCTGAGCGAGGCCCTCGCCACCGGCCAGGCAGGAAACCCCGGTGCCTGAGCCGAGGCGGGACCGGTAATCTCGGGCAGGTGACCGACGACGATCGTGGGCACCTGCCCGAGCAGATGCAGGTGCGCCTGGCCAAGGTTGACCGCATCCGGGCCGCTGGGGGTGACCCGTACCCGGTCGGGTTCCCGCGGACCACGACGATCGCGGAGATCCGTGAGAAGCACCCCGACCTGGAGCCGGATACCGCAACCGGCGAGAGGGTCGGCGTCACCGGGCGCGTCGTGCTGTCCCGCATCGGGGGCAAACTCTGCTTCGCGACGATCAGGGACGGCACCGGCGACATCCAGGTCATGATCTCGCGGGACCGGGTCGGCGAGGAGGCGCTCGCCGCCTGGAAGAGCGACGTCGACCTCGGGGACCACATCGGGGTCGAGGGCGAGGTGATCACCTCGCGCAGCGGCGAGCTTTCGGTGCTCGCGGACTCCTACGCGATCACCTCCAAGGCGCTGCGGCCGCTGCCCGAAAAGCACGCGGGCCTGAGCGACCCCGAGGCGCGCGTGCGGCAGCGCTACCTCGACCTGATCATGAACCCGGACGCCCGGCGGATGGCGGAGCTGCGCGCCACGGTTACCAGGTCGCTGCGCGAGGAACTGCACGCGCGCGGCTTCCTCGAGGCGGAGACGCCGGTGCTGCAGGTCTTGCACGGCGGCGCGAACGCCCGGCCGTTCATCACCCACAGCAACGCGTATGACATCCAGCTCTACCTGAGGATCGCGCTCGAGCTCTACCTGAAGCGCCTCGTGGTCGGCGGCATCGAGAAGGTCTACGAGATCGGCCGGATCTTCCGCAACGAGGGCGCCGACGCCACCCACAACCCCGAGTTCACGATGCTCGAGGTGTACGAGGCCTACGGCGACTACAACACGATCGGCGCCCTGACCAGGGAGCTGATCCAGTCCGCCGCGGTCGCCGCGCTCGGCAGCACGGTCGTGCGCCGGGCCGATGGCTCGGTGCACGACATCGGTGGCGAGTGGCCCTGGGTCGGCGTGCACGAGGCGATCTCCAGCGCGCTTGGCGAGGAGGTCACGCCCGATACGGCCGAGGAGACGCTGCGCCAGCTGTCCGGCCGGGCCGGCATCCACCAGGACCCGAAGTGGAACCGTGGCCAGGTGGTGCTCGAGCTCTACGAGCACCTCGTCGAGGCGCGGACGGTGGAGCCGACCTTCTATCGCGACTTCCCTGTCGAGGTCTCGCCGCTGACCCGCGAGCACCGGTCCGACCCCCGTCTCGCCGAGCGCTGGGACCTGGTCGCGTTCGGCGCGGAGATCGGCACCGGATACAGCGAGCTGGTGGACCCGATGCAGGAGCGCGAGCGGCTGACCGCGCAGTCGCTGCTCGCCGCCGGCGGCGACCCGGAGGCGATGCAGCTCGACGAGGACTTCCTGCGGGCGCTCGAGTACGGCATGCCGCCGAGCGGCGGGATGGGCATGGGCACCGACCGGCTGCTGATCCTGCTCACCGGCGCCACGATCAGGGAGACGATCCTGTTCCCGACCGTCCGCCCCGAGTAAGCCCCCGGCCGAAGGCAGGCCGTCAGGCGACGATGCGGACCGCGCCCACGTACACGTCCCACATGACCGGCTGGATCTGCACCGGCTGGCCGAACGTGGGTGCGTCCACCATCATGCCGTTGCCGACGTACAGGCCGACGTGACCGATGTCCTGGTAGAAGAACACCAGGTCGCCCGGCTCCAGCTGGCTGCGGGAGATGTGCTCGCCCTCGTTCCACTGGTCGCCGGTGAAGTGCTCGAGCTGGACTCCGACCTGCTCGTACGCCCACATCACCAGGCCGGAGCAGTCGAAGGTGCTGGGCCCGGCGGCGCCCCAGACGTACTCGTCGCCAAGCTTGGTCAGCGCGAACCGCAGCGCCTGCTCACCGAGCGTGTCCCCGGTGACCTGGATGTTCGGGTAGTGGCCGGTCTGCTGGAAGACGGCGAGCGCCTGGCTGAACGCGGAGCTGTTCAGCACGTCCTCCTTGGCCTGGATCTGGCTCACCTTCTTGTTCATCGCCGCGGAGAGCTTGGTGGCCTGTGCTTCTTCCTGGCTCGCCGTCTGCGCGGCCCGGCTGGCGGCGTCCTCCGCCGTCTGCAGCAGGCTCATCGTCCCGCCCTGCTGGTACTGCAGCTGCAGCATGATCGACGCACGGTTCAGGAACTGCTGCGGGCTCGTGGTCTGCAGCATCTGGATCGTCGGGTCGAGGCCGCCCATCATGTACGTCTCGGAGGCGATCTGGCCGACCTGTGCCTGCCCGGCGCCCATGGCCTTCTGGTCGCGCTGCACGGTCTGCTTGGCGATCGAGACCTCTTGGCGCGCCTCCGACAGCTGAATCTTCAGCGCGTCATACTGCTGGCCGAGCACGTCGATCTGGTTGGACAGGACGTTCGCCTCTGCCACCAGCTGCTTGAGGCTCTTCGGCGCGCTCGCCGTGGCGGCGCTGCCGATGCCGCTGGGCAGCGCGAAGCTGATCACCGTGGCCGCGGTCGCCAGGATCGCGACCCGTCCCAGGAGACGTCGTGAGACGCCGCGGGCACGAGTCCCCCGTGAACTCGTCTTGCCAGATCCACGATTGGGCAAGAACTCCACGTGGAGCCTCTCCTCTCCTCGGCCGCCTACCGGGTTAGCTGACGGGTTCGGGCCGGAGCAGCCCTACGGCTGGGCACGATCCGCTCGAAAGCAGACCGTGACCGGCCGATTCACCCCGGGGAAGGTGGGTCCCCGGCTCCCCGGAACACGTTTCCGCATGCCAGGAACTCGGCGGGTCATGCACCGTATCCAGCCGCCTAGAGGGCAGGACGCAGCGCAAATGGGTGACAGCGATGCAGGTTAATCCAGGTGGGCCGTGGTGCACACGTGAAACGACCAAATTCTTACCTACCAAACGATCTGCAAAGCACCCCCCCAAGGGACATCTGCACCTTTGAGTGCCCGCCTGTCGGGGCGGAAGCGCGCTCCTGATACGTTGTGCAGGCACTCGTGATCAGCCCGTGATCGGCGCAAAGAATGGCCCGGCCGGAGTGTCTGTGCAATCTGTAATCGTTCGATAACTGTCTGTCGGTAGGATGGCGTGCCGGGTTTATCGGGGCGGATCCTCGCCGGTAGCTGGGTTAGTGCGGGGGCGCAGCCCCCGCGGGTGAGATAACCGAAGGCGCGGGAATGAACTACACGGTTCGGCCGGCTCGCACGAGTGACGTCCGTGCGATCCGTGGCCTGGTGGACGCCAACGTCGCGTCCGGCCGGCTGCTGGACAAGGCGACGGTGACGCTGTACGAGGACGTCCAGGAGTTCCTGGTCGCGCAGCGGGCCAGCGACCGGCAGGTCGTCGGCTGCGGCGCGCTGCACGTCATGTGGGAGGACCTGGCGGAGATCCGCACGGTCGCCGTTGATGAGACCTGCCAGCGCGAGGGCGTCGGGCAGATCATTGTGGAAAGCCTGCTCGCACGGGCCCGGGAGCTCGGCGTGAGCCGCGTGTTCGTGCTGACGTTCGCGGTGAAGTTCTTCGGCCGCCTCGGCTTCGAGGAGATCACCGAAGACGCCGCACCGGCCGATGTCTACGCCGAGCTGCTCCGCTCCTATGACGAGGGCGTGGCCGAGTTCCTGGACCTGGACCGGGTGAAGCCGAACACGCTGGGCAACACCAGGATGCTGCTGCGGCTCTGACCGCGCCCGCTCAGAGCAGCCTGAGCTGCCGGCCGCTGCGCTCTGACCTGGACGGCCGTTCCGGGGACCCCGACCGGTCCAGGAGCGCGGGATCGATCGCGGCAGCCAGCGGCGACGGGCCGGTCGCGCTGACGGCGCCGTGCCTGGTCCGGCGGCCCGCGCAGGTCAGGTACAGCCGCGCTCGCGCCCTGGTGATGCCGACGAACAGCAGCCGCCGCTCCTCGGCCACGTCCGCGTCGGTCATGGCGGCGGGCCCAGGGAACCTCAGCGGCAGCAGGTCCTTCTCGCAGCCCGCCAGGAACACCACCTCAAACTCCAGGCCCTTGGCCGCGTGCAGCGTCAGCAGGGTTACCGCGTCGGCCCGCGGGTCGAGCGCGTCGACCTCCGCGCCCAGCGAGATCTCGGTGAGGAACCGCTCAAGGTCGGTGCCGCAGCGCCGGGCGAGGGGGGCGAGGACTTCGCCGGCGGCGCGCACGTCCACCTCGGCCGCTGGATCTCCGGCTCTCGCGGCGAGCACCCGCACCGCACGGCTCAGCCGGTCGGCGACGGCGTCACTGCCCAGGCTGGCCAGCCGCATCTCCCTGACGATGCCGGGAACCCCGGTGCGGCGTTCCAGCAAGTCGTGTGAGCTCTTCTGGAACGGCAGCCCGGCGCGGGTCATGGCCTGGCCGAGCGGTTCCGCCTGTGCATCGGTGCGGTACAGCACCGCGATGTCCGAAAGGCCGATGCCGTCGTGGCCCGGTTCCCCGGCGCGGCCCGTGTCCAGCGCGTGGAAGGACGCGCCGCCGAGCAGCCGGTCGATCTCGCGGGCGATCCAGGCGGCCTCGCCGCGCTCATCGGACGCCTCGTGAAACCCGATTAATGCGTCCGGCGCGGGCGTGCCGCCCGCCGCGGGCCGCAGGACCCGGCCGGGGACGAGCGAAGACGGCGCTATGGCCTGGAGCGCCGCGCCGACGATCGCCGGGCTGGACCGGTAGTTGCGGGTAAGCTGCCTGGTCACCGCGGCCGGGTAGTCGCTGCTGAAGCGAAGGAACACCCCGACGTCGGCGCCGCGGAAGCCGTAGATCGCCTGATCCGGGTCGCCGATCACGGTCAGCCCGCCGCCGTCGCCGGCCAGCAGCCGCAGCAACCGGTACTGAGCGGCGTCGATGTCCTGGTACTCATCGACGCTTATCAGCGGCCACCGTCTGCGCAGCGACTCCGCGACCTCGGGTTCGGCCGCCAGCAGCCCGGCGGGCAGCGCGATCAGGCCGTCGAAGTCGACAAGGTCCCGGGAGGCGAGGGCCTTGGCCAGCTTCTCCCGGGTGACCGGGTCGGCCGCCGCGTCGGCCATCAGCCGCTTGCCCCCGGCGGCGGACCCGGCGAGTTCGGCGGCGACCTCGAGTACCTCGGTGTCGTCGGCCACCCGGAACCCGGCGGCGAGCCCGGCCAGATCGTGGTGCTCCCGCAGGATCATCAGGCCCAGCCCGTGCAGGGTGGTGACCGTCACGTTGCGGTCCGCCCCCGCGGGCAGCATGGCGGCCAGCCGGGCCCGCATCTCCTCTGCGGCCCTGCGCGTAAACGTGATCGCCAGGCACGACCGCGGGCCGGCGCCGGAACCCGCCACCTGGCGGGCGATCCGGTGCGCCAGCGTGTGCGTCTTGCCGGTTCCGGGCCCCGCGACGATCATCAGCGGCCCGTCGGCCTCGACGGCGGCGAGCTGATCGGGGTCCAGGACGCTGGCCGGGCCGCCGCCCGCCGGCCGGCGCGTGCGCACCGCTTTTCCGCGCTTTTTTCTGTCGGCCGGCGCGCCGGAATCCGCTGTGCGCTTTCCCTGCGATTTCCCTTGTTTCCCGCTCGGAATCGCCAGATCGAACAGCGCGTCCGGCCCATCTAGTTCCCCGCGGCGGAACAAGGCAACAATCCCGTACTCGCCGTCGTACCCTGCCTCCCGCCGTACCTCGCCCCGGCGCAGCCTGGCGATGGCCTCCGCGAGCAGGCTGCCGCCGGCGCGGCGCAGATCATCGGCCGAGGTCTTGGTCAAGATCCCAAGCTCCGGCCCCAGCGCGGCGACGAGCCCGCTGACTTCGTGACTAACTTTCTTGCTCTTCGGCCCTGTGGCCAGAATTTCCCCGATTATCTGCGGCAGCTGAACCAGGTTGGTGAATCCTGGCGCGCCAGGCGGCCGATACCCAGCGGGCCTGTCGGCGAGCTCGGTGACCCGATGCAGGACGCCGATCGTGAGCGGCTTGCCGCACTCCGGGCACGCTCCTTCATGCTCCCGGCTCTCCTCCGGCTCAAAGCGAACGCCGCATTTCCGGTGGCCGTCGAGGTGGTACTTGCCTTCTTCCGGATAGAACTCGATCGTGCCCGCCAGGCCGTCGCCGGAGCGGAGGGCGTCGGCCATCGCGAAGTAATCAAGCGGAACGTCGAAGGTGGTGGCCTCGCGGCCGAGCATAGGCGGTGAATGCGCGTCCGAGTTGCTCACCAGGCGATAGCCGTCTAGCGACGAGCACCTCCAGTTCATCGGCGGATCCGACGACAACCCGGTCTCGATCGCAAATACTTCGCCGGCCAGATCGCCGTAGCAGTCCGCCACGACATTGAATCCCGATTTAGATCCGAGCACGGCAAACCAGGGCGTCCACGCGTGCGCGGGGACCAGGTAGCAGCCCGGCCCGCCGTCGAGAGTGATCTCGAGCAGATGGCGCGAGTCCAGGCCGAGGATCGGCCGGCCATCCGACGCCAGATTGCCGATCTTCGATAGCGCCCGGGTGATCCGGTCCGCCGCCTCTAATGTCGGCGCGTAGAGAAGGTGATGGACTTTCCTTGTCCGGTCGCCCCCGCGGTAGATCGTGGATATCTCTGCGGAAAGCATGAACCGCACTTCTGTGGTGCAACTAGGGGCCGACGTGCGCCGCAGTCGCTCTTCGGCTTCGCTGCTGAGCCGGAACAGGCCCGGCTCGGCTGGGACCAGCGACTCACGCAGTTCCTGCGACCAGCCCGGGTGCGTGAAGTCGCCCGTTCCCACGACCGTTATCCCCTTGCGGCGCGCCCACCAGGCCAGATGCTCTAGGTCACAGTCCCTGCTGCAGGCGCGGGAGAACCTCGAGTGGATGTGCAGGTCGGCGTGGAACATACCGTTGTCGTCCGCTCTCCCGTCATTGCCGGCGTCCTGGCCGATCCGATACTGCCACGCGGGTCCGACAGGGCGGGACGGTTGCATCGGGTTGAAGCATTTGCCGGGTCACCCGCCACCAGGGTGGGCCGGCGGCCGGGCGATCGGTGCGGTCGGCCAGAATGCTGTGAAGGGGAATTGCATAACAACGGGGAGGCGCCGCGGCGCGGGTTGCGTCCCGGCGGGCCGCCGTGGGCGGCCGGCCTCCACGCGCGGAGGCCTGATGGCCGTAAGAGGCAAAGACCGCCGGGGGGATCAAGGGAGGTGCGCCCGGTGAAGGATCTGACTGTGCTTACGCCTCCGCTACTCATGTGTGCCGCATTCCTCGTCGCGGTTGGCGCGTTCCTGCGTCATGAGATGGGTGCGCGGAGGCGTCGCGCTAGGGATCAGTCTGGTGATATTTCCGGTGAGAGCACGATTCCGGATAGTAGAAGCGGCCAAGCGGCCCGCCCTGATGATGCGAGCGCATCTCACACCGATTGACGACGGTTACTCACAGGGCTGATTACGGAGAGTTACGACCATCTTCCGGATTGCCTACGCGCGCTCACGGAGTAGAACTCATGTCAACGATTCTTGTGGCTCGAATTGGCAAACGCAAGGCTTCTGGTATATGTTTTAGCGACTCCCTAATAGCTTGCTCAGCAGAAAGGCTGGCTCCCCATGGCGCAGAAGGTTCAGGTGCTGCTCGTCGACGATCTCGATGGGGGCGAGGCGTCGGAGACTGTGTCGTTCAGCCTCGACGGCACTGCCTACGAGATCGACCTGAGTACGGATAACGCGGGCAAGCTCCGCAAAGATTTTCAGTCATACATCGACCACGCTCGCAAGGGCGGCGGCGGTGGTCGGCGTCGTCGCGCCAGAACTGGTCCGGGCCGAGAGCGCAGTGCAGAGATCCGGGCTTGGGCTAGGCAGCGTGGACACAAGGTCAGCGAGCGCGGGCGCATTCCGGCAACGATCATCTCCGAGTACGAGGCATCGCATTAGTTGCCTGCCCCCTGGCGAGATGGTGCCGTCTCCCCATCGGCACTAGCCATCTGGCGAGTCAGCCAAAGCACGGTTTAACACAGCCCGATCCGCCAGCCCGATATCGGGCGAACTTGAATCGGGTAAGCGCAGCATGAATGCCGGCGGCGAACCATGCCCCGCTCATCTGAGCGAGGCGCGGTACGCCGCCGGTATTTGTTGCCGGGGTTGCGGGCACGCCTGTTGCGCCCGCTGGCATCGGCCATCTCCGGGTGCGCGGGACCAGCCACCGCGCGTCGCGTTACGGCCCCGAATCCCGGGCGGGATCCGGCCGGTGGTCATCCACCTCCCGCAGCGGCGGATCCCCTTCCCTGGCCAGTGACCGGCCTGCCACCTCAGCTGGACCGATTCCCGCGGTGCCCGGCGCCGGCCGCCCGGCCTGCCACCCCAGCTGGGCCGATTCCCGCGGTGCCCGGGGCCGGCCGCCCGGCCTGCCACCTCAGCTGGGCCGTATCCCGCGGTGCCCGGGGCCGGCCGCCCGGCCTGCCACCTCAGCTGGGCCGTATCCCGCGGACCCCGGCGCCGCTGCCCGGCCTGCCACCCCAGCTGGGCCGTATCCCGCGGACCCCGGCGCCGCTGCCGGGCCTCCCGCACCGCCGAATCCCGGCCCCGTCCCGGGGCCCTGGGCGCGGGCCTCCCGTTCGGCCGGATCCGGGGCCTGTCCCGGCGCCAGGGCCCCTGCCTGCTGCCTTGCCGGAACGGGGCCTCAGAATCGCCGCCCCGGCGGCGCGTTCGCTCGCGGCGTAGCCGGGAACACTGTCCCTCTGGCCTAGGTTTTTATGGGATGAACCCCCAGTGGCCGGGGAACGTTTTACACGTGTGACACATTGCACGCAAGGCGTCGCCCGGCGCACCGGCTACGATGCGGAAAGAAGAGGCAGCAGCCTGTGTGCCTCTCCGACCGCCCTGTAAGGGAGCGACGAGATGTTCGAGAGGTTTACCGACCGGGCGCGCCGGGTCGTCGTCCTGGCTCAAGAAGAGGCCAGGATGCTAAACCACAACTACATCGGCACGGAGCATATCCTGCTCGGCCTCATCCACGAGGGTGAGGGCGTCGCTGCCAAGGCGCTTGAGTCACTGGGGATCAGCCTGGAGGCGGTGCGCCAGCAGGTTGAGGAGATCATTGGCCAGGGGCAGCAGGCGCCGTCGGGGCACATCCCGTTCACGCCCCGGGCCAAGAAGGTGCTGGAGCTGTCGCTGCGCGAGGCGCTGCAGCTCGGCCACAACTACATCGGCACCGAGCACATCCTGCTCGGGCTGATCCGTGAGGGCGAGGGCGTCGCCGCCCAGGTGCTGGTCCGGCTCGGCGCCGACCTGAACCGGGTCCGCCAGCAGGTCATCCAGCTGCTGCACGGCTACCAGGGCAAGGAGCCCGCGGCCGCGGGCGCGCCGTCGGAGAGCGCACCGTCCACCTCGCTCGTGCTCGACCAGTTCGGCCGGAACCTCACCGCGGCGGCCCGCGAGGGCAAACTCGACCCGGTGATCGGCCGGGAGAAGGAAATCGAGCGCGTGATGCAGGTGCTGTCCCGGCGCACCA
>Ga0335074_10013081_pt1 | contig 11654 bp, 8 predicted proteins | sample Lox_Sample_23_FD_206715 | JGI IMG/M metagenome (GOLD analysis project Ga0335074, IMG submission 206715) | Soil microbial communities from Loxahatchee National Wildlife Refuge, Florida, United States - Lox_Sample_2.3 | ecosystem: Environmental > Terrestrial > Soil > Wetlands | place: USA: Florida...
GTTTGCTCACGTTGTGCGCAGCGTCTTTGCGGACAATCGTGGGCAGGCCGGCGTAGAACAGCGCGTCGTTCACCACGTCGAAGCAGGCGCGATGGTCTTTATGCCAACTGCCTTTCCAATGGGTGATCACAATGGCGGGTTTATCTTGGCGGATCAGGTCACAGACGGCGAACTTCACTTCGTCATTCACGGGAACCTCGCCATCGGGCCAAGTGAGAAACTCCGCGCCGGCGCCGAGCATTTGAGCGGCGCGCTGGGATGCCTCGCGTTGCATCGCGCCGTAGCGGGCGGGCGGAATCGAGCCCGATCCTCTCTCGCCGAGCGACAGGCTGACAAATACGCCCTGTCCTCCCAGGCTGGTTTCGAGCGCGACGGGCAAGCCCATGGCGAAGAAGGCATCTCCGGGGTGGGCGGCGATCGCCATGATGTTCGAGTGGGCCGCGGGTGCGCTTTGGCCGGACGCCGCAGCGGGCCGGCCGGGCATCTGCGCGGCAGACAACGCTCCGGCGCCCCATCCGAACAGTTCCAGGAAATAACGGCGTGTATGCATAGACATGACGTGCCATATTCTATCCCGCAGCGTGGGGCGGGAGGGGGCGGGAGGGGCGGGAAAACCGCTTGACATACGATGACTATCGTAGTAAAGTCGTCGTAGATGCGCAGCGAACCGCCCAAACCCACCGACGCCGAACTCGAAATCCTCACCGTGTTGTGGAGCCGCGGCCCCAGCACCGTGCGCGCAGTGCACCAAGCCGTCATCGCCCGCAAGCCGGCCCAATACACTACCGTCCTGAAGCAATTGCAAGTGATGGCCGAAAAGGGATTGGTACTGCGCGACGAGCAGCAGCGTTCGCACGTCTATCAGCCCGCGCGGCCCCGCGAATGGACGCAGCGCCAGCTTGCGGGCGACCTGCTCCATCGCGCCTTTGACGGCTCGGCCAAAGGCTTGTTGCTGGGCGCGCTCTCCGCACGGAAAACATCGAAAAAGGAACTCGCCGAACTGCGCCGCCTGCTCGACGAATATCCGAAAGGGAAACGCTAATGCCGCTCGCCTCGCTGGTTTCCACTCCCTTCGCCAAAGCGCTCGGTTGGGCGCTGTTTCATTCGCTGTGGGAAGGCGCGCTGGCCGCGCTGATGGTAGCGGCGGTGCTGGCGGCTTCCCGATCGCCGCGCGTGCGTTATGTCTGCGCTTGTCTCGCGATGCTCGGCGCGTTGGCCGGGTTTGTGGCCACCTTCGCCTATCTGATGCCGCGTGAAAGGACCGCGGCATTGATCGTTCTGCATGCCATCCCGCGCGCGCCGCTCAATGCCGGCGGATTCGCTGCTGATGCGCGCGCCTGGCGCATGGCCGACATCCTGCCGTGGCTCGCGCCGTTCTGGATCGTGGGCGTTATCCTGTTTCATCTGCGCGCCGTGGCAGGATGGCTGGCCGCCGGCCGATTGCGCCACAGAGGCGTGTGCCGCGCTCCGGAAGCCTGGCTCCGCCGCCTGGATACGCTGCGTGCGCGTCTCCGAGTTCGAAAGCCGGTCGCGCTGCTCGAAAGCGCGCTGGCGAATGTGCCGGTGGTAGCCGGCTATCTGCGCCCCGCGATTCTGATCCCCGCCGGTCTGCTCGCCGGGATGCCTCCTGACCAACTGGAAGCCATTCTGCTGCACGAGCTGGCGCACATCTGCCGACGCGATTATCTGGTCAACCTGCTCCAAACCATGGTGGAAGGCTTCTTGTTTTATCATCCCGCGATCTGGTGGATCTCCGGCGTGATCCGCGCGGAGCGCGAAAACTGTTGCGACGATCTGGTGGTGGCCGCCAGCGGCAGTGCCCATACCTACGCTACCGCGCTGGCTGCTTTAGAAGAAACCCGTTGGGCCGCGAGCCAAGCGGCGCTGGCGGCTACGGGAGGAAATCTCATGAAACGCATTCACCGTTTGTTGTATCCACCGAAAGGTTCCGCTTTTGCCCCGCTGGTATCAGCGGGCATTTTAACCATTGCTGCGGCGGGCATGCTGGTAGCCTGGCAGGCGACTTCGTCTGCGCCGGCATCCGCGCCGCAGCGGAATGTCTCTCCGTTCACCAGGTGGCTGAACGAGGATGTAGTCTACATCATCGATAAGCGCGAGCGCGAAGCGTTCCTGCATTTGCAGACCGATTCCGAGCGCGTCCACTTCATCCAGCAATTCTGGGAGCGGCGTAATCCCACGCCAGGCGCGCTGCAAAACGCTTTCAAAATAGAGCACTATCGGCGCATCGCCTTCGCCAACAAACACTTCGGCTGGCGCGAGATGCCCGGGTGGAAGACCGATCGCGGCCGCATTTACATTGTTTACGGGCCACCCGACGAGATCGAGTCGCATCCCACGGGGCCGCCACCATTTGACCAATGGCGTTATAACACCATCAAGGGCGTGGGCACCAACGTGACTGTGGAATTCGTGGATAAGGACAGAACCGGCGATTACCGCATGACCGCAGATCCGAATCCGCATGGCGAACGCATTCCGCAACCATAAGCCGACTTCATACCTGACCAATGCGCGCAAAACAAGGCGCGAGCAGACAAGAGCGTCCTCTGAATTTTGATCCCGGCGGCGTGGGCCTGCCCGATGCCGCTGGCGCGTGCCGCGAGGTCGGTTCCATAATGTTGGGTGGATCTGATTTCGATGACCCAGGCACAACGAGCACTCTGGCTGCTGGCGGCAACGGCTGCGATGAACTTCAGAGCTGGCGCCCAGGCGGGCGCGAGTACGGCGGCGGCCGCGGCTGCGGCGAAGGCGTATACGACGCCGCGACACGCTGCGCTGACCCGGCAATTCGAAGATTTTCTGGCGATCCCCGATGTGGCGGCCGACCCCGAGGGGCTGAAGAAGAATGCGGCGTTCCTGATGGAGCAACTCAAATCCGTCGGCGCGGAGACGAAGCTGCTGACGGCGCCGGGGCTGGCGAACGTGCCGCCGGTGGTGTGGGGCGAGGTGAAAAGCCCGGGCGCCACGCGGACAATCGTGTTTTATGCGCACTATGATGGGCAGCCTGTGACGCCTTCAGAGTGGAGCACGGGCAAGCCGTTTAGCCCGTACCTGAAAACGGTCGCGGGCGAGGAGCGCGTGTATGCGCGTGCGGCGGGCGATAACAAGGCGGCGATCTTTGCGCAACTGACGGCGTTGCGGGCGATCCAGGCGGCGGGGTTGAAGCTGAATGCGAATGTGCGGTTTGTGTGGGAGGGTGAAGAAGAGGCAGGATCGCCGCACCTGGAAAAAATTTTGCTGGCAAACCGCGAGCTGATTGGCGGCTCGATCTGGCTGGTGTGCGATGGGCCGGTGGACCAGTCGCGTGAGCAGTCGCTCGAGTTTGGAGCGCGCGGCGATACGCATGTGCAGATCACGGTGTATGGGCCGAACCGCCCGCTGCACAGTGGACATTATGGGAACTGGGCTCCCAACCCTGCGCTGGAACTGGTGCAGCTTCTGGCGGGAATGAAGGACGCCAACGGGCGGGTTTTGATTCCGCATTTTTACGATGGGATTGCGCCGCTGGGGCCGGTGGAGCGCAAGGCGCTGGCGGATACTCCGGTGAACGATGAGATGTTGCGGCAGGAACTGGAATTGGGGCATTTCGATGGCAACGGAAGACATCTGCTGGAGTTGCTGAATGAGCCTTCGCTGAACATCAATGGGATTTCGGCGGGGCAGACCGGGGCGCACTCGACGAATTCGATTCCGTCGCGCGCGGTGGTGAATCTGGACATACGGCTGGTGGTGGGGACGGATGGCAAATTGGAGCAGCAGAGAGTGGTGGATTATGTGCGCGCGAAGGGTTACTTTGTAACGTACGCGGAGCCGACGCGTGAAGAACTGCTAGGCCATGCGAAGGTTGCACGCATTGAGCTGGACTTAGTGGAGCCGGCCGTGCGCACTCCGATGGACCTGCCGATGGCCGCGGAGGTGATTGCGGCGGTGAAGAGCGCGCGCGGCAAGGTGGTACTGCTGCCGACCATGGGTGGGACGGTGCCGCTGAAGGCGATGGAAGACGCAGCGGGGACGCGCACCATCATCGTGCCGATTGCGAACCACGACGACAATCAGCACGCGGCGAATGAAAATCTGCGGATGCAGAACCTGTGGGACGGCACGGAGACGATGGCTGCGCTGATGGCGATGCGGTAAGAGATGTTGCCCCACAGCAAATACACAACTGCGCCCGCTGGTATTCTATCCCCTGATGACGGCAGCGGAAGAGTACTTGAATAAAGTTTCCGGGATCCTGTCAACGATCCGCGAAACCCAGACAGAGAAAATTGCGCAGGCCGCGCAGGCCTTTGTCCAATCGATCCAATCCGGCGGGCGCGTGTATTTGTTCGGCAGCGGCCACTCGGTAATTCCGGTGCTGGACATCTTTCCGCGCTATGGGAGCTTCGTGGGTTTCCAGCCGATCTTCGACCCGCGGCTGATGTGGTCGAACGTGGTTGGTCCGGGCGGCGCGCGGGAGTTGTTGTGGCTGGAGCGGCGGGAAGGCTATGTGGCCGTGGTGCTCCAAAGCTACCGGCTGGAGGCGTGTGATTCCTTGCTGGTGTTCTCGCACGGCGGACTGAACGCCGCGCCCATCGAGATGGCGCTGGAGGCGAAGAAGAAAGGGCTGACGGTGGTTTCCGTCTCTTCGCATCAGAACCGGAGCCAGTCCAAGGCGTCCCACTCGAGCGGCAAGACTTTGGCTGACGCGTCGGATATCGCGATCGATAATTGCGTGCCGCCGGAGGATGCGCTGGTAAGCGTGGAGGGTATCCCGGAGAAGTTCGCGGCGGGATCCACCGCGGCAGCGGTTTCCATCGCGATGGCGTTGGTAGCCGAAACGGGCGCGCGTCTGGTGGCCGCCGGAAGCAAGCCGCCTACTTTTGTATCGCCGAACGTCGGCCTTGCGCCGGATCACAATCAGGAAGTCTTCCGCGCCTACGAGCGGTTCATCGGGGCCCGGCCATGAGACGCATGCCGGCGCTCACCTTGCTTGCCCTGCTTGCCCTGAGCGCCGCCGCGCAAACACCTCCGCCGCCGGATGATTTCTTTCCCATGGCCGTTTGGTATGGCGGAGGAAAGGCGCGCGCGCCGATGATGAGCCCGCTCGATGGCGCAAGCGCCGCCGAATGGGGCAACGATCTCGACCAGATCAAAGGGGTGGGGTTCAACACCATCAAGACCTGGGTCGATTGGGCCACGGCTGAACCAAAGCCCAGAGTTTTCGATTTCAAGAATCTGGATCTGCTGATGCAACTGGCGGGGAACCGCGGGCTGCGCGTGATCATCCAGATCTATCTGGATTCGGCGCCGGATTGGGTGGGCCGGCGTTATCCGGAGGGGCGCTTCGTGGATCGCAGCGGCGTGGTCATCAATTCGCAATCTGCGCCCGGATACTGCATCGATCACGCGGGTGTGCGGCGCGAGATCGTGAGTTTTCTGGAAGCTCTCTCGCGCGAGGCCAACCGCTCGGCGGCGCTTTACGGCTGGGATGTGTGGAGCGAGCCGCACGTGATCAATTGGGCAGATTTTTCCTGGATCGCGCAGCCGGAATTCTGTTTCTGCGCGAGTAGCCAGGAACGGTTCCGCCAATGGCTGCGCGCCAAATACAAAACGCTCGATGCGCTGAATGCCGCGTGGTATCGCAAGTTCGAGAATTGGGATCAAGTGGAGGCGCCGCGCTTCTCGACGATTCTTTCTTATACCGATTACATGGACTGGCGCGCCTTTATCGACGATAAGCTGGCAGGCGATCTGAAGACGCGCACCGAGGCGATTCGCAGCGCCGACCACACGCATCCGATCAGCAGCCATGCCGATGCACCGGGCCTGTTCACTTCGCCCAAGGATGGTTATGGCGAACCGGACGACTGGAAAATGTCGGCCAACACCGATTTCTACGGAACATCGCTCTATCCGAAGCATTCCGAGTCGTCGCATCCGTGGCCTTATTGGATGCTGGCGGCCGGTTTGGATTTCACGCGTTCGGCCGGGCGCGCCTTTGGCAAAGGATTCTGGATCGGCGAATTGCAAGCCGGGCAAGGCGCGACGGGCATGCGCATCGTGGAACCGGTGACGGCACATGATGAAGAACTCTGGATGTGGGAAGCGGTAGCGCACGGGGCGCGCGAGATTGCGAATTATGCCTGGTATCCGATGAGCTCCGGATTTGAATCGAACGGCTACGGTCTGGTGAATCTGGATGGGACGCTCACGGAGCGGGCGCGCGCGGCGGGGCGAGTGGCGAGGATCGTCTCGAGCCATGCGCGCGAGATCAATCGCGCGCAACCGGCGCCCGCGCAGATAGCCATACTTTATGACCGGCTGGCGTACATGGTGGGCGGCAGCCAGCCATCGCCCTCGACGTTGGGCAACGCCGAGCGTGACTCATTATTGGGCGTATATCGCGCATTTTTCGAAACTCAGGTTTCCGTGGATTTCGTGCACCCCATGACGCTCGATGCGGATCATCTGCGGCAATACAAGATCCTGTTTTTACCCTATCCGGTGATGTTGCCGCGCGGCGTCGCGGAGGTGTTGAAGGAGTATGTAAAGCAAGGCGGAACCGTGGTGGCCGAGGCGCGATTGGCTTGGAACGATGAGCGAGGTCAGGCCAGCCCCGTGATTCCGGGCTTCGGCCTGGATGAACTGTTCGGCGCGCGCGAGAAGTTGATTCGTCCGGAGGAGCAGCCGAAGCTTCGGCTCTCCGCGCCTCTGACGGGCGAGACGGCATTGGGCGCGGCTTTCGAAGAGCATCTGGAGGCGTTGCCGGGTGCGCGCGTGCTGGCGACGTTTCCCTCCGGCGAAGCGGCCATCGTCCAAAAAAGCTATGGACAAGGCCAGGCGATCCTGGCGGGAACGTTCCTGGGCCTCTCTTATCAACGGAAGCACGATCCTTCCACGCGCGCGCTTTTGCTGGCGCTGGCCAAGTCCGCCGGCGTAAGCGTCGGCGAGGCATCCTCCGCGGAAATCGAGGAGCGTTGGCTCATTGGTGATGGTTATCAGTTTGGCTTCGTGTTCAATCACGCTAACACTCCTGCCGATGCGAGGCTTGTGCTTCATTTGCCATGGCACGCCAGGATCGCGCGCGATCTGGGGACCGGCGCTGAGGTGCCTGTAAATACGGGCACGCTGCACAGGAGCGTGGCGCCTCAAGAGATTTGGGTAATCGAACTGGAGCGCGACTGATGCCTCGGTTCGCCGTGGTGGCAGATCTAGGCGGCACTAAGATTGCGGCGGCGCGGGTGGATGACACAGGCAGAATCACTCACACAGTCCGCGCAGCGACGCCGTCGGCGGGTGGAGTCGCAGTGGTGGATGCTATTGCGAATCTGCTCGGTCAATTGCCCCGCGAGGCTGCCTGTGCGGTAGGTGTAGACGTGCCCGGCCTGGCGCATCCGAGCGGCGTGGTTTGGGCGCCGAACATCCCAGGTTGGAGACGCATGCCGCTGGCGGCGATGCTTTCCGAGCGACTGAAGTTGCCGGTGGTAGTAGACAGCGACCGCAATGCTTTTGTGACCGGCGAAGCTTGGCTCGGATCGGCGAAAGGCTGCCGCGACGTGGTGTTTCTCGTGGTAGGGACAGGCATCGGGGCGGGCATCATCAGCGCCGGTGGTCTGATTCGCGGGCATGGTGAGCTTTCCGGCTGCGCTGGTTGGATGGCGGTGCGGGATCGTTTCGTGCGCGGATACGAAAAGGTTGGCTGCCTGGAGTATCATGCCGCGGGGCCGGGCATTGCCCGTGCGGCACAGCGCGTCTTCGGCGAGCCGATCACCATGCGCGAATTGGTGAAAGCGGCGCGCGGCGGCGACGCGAAGGCGAAACAGGTATTGGCCGCGGCTGGACATTATCTCGGCCTGGCACTCGCAAACCTCGTGGATGTTTTAAATCCGGAAATGATCGTGATCGGCGGCGGCGTGGCGGGGGCGGGCAATCTGCTGCTCGATCCCGCGCGCGCCACGCTCCGGCAATGGGCGCAACCGCTGGCCGTGAAACAGGTGCGCATCGTGCGCAGCAAACTGGGCGATCGCGCGGGTCTGCTGGGCGCTGCCCGGCTGTGTTTCGATCACATCGAGTCTTAGCCATGAGCGCGACCGAAAAGCCCATCCATCGCAGCGCATTACTACTCACCGTGAACGCCTGCATGTTTGTCTTCGGCGTGGTGCTGCTGTTGATGGGATCGCTGCTGCCCAGCCTGACAGTGAGCGGCGCGCGGGCTGGAGGACTGGGTTCACTACCGCTGCTAGGCATTCTAGTGGCGACCATCGGGATCGGTCCGGTGCTGGATAAGTTGGGGGTCAAGCCGGCACTGGCGCTGGGGTTGGCACTGGTGGCGGCGGCTTTGGCGGCGATGCCTTCCTGCGCGAGTTATGGGGCACTGGCGGCGGCCGCGCTGGTCTATGGCTTCGGTGGCGGCATCCTGAACACAGCCACCAACGCGCTGGTATCGGAACTTAGCGCGGGCGCGCGTGGCGTGGCTCTTAATCTGTTAGGCTTCTCATTCAGTTTGGGAGCGGTGACGGCGCCTTTGCTGGGATCATTCGCCTCCGGGGTTTCGACCGCAACCATGCTTTATGTGCTGGCTGCCGCGCCGGCCGCGGTGCTGATCCTGGTGCTGTTTCTCGGATTTCCCGGCGCCGCGCGGGCCGCCACGCCTCTAGCGGATTTAGTGCGTGTGCTCAACAATCCCGTGGTCTGGCTGATTGGATTGCTGCTGTTTTTCGAATCGGAAAACGAGAACTGCATGTTCGTGTGGGCCGCCAAAGTGATGAAAGGAGTTCTGCATTTGAGCTTCGACCGGGCGGATCTGGCTTTGGTATGCCTGAGTATCGCGCTGGGGGCGGGACGTCTGATGGCGGCCTTGGGCTTGAAGCGGTTAGGCAATAGGAATCTGCTGCTGCTGGCCTGCGTGGTCACCATGGCCGGGGCGTTAGTAACACACTCTGGCGCTAGCTTCGCCGGTATGATGGCCGGATTTGCACTGCTAGGCCTGGGAATGTCCGCGGTCTTTCCGACGGCGCTGGGCGTGGCCGGCGATTATTTCCCGAAAGAGACGGGAACAGTTTTCGGGGCAGTGATGACCGTAGCGCTGGTAGGTGGTACGGCGGGTCCGGCGATCGGAGGGTGGCTCGCGGAAAGAGGCGCGGCGGCGGTCCTGTGGGCGCCGATGGTAGGGGCTATCGGCATCGCGATATGCACGCTGGTGGTATTACGGCTGGCTCCCAGGTGATTGGGCGCCTCCGTGAGCAGAGCACATGCGCGCGCCCACTGAGATAAAGGTCGCCGTGATGCTGTTCAGGAAATTACAGTCTTGTGCGCCAGGGCCTATGAGGCTGCTGCCGCTTTGGCAGCTTTGGCCTCTCGGGCTTTCTTCAGATTCGCCACGACTCTGGCGCGTGCCTCCGGCGAAAGTTTCCGTTTCGCTTTAGGCGCCGCCTTGGTTGCCGCCACCGATTTTTGCGCCGCTCTCACCGCCGCCCACCGTTTCTTGGTGGCAGCTATAATCCGCTTCATTCCCTCTTCACTGATGCGGCCCTTCTTCTTCGCGGCGGGTTTGGGTGACTTTTTGGCTGTTGTGCCAGATTCGCCCCTTATCTTCGCCCATCTCGCCTTCATTGCCTCGGCGATCCGCTTGCGCGCCAAGGGACTCATCTTGTGGCCCTTCGTGGCTGGTGCTTCTCGTACGTTAGTTTCTGCGGAAGCGCCTGGTAGCATGGAACGGAGTTCGGCGATCTGTTTGTCTATGTCAAGTTTCTGTTGTTGAAATCCCGCAATCGCTGCGGACACGATTTGCGGTGTGAGCTTCTGTGGCATTGTCCTCTCCACTGACTACCTTTAACACACAATCTGCACTGTTAGACAATAGGGTTGATGACCGGAGGGCCAGTATCGGACGGAGTTGTACAATATACCCATGATGACTAGCTCCCGCCTTCTTCTTTTTGCCATCCCACTCCTGGTCTGCTCCAGGCTCTCCAGCCTACCTCAGAACCCACCTCAGACCCCAGGCGCAATTGCAAACATGCAGACTCTCACCGCCGATACGCCCCGGACTACCCCAAGTGGCGTGGCATTCACGGCCCCGGCCGAATGGTCCGTGACAGGTGACTCATCGTTCATATCCATGCTGGCGCCGGAAGCGGATATGCGGGTGGTGGTTTTTGATGAGCAGGCGCCGGATGCGGCGTCTGCATTGGCACGAGCATGGGCCAAATACCGGCCGGGTTTTAGCAGACCTTTGAAGACCGCGGTAGCAGTGCCGGACCACGATGGATGGAAAGAGGGAAAGCGTTTTATCTATGAGACATCGCCGAATGAGCGCCTGGTCGTAGGGGCCATCGCGCTGCACGCCGGCAATACGTGGACGGTGGTGCTGCTGGATGGATCCGAGCCTACGTTTGGGAAACGTGGGGCGCAGATCGGCCTTATCGTGGGCAGCTTGCGGCCAAAGGGGTACGAACGCGAATCGTTTGCGGGCCGGAGGGCGCTGCCGCTCACACCCGAGCGGATTCAGGAGTTGCGCGGCTTCGTCGAGACCTCGATGAAGAAGTTAGGCGTGCCGGGGGCCGGATTCGCGCTGATCGATCAGGGCAAGGTGGTCTATGAAGGAGGGATCGGAGTTAAACAGTTGGGCAAACCGGATGCCGTGGATGCGAACACGCTCTTCATGGCGGCTTCGAACACGAAAGGCATGACCACCTTGTTGCTGGCCAAGTTGGTGGATGCGAAGAAGCTCGCTTGGGATGAACACGTCACCGAGGTCTATCCCGACTTCAAGCTCGGAGATGCGAAGACCACCAGCGAAGTGGAGATCCAGAATCTGATCTGCGCTTGCACCGGGATGCCGCGGCAAGACATGGAGTGGCTCTTCGAATATAAGAAGATGACTCCGGCATCGACCTTCACGCTGTTGAGCGGAATGCGGCCGACCAGCAAGTTCGGCGAGGTGTTTCAATACAGCAACCTGATGGCTTCGGCGGCGGGCTACATCGGGGCGCACATCTACGATCCCACGGGGGAACTCGGCGCGGCCTACGATCGGGCCATGCAGCAGCAAATCTTCGGACCCTTGGGCATGCAGAACACCACCTTCGATATGGCAAAGGCCCAGCGCGGCGATTTCGCCAGCCCACACTCAGACGATATTGATGGCCACACGGTAGTGGTCAAAATGGACCAGAATTACGCAGTGGTCCCCTTCCGGCCGGCGGGCGGCGTGTGGACCTCCGCGCATGACATGACGCGCTATGCCTTACTCGAGCTTTCCCGGGGCAAACTGCCGAACGGCGCGCAATTCGTATCGGAAGAGAATCTGCTCATGCGGCGGAAACCGCAGATCTCGATCGGCGAAGACCAATTTTACGGTATGGGATTAGAAACCAATGATCACTGGGGCATCACCATTGTGCACCACGGTGGCAGTCTGTTTGGATACAAGAGCGATTGGATGATCCTGCCGGATTCCGGCATCGGCGCGATCCTGCTCACCAATGCCGACAACGGCAGTATGCTTTTGGGGCCACTCATGCGACGTCTGGTGGAGGTGGTGTTCGATGGCAAGCCGGAAGCGGTAGCTGCCGTGGATGCGGCGGCAGGCAACTACCGCACCCTGGTGACCAAGGAGCGGGCCCGGTTGACTTTGCCGGCTAGTACGG
>Ga0335074_10013082_pt1 | contig 11654 bp, 11 predicted proteins | sample Lox_Sample_23_FD_206715 | JGI IMG/M metagenome (GOLD analysis project Ga0335074, IMG submission 206715) | Soil microbial communities from Loxahatchee National Wildlife Refuge, Florida, United States - Lox_Sample_2.3 | ecosystem: Environmental > Terrestrial > Soil > Wetlands | place: USA...
GAGGGCTTGCCGCTACTGTGCGGTGCGATGGCACTCCGCCTCGACCTGCGACTTCTTCTCCTCCCCCCTCGGGGGGAATAGCGCGCCGGCGGCCGCATGTAGCCGCATACCACCGAGAAGAAGCCCAGTCGAGACACCAGAAGGAGTGACATGAACCCGCCTGACGATCCAAACCGAGTACTGATCTTCGACACGACGCTGCGAGACGGCGAGCAGTCGCCGGGAATCTCGCTGAACACACAGGAGAAGCTCGAGATCGCCCAGCAGCTGGCGAGGCTCGGGGTCGACGTGATCGAGGCCGGGTTCCCGATCACGTCGCCGGGCGACTTCGAGGCCGTCCAGGGGATCGCGCGGACCGTCGAAGGTCCGGTCATCGCGGGGCTTGCCCGCACGCACGTCGGTGACATCGACGCCGCCTGGAACGCCGTCCGCGACTCCGCGCGGCCGCGGATCCACGTCTTCATCTCCACCTCCGACATCCACATCGAGCACCAACTCCAGAGCACGCGTGAGGACGTGCTCGGCCAGGCACGGGCGGCCGTCGCGCACGCCAAGCAGTACGTCGATGACGTCGAGTTCTCGCCGATGGACGCGACCCGTGCCGAGCTCGAGTTCACAGCCGAGGTGTGCCAGGCCGCGATCGACGAGGGCGCGACCACGATCAACATCCCCGACACGGTCGGCTACGCGATGCCGCAGGAGTACGCCGATTTCCTGACCCGGCTGTACGGCGCGATCCCCGACCTGCGCAAGGTCGTGCTGTCGGTCCACTGCCACGACGACCTCGGGCTGGCGGTCGCGAACTCGTTCGCGGGGCTTCAAGCGGGCGCGCGGCAGATCGAGTGCGCGGTCAACGGCATCGGCGAGCGAGCCGGCAACGCGTCGCTCGAGGAGATCGTGATGCTGCTCCACACCCGCCAGGCTGACGTCGGCATGTACACCGGTGCGGTCACGACGGAGATCGCGCGCACCTCGCGCCTGGTCTCGCGGCTGACGGGCTATTCGGTCCAGCCGAACAAGGCGGTGGTCGGCCGCAATGCGTTCGCGCACGAGTCCGGGATCCACCAGGACGGCGTTCTCAAGGAGCGGACGACGTTCGAGATCATGGACGCCACGACGGTCGGCTTGCACGCGAACTCGATCGTGCTTGGCAAGCATTCGGGGCGGCACGCCCTGCAACAGGCGATGGCGGAGCTTGGCTTCGACGTCTCCGGGCAGACGCTGAACCTGGCGTTCAAGCGCTTCAAGGAGATCGCGGACAAGAAGAAGCAGGTGACGGCGATGGACCTGGAGGCGCTGCTGACCGACGAGCTCCGCTCGGAGCTGGCCGGATATGAGCTCGAGTGGTTCGACGTCGAGGCGTCCTCGCGCCGTCCTCCGCACGCGACCGTCGGCGTCAGGGGTCCGGATGGTGAGGAGCTGGTCGGCTCCTTCACCGGTGACGGTCCGGTCGACGCGATCTTCCGGGCGATCAACGCTGCGACCGGATGTGAGGCTCGTCTCAGAGAGTTCCGCGTCGACGCGGTCACAGGAGGCCAGGACGCCCTCGGCGAGACCTCGGTCGTGCTCGAACTCGGGGGGGCGGCACCGCCGGCGCAGCCGGTCGTGGGCTCGGGTCAGGGCGTCTCGACGGACATCCTCGAGGCGGGCGCGCGCGCCTACGTCCGGGCGTTGTCGAATGCCGTGCGCCGTCGCGACATCGCCGACGAATCCAAATCCGTGGCCGCGCCGGCGCCTGAGCCGGTCAGCGCGCCTTAGTGGCCACCGCCGCGCCGCCTGATTCAACCCTGCGCGAGGCGCAATCCCTGCCGGTAGCCCGCCGCGAGCACACCGGCTCGCGGTCCGGGGTCCATGAAGTCAGAGCCCATCGCCTTGGCGGCCTCCGCGTCCGGCGCCACCGTCCGCACGATCGCTCCGCGCCGGCGCAGCGTGGCGGCTTCGAGTCCCGCTGCCGAGCGCGCGACCCGTCGCGCCAGCGTCAGCACCGGGTGCGTGCCGTTGACGCCGGCGGTCGGGTTCAGGCACAGCACGTGCGTGTCTCGTCCGGCGGGCGCGGCGTCGAGGTTGGTGGCGCTCCATACGCCGCCGTCGACGTACTCCTCGCCGCCGATCTTCACCGGCGCGAAGATCCACGGCACTGCGCAGGAAGCCTGCACCGCCCGGGCGACCGTCGCGTACGGCGCCCCGGGGCTGCCGAACACCACCCGGCGGCCGCGGTGGCGGTCGACGGTGGCGATTCGTAGTCGCCCGTCGAACCGCGCACCCTGACGGGCCACGTGAGCGCCGAGGTCATCAAGCGTTCGCGTCGGCCGTGGCGCTCGCGAGAGCAAGCCCGCGCGCACAAGCGCGCCCGGCGGGCGCGCCGCGGCGAGCAGCATCGGAACGAACGGCGACCAAGCCGCCATCGTCCACTGGCCGGCGCGCCTCGCGGTCCCGAGCGCGGTCGAGCCGATCGTCTCAGGCACCTGCGAGGAGGGGGCTGCGAGTTCCGTACCGGTCGAGGCCGGACGGTTCGGCGAGATGCCGGCCGCGAGCCGTGCCGCGACGATCGAGCCCGCCGAGGTCCCGACGAAGTACTCGCACTCGCGTAAGTCGAAGCCCGTCGCATCCTCGATGCCCGCCAGGACACCCATCAACCAGCGTTCGCCGAGCACGCCGCCGCCGCCGAGCACGAGCACGTCGGGGCGGAACAGCATTGGCTGAGGCTACACGGGGCCGACGACCGCTTGTTGTACGTGATAGCGTACGTTTGTAATGGTTGGCCCAAGGGTCAAGGCGCTGCGCGAGAGCATGGATCTGTCGCTGCGCGATCTGGCTGAACGCAGCGGCGTCAGCGCGCCGATGCTCTCGCAGGTCGAGCGGGGGGAGACGAGCCCGACGCTCCAGGTCGCCGAGCGGATCGCCCAGGGACTGGAGCTGCGGCTCTCGCAGCTGCTCCGGCTCGACGAGGGCGGCGCGGTCAGCGTTGTCCGCGCCTCCGAACGCCGGCGCGGACCGACTCGCGGCGGGCACCGCTACGAGATCCTGACGCCGCCACTCCCGGGACAGCGGGCCGAGCTCTCGCTCCACACGCTCGCCCCCGGTGCCGTGACGGGTGGCCCCGGCGACCCGCCGATGCACGAACCCGGGAGTCGCGAGACGGCGGTCGTCGAGTCGGGATCCGTGAGCCTCCAGATCGACGGCGCGAGCCACGAGTTGCGAGCCGGTGACTGCGTCACATTCGACGCCGACCTGCCACACCACTTCGAAAACCCAGGACCCGATGAGGCCGTGCTGCTCGCCGTTGTGAGCGCAGGCCTGCGAAGGAGCTAGCCGTGCCGAAGACGCTGTTCGACAAGATCTGGGAGGCCCACGAGGTCGCTCCCGGTCTTATCTACATCGACCTCCACATCATCCATGAGGTGACGAGCCCGCAGGCATTCGACGGGCTTCGGCTCGCTGGCCGCCAGGTGCGCCGGCCGGACCGGACGGTCGCGACCGCCGACCACAACGTCCCGACCGACGGCACGCCCGTCGCCGCGCGGATCAAGGACGAGCTCTCCCGTGTACAGGTGGAGACGCTCGAGCACAACTGCGCCGAGTTCGGGATCCCCGTCTACTCGCTCGGCTCCGACCGCCAGGGGATCTGCCACGTGATCGGTCCCGAGCTCGGAGTCACCCAGCCGGGCATGACGATCGTCTGCGGCGATTCCCACACCTCGACCCATGGCGCCTTCGGGGCGCTCGCGTTCGGCATCGGAACGAGCGAGGTGGAGCACGTGCTGGCGACCCAGTGCCTGGTCCAGAACAAGCCTCGGAGCATGCTGATCCGGTACGACGGCTCGCTCGGATTCGGCGTCTCCGCCAAGGACCTGATCCTCGCGACGATAGGCCAGATCGGCGTCGAGGGCGCCGTCGGTCACGTCGTCGAGTATGCGGGCGAGGCGATCGAGTCGCTGTCGATGGAAGGGCGGCTGACGGTCTGCAACATGACGATCGAGGGCGGCGGCCGGGCCGGGATGATCGCCCCCGACGAGACCACGCTCGAGTGGGTCTCGGGGCGCCCGGGCGCCCCGCCCGAGCTCCCGCGCGAAGAGTGGCTGGCGCTGCGCAGCGACCCAGGCTCGAGCTACGACGAGACGGTCGAGGTCGACGCCAGCGCGATCAGCCCGATGGTCACGTGGGGCACGAACCCGGAGATGGTCGTCGGGGTCGCCGACGCGGTGCCGGAGCCGTCGTCGGAGTCGCACGAGCGGGCGCTCGAGTACATGGCGCTCGATGCCGGGACACCGATTGAGGAGATCAAGCTCGATCGCGTGTTCATCGGCTCGTGCACGAATGCCCGGATCAGCGATCTGCGAGCGGCCGCGTCAGTCGTCCGGGGCCGCAAGGTCTCCGGCTCGGTGTATGCGATGGTCGTCCCCGGCTCCCAGCAGGTCAAGGCGCAGGCCGAGTCCGAGGGGCTGCATGAGGTGTTCAAGGCGGCCGGCTTCGACTGGCGCGGAGCGGGGTGTTCGATGTGTCTCGGAATGAATCCGGACATCCTCGCTCCCGGCGAACGCTGCGCCTCTACCTCGAACCGCAACTTCGAGGGCCGTCAGGGCCGGGGGGGCAGGACACACCTCGTATCCCCGGAGATGGCCGCCGCGGCGGCGATCGAGGGACATTTCGTGGACATCAGAGAGTGGGAGGGCGCCGCGACATGAAGGCGATCGAGACGATTACCGGCCGCGTGAGCGTCCTGCCCCGGGACGACGTGGACACCGACCAGATCATCCCGAAGCAGTTCCTCAAGCGAATCGAGCGCACCGGCTTCGGCGAGTTCCTGTTCTACGACTGGGCACAGGAGCCCGGTTGGGATCTGCCGCCCAACCCGATCCTCGTGTCCGGGCGCAACTTCGGTTGTGGCTCGAGCCGGGAACACGCGCCGTGGGCGCTCGAGGACTACGGCTTCCAGGCGATCGTGGCGCCGAGCTTCGGCGACATCTTCCGCTCGAACTGCACGAAAATCGGCCTGCTCCCGGTCGAGCTCAGCGAGGATGCGTGCCGCGCGATCGCGGACGCCGGCGAGGCGCAGGTCGACCTCGCGGCCCAGGAGGTCCGCTGGCCGGGCGGTGGCGCGCACTTCGAGATCGACCCGGAGATCAAGCACCGGCTGCTGAACGGCCTCGATGACATCGCGTTGACGCTCGCTCAGGAGGACGCGATCACCGCCTTCGAGGAAGAGCGCGAGCGACGCGGGCCGGTTACCACCGCGCTCGCATGAGCACGCCCTCGCGCGATTGGGACGCGGCCACATACGACCGCGTCTCCGACATCCAGTTCACATGGGCACTCGAGCAGCTCGAGCGCCTCGAGCTGAACGGAGACGAGGTACTGGTCGACGCCGGCTGCGGCTCAGGCCGTGTGACCTCCCTCCTAGCCGATCGGCTCCCGCGCGGGCGGGTCTACGGTGTCGACGTGGCGCCGTCGATGGCAGCTCACGCGGCGGAGGCGCTCGGCGACCGGGCGACGATCCTGTGTCAGGACCTCGTGGCGCTCGACCTCCCGGAGCCGGTCGACGTGGCGTTCTCGAACGCGACCTTCCACTGGATCAAGGACCACGATGCGCTGTTCGCGGCGCTGCACCGCTCGATCAAGCCGGGCGGTCGGCTGCTCGCGCAGTGCGGTGGCAAGGGCAACATCAACCGTTTCCGCACGCTCGCCGACTCGGTAGCGGCCGAGGAGCCGTTCGACCACTACTTCACCGACTGGCATGGCCCCTGGAATTATGCGGGCGACGGGGAAACGGCAGAACGGCTGCTTGGCGCCGGCTTCACCGAGGCCGAGTGCTGGCTGGAGCCGCGTCCCGTCACGCCGGCGGAGCCGCGCGCGTTCGTGCAGACCGTGTGTCTCGTCCGCCACCTCGATTTGCTGCCCGACGAGCTGCGCGGACCATTCATCGACCGGGTACTGGCGCGCGCAGGCGAGCCGCTGGTGCTCGACTACGTGCGGCTGAACCTGTCCGCCAGCCGCGGGGGCTGAGCCCGCACATCTCCCGCGCTCCGGGCCGTTTGGGGCGTTTGCGGTCAGGGAAGCCCAGATCAGAGGGCCGGGATCAACTGTGTCAGGGCACAGGATCGGAGGCTTTTGATGAAACTCATGTTCCGAGCGTTTGGCTTGGCAGGCGTGATCGCCGCCTTCACCGCTCCAGCGGCGATCGCGGTGACGAACCACAACGTCGAGTATCAGTGGCGGGTGCAACGAGTCAGCGCCAGGTACAAGACGTTCGGCGGCTGGACCACGTGTGCCCAGGGCGGAGGAGGCGCCGATATCAGCTGCTCGCATTCGATCTCGGTCGCCAACACGGTTTCGGGTCAGGTCGGGGTCAGCTACGCGATCCTCTCCGCGTCCGTGGGCTTCAGCGTGACGAAGACCACGACGCTGACCGGCGGCGCGAGTTACCAGGTGCCCCGCCACCGGGTCTGGCAGATCCAGTACCAGCCGGTCTTCTGGACGAAGGCGGTCCACCAGCGTGAGTACAAGCAGTATTGGGCGTGCATCCCGCGCGGATCGTGCGGGCCGGTCAGCAAGTGGGAGGCCACCGACCACTACGAGACTGGGTACGCCAGCGACTTCGCGTTCGCCAATTTCCGCCACGTAACGGTTCACTGAGCACCTGATCGCAGGGATCGCTCTCCGCCCGTAGGCGGACAGCCAGTTCCACCTCGGGGACGTTTCGCCCATGGGTCCGAACCCGTACCCTCAGACATCGGAGTCGGGAAGGGTCACGACCAAGGAGACGCGATGCGAGCCCCCAGATCGGTGAATGACGCATACGAGGCACTGGCGCGGTTCGTCGTGCGCCTCCGCTGGCCGATCGTGGTCTTCTGGGTGCTCGTGGTGATCGTCACGAGCGCCGCGTTCCCATCGCTCACCAGTGAGGTCAACGACAACAACAGCGCCTTCCTGCGCCAGAGCGCCCCGAGCACGAGGGCGGCCAACCTGGCGACGCCGCTGCTGGGCGGAGGGGCCTCCGGCAACGTGTCCTCGATCACGATCATCGCGGTCCGGCAGGGCCCGCTCACCGCGGCCGACCTTCAAGCGGTTGGCCGCGAAGCGCAGCTCGCCGGTCGCGTGGAGGCCATCGACTCGGCGACGCCGCTGGGGATCTCCGCTGACGGCCAGGCCGCCACGATCCGCGTGCGCGCGCACCTGAGCGCCAACGATGTGACCAAGGACAAGGACGTGATCGACGGGTTGATCGCCACGTTCTCCAAGGCGAACCTGCCCGCTGGGTTGCAGATGCACGTCGCCGGACAGGTGGCGACGCTGGTGGCCAATCAGCAGAGCTCGAACAAAGCCGGGGGCAAGGTCCAGGGCTTCTCGTTCCTGTTCATCATCCTGCTGCTGCTGATCGTGTTCCGCTCCGTGCCGGCGGCGCTCGTCACGCTGATCCCGAGTGCGCTGGCGCTGCTGATCTCGTTCCGCGTGATCGGAGGCTTTGGGCAGAGCGGCCTGCAGATCTCCTCGATCACCGAGATCCTGCTGATCATCCTGCTCCTCGGCGCGGGGACGGACTACGGCCTGTTCCTGGTGTTCCGGGTGCGCGAGGAATTACGCGACGGCAAGGAGCCGCATGATGCGGTCCGCCACTCGATCGTCCGCGTCGGCGAATCGATAACCGCCTCCGCCGGCACCGTGATCCTGGCGCTCCTGACGCTGCTGCTGGCCACCTTCGGCCTGTACAAGGACCTCGGCTTGCCGCTGGCAATCGGCGTTTTGATCATGTTGGCGATCGGCCTGACCTTGCTGCCCGCGCTGCTCGCGATCCTCGGACGCAAGGCCTTCTGGCCATCGAAGATCGAGCCCGGTAGCCAGCGTGAAGGGGCCTGGGCACGGGTCGCGGCGCGCCTCGTGCGCCACCCGAAGACGACGCTCATCTGCGGGCTGATCTTCTTCCTGGCGCTCGCCGCCGGCGCGCTCGGGTACAAGGCCGGTGGCTTCGGCGGCGCCCAGAACGCGCCATCGGGCTCTGACGCCGCTGCTGGCAACGCTGCGCTCTCAAAGCACTTCCCCCAGAGCTCGAGCAACCCCGCGAACTTGGTGCTCGCATACTCGTCGTCGGTGTGGCAGGACCCATCTCGGATCCTGACGGCCGAGCGCTCGCTCCGCTCATCCGGGAGGTTCACGCAGCTTGCGGGTCCGCTGGACCCGAACGGCACGACGCTCAGGCCGGCGCAGCTCAGCCACCTGTACACGGTGCTCGGGCCGCCGCAGCACCTGCCGGTATCCGAGCCGCCCGGCGCACACATACCGCCCGCCCAGTACAACGCCTACCGAGCCGACGAGTTATTCGTGTCCTCAAGCGGCACCGTGATCCAGTTTGAGGCGAGCCTCACCGCTGGCGCGCAGAGCTCTACCCAAGCGATGCACGCAACCCCCTCGATTCGCCAAGCCGTGACGAGTGCGGGGGTCGCCTCGGGGGCACGGGCCAACGGCGTCGCCGGCGAGGCCGCGGCCGTCTATGACATCAACCAGACCGCCAACCACGACCTGAGGGTGATCGTCCCGATCGCGATCGTCGCGATCGGCATCCTGCTCGCGCTCGTGCTCCGCAGCGCGGTCGCGCCGCTCTACTTGATCGTCAGCGTCGCGGTGTCCTACCTGGCCGCGCTTGGGATCGCCACGATCGTGTTCATCGACATCGGCGGCGACGGCGGGATCAGCTTCATCCTGCCGTTCCTGATGTTCATATTCCTGCTCGCGCTCGGCGAGGACTACAACATCCTTGTGATGACCCGAATACGCGAGGAGGCGCGCCATCTGCCGCTCCGCGACGCCGTCGTCAAGGCGATCAGCCGCACCGGCACGACCGTCACCTCGGCGGGGATCATCCTCGGCGGCACGTTCGCGGTGTTCGCGATCGTCGGCGGCGGTGGATCGGGCGGGAGCCAGCTGCGCGCGATCGGATTCGGGCTCGCCGCCGGAATCCTGATGGACACGTTCCTCGTACGGACGCTGCTGGTTCCGGCGACCGTGATCCTGCTCGGGCGCCGCAACTGGTGGCCCTCGAGCCTCGCTCGTGAACCGGAGGACACCGGTCGGCCCTCGGCGCACACGCTCCAACCGGCGACCGAGGCGGCGGACTGATGAGGGGATCGATCGGCTCGGCGCTGTGCGTCGTGGCCGTGGCGCTCGTATGCGCCGCGTGCGGCTCGTCGTCGACGTCGTCCTCGACGGCCGCGCAAAGCTCGATCAGCGCGCCCACTGACTCCCAGCAGCACGCGCGCCTCGAGCTTGCCAAGTGTCTGCGGGCACACGGCATCAACGTGCCCGATTCGGCGGTCAGCGGGACCCCTGGCGCAGGAGCCGAGGTGCGGCAGCTGCTGCAGCAGTATTCGCGCTCCCAGCTTCAGGGCGCGATATCGGATTGTCACGCCGAGCTGATCCAGGCATTCCCGCAGCTGAACCTGTCTCCGTCCGAGATCGCGCAGCGGCAGCGCGAGGCGCTCGCGTACGTCGAATGCCTACGCGCCCACGGCATCAGCGGCATCCCCGACCCCGTGGCGAATGGCCTGCGGGTCGGGATCGTGAAGGCGCTCAGCAGCATCGATACCTCCAGCCCGGCGTTCCAGAAGGCGAACACGGCCTGCGCGAACGTGCGGCCGACACGCCTCGCAGGCGGCGGCGGATAGATGGCCCGCCACATCGTTCTGCTGCCGGGCGACGGGATCGGGCCCGAGATCACGGCGCCCGCGCTTCAAGTGCTGGACGCGGTCGCGCCGGGAGAGTTCGAGTACGAGGAGCATCTGTTCGGCGGCGCCTCGATCGATGTGCACGGGATCGCGCTGACCGACGAGGTGCTCGCGAGCTGCCGCGCCGCGGACGCCGTACTGCTGGCCGCCGTCGGGGGGCCGAAGTGGGACACGACTGACCCCTCCGCGCCCCGTCCCGAGCAGGGGTTGCTCGGGCTGCGCAAGGGCCTCGGGCTGTTTGCCAACCTCCGTCCCGTCAGGCCGCTGCCCGCGCTCTACGACGCCTCGCCATTGCGGAGGGAGATCATCGAGGGGACGGATCTGCTGGTCGTGCGCGAGCTGACCGGCGGGATCTACTTCGGCGAGAAGACGAGGACCGACGATTCGGCCTCCGACGCGTGCGTCTATACGCGTGAGGAGATCGAGCGGATCGCGCGGGTCGCCTTCGGGTCTGCGCGTTCGCGCGTGACCAGCGTCGACAAGGCGAACGTGCTCGAAACCTCTCGTCTATGGAGAGAGGTGGTGCGGGACCTGCATGGACGCGAATTCCCGAACATCGAGCTCGAGCACGTGCTCGTCGACAACGCCGCGATGCGGCTGATCGCCGCCCCGCGGCACTTCGACGTGATCGTGACGGAGAACATGTTCGGGGATATCCTTTCCGATGAGGCGGCGATGCTCACGGGCTCGATCGGCATGCTTCCGAGCGCCTCAATCGGCGGCGACGGACCCGGGATGTTCGAGCCCGTGCACGGCTCAGCTCCGGACATCGCCGGCACGGGCGCGGCGAACCCGCTGGCGATGTTCTTGTCGGCGGCGATGATGCTCCGTCACGGACTCGGACTGGAAACGCAGGCGGCGGCGGTAGAATCGGCCGTCGACCTGGCGCTGGCCGAGGGCCTGCGAACGGCGGACCTGGGGGGCTCTGCGACCACTGAGCAGGCGACCCGGGCGGTACTTCAACACCTCTAAGGAGCGCACGTGGAACAAGCGGACCTCATCTGGCACAACGGAGAGCTTGTCGCCTGGGAGGACGCGAAGGTACACGTACTGACGCATGGCCTGCACTACGGCACGGGCGTGTTCGAGGGCGAACGCTGCTACGACACCGCACACGGCCCGGCGATCTTCCGCCACCAGGATCACCTCCAGCGGCTGTTCCAGTCGGCCGAGCTGTACTACATGCCGATCCCGTACACGCTCGATGAGCTGCGGACGGCGACGCATGAGCTGATCGCGGCCAACGAGCTGCGCGAGTGCTACATCCGGCCGATCGTGTTCCGCGGTTATGGCCAGATGGGCCTGAACCCACTCGACGCCCCGGTCGAGGTCTCGATCGCGGTGTGGCCTTGGGGGGCATACCTCGGTGAGGAGGGCAAGGAGCGCGGCGTGCGCGCCAAGGTCTCGAGCTGGCGGCGGATCTCCTCCGATTCGCTGATCCCGCACGCGAAGGCCTCTGGCCAGTACCTGAACAGCGTGCTCGCGAAGATCGAATCGATCAAGGGCGGCTACGAGGAGGCGATCCTGCTCGACGCCCAAGGGTTCGTTTCCGAAGGCTCGGGCGAGAACATCTACGCGGTGCGCGGCGGACAGGTTCTCACTCCGCCGCAGACGGCGGGGATCCTCGACGGGATCAATCGGCGCTCGATCATCCAGATCGCCGACGACCTGGGGATTCCCGTCGTCGAGCGCAACCTGGCGCGCGCCGAGCTTACGCTCGCCGACGAGGTCTTCATGTCGGGAACCGCCGCCGAGCTGGTCCCGGTGTACGAGATCGATGACCACCGGATCGGCGGTGGCGAGCCCGGGCCTATCACCCGCCGGCTGCAACAGGTGTTCGACGACGCGCTCCATGGGCGGTCGCCGCGCTATCAGGAGTGGCTCGACGTCGTGAAACTGCCGACAAGAGCTGTATGAGCCGGATAGAGCTGTACGACT
>Ga0335074_10013084_pt1 | contig 11653 bp, 12 predicted proteins | sample Lox_Sample_23_FD_206715 | JGI IMG/M metagenome (GOLD analysis project Ga0335074, IMG submission 206715) | Soil microbial communities from Loxahatchee National Wildlife Refuge, Florida, United States - Lox_Sample_2.3 | ecosystem: Environmental > Terrestrial > Soil > Wetlands | place: USA...
CGACCGCTCCCGCTACTCCGACGTCGGCGGAGCAATGGCCGGGCCGCTAGCTCTCGTCGTGATCGCCCTCGCGTGGGTCGGCCCTGGCCTGAAGGACCTGCTCGCCTTCCCACCGGCGGCGCCCAAAGCGGCCGCCATCGCCTGGTACACATTCGCAACCGGTGCCCTCGTCGTCGCCGTCGCCGCTATGCGAGACCCGTGGCGCCGCTACAGGTTGCCTCGTGCCCGCACGTTTACAGCAATGGGACTGGGCCGCGCTTCAAGTGATTAGGCCGTTCTTGTACTGAAAGAGAGGAACAAATGGCCCCTTCCCGAAGCACCACGGCGGATCTGGCGCGCCGAGGTTCGACAAGAAGGCTCGTCCCCTCGCTCCGCTGGCGGGCCCTCGAGCGCACCGTCGCCGTGCTTGGCACGTCGTTTGCTACCCTTGCTTTCCTGGGCACTGGGGTAGGTGGGGCGCAGAAGCCGCCGTCGGGCCCCCATGGGGAGGTGCACCTGGCCGTCTGGAGCGTGGACAGCGACGGGCCAGACTTTCAGGCCATCCTGAGCGGTGCCGTCGGCGATTACGGCCCGGCCCTCACCGTCCTTCCAAGTGGCCAAGTCGACCCCGAGCACACGACCGAGATGGAGCTCGAGCTCCGGCACGGCACCTTCCGGCTCTACATCGGAGGGATAGCAAACAAGTTCCGGGCCTATACGACCCACGAGCCCGTGTACGCGAGGACGTGCTCGGACTACGTCAGCGTCACTGCCGATGTCCCGGTCGTGGTGGGGTCAGGTACCGGCTCGTACGGGGGCATCCGGGGCAATTTTTCGTTGTCGCTGGCCGGCCTCGAGGACCAACAGACGGCACCGTGCAGGCTCGGGTTCGCCCGTCAGATCCTCATCCTGACGGGCTCAGGGACGGTGTCATACTAAGGCCGGGCGTGGACCAAGAGCCCCAAAAGCCGGCCGGCACGGGTACGTTCTGGGAGTACCTCGGGACCTACCGGGACCAACTGGGGAACCCCGGGTTCGCCAGCGGCATCCTTGACGAAGGCGAGGCCTCGGGCGACATGGCGAGTCAACTGGCGCGGCTCCATGTTTTGGCCGCCGAAGGCTTCGAGGAACAGGCCACGTGGCTGGCCGCGAGGGCTGAGCGGGTCGACGCCTACGAACGAGGCGCTTATGGTGAGCCGCTCGTCAATGGTGTGATGCTCACCGTACTCGTGGCGACGACGCTCGGGTTCTCCCTAGTCGTCCTTACCCGCATGCGCGTCGCCGGCGCCGTCCTGTTGGTGGTGACCCTGGGGCTGAACGCGGCCTTCGTAAGGATGTGGCGGCGACCGCCTTATGGGTACGAAGGCGAGTACAGGAAACCATGGGACGACATCGCTTCCCTCGCGAGACACAGAGCTGAACAAGCGAGGAGGGCATCGCTCGTCACCGGTGTTCCGGCCCAAGATCTACCGACCTCCAAGGGGGAAAGGCTGCCATGAAAACTGTCTTGGCCCGTCTGGGACCGCGGCGTCAGAGCGCGAAATACATTAAGACCACGGTGCGGAGTCACGCCCCTTTTACGTGCAGAAAGGGCGGCACCTTACGGGTGGCCGCCCGTACCATGCCGGAAGGATCGGGGCCTGCCCTGTCCGACGCAGTCTCGTCCTCCGAGACGGCCCGGTCACCCTCCCCGGAGATCTGGAGCAGGTTCGAGGTCACACGCTGGTCACAGCTGTCACCTCGGTGTCTCCTCCCGTTCCGTAGGGTTAGTACCCAAACGGTTCCGTCCGGGAGGGGCGTGGGTGCAAGGCGACGAGCGAGACGCAGGGAAATGAGAGCGCGGTACGGCGTGGCCGGAGTGCTCACCGTCGTGGCGGCCCTCGTCCTTGGCCTCGCTGCGTGCGGGGGGACCGGACCGGGCTCAGCATCGGTCGCGAGCGTCTCGACGACCACTAGTACCACCCACAGTGGGGGCACCGGGACCACCGTGCCGAAAGCGAATGCCGCGGGATCACTTGTCGCGTGGGCCAGCTGCATGCGAAGCCACGGCGACCCAGACCAGCCCGACCCGACCATCGACACCCACGGCGGGATCAACATCTTCATCCCGGCCTCAGCGCAGTCGCTCTCCGACGCGGTCCACAACGGCACGGCCCCGTGCAACCAGTACCTCGCCGCTGCTTCGGCCGCGTTGCGAGCCGGGGCGAGGGACCTTGCGCCTCCGGACCAGGCCGCGCTCCTGAAGTTCTCCCAGTGCATGCGGGCCAACGGTGTCCCGACGTACCCCGACCCCGGGACCGGCGGCACGAGCAACTTCAACGGCACAGGCATCGACCCGAACAGCCCGTTGTTCCAGCGGGCTAACAACCTCTGCGGGAAAGAGATCCACGCGCCGTCGTGGTGGGTCACTGGCGCAGGCCCGCCGGGCAACGTCTCGGTGCAGAGCGGCCCGATGTGCGGGGCGTCCCCGTGCCCCCCTCCTAGCGGAGCTGGGCGGCGTGGGCTCACGACGGGCCCCTAGTCGCTGGAGCGCACGCCGGACCCGAGCGCTCCTTGTCGAGACCTCCGGCCGCTAGGCGCTTGGCAATTGTCGCTCGCACCCTTGTGGGTCGACCAGCGTGTCCCGTAGGTCTACGAGAACGAGCGTCGACCAGCGGCCACAGTGACCACGTTATGGCGCAGGCTTTCACCTGAACTGACGGGACGCAGCCGAGCCCGAGCCGTCGTTCCGCGCCGATTCCTCCTAAGATTCCGCCATTTCTTGACTAACGCATAAGTGGCGGATCTGGGCGCTACGCCAACCTTGATTCTTCTCGGTGACATGATGAGTGTTCGTGCTTGTTCCCCGGCAACCCCGGCAGTTCTACCAAGAACTCCGGGCTCAACCTCGTCTACCAGCGCGTCGGAGGGAGGGAGAAAGTGACCGCCTCACTAGGCGTGGAGGTTTCGCGTGTCGGAGGGGGCACTTGGTACAAAAACTCCACGCCGGTCCGGCAACACTGAACTGTGGCTACCTGCTGTACGACCTAAAGCTCGGTTTAATGCTCGGCCCTGGCTCGATTGGCTGCGCGCGGGCAGCTCATGGTCGACGCCATAAAGCTGGCGGCCCGGGAGCGTGGCAACGCAGGCCCGGGCTGGCCACTGAAAGGGAGGACTGGCTCCCGCAGGTACCCAGTCGTGCGGCACCTCCGAGGTCCCTCCACGCCGTCAGCTACTACGCGCTGCCACCCGAGATGGCCCCACTGCCAGACGTCGGCGGAAAGACCGGGAAGCTCGCATGACGCCCTGGGCGCCGATTGCCCTTGCCCACACGCAAGCCTACCTGTACCATACCGTTGCAATCTGACGAGACAATCCTCACGATTGCTGTCGGGGTAACGCCTCGCAGTTCCTCGCTGTGGGAGGGAGCAACCATGCGTGTCAAGTCCCTGGTGATAACACTCGCGGTCCTGGTCGCCGGCGTCCTCACGACAAGCGTCATCTCGGCGGGGCCCGCCGAGGCTGCGGTCCCGCTGGCGGGGTTCCCCTTCAGCGGCCATTCGGCTCACGACCGGTACTCCATCGAGCTCAGCCCTCAGTGCACCTCCGCTAACCAGTACGGGTACGGCTGTGACCAGGCGTCAACGTTGCAGGTCGGCCTCACCGCCGTGCCGGCGCCCGGGCGCACCTGCCCGACGGAATACAACTACAGCTTCGCCAGCGTGCTGCGGATCCACCCGAACGGGTCGTTCTCGGGGACCGAGACCTTCAACGCGGAGACGTCGTATGTGACATTGAGCGTCGCTGGGACCTTTGTCACGGAAGATAGCGTCCGCGGCAACATAATTGGGAACGACGGGTGCGGGACGGATAGCTTCGCGATTGCGATCCCACCTCCGCTGACGGCTGTTTCCCCATGCACAGCCCTGCTCAAGGTGCACGCCGTGCGCACAATGGCCGGCGGCTTGCCGTCCCTGGTATCAGAAAACAGCTTCGACGGGACCGGTGGCACCTGCGGCGTACAAATCGGCTCCAGTGGCGGCAACACGTCCGAGGGCGTGGTGCTCACCGTTGCCTCCTCTCGCTCGCGCGAAACCCCGATGTATACCCAAAAGGCGCCGCTCGCGGGCCTGGGAGCCGCCGCCGAGATATACACCGACCTGAGCGCGGCGGGTGGCACCGTCGCCGACGGCAACACCAACTACCTGGCGGTCACCATCGTCTTCCGAGCCCGCGCCGCCTGGGTGTCCTGGGAGTTCGAAATCGGCTACGACACCTGCAGCCGAAAGGTGGGCTGTATCTCGAAATACGCCCAGACCGTCGACGCCGATCATATGGTCGCCCTTGCCCACCAGATCGACGCCCTGCTCCGCTGAAGCGGAGCCCCCGGACCGCCCGGAGCCGCCCAACTTCAAAAGCACGGATGGAAATGGGCTGGAACGGCGGATGGCCTTTTGGCCCAGGCGCCGGGAGCCATTCGAGCGTAGGGCGGGGGTAACGATTGTTCCCCCGGCACCGAGGTGGTCGAGGTACTGGGATGACGCGTTCCCGTGCCCGAGCTGGGCAGGATCGAAGCAATGACCGCCGATTGGGGTGGCACGCTCGCCCAGGACCGCTGCGCGACCCTCGGCTACCCCCGCGTGCGAACGCCTGGCCTGGAAAGAGCGGGCCGACCAGCCTCTACGATTATTAGGTGACCGGCGACCATATCGGCGTCGATTGGGTGCGTCTGCGAGCGGGCATGTGGGTTGGGAGCACCGGGCCGAGCGGCAAGCAGCACCTCCTGGGGGAGACTACACTCCCGGAGTGCTCCGCGAAGCGACGAGCACCCCTGGCTGGTCCAACGTCGCTATGCAAGGTGACAATCGAGCCTTCCCAGATCTGGGGAATATGCGCGTTGGCTAGGTAACAGCTCTAACAAGCCTAGACGAGTACCGAATCGGCGTTATGCGGAGGATGCGCCAGTGACCGAAACCCCAGGATCCAGCTACACATAATGTTCCGCAGCGAAAAGGGCCTGCACGACAACTCGCGGTTCTCCCCGTAGATAATATGTGCGCCGCGCGCGAGGGGTTTATGGCCACGATGAACCCGCAAGGGTGGGCTTTCGCGCAAGCGGCCAGTATCGGAACCCAGCGTGACGGGCTTGCACCGGGAAGAGCGAGCTCCCCAGCGAGCTGACCGCAGTCCACGTCGGTGTGTCGGTTGCCTAGCTGGCTGCCCTGATGGTCGTCACTGTCTATGTCGCGGTTGTCGCAGTAAGGGCGCCGTTTGCGCTCTTGGGGAATGGGCGGGCTTCCAACACTGACCTTAGCGTCAAGGCAATCGCGACTGTCGGTCCCTCATATGGAACTCATATCGCCGCGGAGAGGTCGTGGAGGCAGCTGTGATGGTAGTCGTTGTCACTATTGGTGGCGTCCGGGCAAGTGGTGCCGGACCAGACCACGTGGTCCAGGTCGGCGTTCTTGAGGTCGGCCCCCGTCAAATTGGCGGCCGTCAGATCGGCATCGGCCAGGTCAGAGTCAGCCAGCTGGGCGAAGGTCAGGTGGGCGTCGTCGAGGCTGGTAGCAAACAGGTCGGCGGCAACCAGGTCGGCATTGTTCAGCGTGGACCCGCTCAGGTTGGCGGCGGTCAGGTCAGAGGCTCTCAGGTCGGCACCGGTAAGGGTGGCGAGGCTCACGTTGGCTCCGACCAACCTGGCACCGGTCAGGTCAGCGTTGCTCAAGTTTGCAGATGTCAGGACCGCGCCGGTCAGGTTGGCATCGACCAAGTTGACAGCGACGAGGGAAGCACCCTGGAGGTTGCAACCTTGGAGCCCGATCCCGGCGTACGGGGTGGCTGAACAGTCGGCGGAGGCAGCCTCAGGGACCCTCGACCCGAGGGCGGGTAGATGGGTGGGCTGCCCGGTCGCCTGACCGAGCTGAAGGCCGCCGAAGACGGCGACAACCAGCGCCGTGAGCGACAGAACAAGTGGGAGCCGCTGTCTCATTGTGGGTTCTCCTTTGAGCGCCTGTGTACCAGGGCGTTGAGCGAATGAGCCTAAGTGACGGCCCGCCAGCCTTCCACTAGCACTAGCCAGGTCTCGCGACAGCCCGATCGCACCAACGCCGCGGGGCAACATTCTCCTGTGCAACTGCTGGTCTTGCTGTTGCACAGCGGGACCCGGTGACACCCGGGTCGTCAGGCTGCACCGCTACAAACCTGAGGTCTTTTTGGGACCAAAGTCAAGGTCGCCTGACGAAAGTCCGCCGGCGCGGAAGCGCCGACCACCCCTTGACCCCTGAATGGCTCTTACAAGGGCAAGACAGCTCAGGCAGGTCACCACCAACAAGAACCAGTACCCAGAGGACACCACGCTCCCCACCAAAGCTATGGCAAGTGTGCGAAGAAGAGTGGCGTATCCCGCGTACAACAGCGCTGTGCCTTCTGGGCTGTAGTTTTGCTGCGTACGCAGGACCGGAGGCGTCGGGTGGGTGCGCTGTCGTTCGAGGACAGCCGTCGCCAGCCAGCGCTCGTGGGGGAACAGCCAGCGAGGCGTCGGGGCTGTGGGCGGCTCACACTAGGCCGTACTGGTTGTTCCGTGCGTCCTCGAGGCGACCACTGGACAGTGGGCCGCAAGTGCATAGTCGCTTTGGCCCGGTCCCGGAGACCCGGAGAACGTTGCCCCACCGAGGCGACCAAATACAAATGCCCCTGTTCTGCCTCGGTAATCTGGCGGCACTTTATGGCGGCGCCACCCCGATGGGACGTACGAGCGCATCAGCGCCGATCCGCGCTTGCTGGAGCGTCAAGTTCAACCCGTCTCACGCGAGCAGTAAGGGGCATTCTGGGTCGAGTGGACGAGCGTCTCGCTCCAGTGCCCGTCGTGGCGGCCTTCGGTGACCTTGCTCGGCCAGTGGTTGACATGGTGGCGCTCTACGTAGGGGGCTCCCTGGCTACTGGTGACTTTCACCTCGGGGTGAGCGACCTAGACCTGGTCGCCGTTACCGCCGCTTCGCTTGACCAAGCCTGCCGCGACCAGCTCCGCCGGGCCCACCAGATGCTCCAACGAGAGGACTCGACGGCAGCCAAGTTGCACTGTATTTACGTGCCTCGGGGACGAGCAAGCGACATCGGGGCTGCCCATCTGACCTGGGCGCAGGGCCGGTTCTTCGAGCGCCCTCTCAACGGGATAGCCAGAGCCGAGCTCCTGGCGGCGGGCGTAACGGTCTTCGGGCCACCGCCAGCGACGCTCCTGCCCCCGGTCAGCCCGAGCGAGCTTCAAGCGGCGGTCCGGGCGGAGCTGACCGGTTACTGGGGCGACGCGGTCCGCAAGCGTCGGATGTGGCTCGCTGACTGGTGCGTTGACCTGGGCCTCCTGACACTGCCAAGGGCCGAGGCGGCGTTGCATGAGGGCCAGCTCATCACCAAATCCGAAGCTCTGGGGCGTCTCGAGCGCTTTGAGGTCCCTGCCGACTTGATCGCCGAAATTGCGTACCGGCGGAGTGGCCAAGGGCCGGCGCTCAGTTGGCTTGACCGTCTCCGGCGGGCTCGCACCACCCGGCACCTCGTCGCCGCCGGCATTGCGCGTCTGACTTCGCTCCCTGGCTGACGGGCGCACAGCGGGTCTTGGCCCTTTCCTGTACGTGTTCTGACGTCACGCCCGCAACCCGCTGGCCCTCAAAGCGTGACGGTCAATATTGAGCAGTCCTGGCCGACAGCACCGTCTTCAGAAACTCCAGGTTCTCGGCCAGTGGCCGGACCACGTCGAGCTCTAGGTCAACATCGACGGGCGGGCCCCACGGAGCGATTGCGCGCTCGACGTGGGACCAGTCGAGCTCGTACCAGTTCGGGATGCCCCGGGCGCGGCCTTCCACGCGAGAGCGGTGGATGGTGACATCGGAGCAAGTGGTCAGCACCACGACAAGCGAGGCGGCTTCCTCGCCTGCCAGTTCGCGGCACATCTCGATCTCGGGCCGGCGCGCGACACCGTCCAGGACCACCGACGCGCCGCGTCGGAGCTGGGCACGGGCGAGAGCGCCCAGGATGGACCACCCGACCTCTCTCTGCCCGGGTGGGCTCATGAGGTTCAGAGCATCCTGCACGCTCGGGTAAGGCCGAAGACCGCTCATTGCTCAGTCATAGCCGAGGACGGCGGCACCGAGCTCCTGGGCAGCGGTAGCAGCGACAGTCGATTTGCCAGTCCCCTGTAGCCCGGTCACGAGGACCAACAACGGCATCGCTGAGCCGGCGGTGCGTGTCACTTGTAGATAGCGGTGCTGCCCGCCACATCGGCCATCATAAATCCTCTTGCCTCAATCGTTTCGGCTCGGTCCGGGCTCCTGCCACATGCGGCGGGTCTGTACTACAGATCCACCTCTCGGAGCTGTGTGTTACTCAGACGCCGTACTCGGCCATCCGGAAGTCCTGTGGAGCATGGCAGTTCGGCGCGTTATGTCGTGCCTCTACGGGGGGTCACGTGCGCCGCAGCCGTCGATCTGGCTGGATTGTCCTTGTTGATCGAGGCCTTTTCAGCTGCACGTAATGGGTTATTCGGTGTAGCCGGGTTGCTGAGCCCAGCGCCTACCAGCGGGCCGCCGCTCACGTTCCGACACAGTAGCCTTTGACGCCTCGAGCTTTTGGAGGAGCGCGGTCAGCGTACGCACTTCTGCCGGCTCCCAGTGAGAGACGAACGTTGCGAAGCGGCCGAGGCCAACTTCACGTAGCCGGGCCAGTTCCTCCTCGCCTTCGGGCGTGAGGCTGACAAGGCACGAGCGGCGGTCGGTGGGGTCGAGGGTCACTTCCACGTAGCCCGCATCTTCCAGGCTCCGCACCTGGCGGGTGACGAGCGATGGGTGGACCCGTTGAAGCTCGGCGACCTCCGAGGGGCGCACGTGCTGGCGGGCGCCCACGACTTCCAGTACCGCGAGAGTGCTGGCGCCGGGGCTGGCCCGTCGCGCCCGCTCGAGGCTGGCCACCAGGGTGAACAACGCCTGGACCATCGAGGCAACGTCGCGCTTGCTGGGGGGCATGTGCCGATGCTAGTGTAGTTGATCGAGTCAATCAATTAGGAGCCTCATGAGCGACGGACCGGCAGTACGGCCAGCAGGACCGTTCCTGCATATGCCGGTCCCTTGGGTGTACGTGCTCGGGTACCTGGCCGGCGTTGGGCTGCAGTTGGTGGCCCCGGCTCGTGTGCACGACCCATCAGGCGCTTTCACCGCGTTCCAGGTGGCCGGGGGCCTCGCCGTCCTGGCTGGGTTAGGCCTGGCCGGCTGGGCATGGCGCATCTTTGACAAGGCAGGCACCTCCAAAGTCCCCGGGGAGGTCTCGCGGGTGCTCGTCACCTCCGGGCCGTACCGCTTCACGCGCAATCCCATGTACCTCGGGCTGACGATCGCATACCTCGGCGAGGCCAGTGCGCTGCTGGAGGTCTGGCCGCTCGCCTTCTTGGTGTTGGTGCTCGCCTACGTCAACTGGTGCGTCGTCCCCGTCGAGGAAAAACGCCTCCGGGCTTTCGACAGCTACGACGAGTACCGCTCGGCAGTGCGTCGGTGGCTCTGAGCGGGGATGCCCCCGCACCAGCCGCTGGCGCCGTGCCTGGGGCGGCCTGGGCGTCGCGGGCATGGTGGGGTTCACGGCGGGGTGGTGCATCGCCGAGACCTGGCAGGGACCTCGTTACAGCTTGGTGAACGACACGATCAGCGACATGCAGGCGGCAAGTGCCCCTCATATGTGGTTCCCGGTCGCCTGTTTTGCTTTCGGGGGCGTCGCAATGTTCTGTTTCGCGGTGTTCGGGCTGCGCCCGGCTCTGGCCGCAGCGGGGGAAGCTGAACGCCCACGCACCGTGGATGCTCGCCGTTTCCACTCTTGCCCTCGGGAACTCTTTCCCCCTGGTGCCGTGCAGCACGGCGCAAGTGGGGTGCACCCTCCAACGGCAACTGGACAGCCCCGGCGGGCTTACCGATGCCATCGTCGGAGGTATCGCCCTCTCGGTACTGGCCTTTACTCCCCAAGCGCTTTGGGAACGGCTGAAGCTTGTGCCCTCTTGGCGGCACCTTGGCAAAGTGATGGCACCGATGCGCGTCGTGTGCCCGCTCCTGTTCATCGCGCTTGCCGTGTCTTCGGCCACTGGCGTCGCTCAGGGCGTGGCCGAGCGCGCTCTGGTGAGCGCCTGCACCGTCTCGGTGGGGGCGCTGGCCTTGGCATTGGCCGTGTCCATGCGGGCGGCCAAATGAGCCAAGGCTCTCCACGCGGATAGACAACCGGCATCACGCAAGCCGCGCCCACGAAGTGACCGTTCGGGGGCGCAGTTTGCCAGAGTGTCCTCGATAATATGGGCGTCGGTTCTGGAGCACCCTTGCGCCGAGATTGCTACCCCTGTCAACGCCAAATCCGTCGTTCCGGCACGATTCTCCTTGTAGAACAAGTCTTTTGTGGGCTGACATAATCGGAGGATCTGGCGCTGCAGCAGTGTTTCCCCGCGTTCGCCGTTTAGCGTAGGCGCTCGGCACGCTGAAGGGCACAGCCATCAGGGAGAGCCCTGCCACTCAGGAGCGCCACGAGGCGGCCGCTGTTGGCGCGTACCTCGTCCCCGCTGCCCCAGCTCCAGTCAACGTCGGTGGCCTCGAGGCGTACACCGCTGAGGTCGATACCGAAGAACGTCCCGTTAGCCTCGGTGAGCTGGTCGAGCACTGCCGTCACCGCTTCTTTGGGCGCGACTGTTGGCCAGTCGAGAGCAATGGTGATGTCGAGAGAGTGGATCACGGCGTGGCTGAGCGCACCGGCCATACCGCCGCCTGGTGGCTGCCACTCGTGCAGCCGCCGGGAGCGCAGGGCGGCGAGGTGGCCGGCGAGCGGCAGGTAGGCGTCACGCCCAGCAATGGTGTTGGAGAGGACCGCGAAGTCCCCGCCTGCCGCCGCCATCTCGGCGCCGAACTGCTTGGGCGTGAGCCGAGCGGGCATGGTCATATGCGCGACTACGTGCCGCACCTGCCAGGTATCGCACAACGAGGGCGCGTCCCAGGTCTCCGTGGGCTCGGAGGCGAGCAGGTCGGCAAGCCCGTCGTAGGTCGGCCCTAGCAGGGACTGAAGGTCGGTCATAGTCGCTCCTTTTCGATAAGGCGGGCAAGGTGCTCGTCGAACTTGTCGAGGGAGGTGAGGAAGCCGGCCCGGGCCTCGGGCGAGCGCATCGGCTCCGGGACGTGCCGCTGGTGGACGACGACCTCGGTGCTCCCCTCGCCGAGGTCGGTGAGCGTGCTCGTTGTGTGCATCCCGTTGGTCGCTTCGACCCATGAGAGCCGTTCGGGCGCGAGGACGTCGCTGAATGTGGCGGTCATCCGGTAGCTGCCGTGCTCGCCGACCATGAGCGTCTCGAACCGCCCACCAGGGTGCAGCTCGACGACAATGCCGTCCAAAGGGGTCGTCATGCCCCGCGGGCCCCAGAACTGCGCGAGCTCGGCTGGGTCGGTCAGGCACCGCCAAACGAGCTCGCGTGGCGCACGGAAGACGCGACGGTAGACCAGCTCGTCGGTGTTCAGGGCTGTGGCCCTTCCTGCAGGTGGGCCAGGTGCACCTCGAGGCGGTCCATGCGCTCGGCCCAAGCCCGACGGTTTTCCTCGATCCAGGACACTGCAGCCTCCAGCGCTTGCGGTTCCAGCCGGCACGGCCGGGTCTGGCGGTGCCGCCCGCGGCTGACCAGGCCACAGTGCTCAAG
>Ga0335074_10013085_pt1 | contig 11653 bp, 8 predicted proteins | sample Lox_Sample_23_FD_206715 | JGI IMG/M metagenome (GOLD analysis project Ga0335074, IMG submission 206715) | Soil microbial communities from Loxahatchee National Wildlife Refuge, Florida, United States - Lox_Sample_2.3 | ecosystem: Environmental > Terrestrial > Soil > Wetlands | place: USA: Florida...
TTCCTTGACGGCATCGCAGGCTCGATAATATGTGCATCGCGCACATATATCGGAACACCGAAAGGAAAGCCACCGTGAAAGCCGCCGTCGTTCGCGCAGCCGGCCAGCCGCCCCTCTACGGGGTTTTCCCGGAACCTGCGCCTGCCTCCGACGAACGCCGCATCCGCATCACCGCGGCCGCCATCAGCCAGACGGTCAAGAGCCGGGCCGCCGGCACGCATTATAGCTCCACGGACCAGTATCCCTTCGTCGTGGGTATCGACGGCGTGGGACGGCTCGATGACGGAAGCCGCGTCTATTTCGCCCTGCCGCGTCCGCCCTATGGCAGCATGGCCGAGCAGACCATCGCGCCGGCGGCGCAGTGCCTGCCCCTGCCGGACGATCTGGATGACGTGACCGCCGCCGCCATCGCCAATCCCGGCATGTCCTCTTGGGCGGCCTACAAGGAGCGCGCCAAACTCAAACCTGGCGAGACCGTCCTGGTGAACGGCGCGACCGGCACGGCGGGCCGCCTGGCCGTGCAGATCGCCAAGTATTTCGGGGCGAAGAAGGTCATTGCCACAGGCCGCAATACCGAAGCGCTGACGGAGGTCGCGACCCTCGGCGCCGATGTGACCGTACCGCTCGTCGAAGACGAGGACGCCCTGGAGCGAAGCTTCAAGGCACAGTTCGCCGCGCGCGTGGACGTCGTCATCGACTATCTGTGGGGCAAGAGCGCCGAACGTCTCCTGATCGCCGCAGCGAAAGCCGGTGACGAAGGCGTGCCCCTGCGTTTCGTCCAGATCGGCGCGGTCAGCGGGCCGAACATAACCTTACCCAGCGCGGTGCTGCGGTCCTCGGCAATCGAATTGATGGGCAGCGGCAACGGCAGCGTTCCTCGCAACCGCTTGATCAGCGCCGTCTCCGGCCTGCTGCAAGCGGCGGTGCCCGCCAACTTAAAGATCGAGACCCGGCCCGTGCCGCTATCACTCGTCGAGGACGCATGGTCCCACACCGACAGTGCCCGGCGAACCGTGCTGACAATGGACACGTAGGCCGCGGAGCCAGGTCGTCGCAATCAGGCGGCTGATACCAGGCGCCCAGTCGAATGACCCATCTACGGCGGCCGCCCCAACCCATCATGGCCCGGCGAAAAGCCGGCCATCCACGTCTCTTCTTCGGCGGTGACCGAAGTGTCGTTGAAGAGTCGACGAACCGGCGGGCTGATATGAGAGCCATGATCATCCGCGTTCCAGCATGGGCGTCGATCCGATCAGCCCCCTGATCCGATCAGCGTCCTCACCGGCGCCAACTTTGCGCGAGACTGTGCTCATGGCTACGTCAGCATCGTTAGCCTGGCTGCTGTCCGGCTGCCCACGAAATCCGCCAGCCCGGAGAGCGAAGCCGTATCGACAACCACATGAGCGAGGCAAGTGATGGTGCGGAAAACTTTGGTGGCGGCAGCCATCCTCGGAGCTCTGACGGCCGGTCCGGCCAAAGCCACTGTGACATACACATTCTTTGACCTGACTTCTCCCTCAACCGTCGATTTGGACTTCACCGTCGCTGCTCAATTGTCGCTGATCAACTCGAGGGAGCCCTTGCTGAGTAGCAGTGGCGTTTTTGCTTCGGACTTCACACCCGCGTTTGCCACGCTTGTACAGGGTTCCCCCATCCTTCAGCCGACGATCGGTATCATCAGTGGTACTCCGGACCACGAGGGACAATTTGCGTCTCTCAGCACCTTTGTCGGTTTTCCCCCTAGCCACCCTACGGCCGTTCCAGGTAACGGCAGTTTCCCGGTGGCAGGCTACATCGTCACCGGAATTCCTTCTATGGTGATCGCGTCCTTTGGCGAAGCGACCATTTCCGGCGTTCCCAGCCGGGTGCCGGAACCGACCTCGCTGATCCTGCTCTCGTCCGGTCTGATAGGTCTCGGCTTGGCTTTACGTAGGTGACCCAGTCTGGCGCCAGTGCGTGGCGCCGACGGCGAGCGGTCGGAATTCGCCTGACGCCAACGGGTGCGGGCGCCGCCGCGGTCGTTGTGTCACCGGCGGCGTGCCATCTTGCCGCCCATGCGTGGCGGTCGCTACGTTCCCTTCCTGCCCGCGGCGAAATCCCAATACCGCAACCGAAGTATTCAGTGACAGCACACCCCCGGCGCAACACGCACACGACAAAGGCAAGACGACGTAATCGGCATGTCCGCCTTCGCTAGCGCGACGTCAAGTTTCTCTTCGAATTCCGGCCGTTCCGCGCGCTCACCACGACGGCGCAGGCATTCGACCAGCCCGTGCAGCGCCCACACGTTGTCGGGGTGCTGCGCGCAACGTTGTACTTTACTGGACAGGCCAAGATCGTCACGATAGACCTGTTCTGCTTCCTCGACATGCCCTTGATCGAGCAGCAACGCTGCCAGCGCATGACGGGGTGGATGCATCCAGGCCCAAGGCTCCGTGTAGGACAGATTGTCGTCGAGCCCGACCGCGCGGCGCAGATGCCCATAGGCGATATGATGCTCCCCCTTATGATAGGCAAGCTCGCCATCCAGGAGCGCCGCGCCCACTTCAAGCGAAGCCCGTGCCGGATTACTGAGAAACCGACGCTCGGGCGCGAGAGTCCCACAGTGACGATGGAAGCGCTCGCGCTCAGCTTCGGCGTCGGCAAAGTTGTGTAGCGTCGCGTGCGCCACGCCCTTGGCGTAGTGCTGCATCGCGATGGTCATGACGTGAAGACCGGGATCGCCAGCCATCGGTTCGTCGATGATTTCACGCCATAGGCCAAACCGCACCTGCACATGTGATTTCATGGCGCGGTAGCCTTCCACAGTATGGGTGAGTTTTGGCCGGTCCGGCAGAGTGATTATCCCGCGCGTCATGAGTCTCCGCACATCGTCAGCGGCCTTCAGCGCCGGCCCCGCTTGCCCGAGGAACATGCACGCATACATCATCAGATGCAGATCGTGGCCGCAGCCCAGTAGATAATACGTCGGCTCGTCGGTATAACCGAGATAAAGATCGTTGGCGCGAATCGCTCTTTCGCTCGCAAGTTTTGCCTGTTCGTATTCACCGCACAGCACATAGATATGCCCCGGCATATGGTTCATGTGGCCGGCGTCAGGGCACATGTCGCGGAGCAGATCAGCCGAGCGCATGGCGCCCTCAGGCATCCCCGACATCTCGAGAAGGTGTATATGTAGATGGAGGATCGCGGGATGATGCCGCATGCCCGCTTCGTCTGCCATGGCGATCGCGCGCTCACAGACTGCCAGCGCCTCCAATGCATCCGAATTTGCCGCCGGCTTACCGGTCTTCAGGTCCCACAGCTTGCGCACGGTGCGCATCATCAGCGCCTCGACAAAGAGCGCCATAACATCGCGATCGTCCGGAAAGCGGTAATAGACGCGACGCATCGCGGCTGCGTAGGCATCATCCCACTGCTCGAACTCTGCGGGCGCCACCGGATGGGGTTTCTGAAAGCGGAACGAAAGCGCTTCGATCAACTGACGTTCGACTTCCGTGGCGCGGTCGGCATGCGTTTTTGCGATCTGCACATGCTCGAAGCAGCGCCTCGTCGCGGCGCGCGCCTCGACTGCTCCGTGTTCCTTCCATGTCAGGTTGTAAAATGGCCCGGCCGCATAGGCAATTCCCCAGTGAACCATCGGGCACGCGGAATCGGTCTCCAGCGCCCGCTCGAAGCACTTGATACCTTCCTCATGATTGAAGCCGTAGCACCAGTTGAGCCCGATATCGAACCAGCGCTGCGTTTCTGCAGAGCCCGTCGCGATGCGTCGCCGATAGGAGCCGAGGTTGAAGCGGTCCATAACGCTAATCTCGCTGAGATTGCTTCAACACTAAGCCAAGCCGTGCGACAGTCAATACATCGGCCTTCCGTGACCGTACAGACATCGCCAAACCCATGGGACATGAAGATTCACCCCAGAGGCGCAGCGAACGCAGAGCAGTGAAATCCTCTGCGCCTCTGCGGTGAATCCTGACTTCCTGTTGACCGCACGGACGTGGAGCCTAATACATTGTGGTCATCCGGTTTGGGGCATGGCGACCACCCTCTCCCCCACCCGATTCTCCACCAACATCATCAGATGGTCCAGCCGATCCGCCTCGACAGCCGGCTTGTCGGCGCGGATGCGCGCGATGCGCGGGAACCGCATCGCCACCCCCGACTTGTGCCGCGCCGAGAGCTGCGCGGCGTCGAACGCCACCTCCAGCACCAGCGACTTCTCCACCTCCCGCACCGGGCCGAAGCGCGCGACGGTATGGTTGCGGATCCAACGGTCCAACCAGGACAGCTCGGCATCGGTGAAACCGAAATACGCTTTGCCCACCGGCACCAGCTCGTCTCCTTTCCACAGCCCGAACGTGTAGTCCGAGTAGTAGCTGCTGCGCTTGCCGTGACCGCGCTGCGCGTACATCAGCACCGCATCCACCGTGTGCGGATCGCGCTTCCACTTCCACCACAGTCCCTTCGGCCGCCCCGGCACATAGGGGCTGTCGGCGCGCTTCAGCATGATCCCCTCCATCGACGCCGCACGCGCACCGAGCCGAAGCACGCCCAACTCGTCCAGCGACGCAAACGGGATCAGCGCCGACAGGTCCATGCGCCTCGGCTGCACACGCGCATGCCACGCCTCCAGCCGTGACCGCCGCGCGTCGAATGGCAGCGGGCGCACGTCTTCATCCCCGTCGAACAGGATGTCGTAAAGTCGCACGCCCGCCGGGTAATCCTGCATCGTCTTCGCACTGACCAGCTTGCGGTTCAGCCGCTGCTGCAAGTCGGCGAACGGCGCGACCTGACGCCCATCCGGCCCGTCACGGATGACCAGCAGCTCGCCATCCAGCACGGCCCGAAACGTCATCGCTTCCATGATCTCGGGAAACGCCCCCGAGATGTCGTCCGCGCCGCGAGAATAGAGCCGCCGCCCGCCTTTCGTCGCGACAAGCTGAACGCGGATGCCGTCCCATTTCCACTCGGCACGGAACGCTGTCGCTTCCAGCGTCGCCAGGTCTGCCTCCTCCAGCGGCTGCGCCAGCATCGGCGGGCGAAACACTGGTGCATCCGCCGGATCCGGCCGCTCGCCGCGTCCTTCCAGCCACGCGAACAGCGGCAGATACGGCGGCGCCAGGCCGTGCCAGACCTCCTCGACCGTATCCGGATCAACTCCCCCCATCTCGGCCAGCGCAATCTTCGCCAGTCGCCCCGAGGCACCGACCCGCAGTCCTCCAGTGATCAGTTTCAAAAGCGCCAATCGCACCGAGGCATCCGACGCATCCAGCCATCCGGCGACGATACCAGGCAGAGCCGGCTTCGGCGCGCTCTCCAGCGCTTCGACCACGTCCGACAGCCGCGGCGGCGGCGCGCTGCTCGCCGCTTCCGGCCACATCAGGGCAACCGTCTCGGCGAGGTCCCCGACAAAATCATACGACCAGCCGAACAACACCGGGTCGGTTCGCGCCGCCGCCAGCTCACGGATCAGCCCGGGCTTGGCGGTACTGAACGCCAGCTCCCCGACGATCGCCGCCAGTCCAATGCCGCGGTCCGGATCGGGCTCGGTCTCGAAGTAGCGGCGCAGCAACGCGATCTTCGCGTTCCGCGAGGGGCTGAATACGAGCCGCTCCAGCAGCTCGGCAAACGCGATCATGAGCGACAGAACAAGACCTCTCCCGCTCCGCGGGAGAGGTCGCCGCGCACTTGCGCGGCGGGCGAGTGTGCCAGGCGCGTGGCACCGTCACGCAAACGCGCGCATCTCAACTGCATTTCGACCAGCCGCAGTGGACGCAGGACAGGCAGCCCGCCTCCTTGACCAGGCCAGGCTGGTTGCATTTCGGACAAAGCGGACCGAGATGCGCCTTGGGTGCCGTTGCGGCTGCAACCGTCCCATCCTGCGGCGAGTCAGGCAGAACCAGAAAGCCCGTCTCGATCATATGCCGCTCGATCACATCGCCGATCGCCGCCACAAGCGACGGGACATAGCGCCCATTGCTCCACTGGCCGCCGCGCGGATCGAACACCTGCTTCAGTTCCTCGGCCACGAAGGCGACTTCACCGCCGCGGCGGAACACCGCGCTGATCATGCGCGTCAGCGCCACCACCCAGGCATAGTGCTCCAGGTTCTTCGAGTTGACGAAGACCTCGAACGGACGACGAACGCCACCCTGCTCGATGTCGTTGATCGTCACATACATCGCGTGCTCGCTATCCGGCCAGCGCAGCTTGTATGTGGCGCCTGTCAGCCTCTCCGACCGAACCAGCAGTTCCGTTGCCGGCAGGCTCGCCGGGGACGGCGTTACCTCCAGCACCGACCCGGTGACGTTGTTCGGTCGATATGTCGTGCAGCCCTTGCAGCCGCTGCGCCAGGCGTCCCGATAGACGTCCTGAAACGCCTCGAAGCTGATATCCTCCGGTACATTGACGGTCTTCGAGATGGCGCTGTCCACGTAACGCTGCACCGCCGCCTGCATCCGCACATGGTCCGCCGGCACCAGGTCCTGCGTCGTGACGAAACAACCAGGCAAAGCCGCATCCTTGCCGAATGTCTCCCGAAACAGCCGCACGGCATAGTCGGTGACTTCTTCTTCGGTCCTCGACCCGTCCGGTTGCAGCACCTTCCGGGTATACGCAAGTGCAAACACCGGCTCGATACCGCTTGAAACATTGTCGGCGACGATCGAGATGGTGCCGGTCGGCGCGATCGAGGTAAGCAACGCGTTGCGGATGCCCTGCTCGCCGATCAATTCACGCACATCGTCATCCAGCCCCTGGACGGTCTCCCCGGCAAGGTAGGGATCCCGGTCGAACAGCGGAAACGCGCCCTTCTCGGCAGCAAGACGAGCCGATGCGGTGTACGCCGCACGTTCGATCTGGTGCGCCCAGTGCGCCGCCGTCTCCCCCGCCTCCGTCGAGCCATAGCGCAGCCCGCACATCATCAGTGCGTCCGCAAGGCCGGTCATCCCAAGCCCGATCCGACGCTTCACCACCGCTTCCCGGCGCTGCTCCTCCAGCGGGAAGCCGGACATGTCGATTGCGTTGTCCAACATGCGGACGGCGACGCTTGCCAAATCGGCAAGTTCGCTATCGACCAGCCGCGCCTCCCGCGTGAAAGGTTGCCGGACCAATCGCGTGAGGTTGATCGAACCTAAGAGACATGCCCCATAAGGCGGCAGCGGCTGCTCGCCGCATGGGTTGGTCGAACGAATGGTCTCACAATAATAAAGGTTGTTTCGCGCGTTGATGCGGTCGATGAAAATCACGCCCGGTTCCGCGTAGTCATAGGTCGCTCGGGTGACAGCGTCGAATAGCGCCTTCGCCCTGATGGTCTTGTAGGCAACGCCGCCGAACACCAACGGCCACTCGGCGTCCGCTTCGACGGCGGCCATGAATGCGTCGGTCGCCAGCACGGACAGGTTGAAATTGCGCAGGCGCCCCGCCTGATGCTTGGCGGCGATGAAATCCTCGATGTCCGGATGATCGCAGCGCATGGTCGCCATCATCGCGCCACGCCGGGCGCCCGCCGACATGATGGTGCGGCACATCGCGTCCCATACGTCCATGAACGACAGCGGGCCCGACGCGTCCGCGCCGACGCCTCGCACCGGCGCGCCCTTGGGCCGCAACGAGGAGAAATCGTAGCCGATGCCCCCGCCCTGCTGCATGGTCAGCGCCGCCTCGCGCAGATGGGCGAAGATGCTGCCGAGGTCGTCGCCGATATCGCCCATGACGAAACAGTTGAACAGCGTCACCCGCCGTCCGGTCCCGGCGCCCGACAGGATCCGACCTGCCGGAAGAAATCGGAAATCCTCCAGGGCCGTGTAGAACCGGCGTTCCCAATACCCCGCATCGGTCTCCGGCTGCGCCAGCGCCCGGGCAACACGGTGCCAGGTATCCTCGACCGTCAGGTCGATCGGTATGCCGTCGGAGTCTTTCAGGCGGTATTTGGCATCCCAGACCTGGCGCGAGATCGGCGCGATCCTGTCGCTGATGGAATCGGTCCGCGGCTCAAGGCGAATATCTATGGCTGTCGTCCTTCCAGTTGTGCGACGACCGAGGCGAATCCACCTCTCCCGCGCTGCGGGAGAGGTCGCCACGCGGCCCCCCTACCCCAGCGCGACGCCGAACGTCTCGGCGAAGCCCACGCGGCCGGCCTCGGTGATCGCCACCGCGCGCGTATCGCGCATTCGGGCGATCCAGCCCAGCTCGAAGCACCGGCACGCCAACGCCGCGCCAACTCGTCCGGCGAGGTGGGGACGCCGCTCGCTCCAATCCAGGCAAGGCCGGCAGAACACGCGCCGGGCGCTGCCCGCACGGGCCGGCTCGGCGCCGAGCCTGGCAAGGAATTCCCGACCGGTCTCGGTCACTTCGCCACCGTCGGGGGCCAGCACGACATGGCCGCGCTCGATCATCTGGTCCGCGAGCGCCACGCCCAGCCGCCCAGCAATATGGTCGTAGCAGGTCCTGGCGGTCCGCAACGCCTCCCCGCCTCGCCAGGCGGTCTGGCGAGCAGGCGGCTGGGTCTGCCCGGCCAGTGCCAGGATGCTCTCCACCATCGCCGCCACCTGCGCCGAAGCCAGCCGATAGTAGCGATGCCGGCCCTGCCGGTCCGGCGTCAACAGGCCGGCATCGGTCAGCTTGGCCAGATGCTCGCTGGCGGTGGGCGGCGTCACGTGCGCGGCAAAGGCCAGCTCCTTGGCCGTCAACGACCCGCCGTCCATCAGCGCGGCGAGGATGTTGGCACGCGCCGGATCCCCGAGCAGTGCCGCGGTGGCGGCAAGTTGGCTGACATCGCTCATCGCTCGAAGCCTCCCTCGCCCGCGGTTATGTAGGCAGTCTCGCAAGCCGGCGGAGCGCAAATTCTTCGGCCCTGACCGAAGAATTCGCCGCGTCGATACGCCCGGCCTCCAGGCCGTCGATGGCCGCTGTCCCGGCCGCATTGCTCAATCGCCCGGTTTCATCATCACGCGCCGTGGATTCCCGTAATGTGTCCACGATCCGCACGATCCGGGGCGGATCGGTCGCCACGGTTTATGCCAGCAGATACTGGTAGCGAGGGATCGACCAGAACCGGCAGCGAGCGCTGGATCGCCTGGCAAAAACCCGCCGCAAATTTGGACGCGGTCGCGACAGGCACAAGAGGGCGGGGTCGCACGTCGTAAATGAGCAGCTCGTGAGCGCGTCGCCCGTTTCGGTCAGCGACGATTACTGGTTGTTTGGGAAGACCGGAAAGATACGCGGCAACAGCCTCGCTCTCACGATGGCGGTGCCGCGCAGGCCGACTTCCGGGACTGTTGCCTCGCGGTCCGCCACGGCGGCCAGTTTCGTTCACATCTATTCTGCCGCAAGCGGTAGCTCAAGCCCAAGTGCGCGGGCTACGCCGGCCCCATAGGCAGGATCAGCTCGCATACAATTAGCGACGTGGCGCACCTTGATGTGCCGACGTGCATCGCCCATCGCGCGGGCTGTGTTCTCGAACAGCCGCTGCTGCTGGGCGGGCGTCATTAGGCGGAAGAGATTGCCCGGCTGCTCCCAGTGATCATCATCGAGGCGATGGTCGTAGTGCGCGGCCTCGCCCGAGACCGGCACCGGCGGCTCGACGAATTCGGGCTGATTGTCCCAAAGCCGCTCGCTGTTCGGATTGAAGCTGAGGGTCCCGCCGAGATTGCCGTCGGTGCGCATCTTGCCGTCCCGATGGTAGCTCTGGAACGGGCATTTGGGCGCGTTGACGGGGATCTGGTTGAAGTTGACGCCGAGCCGGTAGCGCTGGGTATCTCCGTAAGAGAACAGGCGCCCCTGGAGCATCTTGTCGGGCGAGAAGCCGATGCCCGGAACGACGTTGGCGGGCGAGAAGGCGGCCTGCTCGACTTCCGCGAAAAAATTTTCCGGATAGCGATTGAGCTCGAGGACGCCGACCTCGATCAGCGGATAATCGGCCTGCGGCCACACCTTCGTCAGGTCGAACGGATTGAAGCGGAAGGTCTTGGCCTGTGCGTCGGCCATCACCTGGATGAACAGCGTCCAGCGCGGGAAATTCCCGGCCTCGATCGCGGTCAAGAGGTCGCGACCATGACTCTCCCGGTCCTTGGCGACGAGGGCTTCGGCCTCTTCGTCGGTGAGGTTCTGGATTCCCTGCTGGGTGCGGAAATGGAACTTGACCCAGATGCGCTCGTTCGCGGCATTGATCATCGAGAAGGCATGGCTGCCGTAGAGGTGCATATGGCGGAAGCTCCGCGGAATGCCGCGGTCGGACATGGTGATGGTCACCTGATGCAGCGCCTCGGGCAGTAGCGTCCAGAAATCCCAGTTGTTGTCGGCGCTGCGCAACCCCGTGCGCGGGTCGCGCTTGATCGCGTGGTTGAGATCGGAAAAGCGGAGCGGATCGCGGAAGAAGAACACCGGCGTGTTGTTGCCGACGATGTCCCAATTGCCCTCCTCGGTATAGAACTTGATCGCGGTGCCGCGGATGTCGCGCTCGGCGTCCGCAGCGCCGCGCTCACCGGCGACAGTAGAGAAACGCACGAACATCGGTGTCTGCTTGCCGACCTGGCTGAAGACTCTCGCCTTGGTGAAGCGCGTGATGTCGTGCGTGACTGTGAAAGTGCCGTGGGCGCCCCAACCCTTGGCGTGCATGCGACGCTCGGGGATCACCTCGCGATCAAAATGCGCCAGCTTCTCGATCAGCCAGATATCCTCTAGCAACGCCGGGCCACGAGGACCGGCGGTCATGATGTTGGTGTTGTCGGCGACGGGCGCGCCGGTAGCATTCGTGAAAGGCTTCGTTATGGACATGACAATTCCTTGCTTTGGACGCAGTGTGGATAGCGTGGAAGACTCCTAGCCGGGCCAGGCGGATGCGCGGATCACGCTGCAGAAGTTGGTTCGCGCGAAGTGCGGGTCCTTGTCGGCGAGCACATCGGCCTTGACGTTGCCGAAGGTGGTGTGCGGCTTGTGCCTGATGCCGTCGTAGAACGCCTGGATAATGTCTTCCTTGAAACGGCCGCTGCGCGGATGCGTCTGCACCACTACCTCACGCTCCGCAGCCGAGAATTCGGAGTAGGCAATGCCCAGCACGTCCATCTCTACGCCCGCCGTCAGCAGCGCGATCACCGCGTGCATGTGCTGCGGAATGCCCGGCGTGGTGTGCAGCGCGATCGCAGTCCAAACGGTGTCCATATCCTGCTGCGATATCCCCCGGCTGCGCAGGAAGTCGCGAGCAGCATTCGCGCCGTCCACTTCGAAGCGCTCATCGGAACTGCTGTGCCGAGGAGTCAGCCCCATGTCGTGGAACATGGCGCCAGCATAGAGAAGCTCGGCATCGAATTTCACACCCCGCCGCAGACCTGTCAGCGCGCCCCAGTAGAAGACACGGCTGGAATGGTGGAACAGCAACGGCGATTCCGTGTCGCGCACGACCTCCGTGATCTCGCGCGCAAGCTTGCTGTCAGGGATCCGGATACCGGCTATCGTAATAGCCGTCTCTGTTGTCCTGCCGAATGTCGCCGGCAATGACCGTGCCGAGCCGGCCATGACGTTGTTCTGGCTCTCGGGGAGAGGGTCAGCTGAATTGGCCGTCAGTTCGGGAGACTGGGTCATAATAGGGATCCTGCGTGGTTGGCAGGCGCGTTGCGAGATTTGGCGGCACGCCGAGCGCAGTGCGTCCGCATGC
>Ga0335074_10013086_pt1 | contig 11652 bp, 9 predicted proteins | sample Lox_Sample_23_FD_206715 | JGI IMG/M metagenome (GOLD analysis project Ga0335074, IMG submission 206715) | Soil microbial communities from Loxahatchee National Wildlife Refuge, Florida, United States - Lox_Sample_2.3 | ecosystem: Environmental > Terrestrial > Soil > Wetlands | place: USA: Florida...
GGATGGCAATCCTGGAGCAGCGTATGGACCGGCTGGACAGCCGGATGGATCGGCTCGACATCCATATGGATGGATGGAGTCGATGGTCGGCTGCGGGACGTGGAAACCACGCTTTCCGCGGTCAGCGCCAAGGTGGACCTACTTGCCACGCAGATCGTCACCAAGCTGCCAAGCTGGTGGCAGATGCCGATATCGTCATCACCGCCACTGCGACGCTGCTCAGCGCCCTGTATGCGGGGCTGCACTACATGCAGGCGCACGGGCTGCGGTAGCCTTTGTTCAGCGGCTCGTTCTGCCCTCCGCCAGATCCCGCGCGACAGCGGTTGGATCGCGTTCCACTGGGGGCCCATAGCCGCCGGCACCGGCAGTGACGATCTCCAGCACATCTCCCGGCCGCATAGCGCCATTGCCATGGTCCAGAGTCAGGCCGCCATACAGCCGCACTGCGGCTCGGCCGCCTTCGCCGCCGCCTTGTAATCCCCATGGTGCACTGACCACTCGGGAGATATCGACGCGCACGCGGCAGTCGGCTTCAGCACGGTAAACCCGCCGCAGCCCCATGCCGCCGCGCCGGCGCCCCGCCCCGGCCGATCCATCCACCAATTCGTAGCGCAGCAAGGTCAGCGGATACTCGATCTCGAGTGCCTCGACGGGCAGGTTCGAGGTATTGGTCATGTGCACGTGCACGCCGTCGAGCCCGTCCTTTGTCGCTCGTGCGCCAGAGCCTCCACCGATGGTTTCCAGATATACCCAGAGCTTATTCGTCCCATCGTTTTCACTTGCGACCTGCCCGGCGAAAGTGGCCGAGGTGCGGGCGCCGTTGCTGGCGGCCGTGACTCGCTCGGGCACAGCCTCGGCGAGGGCGCCGTGGATCAGATCGACCACCCGCTGGCAGGCACCAAGTCGGCCATTGACCGCCGCCGGATGCACACAGTTCACGATGCTGCCCGCGGGCGCAGCCACGTGCAGCGGGCGGGCGAGCCCGGCATTCGGCAGGATCGTCGGATCGACCACCGTCTTGACAGCGTAATAGACAGTCGAAAGCAGAGCCGTCCAGGTCATGTTGAGCCCGGCCCGCACTTGTGGCGCCCCATCGAAATTCAGACGCATCTCGTCTCCGGCGACGGTGATTGTGCAGGACATGTCGAGCTCGCCGTCGATCTCCGGACAGTCGTAGCGATCGGCAAAGCGATAGGTGCCGTCCGGGATCGACGCGATGCCGGCGCGCATCTTGCGTTCCGCATAGTCCTGCAAGGCGTCGCCGGCCGCCAGCACGCGAGCGCGGCCATATTTGGCGCAGAGCGCTGTCATGCGCTGCACCCCGAGGCGGTTGGCGGCCATCTGGGCGCGCAGATCGGACAGGCGCTCACGCGGCACCTGACAGTTCAGCAGGATCAGCCCCAGCACGTCCTGTATCAACTCGCCGGCGCGATAGAGCCGGATCGGCGGGATCCGCAGCCCTTCCTGGTAAATATGCGCGTGGCCGCGATCGGCGAAATCGGCGTGGTGCGCCAGGTTCACCGCCCAGGCGACGATCCGGTTCTCGACAAAAATCGGTTCCGCGAGCACGATGTCCGGCAGGTGCGTTCCCCCGCCCTCATAAGCGTCGTTGCCAACGAAGACGTCGCCCGGCTGCATCTCGGCGACGGCGTGCCGCTTCATGATCTGCGGCAGGAGCCCGATGAAGCTGCCCAGGTGCATAGGGATGTGCTCGGCCTGACAGAGCGTGTTGCCGTGCACATCGAACAGCGCCGTGGAGCAGTCCCGCCGTTCCTTGATGTTGGTGGAGTAGCTGGCGCGGATCAGTGCTTCTCCCATCTCCTCGACGATCGAGGACAATGCACTGCCGATCACTTCGACGGTGATGGGATCGATGATGGCGGCAGTTACGTCGTTCATGGCCACTCCAGGATCAGATTGAGCGTGGAGTCGACTCGCGCCTGCATGCCGGGCAGCAGCAGCGTGGTCGCGTCCATCTGCTCGATCACCGCCGGCCCACCGATGCGATTTCCGGCGGTCAGCAGCGTCCGGTCGTAGATCGGACAGTCAACGAAACCGCCTGCCTCGGTGAGCCAGACATTTCGATACCGAACCATCGCTGACGCTGCGTCCGGCCCGGCGTCGGGATGTGTCACGATAGTCGCTTTTGGTACCAGCCCGAGAGCCTCCACCCGGTAGGTGACAAGCTGCATCGGGTCTTCGTCGGCGGTAAAGCCGTACAGCCGCTGATGCGCCGCCGAGAATGCGCCGGCCAGCGCATCCAGCGTCGCCGGCCCGATCGGCCCTTCCGGCACCGGCACCGCGATCTCGTAGTTCTGGCCCGCATAACGCATGTCGATCGTTCGGCTGATCCGACGCTTGTCCGGTGCGATGCCCTCTACATCGAACCAGTGCTCCGCTTGACCGCGTAGCGTTTCGAACGCGTTGGCGATGCCGGGCAAAGCTGCGGGGCCGAGCGCGGCGAGCCGCGTGGCCGCGAAATCGGCGCGCAGATCGGTGAGCAACAGGCCAACAGCGCAGAGGATGCCAGGCGTGCGGGGAACCAGCACGCGGCTGATCTCCAGCTCCTGCGCCAAGCGCGCGGCGTGCAGGGGTCCGGCGCCACCGAACGCCACCAGCGTATAGTCTCGAGGGTCGTGTCCGCGCTGCACGCTGATCACGCGGATCGCTCGGGCCATGTTAGCGGTGACGACCGAGATGATGCCTTGGGCGGTCGCCATCGTGTCCAGCCCAAGCTGTCGGGCGAGCGCCGTGATCGCCTGCTCTGCGCGATCGCGACGGATGGGCATGCGGCCACCGAGCAGATGGGTGGGGTTCAGTGTCTGTAGCACCACGTTGGCATCGGTCACCGTCGGCTGCGCGCTGCCGCGGCCGTAGCACACCGGGCCCGGATCGGCGCCCGCGCTGAGCGGACCGACTTTCAGCAGCCCACCGCTGTCGATCGCGGCGATCGAACCGCCGCCGGCTCCGACCGTGTGGATGTCCAACATCGGCGCCTTGATCGGGTAGCCCTGCACTGTCGCTTCGCCGGCCAGGCGGGCCTGGCCGTCTTGCAGCAGCGCAACGTCGGTGCTGGTGCCGCCCATGTCGAAGGTAATCAGTTCGGCAAAACCAGCGGCGCTGCCGATCGCTTGCGCCGCCACGACGCCGGTGGAAGGGCCGGAAAGGATGGTACGAACCGGCAGTCGGGCAGCCTGCTCGAAGCCGATGACCCCGCCATTCGACTGCGTGAGGTGCGGCCGGGCGGTCACCCCCAGCGCCGTCAGCCGGTCGCCCAGGCGGTTGATGTAGCGTCGCATCACCGGCCCGAGCGTGGCGTTGACCACGGTCGTGGATAGGCGTTCGTACTCCCGGAATTCCGGCGCGACCTGATGTGAGACCGAGGCGAACGCCTCAGGGAATTCCTCGGCGAGGATGTGCGCGGCCTCGGTTTCATGGTCCGTTTGGACGAAACTGTAGAGGAAGCAGACCGCGACCGCCTTGACTCCGGCCTCGCGGAGGCGCCGAACGGCCGCGCGGAAGGCAGCGATGTCGAGCGGGGTCTCGACGGTTCCGTCGTGGCGCAGGCGCTCCGGGACCTCCAACCTGAGGTCACGCGAGACCAGAACGGGCGGCTTGTCGATCTGCGGGTCGTACAGATCGGGACGCTTCTGGCGGCCGATCTCGAGCAAGTCGCGGAATCCGTTGGTGGTGATCAGGCCGGTGCGGGCGCCGGTGCCCTGGATGAGCGCGTTGGTGGCGACGGTGGTGCCGTGGCCGAAATAGGCGATCCGGTCCGGGGCAGCGTCGAGCCGGGCAGCGGCCTCGGCGACGCCGTCTGCAATGCCAGCGGAGGGGTCGCTGGGCGTGGAAGCAACCTTCCACACCTCCAGACGCCCGGTGGCGTCGTCGAACAGGCAGATATCGGTGAAAGTGCCGCCTGAATCGACGCCGACCCGCCACGCCATGCGTTATGTCCCGGTTGTCCCGGAATCAGGGTAGAGCGGCAGGATGGACGGGTCAGCCCCCGCGGCGCCTGCGTAGGTGGAATGGCAGCACCGCAGGCCGGGCGCCCAGTGCGGGGCGAGCGAGGATGGCTCGGGCATGCGGGCGGCCGTTTCAGAGAACTGCTCGGCGAAGCAGCCGACGGAGGCCGTACCCTTGGTCCTGCGAAACGTGGCGCTGGCCATGAGCCGCGCGCGCCTCCCGGCGCCGCCCCGCCTCCACGCGCTTATTGGCGCCGGGTTGCACTAAATCGAGCGTGACCTCTCGGTTCGACTTCCCGCCCAGAATCGGGCCGACACTTTCCAGGTCAGTTTGACGAAGCGACATAGGGGTGTACCATCTTTGCCGGATCCACCACCCGGTCGAACTCCTCCTCGGTGACGAAGCCGAGCTGCAGGGCGGCGGCCTTGAGCGTGAGATCATGGTCCATCGCGTGGTGCGCGATCTTGGACGCCTTGTCATAGCCGATCACCGGCGCGAGCGCGGTCACCAGCATCAGCGAGTGATCGACATATTCAGCGATTTTCTTCAGGTTCGGCCGGGTCCCCTCGACCAGGAACTTGCGGAAATTCGTACAGCCATCAGTTAGGAGCGTAATCGACTGCGTGATGTTGGCGATCATCAGCGGCTTATAGACATTCATCTCCAGATAGCCGCCGGCGCCGCCGAATCCCACCGCCACATCGTTCGCCATGACCTGCACGGAGAGCATGGTCAGGGCCTCGGCCTGCGTCGGATTGACTTTGCCGGGCATGATCGAGGAGCCCGGCTCGTTCTCGGGGATCAGCAACTCGGCGAAGCCGGCGCGTGGCCCGCAGGACATCAGCCTGATGTCATTGCCGATCTTGTAGAGCGACGCCGCCAGCGTGCGGAAGGTGCCGGAGAGCTGAACCAGCGCATCATGTGCGCCCTGCACGGTAAACTTGTTCGGCGCGCTGACGAAGGGCAGATGCGTATAGCGCGCGATTTCGGCTGTGGCGGCCTCGGCGAAGCCGGGGGCAGCGTTGATGCCCGTGCCAACAGCGGTGCCGCCCAGGGCGAGCCGGTAGACGCCCTTCAGTGCGTCTTCGATGCGTTCCAGGTTGTCCGACAGCATCCCGGCATAACCTGACCACTCCTGACCAAGCGTGAGCGGCGTCGCATCCTGCATATGCGTCCGCCCGATCTTGACGATCTTGTTCCATTCCGCCGCCTTGGCGGCGATCGCGTCGCGCAGCTCGGTGACGGCGGGGACCAGCCGGCTGGTGACGTTGACGGCGGCGGCGATATACATCGCAGAGGGAAACGTGTCGTTGGACGACTGCGACATGTTCACGTGGTCGTTCGGATGCACCGGCTGCTTGCTGCCGAGCGGCGTGCCGGCAAGCTGGCAGCAGCGGTTCGAGATCACCTCGTTGACGTTCATGTTGAACTGCGTGCCGCTGCCGGTCATCCAGACGTGCAGCGGGAACATGTCGTGATGCTGGCCGGCAAGGATTTCGTCGCAGACCTGAACGATCAGCCGGTGAACCGTGTCGTTCAGACGGCCACCCGCATGGTTGGCGGTCACAGCCGCCCGCTTGAGGACGGCATAGGCCGTGATCATCTCGCGCGGGATAAGATCATGGCCGATGCTGAAATGCTGCAGCGACCGCTGGGTTTGCGCGCCCCAAAGCCTGTCGGCGGCAACCTCGACGGTGCCGAGACTGTCAACTTCCTGGCGAACCTGCGGCATTTTCCTCTCCTTTGACTCTCAGATACTCTCGCGCCTGAGCGCAGTCAGGACGGCGACGATCGACGGCAGCGCGCGCGGGTTGCGCCCGGCGGCTTCGCGGTCCGGCGTGTGCAGAAACCAGCGAACCGGCCCGTCCGTCGGCGCGGCATGGCGTAGCACGAACCGCCCCGCCGGCGTGCTGATCTCCGCTGCACCCGGAGTCATAGCGACGCTCCCGCTTGCCCCCCACAGCACCAGGCAGTCCATCAGCAGCACCCGCAGCTCGGCGTCGGTCACAGGCAGGGCCGGACAATAATTTCCGACGCAACCTTCCGGTGCTGCCAGCGCCCGTCGTCGAGGCTGCCGCGGAACTGTCCGTTCTCCACGACCGCCTTGCCACGCAGCAGTGTAAGACACGGCCAGGCGAGCATCTGCCGGCCTTCCCAGGGCGTGTAGTCAGCCTCGTGCAGGTCGGCGGCCCGAATCACCCGCTTGTCGGCTGGGTCAAGCACGCAGATATCCGCATCCGACCCGACTGCCAGCGCGCCCTTGCGCGGATAAAGCCCCATGATCTTCGCCGCGTTGGTAGAGACGAGATCGACGAAACGCGCCAACGAGTAGCCACGCCGGCCGACCATTTCCGTGTACATCAGTGCCACGCGGGGCTCGACCCCGGCATTGCCGCCCGTGGTATCGTCGATCCGCGCGCCCTGCAACTTCTGCTTGAGCGTGCAGCAGATCTCGTCCGTTGCGACACAGTTGATCGATCCGTCCAGCGTGCCGGACCACAGTGCCGCCCGGTCCTCGGTCGATTTCAGTGACGGATAGGTGTGGTAGATTTGCCCGTTCGGCCGGCGGTAGTCCTCGCTGGTGTAGAGCATGTACTGGTGCAGCGACTCGCCGTAGATCGGCACGCCGCGCGCCCGTGCATCGCGGATCGCCGACACGCCTGATTCGGCGGAAACGTGCATCATATAAAGCGCCGTGCCGCGCATCTTTTCGGCCAGCCGGATAATCCGTCGAAACGAGATATCCTCGGACAGCGTGTTGTGCACCTCCGCCATGTTGGCAAACCCGGTGCGACCCTCGCGGATCAGCTTGCCGTACATGTGCATTACGATGTCGTTGTCCTCGGAGTGAATCACTCCCAGACCACCTTCCGCGGCCAGCACCTGGAATACCTCCCAGATGTCGCCGAAATCCACCATGCGTCCCTTGCGCGAGGGCGTGATGTCGGTGGTGAAGATCTTTACCGTCGGAAATCCCGCCTGGATTGCTTCGGCGAGCTCGCCGAACAGCTCGACCGGCAGGGCGCCTTCCACCATAAGGTGCTGCGCATAGTCGCAGGCGCAGTGCCCCTTCCAGTCCTGCTCGCGCCTGTCGATGGCATCCTGGACGCTGGCGCCCTCGCGGCAACGCGTGAAGTCGATGATCGTCGTGGTGCCGCCATGCAGGGCGGCACGGCTGACGACATCGGGCGGATCGGTCAGACCGGCGGTGCCGTCCGGGTTCGGCAAGAACCATTTGCAATGGACATGCGGATCGATGCCACCCGGCATGACAATCTTGCGGGTGGCATCGATCAGTCTGGCGCCCTCGGGCAACGGCATCGTGCCGCCGGCGGCGACGGCGACGATGCGGTCACCGTCGATCGCCAGATCGAAGGCCCCGACACCATGCGGCGTAATCACCGTGTCCCCGCGCAGCACCAGATCGACCATCCGCAGCCCTCCCGTGCCCTCGGCCGGAGCATGGTCCATCGTCGCTGCGGCCAGGGCAAGCGCGGCGTTGGTCAGGCGATGGCCAGAGTGGGCTTCTTTGGATCGACAGGCTGCGAAGCGACGGAGTCATGTAGATTCCTGAACTCAAACAGGAGACGCTCCGCGTTTTTCTTGACCTTCTTCAACTCGGCGTCTTCGTCCTTGATGTCCTTGATATCGCCGGCGCAGCCAGCCAGTGCCTTGGACAGGCCATCCGCTTCGTCGTTGAACTTTTCCACGCTGGGTGTGGTCGCCTTCACGATCTTTGCGATCTCTCCAAAATTTCCCTTGATCGCATCGAGCTTATCGAACATCTTCTCCCAGGTACTGAATGATGACTTCAATTGCGTCTTGAGGTCGTCGATCTCCTTCAAGCCTTCCTCCAAGGCATCCCGAATCGTATCATAATCGACGGACACTTTCTTCGTGCGTGCTTCGAGCTGCGACTTGTCCTTCTCGTAGCCGTCGAGCTCCTTCACCAGCGCCTTGCGCTCCTTGACGATGTCGTCGAGACTCTTTTTGGGCATCGGGGGTCTCCCTTGCGATAGAGGTTGCGGGCTCGGCCTACCGCCCCGAATCGATGGGGACCTATGACTCGAGTCACGCCGGCCCAAACTTGCCGGCGCGGCGGGTGGCCTCCATGCTGCCCGGCATGGACACACGCTTCGATATTGTCGTAATCGGCGCCGGCATCGCCGGAGCCACGACCGCGGCCGCTCTGTCGCCCCACTGGCGCGTGGCGCTGATCGAGGCCGAGGAGCAGGCTGGCTATCACACGACGGGGCGATCGGCCGCGACGTGGATCCAGAACTATGGCCCGCCGGACGTACGGCGGCTGACCGGCCTGTCGCGCGCCTTCTTCGAATCCCCGCCTGCCGGGTTCAGCGGGGTGCCGTTGATGAAGCGCCGCGCGAGCGTGTTCCTCGCGCCAGCATCACAGGTGCCGCAGCTCGATGATCTGTTGGCCGAAGGCATCGGGCTGCGGCCCATTGCCCTTGACGATCTGCACGCGATGGTCCCGGCGCTGCGGTCGGATTACGCAGCAGCCGCGGCGATCGAGGAGGACGCGTTCGACATGGATGTCGCCGCGATCCACCAGGGTTTTCTGCGCCAGCTTCGCGGCAACGGCGGCGTGCTGGCGCTGCGCCATCGCGCCGGCCGCATTGAACGCCGCGGCGATGCGTGGGACATCCATACCAGCGCGGATGCCGTTTTCCGCGCGCCAATCGTGGTAAATGCGGCCGGTGCCTGGGGGGACGAGGTCGCCGCCATCGCAGGCGTCCGGCCGCTCGGGCTGACACCGTGCCGACGCACTGCGGTCATTGTCGATCCATCGCCGTGGGATGCGAGCGAATGGCCGGTGGTGGGGGATGTTGCCAGCACCTGGTACGCTCGGCCGGAGGCCCGTACGCGGCTGCTGGTTTCACCAGCCGACGAGACACCGATGCATGCGCATGACGTACGCCCGGACGAGTTGGACATCGCGCTTGGTATCGATCGCATGCAGGCGGCGCTGGCGATCGAGGTGCGGCGGGTCGAGCATAGCTGGGCCGGACTGCGGACCTTCACGCCCGACCATAGCCTGGCGTTCGGATGGGACGCGGCGGCGGAGGGTTTCTTCTGGTGCGTGGGGCAGGGCGGCTATGGCATCCAGACGTCGCCGGCAGCCGGGAAGCTGGTGGCGGACCTGATCGTCAGGCGAGATCCGGGGGAGGCGCGGGACATTGTGACTGCCGTCGATCCGCGCCGGTTCGCTGCTTAAGGGAAGTTGGATGGTTACAAACGCCATCGTCAATGATCTTGTGCTGGCTCGCTTTCGTTAGGCTCTGGAAGCACTGCATGGCGATCGCCGCGAGTAGATCTTGCCATTCGGACGCAGCCCCCGTCACTGTCCGCCGGCGATCTTGGGGATCAGATAAATCTCCGAACCTTCCGCCAATGGCGCCGCATAGGCGTCCTGGTAGATCACGCCGTCGATCGCAACGGCCATTCCGTCTTCGACCTGCTTGCCGAGGCCGGGAAACCGTTCGTCCAACTCCTTCACAAGGCGGCGGAATGTAGTCGCGGTCACTTCAAGCTCAGTTCGCCCGCCGGTGAATCGGCCGGCGGCCGAGCCCGAGAAGATGACACGTGGCATCAGCGGCTTCGGCGAGGAGGGAGGGTGAGCGGGCGAAGGACATCGGCGGCACGCTCACCCGCCGCGCTGCACGCGGTGACCTCTCCCGCAGCGCGGGAGAGGTGAAAACAGCGACCGCTCGCGCAGCCCAATTTACTCCGCCGCCTTCGGCAATGCCTCCGCATCCAGGGCCGCACGTACCTTGGGGGGCGACATCGGCAGGTCCGCCAGGCGGATGCCGATGGCGTCGCGGATCGCGTTCCCAACCGCCGCCATCGGCGGAATGATCGGCACTTCACCCACGCCGCGTGCGCCGAAGGGATGGCGCGGGTTCGGCACCTCCACCATGATCGCCTCGATGAGTGGCAGGTCGGAGGCGACCGGCACGCGATAATCCAGGAAGCCGGGATTCTCCATGCGGCCCTGGGCGTCGTAGATGTACTCCTCGTTCAGCGCCCAGCCGATGCCCTGCGCCGCGCCGCCCTGGATCTGCCCCTCGACGTAGCTCGGGTGGATCGCCTTGCCGACATCCTGCACCGCGGTGTAACGCAGGATGGTCACAGCGCCGGTTTCGCGATCAACCTCGACGTCGCAGATGTGCACGCCGAAGCCAGGCCCCGCGCCCTGCGCATTGATCGATACTTCGGAGCTGATCGGCCCGCCCGTCTTGCCAGCGCGCAAGGCGATCTCCGCCAAGCTCAACGGCTCGAACGCGCCGGCATTGGAACCGGCTGGATAAGCGTTGCCGTCGCGCCAATCGACCGCCTCGGGCGAGATGTCCCAGATCTGCGCGGCGCGCTGCTTCAACTGCTCCACCACCCGCTCGGCCGCCTGCGTGACCGCCATGCCGGTGGCGAAGGTGACGCGGCTGCCGCCGGTCATGTGGCTGAAGCCGATCGAGGTGGTGTCGCCCACCACCGGCCGCACCTTCTCGACCGGCAGGCACAGCACTTCCGCGGCCATCATCGCCATCGACGCGCGCGAGCCGCCGATATCGGGATTGCCGGAAACCACCGTCGCGGTGCCATCCTCGTTGATGTGCACCGCGCCCGAGGACTCGCCGCCGATGTTGAACCAGAATCCGCAGGCGATCCCGCGGCCTTGTCCGGGCTTCAGCGGCATCTTCCAGTGCTCGCTGTTCTTTGCCGCGGCGAGCGTCTGCAGGAAGCCGATCTCGCGATGCGTCGGCCCGTAATGGGTCTTGGTGCCGTCGTGGGCGCCGTTCTTCTCGCGCAGCGTCACCGCGTCCATGCCGAGCTTGCGCGCCAGGTCATCAAGCGCGCTCTCCACCGCGAAGGACGACATCGGTGCGCCCGGCGCGCGATATGCCGCGACCTTCGGCCGATTGGAGACCACGTCGTAGCCGGTCACCTCGACATTCGGCAGGTCGTACATCGCGAAGCCGCACATACAGCCCGGCCCGATCGGCGAGCCGGGGAAGGCGCCTGCCTGATACTTCAGCACCTCCTTCGCGGCAACGATGGTGCCATCGCGTTTAGCGCCGATCTTAACCTCGATGACCGAACCCGAGGTCGGCCCCGACGCGCGGAACACCTCTTCGCGCGTCATCTGCATCTTCACCGGCCGGCCGGATTTCTGTGCGAGCGCCAACGCCAGCGGCTCCAAATAGACCAGCGTCTTGCCGCCGAACCCGCCACCGATCTCCAGCGGTACGGCACGGATGTTGGAGATGTCCCAACCCAGCAACTTGGCGCAGTAAGCGCGCACCATGAACTGCCCCTGGGAGGAACTATACACCTGAGCCTGACCGTCGGCGGCCACCGCCACCAGGCAGGCGTGCGGCTCTATATAAGCCTGATGTACCGGCGCCGTCGTGTAACGGCCTTCGACGATCACGTCGGCGTCGCGGAAGCCGGCCTCGATGTCGCCCTTGGCGAAATATACGCGCTTTGAGATGTTCGAAGGCTTGGTCGGCTTCGGCTCGACATTGGCCGTGAACAGGTCGTCGTGCAGAATCGGCGCGTTCGGCTTCATCGCTTCTTCCACGTCGATCACGTGCGGCAGCACCACGTACTGCACATCGATCAGGTCCAGCGCCTGGTCGGCGACGGCCTGGCTGATCGCCGCCACCGCGGCGA
>Ga0335074_10013087_pt1 | contig 11651 bp, 7 predicted proteins | sample Lox_Sample_23_FD_206715 | JGI IMG/M metagenome (GOLD analysis project Ga0335074, IMG submission 206715) | Soil microbial communities from Loxahatchee National Wildlife Refuge, Florida, United States - Lox_Sample_2.3 | ecosystem: Environmental > Terrestrial > Soil > Wetlands | place: USA: Florida...
CCGCGGCGAAGAACTCCGATAACGAATGGCTGAACGGTTCCGGCGCCTGGGAAGGCAGCAAACCGATATCGATCCGCGAGAGAATCTCAGGGAGGTCTTCTTCGCGATACGGACCGTGGTAATGGATTCCCAGATTCTCGTAGCGGCGGAAGTACACCGGGTCCGATACTCCATGGAGATGAAGCTCGCCTCCATGCGGCTGCGCGATCAGGGACCAGGCCTGGAGGATGACATCGATTCCCCTGGCAGCATCGATCATCCCCAACATTCCAAATCGAATCTTTTCGCCAGGCTTGCGGGCGAGTTGCGGCAGGGTACGGGCGCCCTGCGGGATCACCTGTATCTTGAGGTCGCGAAATACTTCCCGCACCAGATCCGCAGCCGCCTGGCTGGGCGCCACAACCGCGGCCGCTTGCTTCAGGCTGGCGTGAGACAGTGCCCGCCGCAGCCGTTGATATTCCGCGGGCCCCTTGAAGCGCTTGGGGAAGCAGGTGTCGCAAGAGTGAACGCCGGGACAACTGTACAGCTCGAGATCGGGACAAAGGAAGTAATAGTCGTGCAGCGAGACGATCACCGGGACGCCGGTGCCCGTGAGTTCGGCCAGCAGGCTCAAGGCATGGTTCCCCAGGTGGTGGAAATGGATCAGTTTGGGCCGGAGCGCGTAGAGGAGACTGTCCCAGGGCGCATCGTTAGCCGGCACTTCGGCGATGGTCTGCGGCCAGCCGGGATAAGAATAGGGCCAGGCGTTCATGAGGACGTCTCCGCAATGCAATCGGAGTTCCGGGCTGAGTGCCGCCTGCGACGCGGCCTCCAGACTGAGAAATTGACCGGACAGGGCGTCGCCGAGGTCTCGCACGTGGTTTCCGATTGCGGTGCCTCTCCGGTGGTCGTGCAGGATATGCAGGACCAGAGGGCGCGGGTCCCGAGTAGTTGCCATCATCTTCATGCGGTGGTCCAGCAGCGGGTGCCTGGCATTGAAGGCCGCCATCTCCGCCGCGTAACGCGGATAGCGCTGATCCATCAGGCTGTTGGAAGCGGCGCTGAGCTTGGAGTTGGTATCGCCGGGCGAGTGTGAGTTGGCGCGCCAGGTCCAGCAGCCGGGGTCGATCACGTTCGCATATTCGCCCGAGATTCGCAGGCTGAGATCGATTTCTTCGCCATCGCCCGGCGCAAAGGCGGTATCGAAAAGGCCGTATTTGCGGATCACCTCCCGCTTGATGTAAAACAGGAAGCCGCACGCCACCGGAGAGAGCACCAGAGGGTGTTCGAGCGCGGCCAATTCCTGCGCGTCGCGGAGGTCTGGCACCGCGGCGATCCCGCCCGCGTTGGACACGGCACTGACGGTTCCTATGGACGGATTGGACCCGGCCGTCGCGGCTAACCGCCGCACGAAGCCTGGCATCGGACGGGTATCCGCTTTCATCAGGATTACGTCCGCGTCCGGCCTGGTCCACTTCTGGACGGCCAGATTGCACGCTTCAGCGAAACTGCAGGCTTGCTCGCTGCGCTGCACCGTGACCCAGGGACGGCCGCTGTATTCATGGAGCAGGGAGCCAATCGGCGGGTCCGTGGAAGCGTCCACCAGAATCAGGCGATGCGCAGCGTCGAGTTCGCCAAGCGCGGCATCGATCGCCTGTTTCGCCAGCGCGGGAGAATTTTGGATCGGAATGACGATATCCACATCCACATGGGCCTCCGCCGGTGTTCGAGGAAACGCGAACAATCCGCGGCCCCGGTTTGGTTCGGTGGCTTCGAGTGCCTGGAGCATTGCCGGCGCGGTTTGAGAGACATCCTGCGCTTCGGCCGAGCGCCGCGCCGATTCCTGTAGCTGGCCGCGCAGGTCGTGATTCCGGATCAGCTTGCTGATCGCTTGTATCCAGGACTCGGGGTGGTTGTCGACCAGGATTCCCGTGGAGCCATTCTGAATTGCGGAGGCATACTCACCCAGGTTGCTCGCCACGGTAGCGGCTCCGTCGGCCGAATACTCCCAAAATTTGAGCGCGGACCGGCTCTTGTTGAATTCGGAATTCGACAGCGGCGCCAGGGCGATATCAAATCCCAACGTGGCCAGACGGAGCGGATACGCCTCCGGCATGGACGCCGGCACCACCTCAGCGCCGGGCACCACGCCGGCGAGCCACGACGGCCGGAACCCGAAGCAGACAAAACGAATTTCCTGCTCCCTGAGTTTGTTCGATAACTTTGCCAGGACGGGTCGCAATATTTCGAGATTGGCGCCGTGGGAGGCGGCTCCCGCAAAACCGATAACTCGCACGGGACCTGGCGCCTTCGGCTTGACCACCTGGCGCCATGTTTCGAGGTCGATCCCGTTAGGAGTGACGGAAATGTTAGAGCCGAAGCGAGCCAGCTTCGCGGCCAAATAAGCTGTCGGCGCAAACACCGCGTCGACCGTCGCAAGGAGCTGGCGCACGCGCGCCTGAAACGCGGCGTCGCGATACACCCCCGCGGACGGATGCTCCGCGGGAGCCGTAAAGATGTCCTCATCAAAATCCGCTACCACGCGAATCCCGTCCCGCTTCAGCGAGGTAGCCATGGCCAGGGCGGCCGGTTGCCACTGGCCGTGCAGCAGCACCACATCGGCTTCCCACGCTCTAAACGCGGGGACTATCTCCACCGCCCGATGGCTCTGAAGCCACGTCAGCGGCGTGTGGCAGCGAACCCGGTAGCTGCTGTCCGGTTTGCGGTGCAAGATCGCGATTTTAAGCGGCCTCATGAGCATGGTCCTTCCAGTTGCGGAGAACATTCCGCCGGCAAAGTTAGCTCGTCATGGCAGTTTTTGCGAATCCACCAATCCCATAAGCTACTCCACTCCGGTCCATAGTCGCCCCACTCGGCGGGATTTCTCTGCCATCCTTCTTGTCTGTACTCCGCGCTCAAGGAGTTCCACGGCTCAAACGGGAGATGGTCCAGCAAAAAGACCTTGAGTGGCGGATCGATCCAAGCCTTCACGAATTCCACGTGCTCCAGCTGCCACTCAGTAAAACCGAAGCGAGTCCCGATAATTGGCGGCCGCGAATTGTTAAATATTTTGCGCCGCATAAAGCCTATGCCACCGATGTAGCCCGTAATCTGGATTCCATGCGGTCCGTCGGCTGGGGGCCGGAGGTGCGGTTCGATTCCGAGCAGATCGACATACGGATTTTCTTCCAGCAGACGTAAACCCTCGTCCAGCCAGCCCGGGGGGCAAATCACGTCGTTGTCCAGCTTCACGAAGATATCGGCCTCGGAACGGTCGAGGAAGTCATTCATGATGGCTACGGGAGAACCGAACTTAGCCGTCACGATTTCGACGTTTGGAAAGCGCGGCACGCTTGCCTCGTCAAGAACACTGCCCGCATCCGTATAAATGTAAAACTTGGAAATGTTGCTCCAATCCGTATTGGAATACAGCTGGCGCAGACACTCCCGTGTGAAAGCTTCCCGCTCCCAGGCGAGGTAGAGAAAATCAACGATCATTGTTCGCCTTCCAGATAGGGACCCGTATTCCCCGCCATTCGCTGCGAAGCAATGCCGATCCTGGCTTCAATCGAGCGCCTATTCGGCCCGCTGCGGATACGATGATGCAATGTCCTTAGGCGCATTCTTCAATCTTCGCGGCAGCCTCGCCGAGAGGATCGAATTGCCTCACAAACTCGTCGACCGGACGATAAAACCAGTCCAGATTTCGACGTACGGCCTCCTCGGGCCAGTCCCACCATGCGATTCGGAGAAGGCCTTCGATAATCGAGTCACTGAAGCGGAAGCGAGTGACGCACGCCGGATTTCCGACCGCGACGCCATACGCTGGCACGTCACTGAAAACGGTCGCATTTTTCGCAATCACGGCTCCATGTCCGATGTGCACGCCCCCGGCGATGAAAGCGCCGTGACCAATCCAGACATCGCTGCCGATTTCCGTGTTTCGAGTGGTTTTATAGGACCGCGTGGGATTCGACCGGCCCAAAAACCGGGCCTCGAAGGGATACGTTGACACCGTTTCCGTGGTGTGATCGCCGCCCACAAAGATGGTCACCTGCTGAGCGATGGAACAGTACTTTCCGATAATGATCTTTTCGTTCGGCAGGTAGCTCAAGAACCGGGTTTCGCGCGGCACGTGATAAGTGTGATCGCCGATTTCGACGTAGTTTGGCACGGCCGGATCGGAGCCGCCGAAAGCGACATACATGCCGGGTCTTCTGGGAGCACTCGCCGCTGAAGCCTGAACGGCGGTGGTTACGGAAGGCGCAGGCCGAGGGGTCTCGGAGAGATTAACGGCGTCGATCAGCTTGCCGATGCCATTCTTTTCCACTCGAATGACCACCGCAAAGCCGTTGCCGACCTTGTCATCCACGTCCTGAACCGCCACAACGGTCCAGCCCAGCCAGTGGACCAGCTCCACGAAATCTTCGGTTATCCAGACCGAGAAATGGTGGTGGCCAGCTTCGTGTTTGCCGCTCTCATGGCGTTCAATCAATTCGGCCAGCGTGGTGCGGGGACGATCTTTATCGAAGGTTCGTTCCTTATGCGGCGCGATTATATATAGGTAGCCACCTGGTTTCACCACGCGATACCATTCGCGGAGCGCTTTGATCGGATCGAAAAAGTGTTCGATCGCGTGGGAACTGATGACAAAATCGACGCTGTTGTCATCGAGCGGCAGCTGGTCCCCCGGCGACACGATGTCCACAGGTAAGGCGGTGCCGCAAAGCTTGATCTCTCCCTGCTTAAACTCCGTCATTTCCGCGGTGTAATCAACGTTGCGGGTTTTCAGCCCGAAGGAATTGTGAGCGGAACCGCCGATTTCGATTCCGTCAAGTCCATCGAGCAACCGGTGAGCGAGTGCGCTTTCTTTGAATTTCATATAGTTAGCGGAACGTGACCGTACAATCTGTTCTCCGCAATACTTAAAGCATCGGTAGGAGTGCCCGGGGACTGTAGTACCGTTGGTCTAAGAAGAATCGATCGGCGATCCCGCCGAGGCCGCAGGTGCGATCAAACCGATGCTCCTCGTATTCTGATCGAGAAAGAGATGACGAGTGCATCATCACGCGGCTGCGGTCCGCCTACGCGGATTTGAGCGAAACCATGGCTGCCGGCTCGTCCGGGAAGGGGCGATCGGGCCGCAGCCGCGCCGCCAGAACCCCGCCCACCAGCAGCAGAACCATGGAGGCGATGAACGGCACCACCCAACTGCCGGTGCGGTCGACCAGGTAGCCAAAGCTCGACGGCGAGATCAAGCCGGCGGCTGCAAAGCCAAAGTTCATGATGCCGCTGGCCGTGCCGGCGTAACGCGGCGCGATGTCCATCGGCACCGACCAGATCGGCGCGACGATCAGCTCCGCGAAAAAGAACGCCAGCGCCAGGCACAAGGCGGCCACCGTCACGTTGTGAACCAGCACGACCGGAATTAGAAAAACAAATGCGCCAAGGAACCCGGCGACAATCACAGTGCAACGCGCGGTCACCAGGCTGCGCGTTTTGTGCAGCAGACCGTCGCTCACCAGCCCGCCTAAAATATCCCCGAAGACACCGGCTAAGAGCACGCCACCCGAAAATAGGGAGGACGCCTGGAGGTTCTGATGATAGTTCTCGAAAAAGAAGGCCGGGATCCAGGTCAGGAACAGCCACAACGTCCATCCGTAGCAGAAGTCGACGAACGTCACGGGCATCAAGTGCCGGGCGAGCCGTAGCCAGGGAACCGCCCGGGCCGGGTTCATGGCCCGAACCGGCAGCGTGTCCAGGACCGCAGAGGTTATCGAGGCGTGCTCGCGCGGATCGTCGCGGAAGTACCAGCCCCAGGCGACCAGCCACAGCAAACTCACTGCGCCGAGCATCACAAATGAATTGCGCCAAGTGGAAAAAACGAGTAACCCTGCCATAAGCGGCGGCGTCACCGCATTACCGATCCGCCCGAATGAATGGACGATCCCTTGCGCGAATCCCCAGCCGCCTTGCGGCGTCCAACTGGCCATCGCGCGTGTGGCCGTGGGAAATCCCGCCCCTTCGCCGAAGCCGAGCGCGAGCCGCAACAGAACCAGTGACACGATTCCGGTGGCGTTGCCCATGAGGACCGTGGAGACCCCGACGATTGCGCAACAGATCGTCAGCATCAGCCGCGGACCCAGCCGGTCGCCGATCCAGCCGCCGATCAATTGAAACAGCGCATACGGAATCGCAAACGCAGAGAACGCCAGCCCGAGCTGTGTGTTGCTGATCCTGAGATCCGCCTTGATCAGCGGCGCTGCCGCCGAGATACTCACGCGGTCGACGAAGTAAAGAAAGTACATCGCGCACAGCAGCGCGAGAACGATGGCTGGGGCGCCCACCTTGCCTAAGCGCATGGAGGAACCTCCGGACGGGAGGCGGGCAGCGGCATATTGATTACGCCGCTGGACGCATCTCACCCTTGACTTGCGTCCGATGCAGGATGCGCCGGGACTTGGGGTCAAACGGGTCGCGGCGGTGCATCGTGCAGCGATTGTCCCAAAGCACAAGGTCGCCCACTTCCCACTCGTTGTGCCACGCGAACTCCTCCCGAGTGGCGATCGACCACAGCTGGTCGAGCAATGCCTCAGACTCCGCCAGCGGCAGCCCCTGAATGTAGGCATTCCGCCTTCGCCCGAGATACAGTGCGCGGCGTTTGGTCTCCGGATGCGTGCACACCAGGGGATGACAGGCGCCCGGCGACGTCATCGGGTCTTCGGCGGCCGTCATGCCCTGGCGTAAGAATCCACCGCTATTGTAGGTGCCATCGTGCTTCAACAGGCGTCCTTCGATGCGCTGTTTCAGTGTTTCCGGCAGCGAGTCATACGCGTGGTACATCCCGCAGAAATAGGTGTTGCCGCCCGAAGCAGGAACTTCCAGCGCATACAGTACGCTCGCCTTGGGCGGATCTTCCAGATACGACATGTCCGTGTGCCACGCTGCTTCGCCTGCACCCAGGCTCCCGATCGGCTCGCCGTTCACCATCACGTTCGAGACCACGTAGATCTCCGGGTATCCTTCAACGAAACGGCGCCCGGTTTCCTGTATGGGCGCCAAGTCGAGATGGCCAAAGCGCCGGCTGAAAGCGATCAGATCGTCGTCGGTAAGCTGCTGGCGCCGGAACAACAACACCGAATGATCGTTCCAGGCTTTCTGAATCGCGGCGAAAGCAGCGTCACTCACGCAACGTAGATCGACCCCGCCAATCTCCGCCCCCAGGGGTTTCCCACTGGGGAAAACCATAATTGCGGATTCCCTGGGCGTCGTCAGATTCATCTTTGGGGCGTAAAAATCGCCAACGAACCCAATGTAGCAGATGCCCTCATGTTCGTCTGCACCGCCGATGGGGGCACCCGCTACGATGAAGGCATGCCTACTCGCCAGCACGCCGGCCCCGGACCGGCCGCTCCGGACGTTCCCGAACCTTCGCTCGCGGAGCGCGCCCGCACGCTTGTTTCCGTTGGACGGATCGGCAGCCTGTCCACGCATTCCCGGAAGGTCCCGGGCTTTCCCTTCGGTTCCGTGATGCCCTACGCGGCAGACGACCTCGGCCGGCCCGTCTTCTTCATCAGCAGCATGGCCATGCACACGCAAAACCTGCATCAGGACGCACGCGCCGGCCTTCTGATCGCGCAGCCGGATTATTCGGGCGACCCGTTGGGAGCCGCCCGCGTCACTCTCCTGGGCACGACGGCGCCGGTAGCGGCGGCAGAGGTTCGCGAGCTGTATCTATCGCGGCATGAGAACGCCCGGTATTGGCAGGAGTACACCGACTTCGCCTATCACCGGCTCCAGGTGTCGAACGTCTACTTCATCGGCGGCTTCGGCGTCATGGGATGGGTCTCCGCCGACGCTTATGCCGATGCCCGGCCTGATCCCCTTTCTGAAATTGCGCAGGAAATCATGCGCCACATGAATGCGGATCACGCGGATGCGCTGCTGCTGATCGCCCGCCGGTTTGCAGGCGAAGCCGCCGCCGAGGCGAGCATGACCGCTGTCGACCGCCTGGGATTCCATCTTCGGCTGAAAACCGGCGACAGAGTGCATGGACACCGCGTGGCTTTTCCCCGGGAGGTCCGGAACAAGGATGAAGCCAGAGCAATTTTCATTGAGATGGTCGAAGAGGCCCGATCTTCGGTTTCAAATAGTTCAGACGTATTCCGATGAAACTGGGGCTGCCGGTCACGTTCAAAGCGGCGCCTCTCGGGCAGCAGCAGATCGGCCATTATCGCGTGCTTCGTGTCTTAGGCGAGGGCGGAATGGGAGTGGTCTACCTTGCCGAGCGCCAGGACCTGGGCAACCTGGTTGCGATCAAAGTCATGCGGGAGGCCTGGCTATCGAACGCGCGGCGGCGGCGATTCGAAGCTGAGCAGCGGACACTCGCGCGTCTCAATCATCCTTCCATCGCCCGGCTGTACGATGCCGGAGAGCTGGCCGACGGCACTCCGTGGTTCGTCATGGAAGAGGCCATCGAAGCGCGGCCGCGGTCCACTCCATCGTGGGCCGGGTTCCCGGTGCTGGTGGCTTTTATGGATCACCGGCCGGCAAAGGAGATTGGCGAGCTGGCCCGCGCCACGGAGCCAGTGCCTGACCCGGAAATGAACTATTTTTCCGCGGACCACTTGGCGTACGCTGGGGATTCGCGCACTGCCTTGCGCCTGTTGCGGGAAGCTGTCACGGGAGGGTACTGCTCTTATCCCGCCATCGATTCGGATCCGATGCTGGCGTCGATCCGGTCAAGCGCGGACTTTGCGGAGGTCCGCTCGCTGGCCAAGGAGTGCCGCGCCCGATTTGCAGCGGCTGCGAATCCGGCCGTCCATTGAAGGCCACCCGCGCACCGGGTCACATCCTCACTGGTTCGCTCACCGTTGCTCTGAAGATCAAGTCCCTCGGAATCAAGCTCGCCTACGTTTTTGCGACCCGAGCTGCGAAGGCAGCGTCCGAAGAAGTCTCCTCGCCGGATCTGATTCGGCGGAGAGGCGGTGGACGGCGGCTAAGGCTGCACCAGCTGCAAAGCGAAGCACCGGGAACGAAGCTGCTTAGCTTGACAGCTTACTTCTCAGCGCAGCGTGCCACCTTCACGATGCTCCTGCATTTGCGGCTTTGAGGCGTCGCTCGGTCGCGAACAGTGACTCCCGAAGCTGCCGTTATTTAACTGCGGCCTTTTGCAACGCCGCAAGACTTTTCCGAAGTGCCGCGATCACATCATTGTTGGCGCCGCCGGGCGAACCCAATGCAGCCAACGCCCGATTATAAAGCGCCATTGCTTCCATCGGGCGCCCCAGCTCAATTTGGTCGGCCGCCTGATGCGATAGCCCCACGGCGAGAAATCGCGCACGGATCGCGACCGAACGCGCCAGTGCCGCCCGCGCCTTTTCCGGTTTGCCCTCCTTCATATAAAAAACAACCAACTTGTCGAGCGTCACTGCTACCATCGGATGCTCCGGCCCCACCAGCCGCTCCCACAGAGAAAGTAATCGTTCATAGAGCGGCTCGGCCGCGACGTACTCGCCGCCCGCGGCGCAGGAATCGGCCAGGCCTTCAATCGTGTTGATCAGCTCCGTGCTATCGCTGCCGTACATCGTCTCCCGAATCAGCAGAGCTTGACGATAAATCGGTTCGCGCGCGCCAGTTGCTCCAAGTGTGCCGTAAGCCTCGTTCAACCCGTCCAGGACCGGAAGCAGGCCCGGATCGAGCGCCCCGATAAGCTCGGTTCGAAGGCGATCGGCCTCAGCAAAGGCACGTATCGCATCGTGCGCGTTTCGCTGCGCCAGGTAAATCTGGCCAATGCGAAGGTAGTCGTCCGCGACTTGCGTGCTTTCAGCCGTGTGTGCTGCTGCGTGGATCGCCTGGAGGCGGCGGGCTGTCGAAAGCGCCTGGTCGAAGTCCTTCGTCCGCAGGTCCAGGTTGATGGAGAGGAGTAAATCATCCGCGATTCTCGGATCGTCGGCGCCCATGATCGATACGCGCCATTCCAACGCCTGCTGAATGTATCGCTGCGCTTCCATGAATTGGCCCAGGGCAGCGGCAGTCGCCGTCAGCCGCTTCAAGATGTCATAACGAACCGGCGCATTGGCCGGCGGGCGCTGCGCGATTTGCCATGCCTTTTCGAAGGAACGGCGGGCGGCGTCGTAATCACCCTTTGTGAACGCCGTGTTACCGTCTTTGAGCGCCAACTTTACGAGATCTGCATCAGGCGGCTGGGCGCGCACAGACGAGCACAGAACGACCAACAAGAACATCATGGAGAATCGGAAGCAGCCGATTGATGGCATCATCGCACCTCCTCTTGGTGCTGGCTTTCCTTGCGGCAACCATATGTTCCGGCGCAGCGGGCGATGCGAATCGACCCTATGGCCGGGCTCCGATGACAGAATTCCATCCCAGCGTGTCCAGCATGGAGTTTAATCCTGCACGGTAGATCGCCGAAAGCCAGCGCTGGTAATCCAACGCAACATTCCTTATTCGGATCGCTCACGTCCCGGTCTATAATCCGCGCGATGCCGCAAGCGTCACTTCCTTTTGCCCGGCGCGATCTTCGATGATGATCCGGCCATTCTCCAGACGGACATCGTCCACCTTGCGGAAGCCGTCCGGGACGCGGGCGTAAAACAGAAGAAAATGAGATTCAATCGTGGACTTCGCGGGCAACCAACGGTATGACGGCGTCCCGAACAGTGAGCCCATCGTGATCGCCTCGCGGCGTGGCACATCGTACGGCTGGGTGCCGAACTCCATCCCGCGCACGACTTGTCCGGCCGCCGGGTAGTTGCCCCAGTACTGAATCCAGGGGTAATCGTCGCGTCTGAAGATGTAACCATAGATCAATTTTTTGCTGAAATTGAGCGAGGTTACCCACTCGATCTTGCGCGAAGGATCGAGCAGAGTCGTCGCGTGATCCAGATAGTGCGGGTTCCGCGGGACCTGCCGAAGGTCGATCAGCTGCCCATTCAGGTCTGGAGCCATAGGCCAAGTGAAGTCCCGGCCGGAGGCAAGCCGGCGTTCAGTAGGGTTCTGCCCCTTTTGAGCGCCAGCTTGGTTGATCACATAAGGCCGGGTTTGCGAGCGCACACCCGAGAGATCCACCACCGAGGAGCCCGGCTGCAGGAACGGCGCGGCCACTGTCGCGTGTTCAGCCCAGTTGACGGGCCGGTCGATGCCCAGCAGGCTTTCCAACTGGCTGTCCACATAAACTACGTTTTCGCCGTCGACCATGTGGAAGCTTCGTGTGAAGACTTCCTGCACAATCGGCAGTTTAGCGGTCAGGGAGACAGAGTTGCCGCCGGCTTTCGCCGGAATCACATCAAAGCGCGTCACATGTGCTTCCCCATGCATCGGCAGGCCCGCGGCGCGTTCCTCCTGGGATGGCTGCCCGAATCCGTCGACGCACACGAAATGGCCCAGGGTGCCGTTAAAAGGCGATTTGAGTCCGATCTCCCGCGCCAGCCGCATGGGGTTCCAGAGCGGGCTTAGCTTGTCCGCATCGTCGGTCAAGATCAGGCTCGCGATGGCGCTGCCTTGCAGCGTGATGGTCATGTGCAGTTTGTCATTCGAGAGCGTAAGCGCCGGCTGTCCTTCGAATGTGGCCGACTGCGGCCCTCGCTGGGCCAGGGCTGTCGCAACGGAGACCACCGTGATCAGACAATAACGCCAAAACATGAACATCA
>Ga0335074_10013089_pt1 | contig 11651 bp, 10 predicted proteins | sample Lox_Sample_23_FD_206715 | JGI IMG/M metagenome (GOLD analysis project Ga0335074, IMG submission 206715) | Soil microbial communities from Loxahatchee National Wildlife Refuge, Florida, United States - Lox_Sample_2.3 | ecosystem: Environmental > Terrestrial > Soil > Wetlands | place: USA...
GCCGCAGTCGGCGGTGTGCACGAGCTTCCCGCGCACCCATCCGCTGCACCAGGGCGGCGACCTGGCCGCGCTGGCCGCCGACGCCGACCTCGTGGTCCTGCTCGGCTGCCGGGTCCCGTGGTACCCGCCGGGCGCCAAGCCGGGAGCGGCCAAGGTCCTGGTCATCGACGAGGTGCCGCACCGGCCGTACATGGCGTATCAGGTGCTGACCGCGGACCACTACGTCGGCGGTGAGGCGGCCGCCACGCTGCGCGCGATCATCGACCGGCTGCACGACCTCGATCGCGGCATCGACGCCGAGGCCGTCGCGGCGCGACGGGAGCGGCTCACCGCCGCCCACGCCGCCGCCGACGCCGCGCGGCAGGATGCGGAGCAGCGGGCCGCGGGCTCGCCCGAGGCCCCGGTCGACCCGGTCGCCGTGGCCGCCGCGCTGCGCCACCTCCTCGACCCCGACGCCGCCGTGGTGGACGAGACCATCACGCACAGCCGCACGATCGCCCGGCACCTGATGGCCGACGCTCCCGGCCGTTACCGGTACGTGCAGGGCGGCCTGGGGCAGGGCATCGGCGTGGCGCTCGGCGCGAAGCTGGCGATGAAGGGGGATGGGGAGGCGGGCGGGGGCATGACCGTGCTCACCGTCGGCGACGGCTCCTGGCTCTACAACCCGGTGCTGCCGGGCCTGATGGCGTCCGCCGAGCACGGCCTGCCGCTGCTCGTGGTGATCTTCAACAACGGGTCGTATGCGTCGATGAAAAACAACCACCTGCGCTCCTACCCCGACGGCGCCGCCGCCCGCAGCGGCCACTTCCGTGGCGTCGACCTGTCCGCCCAGCCCGACGCCGGCGCCGTGGCCAGCGCCGCGGGCGCCGCCGGGATCACGGTCCGCGCCGGCGAGCAGCTCGTTCCCGCGCTGGACAAGGCGATCGCCACGGTCCGCGGGGGGCACACCGCGGTGGTCAATGTGCTGCTCACCCGATGAAAACCGAGTTCCCTGAACGCGACGGAAGGCGGCTGGTCCGATGTCCACCGAAACTGCGCCGGCGCGTGGGTCGAAGGTGCTGATCAGCGCCGACGACCTGCGGGCCCTGACGGCCGGCATCTTGGAGGCGCGGGGGGTCGGCAGCGCCGGCGCGGACGCGGTGGCCGACGCGCTGGTCTGGGCCAACCTGCGCGGCATCGACTCGCACGGCGTCTCCCGGGTGCCGCGTTACCTGGAGCTGTTCGACAAGGGGCAGTCCGTCCCGGACGCCGTCGTGACCGTGGAGCGGCCCCGGGCCGCGATCGCGATCGTCGACGCGCACGCGGCGCCGGGGCCGGTCGCGATGAACCGCGCCGCCGACGAGGCCGTGGCCGCGGCGCGTGACTGCGGCATCGGCTGGGCTTCGGTGCGGGGCACCGTGCACACCGGCGCGATCGGCTACTACACCAGCCGGGTCGCCGCCGCGGGCATGGCCGCGGTCGGCGTGGTGGCCGGCGTGCCGAACATGGCCTACGCCGGGGCGCGCGGCGCTGCCGTCGCCACCAGCCCGCTGTCGGTCGCGGTCCCGGCGGGCCGCCACGAACTCGTGCTGCTCGACATGGCCACCGCCGTGATGGCGCTCGGCCGGATCACCCAGCTCAAGGCCGCCGGGACGGAACTGCCGCCCGGCGTCGCGGTGACCGCCGACGGCGAGCCCACCACCGACCCGGCCCTGGCCGCCGTGCCGCTCCCGGTCGGCGGGGCCAAGGGCGCGGGGATGAGCCTGGTCTTCGAGTTGCTCGCCAGCGCCCTGGTGGCGAACCCGATCGTGCCGGGCTACCACGCGGGCTCGAAGGAGGGCCGGCGGCACCGCCAGAACGGCTTCATCCTCGCCGTCGACGTCTCGGCCTTCCTGCCGCTGGCGGAGTTCACCGCGACCGTTGACGCCACCGTCGACGCGATCAAGGCCCTGCCGCGCTCGGACGAGGACGCCGAGGTGCTGGTGCCCGGGGAGCGCGGCCGCCGGTGTGAGGCCGAGCGCCGGCGTGCCGGCGTGCCGGTCGGGCCCAAGCCCTGGCGCGAGCTGACCGCACTTGCCGAGGCACTGGGCGTCCCCGTTCCGGCCCCTGTCGGGGATTAGCGAGGGTAATCAGAGGGTCCGCCACGGGACCTGCGCAGCGCTCTCACCAGGGCTTCCGGTATGCGCATCCTGCAAGCTATGGTTGCAAAGATGGCCGTTTTCAGTAAATGACCCTGCTGTCACAATGCGGACGGACCTCAGCGGCGAGGGGTGTGATGGACCGGCTAACTCTCATGCGCAGCTTCGTGGGCGTGACAAAGTCCCGCAGCTTCAGCCAGGCCGCCCGCGTCCTGGGGATCTCCGGATCGCTCGTCTCCCGGCACGTCGCCGAGCTCGAGCGGGACCTGGACGTCCGCCTCGTCAACCGCACCGCGCGGACCGTGAGCCTGACCGGGGCCGGCACCCGCTACGCGGACTTCGCGGCCCGCATCATCGAGGAGATCGACCGCGAGGAGGAGTCGCTCCGCGGCCTGCGGGACAAGCCGGAAGGCACCCTGTCGATCATCAGCCCCAAGTGGATCGGCAGCAGTGACGTGGGCGACGCCATCGTCGCGTTCTCGACCCGCTATCCCAAGATCCGGATCCGGTTCGAGGTCGGCGGGATGTCGGAGCGCGCCTACGACTTCCTGGACCAGGGCTTCGACGTGGCCTTCCACACCCGTCACGTCAGGGACTCCAACCTGCTGCTGCGCAAGATCGCCGATCTCAACTTCACGCTGTGCGCCTCGCCGACGTACCTGCACCGCGCGGGGCGGCCGGCCCAGGTGACCGAGCTCACCGAGCACGACTGCCTGATGAACACCAACGACCCCATCTGGCACCTCAAGCACGCCGGTCACGACGTCCACCTGAAGATCAGCGACCCGGTCTACTCGTCGAACAGCTACCTCACGCTCCGCAAGGCGGCGCTGGCGGGCCGCGGGGTCGGCCTGCTGCCGGTCCGGGTCATCTCGGCCGAGCTCGCGGACGGCAGCCTGGTCGAGGCGGTTCCCGGCTGCGAGGTGCCGGACCGGCCGCTGTACGCGCTGCACGCGCCGGGCGGCCAGACGCTGGCCCGGGTGCGCCTGTTCCTCGATTTCGTCACCGACTGGTTCCGGCGCCAGGGCGCGGACGGGCGGGCCGCGCGGCCCGGGCAGGCCAAGTCGGCGTAAGCCGGCGGATGCGCCAGGTTCCGGGGGTCCGGGGGTGTCCCCCGGTGCAAACAGAGTCTGCAACAAAAGGCTTCGCCACCTGACGGCTTGGCCCACCTATGCTTCGAGCGAGTGAGCCATCCAGCAGCTGAGGAGTCCGCTCGGCCATGACGGTCATGCGCGTGGAACGGGTCGTGTACGGCGTATCCGACCTGGAGGAGTGCGCTCGCTTCTTTGCCGACTTCGGCCTCGAGCGCGCGGGCGGCGACGGCGATCCCGTGCGCTTCACGACCCAGACCGGCCAGATCGTGGAGCTCCGGGCCGCCGGCGACCCCGGCCTCCCCCCGGCGGTCGAGGACGGGCCTTCGCTGCGCGAGGTCGTCTGGGGCGTGGACACCGCCGGGGCTCTGGCCGAGCTGGCCACGGCCCTGGCCGCCGACCGGGAGACATGGCAGGCCGACGGCGAGGTGCACACCGTCGACGAGACCGGCTTCGGCGTCGGGCTCGCGGTCAGTGCCCCAGCCTCCGCCGGTTTCGAGTACCCGGGCGCCAACCGGACCGGGGCGGTGACCCGGTGGAACCAGCCGCTCCAGCCACCGGGACGGGTGCGGCCGCTGCGGCTGTGCCACGTCGCGGTCAACATCCCAAGTGCCGGCCGGGAGCGGGCCGCCGCGTTCTACACCGACCTGCTGGGCTTCGTGCCCACCGACCGGGTCCGTGACATGGGCGTGTTCATGCGCTGTCCGGGCGACACCGACCAGCACACCCTGCTGCTGTGCCACCGCCCGGACCGGGCGGGCGTCAACCACACCGCGTACGAGGTGGCCAACGTCGACGAGGTGATCGTCGGCGCCAACGACATGATCGACCGCGGGTGGCACGAGGCGCGCCGGCTGGGCAGGCACACGGTCGGCTCCAACATCTTCCGCTTCATTCACGCGCCCTGCGGCGGGCGGGTGGAGTTCGCCGCCGACATGGACCGCGTCGACGACGGCTACGGCCCCAACGACCACGAGGAAACGCCGCCCCACCACATCTGGACGCTGAAGAGCTCGCGGAAAACCCAGGAGACGTCACCTCCCGAAGCCAGCGAGCGCCCGCGAGGGAGGCAATGACATGAGCACCACCGCCGTCACGGAGGTGGCCCGGCTGGCCGATTACCCCGACGTCGCGATGTACATCGGCGGCGAGTGGGTCCAGGGCGCGGCAGAACGCGGCGACGACGTCGTCAACCCCGCCACCGGGCAGGTGCTCGGCCGCGTCCCTTTCGCCGAGCCCGATGACGTGGACCGGGCCATCGAGGCGGCGCGCGTCGCGTTCCCGCTCTGGCGCGACGCCGGCCCGGAGGCCCGGTCGGCGATCCTGCTGCGCGCATCGGCGCTCATCCACCAGCGGGCCGCGGACATCGGCCGCGTGATGACGCTCGAGGAGGGCAAGCCGCTGCCGGAGGCCGCCGGCGAGGTCCACCGCGCCGCCTCTCTGCTGGCCTGGGACTGCGAGGAGGGGCGCCGGGCCTACGGGCGGATTATCCCGACGTCCACCGGCGAGGTGCTGTCCGTGCGGCAGGTGCCGGTCGGCCCGGTGGGCGCGTTCGTGCCGTGGAACTTCCCGGCGGGCGGGCCGATGCGCAAGATCGCCGCGTCGCTGTCGGCCGGCTGCTCGATCGTGATCAAGCCGTCCGAGGAAGTCCCGGGCACGGCCTACCTGCTGGCCCGGGCGTTCGAGGACGCGGGCCTGCCGCCCGGGGTGCTGAACCTGGTGTACGGGGTCCCCGGCGAGATCTCCCGCCGGGTCATCGCCTCGCCCGCGATCAGGTTCATCGCCTTCACCGGCTCGGTGCCGGTCGGCAAGCACATCGCCGGCCTCGCCGCGGCCAGCATGAAGCCCTCGATCATGGAACTGGGCGGCCACGCCCCGGTGATCGTCTGCGCCGACACCGACCCGGTGGCCGCCGCCAGGTCCGCCGTGCGGGCCAAGGTGGTGAACGCCGGTCAGGTGTGCACCTCGCCCAGCCGGTTCCTGGTGGACCGGCGGATCCTTCCCGCGTTCACCGACGCGTTCGTCGCGGCGATGCAGGCGGTCAACGTGGGCAACGGGCTCGACGACGGCGTGCAGATGGGGCCGATGGTGAGCGAGCGCCGGCGGGCCGGCGTGCACCGCCTGGTGACCGACGCGGCCGGGCGCGGCGCGCGCGTCGTGCTCGGCGGCGAACCCGCGCCGGGCCCCGGGTTCTTCTACCCGGCGACCGTGCTCACGGACGTGCCACCGGACGCGGCGCTGCTGCACGAGGAGCCGTTCGGCCCGGTCGCGCCGATCAGCGGGTTCGGCGACGTCGACGAGGCCCTGGAGGTAGCCAACTCCCTGCCGTACGGCCTGGCCGCATACGGGTTCACCGACTCGGCGGCGACGGCCGAGCGGCTGATCACCGGGTTTGAGGCCGGGATCCTGTCGATCAACCACTGCGGCGGCTCGGTGCCGCAGGCCCCGTCCGGCGGTGTCAAGGACAGCGGCTACGGCCGCGAGGGCGGCCACGAGGGCCTGTCCGGCTACCTGGTCACCAAGCGCGTGTCGCATCGGCTGGCCCCATGATCTGGTGCCGCTTCGACGACGGCGGGCGCCCGCGCTACGGGCTGGTCGAGGGCGACGAGGTCGCGCCGGTGTCCGGCGGCCCGTTCACCAGGCACCGCCGGCTGAACCGGCCGCCGCTTCGCCGCGACGGTGTGCGGCTGCTGCCACCCGCCGTCCCCGGCACGTTCTTCTGCGCCGGGCTGAACTACAAGGGCCACGCGGAGCGCGCCGTCGCGGCGGGCCACGGGCGGGCGGTGCCCACCCGGCCGGAGATCGGGTACCGCGCGAACAGCGCGCTGATCGGGCACGGTGAGCCGATCGTCAGGCCCGCCGACTACCGCGAGCCGCTGGAGGCCGAGGGCGAACTCGTCGCCGTCATCGGCACCACGGCCCGCCACTGCAGCAGGGCCGAGGCGGCCAGGGCCGTGCTGGGCTGGACGATCGGCAACGACGTCAGCGCGCGCACGTGGCAGCACTCCGACCGCACGTTCTGGCGCTCGAAGAACAGCGACACGTTCAAGCCCATGGGCCCGTACCTGGTCACCGGCGCCGACCCGCTGTCCGCGACCACCACCGTGCGGGTGGGCGGCGCGGTGGCGGCCTCGTTCGCCACCGGCGACATGATCTTCGACCCGTACGACTTCATCTGCGCGATGTCCCGCTACATCACCCTGCAGCCCGGCGACGTCGTCTGGCTGGGCACCGACGAGCCGGCCGCGATCGTCCCCGGCCAGGTCGTCGAGATAACGATCGACGGCCTGGGAACGCTCGCCAACCCGGTCACCGAGGAGACCTCGCCCGTCGAGGAAACACCGTAAAGGAGGAAGGGCCATGAGCAACCGGCCTGCCTACATCCACCACGTCAACTTCCCGACGACCGACCCGGAACGCACCAAGGAGTGGTACTCGAGGGTCTTCGGGATGAAGTGGATCCCGGCCAAGAGCAACACCCGGGTGGTGCTCATGACGCGTGGCAACTTCGACCTGCACTTCACGCCCGTCGAGGAGATGGACCGCATGGCGCCGTACCACTTCGCGGTCGAGGTCGAGGACTGGGAAGGGTTCCTGGCCCACCTCGGCGAGCTGGGCATCCGGCACACCCGCCCGATCACGCGGCCGGAGAACAACTCAATGTTCTGCTACATCCACGACCCCGACCACACGATGATCGAGATCGTGTACCACCACCGGCGCCAGTTCCCGCCGCCGATGGACCACGACCCGGCCGAGAAGGCCGTTTCCACGGCGCCCGGTGCGAACTCCGCCGACCAGGCCAGGGAGGCGCTCGCCGACGCCGGCCATCCCGCCCGATGAGCTGGGCCACTGGCGGGGGGACCCGCCTGTATTACGAGGTGCACGGCAGCGGCCCGGGCGTGCTGTTCGTGCACGGGTCCGGCGGGCACCACGCCGCGTGGTGGCAGCAGGTCCCGGCGCTCCGTGACAACTACACGGTGATCACGATGGACCTGCGTGGGTTCGGCTGCTCGCGGTGGGATGGGGAGCACGACTCGATGGCCTTCCCCGGGGATGTCATCGCGGTGCTGGACGCGGTCGCGGCCATGAAGGGGGAAGGGGAGGTGGGCGGGCCGGACCGGGCCGTGCTCGTCGGCCAGTCGATCGGGGCGGCGGCCGCGCTGCGCGCCGCCCTGGACCGTCCGGACCGGGCGGCCGGTGTCGTGCTGGCTCACTCCCTGGGCGGCCTGCGGCACCCCGAGCTGACCGAGCTGGTCGAGGCCGACCGGGCGGTCGCGGTGAAGCTGCCGGTGCTGGACCGGCTGCTCACGCCGGAGTTCCGGGAGCGGCATCCCGACCGGGCATTCCTGTTCCAGCAGATGGGGACGTTCAACACCGCGAAAATGGCCGACCTGCGCAACCTGGGCAGCGACGGCCCAACCGCCGGGGAACTCGACGCCGCGCCGTTCCCGCTGCTGCTGCTGGCCGGGGAGCGCGACAGCGTGCTGAGCCCGGCCACCGTACGCCGGGCCGGTGAGATCCTCAGCCACGCCCGCGTCGAGATCGTGCCCGGCGCTCCGCACTCGATGTACTGGGAGACGCCGTCTCTGTTCAACGACGCGGTCAGCAGGTTCCTCGCCGACGTCAGCGCGGCTGGTACGGCCGGCCGGCTCCGGTGATCAGCAGCAGGCGCGGGCTCTCCAGTGAGTAGCCCCGGTTGAAGTTGTAAATCCCGTGGTCGTCGTCGCTGAGCTCGACCGCGTAGTCCTGGGATCTAGGCGAGCAGGCCGGCGAGCGCCGCGATGCCCGGCTCGATGGCCCGGTCGGCGACGTTGCCGAAGCCGATGACCAGCTGCGGCGGGCCGCTCGCCCGCGAGGCGCGGAACGTGCTCATGCCGTACAGGCCCACCTGCCGGTCGCGGGCGGCGGCGACGACGCCCCGCTCGTCGGCGCCGTCCGGCAGGTGGGCCACCGCGTGGAACCCCGCGGCCAGGCCGGTCAGCCGCACGGCCGGCGCGTGCCGCTGCAGCGCGGCAATGAGCAGCCCGCGGCGGCCGGCGTAGACCGACCGCATGCGGCGCAGGTGCTTGTCGTAGCGGCCCGACCGGAGCAGAGCGGCGAGCGCGAGCTGGTCCAGCGTGGGCGAACCGCGGTCGCTGACGAGCTTTTCTGCCGCGATCGCGTCGGCCAGGTCGGGCGGCGCGAGGATCCAGCCGAGCCGGACGGCCGGCGCCAGCGCCTTGCTGGCCGTCCCGATGGTGAGCACGTGGCCGGGGGCGAGGCCCTGCAGCACGCCGACGGGCTCCCGGTCGTATCGGAACTCGGAGTCGTAGTCGTCCTCGACGATGAACGATCCGGTGTCACGGGCCCAGTCGACCAGCGCGTGCCGCCGGCTCGCCGCGAGCACCACACCGGTCGGCGACTGGTGCGCGGGCGTCACCACGGCGACCCGCGCGCCGCTGGCATCGAGCGCCGCGACGTCAATGCCGAGGTCGTCGACCGGCGCGTGCGCCAGCCTCAGGCCGCTCGCCCCGGCGGCCCGCATGACCTCGCTGGTCTCCGGGCTGCCGTAGCCCGGATCCTCGAACGCGACGGACCGCACGCCCGCTCCGGCCAGCGCCCGCAGCACCAGCACGAGGCCCTGCGCGTACCCCGTGCAGGCGATCAGCCGGGCCGCGTCGGCGTCGGCGGCCCGGACCCGGCGCAGGTACCCGGCCAGCACCTCGCGCAGCACGAGGCTGCCGCGGGGATCGCCGTAGTCCAGGTCGGCGTTTGCCGCGCTGGTGCACGCCTCCCGCACGGCCCGGGCCCAGTCGCCGCGCGGGAAGCTCGCCAGATCCGGCACACCCGGCTCGAAGTCCGCAATCAGCCGCGGAACGGGCGTACGGACCGGGGACGGCCGGGTCGCGACCGACCGCGCACCGGCCGCCACCCTGGTCGCCGAGCCCGCCTGGCTGGTCAGGTAGCCCTCGGACAGCAGCTGGGCGTAGCACTCCTGCACAAGCCCGCGGGAAACCCCCAGCTCACGAGCGAGCTCGCGGGAGGACGGCAGGCGCTCCCCGGCGACCAGCCTGCCGGTCCTGATCGCGTCGCGCAGGGCCGTCTCGAGCTGCGAGCGCAACGGCCTGCCGCCGGCCCGGTCCATGCTCAGCAGCAGCTCCGGACCCAGACCGGACCACTGAATCGTCATGGAATTGGACCTTACCCGTGGCCCAGTTCGGGACCTACGGTCGCAGCTATGAGCAGCTCCGCGCCCCGCCGCCCCGGAAACCTCACGCGCCCGCGCAGCCGGCTCGTCGGCGGCCCGTTCGCCCTGGTACTCGTGTCCGCGTTCGGCATGGAGATCAGCTTCTTCCTGCTGATCTCGGCGACGCCGATGGCCGCCGCGGCCGCCGGCGCCGGCAGTGCGGGCGCGGGCCTGGTGACCGGCGTGCTGCTGCTCGGCACCGTAGCGGCCGAGCTCGCGTCTCCCGTGCTGATGCGGCGGGGCGGCTACCGGGCCACTCTCGCAGCGGGCTCGCTGCTGATGGGCGTTCCGTTGCTGGTTCTGCTGGCGCACAGCACGCTGACGATCACGGTCATCGCCAGCCTGGCGCGGGGCTTTGGCTTCGGTCTGGGCGCCGTGGTCCTGGGCACGCTGGTCCCGTTGCTGGTGCCCGCCGACCGGCGGGGCGAGGGACTCGGGCTGTCCGGCGTCGTCGAGACGATACCCGGCGTCGTCGCGCTGCCGGCCGGCGTGTGGCTGGCGGGGCACGTCGGCTTCGGTCCTGTGGTGAGTCTGGCCGCAGCCACCGCCCTGGTGCCGGCCGCCATGTGGGTGTGGCTGCCGCGCGATGTCACGGCCGACGGCCCCGGCGAAGACGGCGACCAGGATCAGCCGGCCGGGCTGCTGGCGGGCCTGCGCCAGTCCGGCCAGCGGCGCCCGGCTCTCATCTTCGCCGCCAGCACGGTCGCGGCCGGGGTTGTCGTCTCGTTCCTGCCGCTCGCCACCGGGCTGTCGCGCAACATGGCCGCCGCCGGCCTGTTCGCACAGGCGCTGACCGCCATGGCGGGCCGCTGGTGGGGCGGGCGGCTTGGTGACCGGCTCGGCCACGCGCGCCTGCTGGCGCCGGCCCTGCCGATCGCCGCGGCCGGCATGGCAGCTCTTTTCTGGCTGGCGTCGCCGGTCGCGGTGATCGCGGGCATGGGCCTGTTCGGTCTCGGCTTCGGGATCCTGCAGAACGCGACGTTCGCCCTGATGATCAGCCGGATGCCGGCGTCGGGGTTCGGCGCCGCGAGCGCGATCTGGAATCTGGCCTACGACGCGGGATACGGAGCCGGGCCCGCCGCCTTCGGCGTGTTCGTCGGCGTCACCGGGTACCCGGTCGCGTTCGTGTTCGCCGCGCTGGTGATGGTCCTGGCCCTGCCCCTGGCCCGCGGGCCGCGGGCCGCGGGCGGCCGCATGGCACGGGTCAGCGCGGGGCAGCAAGCGCGGCGAGGTAGTCATCCAGGACCGCCAACGCCCACTCGGCCGGCGCGTGCCGGGGTGTCGTGATGAGCTGGACGCGCAGCCCGTCCAGTAGCACCCGCATGCGCGCCGCTTCCTGCTCGGCGTCGACGCTGGCCGGCAGTTCGCCCGCCTGTATCGCGTAGGCGATCCGCTCGGCGAGTGGCTCCTGCAGCCGCTGGGCGGCGCCCTCGGCCGCGTCGGCCAGCGCGGGCACGACGGCCACCTGAGCCAGGAAGGCCAGGTAGACCACGGAGTCCTGGCGCCCGTCGGCGTCCAGCGGCAGCAGCTCGACTGCGGCGGCCCGCAGGTCGTTCACCGTCATGCCACCCCCGGTGCGGCGGCGGATCCGGTCATCCACGCGCTCGCCTACCCGCCAGAGCGCCGCGGCGATCAGCTCGTCCTTGTTCGGGAAGTAGTGCCGGATCGAGCCGATCGACCAGCCCGATTCCGCGGCGATATCGGCCAGCGTGGTCGCCCCCAGCGCCTTGCGCGCGATGACCCGGCAGGCGGCGTCCGCGAGCTCGCGCCGGCGAGCGGGGTGATCTACCTCCTTCGGCATTCTCCCAATTTAGCATTGCGGTACTAGCACAGTCATATTAGTATGACTGTGCTAGAAAGATTTTCCAGCCCGCAGGACCAGCCACCACACCTCCGAGAGGAACCAGCCATGCCTTCTGACCGCACCACGCCGACCAGCAACACCACCGCGAGCCGCCCCGGGTCCCGCTTCAGCGTGCCGCGCGGGCTGACCGCCGGAACGCTCGCCGTTATCGCGCTGACCTGGGGGCTGTACGCGATTCAGCCCGGAGCCAGCATCGTGTCCGCGCAGATCCAGACCGGTCTCTTCCTGGGCCTGCTTCTGCTTACGATCTGCAGCCGCCGCGCCAAGGTGCTGGTCGCCCGGACGTGGCAGCGGTACGTCCTCAACCCGCTGATGCGGCTGCTGTTCTCGGTCGGCCTCAACCCACTGGG
>Ga0335074_10013090_pt1 | contig 11650 bp, 8 predicted proteins | sample Lox_Sample_23_FD_206715 | JGI IMG/M metagenome (GOLD analysis project Ga0335074, IMG submission 206715) | Soil microbial communities from Loxahatchee National Wildlife Refuge, Florida, United States - Lox_Sample_2.3 | ecosystem: Environmental > Terrestrial > Soil > Wetlands | place: USA: Florida...
GTCGCCGCGCCGGAAGATGATGAGACCCGGCTTCAGCTCCTCTTTTTCGGTGACGAATACCATATTCGCCTCCTGCTGTTTGACTCGTTCTGTGCAGATTCCGTGTAGGATTTTTTTGTAAGTTCTTGAATCCTCGTATCTGTGCAGGACTTGTATAGATATTATCAGAAAATTATCTTGTTTATTTATATTTATTTACAATATAATTCTCATCCTGAGCGAAGTTTGACACGCAACAGCGTGTTAAACGCAGTCGAAGGACCTGCGGTTGCACCGCGACCCGCTACCATAAAGGCGCCCACATTCACTCGAAATGTAGAGAAACTGCGTGATGTATCGTAGAGCGTGTTTGAAATGTCGGCCACCAGCCCCTGTTTGGCTGGTAAACTTTCGACTGCCTTCAAGGGCAAGCATATGATCCCACAGAGGACGTCAAACGAGAGCGATAAGGGGAACGCCTTCGCTCTTCATCGGGTAGAGTTGAGATCAACCTCGGAAAGAGTTGAAACATCATGGCAAGAATCCTGGAGTTCTCAATCGACGGTCTAGCAGGCCGAGCAGAGCCTTACTCAGCGGAACTAAAGCCAGACGTGAATGTTTTCTTTGGGCTGAACGGTAGCGGGAAGACAACGCTTCTAAAAATTCTGCACTCGGCGCTATCGACCGATGTGGAGATCCTTAAAGGGCTCCCGTTCGCCGGGGCTCGCGTGAAAGTGTACCTCAACCGCTACGAAGCCGAATTTTGGCGCGTGTTTGAACGCAGCGAGCCTAACCTGACAATGGATTCGAGCTGGGAAACCCTAAATGAAACCGCATTTATGAGTCACAGCGCGCGAACTGCGCACTCCGAAAAGATCGGCCGTTGGAGAAGCGATCCACCAGAATCAGAAGAAGAGAGGCTTACACATTACAAAGAGGGCTTCCTACCTATATCTAGGTTATATAGAAACATTAAGACCTCGACTGGCACCAGGCTGCTCTCGGATAGAGAACTCGACAGCGCATTTGAACGCAGCCTTTCGGCCCAGTGGTCTGTCTATTACGCAGAAATATCTAATCAAATCGCGAAGGCTCAGGAGCGTGGCTTCGCCGAAATCCTGAACTTTTTCTTGTCCGGGGATTCGGAGCGAGAAGTAGAGCAAAGCGTACCCAACGCAGATGCTGCATATGAACTAATCCACGGTTTTTTCGAGCGACAACCTCAATTTGCCCACCTACTTCACAACAAAAAGGAATTTACCTCTCAATACGAGTCACGTCCCGAACTACGCGACGTGGTGAAGCGAGTCGAATCAGTCGAAAAGGACATCGATTCGATTGTCGCTCCGCGTGAACGATTTCGAACAACTCTCGAGTCGATGTTCAGTGGGGGCAAACACCTAGAGTTCTCGGAAAAGGAAATTCGAATCCGGCTTTCCGAGAATCAGGAAATCGGACTCGTCTCACTTTCGTCTGGAGAAAAGCAACTGGTTGTCATGGCGCTCAGCGTCTTGACTGGTGGAAATCACTGCCTAATTGTCGACGAACCCGAACTATCAATGCATGTCGACTGGCAAAAGAAGTTAGTCTCGGTCATGCGAAATCTCAACCCTAAAATACAACTCATAATGGCAACCCATTCTCCAGAAATTATGGCCGATATTTCTGACGAGAATATCTTTCGGATATGAGGTCACGACTTACGCATAGCTTCGGCGGCATGAGACGTTACATGCAAATGTCCCGAGTCGACGTCTTCATTTACGTTGAAGGACGGGACCTAGATCCGGACATCTATAGTCGGGTTTGCGGGTCAGTGTGTCTGGACGCACAGCGAGACTACGAAATAGTCATAGCAGACAGAATTACCGGTGCGGCCGGAGGGAAAGAGATCCTGACTCAGTTTTTTGAATTCTTGAGTCATAACGGAGCTCTTCTTGACAAGTCACAACCCAACACAAAGCTAGCGATGTTTTACCTGGACAAAGATGTGGACGACGTACTCGGGAAAGCAAGACGATCCCCACACATTGTCTATACGGAATATTATTGCCTTGAGAATTACCTATTTGTGTACGGCAACCTATTGTCTAGTTTAGCGACTGCAGGTTCAATTGATCTTAGGTTGATTAGCGGCCGCATCCCTGATCCAAAGGCTTGGAGAGATCGAGTAACGAATTCCTGGAGAGACTGGGTAGCCCTTTGCTTGCTTGCGGGCAAGCTATCCCTTCCAAGCATAGCCGGCTACAGATTGGCAACATCTCCAATTAACAATCCCCTAGACGGTCCTACCGACGTGACGCAGCTTCACAGATACATCGCACAAATGGAATCAAATTCTCACTTAACCCATGGAGCCTTCCAGTCAAAAGTTAGGAGCGCTTACCGCCTCGTTAATGCCGTTTATGCGCGCGGGATTTACGACAAGATTTTCAAAGGGAAGTGGTATTTTGCATTGGCTATTAGGGAACTAGAGCTCGCGGCGGGGAGTCATCCATATAATCAGAATCGCGCGACTGATCGCTTGGTCGGCAGCTTAATCGCGTCTACTGATTTCGAAGGTGCATGGGCAGAGCATTTCAAGAAACCATTAAGAACGGCCTTGGCCCAATTTTAGGTCTGAAATGGCGAGCGACCAGATCTACAAGTCCGATTCGCCCACAACGCGAGGAGACCCGCGCCTGGCAGAGACACGGGTTAGCACAGGGCAAAATCCACCCATCACGAAGGAACATCTGCCCCGGCATCGCGAAACTTTGGTCCATAACGGCAAATCCCGCGCCAGCTGACCGCTACAGTTCCACCCTCGTCCCCAGCACCTTCAAAAACTGCGCCAGAAACTCCGGATGCGCCGGCCATGCAAACCCCGTCACAAAATTCCCATCCGTAAACGCCCCATCTGGAGGTAGCTCCACATACGTCGCTCCCGCCAGCCTTACCTCCGGAGCGCACGCCGCATACGCCGAAATCTTCTTCCCCCTAATAACATCCGCCGCCGCCAGCACCTGCGCCGCATGGCAAATGGCCGCTATCGGTTTCCCCTTCGCCGCAAAGTCCCGCACCATCCCCAGCACCCGCTCATTCAGCCGCAAATACTCCGGAGCACGCCCACCCGCAATCATCAGCGCGTCGTACTCGCCTGCCTCCACCGCGTCAAACGTGGCGTTCAGCGTGAACCGGTGCCCCGGCTTCTCTGTATAGGTCTGGTCGCCCTCAAAATCATGAATCGCAGTCTTGATCGTCTCGCCCGCCTTCTTGCCCGGACACACCGCGTCCACCCTGTGCCCCACCGCCAGCAGCGCCTGGAACGGCACCATCACCTCATAGTCCTCCGCAAAATCCCCCACCAGAAACAAGATCTTCTTTGCTGCCATAAATACTCCTTCTCAAAAATCAAACCACTAGATAAGAGATGCTCCCCAAACACCCAAGATGCGATCGCTCCATCCCCGGTCCCCACCCGCCAAATCCCTCCTACAATGGATACGGCGATCCTGCGGCCCTCATCGCAGGCCTCTCGATATGCGGATCACTCCACTCTATCTCCTGGCATCGCTCCTCCTCACCGCCACCCTCCACGCGCAACCCCAAAAGTGTCCGGCAGACAACTCCACCGACGTCCCCGCCACCATCACCGGCACACTCGAATACCATCCCGGAGTCTACGCCTGGTATGGCGCTCGCCCCGCTCAGCCCGTCTGCGGACAAAACGTCATCCAGCTCGGTTTCGACGACAGTGCGCAGTTTCGCGACGCCCACCGCTTTGTCGGCTGCACAGTTACCGTCACAGGAAATTTATTCCAGCCCGTTACCGGCTTCTGGTCCGTGCCCTTGGGAATCACCGACGCGCACCTCCGGCCCGTCGCCGCCTGCAAACCCGGTCAACCGCTCCCCGACTATTCCGCCATTCCCATCCCCGCATCGCTCCATCGCTATAAGGTCACCGCCGCCTACGACCCCAATACCGAAACCTTCTCCGCGCAAACCACCGACGCCGCCTCTGGCAAACCCCTCACCCCATGGCAAACCTACGCCAGCGATCTCGGAAACGGGGCCCGCGACCTGCAGCGAATGTTTTGCGCCAACGGCTTCCACGCCTCCGACCCTCGCGACATCCACAACCAGCCCTCGCTTCAGGCCAACCCCGATCCCGACTTCCCCCAGGCCATCGAGGTCGCCATCCCCGAGGACACAACCACCGTACACGTCTCCTTCACCTGCACACGCTCCAATCCCCGCAGTCATCTATAACTGCTTCAATCAGTCACAGAGCAGCCGTCATCCCGGGGTATCTGCTATACTTAAATCACGCTCAGTTGTTTGGTTAACGCGCTGCAGCGCAGCGCATTTGTGAGCCGTTCTCGCCTTCATCCAGCAAGGACTCCACGAAAAGTTTCTTCCCAAGCCCCTCAGCGGAATGGCCCGAGCTGAAAGTGTTTCCTCCGGCCAGGTTCGTCGCATCGGTTGCGGCGACCGAAGAAGCAACGTGTGGCAGAGTCATAGCAAAACTCCCCTGCGTAACAAATATCGATTTCTTCCCGCGCCCTCATCACAGGTCCCGCCGGGAACCATCCCCGCCCGCTGTCGCCCGTGCCGGCAATTTCGCACGAAGGATGAACGCGACCGCAGGCCACCTATATAAGGACCAAGTTGAACCAGTTTTCTGATTTCGCAATCTCCGCCAACCTCAAAAAGCAGTTGGCCAACGCAAACTTTCTCACCCCCACGCCCGTGCAGGCCGCGGCCATCCCGCCCGCGCTCGAAGGACGCGACGTCCTTGCCACCGCGCAAACCGGCACCGGCAAGACCCTCAGCTTCCTCGTGCCCCTCATCGAGCGCATGCCCCAAACAAAAGGCTGCTCCGCGCTCATCCTGCTCCCCACCCGGGAGCTGGCCATGCAGGTTGAGCAGAACTACCGCAAGCTCACCGGCAGCACCCACTCCATCGCCCTCGTCGTCGGTGGAATGGCCGAGGGCCCGCAGCTTGCCGCCATCCAGCGTGGAGCGCGCATCATCGTCGCCACGCCCGGGCGCCTCGAGGACTACCTCCAGCGCCGCCTCGTCAATCTCTCCGGCGTCACCATGCTCGTCCTCGACGAAGTCGACCGCATGCTCGACATGGGCTTCAAGCCCGCCATTCGCCGCATCGCCGCCGCGCTGCCTGCCCAGCGCCAGACCATGTGCTACTCCGCCACACTCAGCCCGCAAATCCGCGAGGTCGTCCGCGACTACCTCCGCAACCCCGCGCGCATCGAAATCGGCTCAACCCTCAAGCCCTCTGACAACGTCGCCCTCCAGAGCTTCGAGGTCCCTATCGAGAAAAAGCAGGAGCTCCTCGAGCACCTGCTCGAACAGCACGACGGCAGCTTCCTCGTCTTCGTCCGCACCAAGCACGGAGCCGACCGCGTCGCCCGCCGCCTCAACCGCTCCGGACACGCCGCGGTCCAGATCCACGGCGATCGCTCGCAGTCTCAGCGCAATACCGCGCTCCGCAGCTTTGCACAGGGTAGGCATCGCGTCCTCGTCGCCACCGACGTTGCCGCGCGCGGCATCGATGTCTCCCACATCGCCCACGTCGTCAACTACGATCTGCCCCGCGAGGCCGAAGACTTCGTCCACCGCATCGGCCGCACCGGGCGCAACTCCGCCAAAGGAGTCGCCTCCACCTTCGCCGCTCCCGACGAAACCCACCTTCTCCGCAAAATGGAGAAGCTGCTCTCGGTCACCTCGCGCCGCTTCCGCGTCCGCCCCAACCAACCCGCCATGCAAACCGCATAAAAACCGCCTACGCGGCGGGCGGGACTCGCCGTCCAGGCACACGCAGCAAAGAGCGCGGATTCATTCCTCGCTCTTTGCTGCCCATAGACTTACGGGTATCGACCTCGTTCGCGATCGCGCGAGTGAGGTGCTCGGATCAAGCAGATCCCGTTCAAACAGATGTCGTCTCAAGATTCTGATCCCGCGAGTTGCGCTTCATGGCAGGTAGGATATTGCGGCATGCGGTTTTTTTGCGTTTGATCTTCGGGAGGTCTCATCTCCCGGAGATCAAACGCCGAGGCCTGGACGGCAAGTCCCGCCCGCCGCGCCGCCGCCGCCGGAGGCAGTCTCAGCTAAGCCACAACCGCCACTTCTCTTAGCTCCTTCACCCGTGCACCGATCGCGTACTTCAGCGCCTCAATCCCCAGTCCCGTCACAGCAGAAATCTCATGGAACTCCAGCTTCTTCCGCTTCGCCATCGCCTTCAGCTTTTTGAGCTTCTCCGCGTTCGCCACATCCGCCTTCGACGCCACCACCATCATCGTCTTCTCTGCCAGCCCATGCCCAAAGCTTTCCAGTTCGTTCATGATGACTTTGAAGTCCTCCACCGGATCGGGCCTTCCGCTCCCATCGCTCACATCCACCAGGTGCACCAGAATCCGCGTCCGCTCAATGTGCCTTAAAAATTGCACGCCCAGCCCCGCTCCGTTGTGCGCGCCTTCAATCAGCCCCGGAATGTCCGCCACCACATAGCTCTCTTCAAACGGGGCCTCGCCAATCTGCACCACGCCCAGTTGCGGCTCCAGCGTCGTGAACGGATAGTCCGCAATCTTCGGCTTCGCCGCCGAAATCCTTGAGATCAGCGTCGACTTGCCCACATTCGGATACCCCACCAGCCCCACATCCGCCAGAACCTTCAGCTCCAGCCGGTACGCGCGCTCTTCGCCCGGCCTGCCCAGCTCATGCTCTCGCGGAGCCTGATGCGTCGAAGTCGCAAAGTGCTGGTTCCCGCGCCCGCCGCGCCCTGCCTTCGCAATCACCACCCTCTCATCTGGCTTCGCAAAGTCATGCACCAGCTCGCCCGTCTCCGCGTCGTACAACTGCGTCCCCACCGGAACCTTCAGTACCACGTCCTTGCCCTCGCGCCCCGTGCAGTTCGACCCCATTCCGTGCTCGCCGCGCTCCGCCTTGTGCTCGGGATTAAACCGGTAATACATCAGCGTGTTGTGCCGCTGCGTCGACTCCATCACCACGTCGCCGCCGCGCCCGCCGTCGCCGCCTGAAGGTCCCCCGCGCGGCACAAACTTCTCGCGCCGGAAGGCTATGCAGCCATTACCTCCGTCACCGGCCTTCACTCGAATTTTCGCTTCATCAATGAACATTTGCCTTATTCAGTGTAACGAATCGAGTACGCTGCACTCACGAACCCGAACCACAGCGTTGTCCCTATGGCAGCCCCGCTCCATTTCGCTGCGCGGCCCCTCGCGGCCCGCAAACTATCATCGCTCAGCAATCGCCGCTGCCCTGGTGACGCTTGGTCATTGGCTCTTGGCTGTTGGCTATTGCCTATTGGCTACTGGCTGCGGGCCATTGGCTCTTGCCTATTGGCGATTGGCCGCCAACAATTGGCCCCCCGCCGTCGCCTGTTTTCTATTGGCTATTGCCTATTGGCTATTGGCTTCTTCCCCTCACCTCACGTTGCCCTCGCCCAGTCCGACACCGCAGGTTCCATCGCCGGCGAGGTCGGCGGCATCTCCGGAAACTTCTTCCGCGCCCTCGTCTCCATCCGCAACAACGCCACCGGAATCCGCACCATCACCCTCAGCGACGACAACGGCAACTTCCGCTTCCCTGAGGTCGCACCCGGCATCTACTCCGTCCGCATCACCGCGCCCGCCGCCGCGCCCTGGCAAACCTATAATGTCGCCGTCGAAATCGGACGCACCACCGTCATCGCCCCGCGCATGTCCGTCGCCCTCCACGACTACGACCACAACCAGCCGGAAAAGCGTCCCCAGTCCGACCTCTCGCCCGCCGTCCGCGACAACGTCGGTCCCGAATACATCTCCGATCTCCCCAACAGCTCCGATGCCTGGTCCCGCTTCGCCTCGCTTGCCTCCGGAGCCGCGCCCGTCGTCACCTCATCCAACTCCGGCGCGCCCTCCATCAGCTTCCGCGGACTCAGCCCCCTGCTCAACGACATCACCGTCGACGGAGCCGACAACACCCTAGCCTTTCGCGGCTCCGAGCGTGGCGCCATCGGCAGCGGATACGCCCTGCCCCGCAACGCCATCGGCCAGTTTCAGGTCAGCACTTCCAACTACTCCGCCGCCTACGGCCGCGCCGCCGGAGGCATCGTTCACGCCATCACCCGCAGCGGAGGCAACACCCTCCACCTTGACGCTACCTTCCGCGACCTCAACGCCGCCTGGGGCGCGGCCAACGCCTTCGATCGAGTCATGCAGCCGCTACCCACCGGGACCCTTATCGCCCCCAATGGAGAATCCGTCCAGTACCTCAACGGCCAGCCCATCTACTGGATCGACTCGCCCTTCCGCGCTCCCGACCGCCGTCTGCAAATGGGCCTCAGCGCCGGAGGCCCCATCCGCCGCGACAAGCTCTTCTGGTTCCTTGCCTCCCAGTACTACACGCGCAGCCATCCCGGCATCGCCCGCGCCAACGAGCCGGCCACTTTCTTCGCCGCGCCTTCCACGCAGACTCTGCAAACCCTCGCCGCGCGCATCTCCACCAGCACCAATCCCATTTACACCAGCTGCGCCGCCTCGCCGCCCGACCCCACCGCGCAGGCCGCCTGCGTCTACACCGCCGTCCTCAATCAGCTCAGCCAGGTCCTCGGCAACGTCCCGCGCACCTCGCGCCAGCTCAATCTGTTCCCCAAAATCGACTGGCGCGTCGACAGCCGAATCCATCTCAGCGCCCAGTACAACTACATGCGCCGCAGCTCCCCCAACGGAGTCCTCAACGGAGCCACCGAAACCTACGGCATCTCCAGCTTCGGCAACAGCACCTCCAATGAAGACGCCGCCCTCGCCGGCCTCGAATACTTCCTCACCCCCAGCATCATCGACAACCTCCGCTTCCAGTACAGCCGCGACCTGCTCTCCCAGCTCGCCGCTCCGCCCACGTCATTTGAGCAGCCCTTCGCCAACAATACCTGGGGCCACTCCCCGCTCATCTCCATCGACCGCAGCTCCGGATTCTCCATCGGCACGCCCGCCAACCAGGCCAAATCCCAGTACCCGCTAGAAACCCGCCAGCAAATATACGACTCCATCACCTGGATCCACGGCAGCCACGCCTTCCGCATCGGCTACGACTACAACCACGTCACCGACGCCCTCAACGGCGTCAGCGGCCAGTACGGCGAATACTCCTACTCCACGCTCGCCGACTTCATCGCCGACTATCTCGCTCCCAGCCACTGCGACGGAACCACCACCGGCGCCGGAACCTATCCTTGTTATTCATCCTTCCGCCAGACCCTCGGCTCCTCCGTCTGGAACTTCTCCACCGCTGACTACGGGGCCTTCGTCGCCGACGACTGGAAGCTCACTCCCCGCTTCACCCTCTCCCTCGGCGTCCGCTACGACTTCGAGCGCCTTCCGGACACCAACCCCGCCGTCGTCAATCCGGCCATCCCGCAGACCGCTTACCTTCCCCACGACCGCAACAATTTCGGCCCCCGCGCTGGCTTTGCCCTCAGCCTCACCGGCTCCGGCCACACCGTCCTGCGCGGCGGCTTCGGTGTCTACTACGGACGCATCTCCAACGCTACCGTCTTCAGCGTCCTCACCTCCACCGGATCAGCCCGCTCCGCCCGCACCTATTACTACCGCCCCCTCGACTCCGGCGCGCCGCCATTCCCCTACGTCTTCGCCGCCAATGAGGACCCCTACGTCGACACCTCCGCGCCCGACGCCTTCCGCTCCGCACCCAACGCCGTCTACTTCGACCGCCATTTCCAGAACCCGCTGGTCGATCAGGCCAGCCTCTCGCTCGAGCAGCGCCTCGGACGCCGCTCTGCGCTCACCATCTCCTGGCTCGCATCCCTCGGCCACGAGCTCCCCCAGTTCCTCGACACCAACATCGACCTCGCCAATGTCGGAACCATGCACTACACGCTCGACTTCACCACCAACCCAGCTCACCTCGGCCCCATCCAGACGCCCTTCACCGCGCCCTTTTACTTCGCGCGCATCAACCCCGGCTACGGCTCCATCACCCGCATCCTCAGCGAATCCAACTCCCGCTATCAGGCTGCCGTCGTCCGCCTCCGTCACAACATCGTCCGCTCCGTCTCCCTCAACCTCGCCTACACCTTCTCGCACGCCATCGACGACAATCCCAACCAGTCGCCCCTCGCCAGCTTCAACAACGTCTACGACCCCGCCAACCTCGCCATAGAGCACGGCAACTCCAACTTCGATGTCCGCCAGCGCGCCTCCGGAGGCGTCCTTCTCCGCACGCCCTGGCGCTTCGAAGGCTTCTTCGCCCCGCTCCTCAACGGCTACATGCTCTCTTCTTACGGATCGTGGCGCACCGGCCTGCCCTACTCCATGCGCACCACCGGCTCCATCCCTGTCTCCGAGTGTTCCTATCAGCAGTACGAGCAATACGGCGGCGTCTACAACGGAGGCGCAAACTGCGTCACCAGCACCGTCAACTCCGGCGGAGTCATCCTCGGCGCCGGCGTGCCCATCCCCGCCATCGGCGCCAGCCTCAACGGATCAGGAGGCCAGCCCATCCTCCCGCAGATCGGCCGCAACACCTTCCGCTATCCCGGAACCGTCTCGCTCGACCTCCGCGCCGGCAAGCGAACCTCCATCACCGACCGCATCGGCCTTGAGTTCTTCGCCGAAGCCTTCAACGTCCTCAACCATCCCAACGTCACCAACATTCAAACCATCGGCTACCGCATCACCAACGACCCCACCCACACCAACACGGCAACCCTCACCTATATGTCAGGACTCCGCACCTACAAGACCACCCTCGCCGACGGCAATACCCAGACCACCCTCATCCCCGGCCCCGCCGCCGGCTTCGGAGACGTCACCGCCATCAACAACAACGCCCTCTACAACTCCCGCCGCCTCCAACTCGGCATCAAACTCGACTTCTAACCAGCACCCTTCTCAAGTTCTCCCGCGCGGCGCCGCATAATCTGTGCTTCGGCGATGAACGCCGACTAAGCCTGGGACTTCAAAGCCGCTCAATACACACCCGGAATCAGGCGCTTCGTGCTGCGGCTGTAGTCTTCGTAATCGGCTCCAAAAGCCAGACGTAGCGCAGTCTCTTCCACATGAATGCGATATAACACGGCCAGCGTCGGCGGAACGAGGATAACTGCAAAACAGGCCCATGTGCGTGTGTGAAGTGCAAGGGCCAAAAGAATCAGTTCCAGGCCGAAATAAGAAGGATGACGTACGAAACGATAGAGGCCGCTTCGCTGTAGCCTCTGCCCGGTGCGCATCGCGACGTTCGTGCTGAAGGCTTCGCCCAGCGTGCCAATCGCTACGGCACGAACTCCCAGGCCGAGAATCAAAACCACAAGGGCCGCTGGCCGCAGCCAGCTGTAACTCCCCGGCATGTCGACCGGAAGAAATCCGTGCATCCATTCGTCGAGCTTGCCCGATGCAATAAAAACGATCCACAGAATGATCTGTGTTCCGTCATCCTGTATCTTGCCCTCACCCTTGCGCGTTTGGGTGAGCACGACCATTAGGATCTCCCCCAGGAGCCACACGCCTGTAAGTGCGCTAAAAATGAATTCGAGATTCATGATCTCCCTCTCTCGTGACCGTAAGAGAAGAATGCGCCGGGCGGCCGGGGAAAAACAGTAGCAGCTGTCATCGATACGAAATGACAGCTGTCACCATGACACCTGTCATCC
>Ga0335074_10013092_pt1 | contig 11650 bp, 11 predicted proteins | sample Lox_Sample_23_FD_206715 | JGI IMG/M metagenome (GOLD analysis project Ga0335074, IMG submission 206715) | Soil microbial communities from Loxahatchee National Wildlife Refuge, Florida, United States - Lox_Sample_2.3 | ecosystem: Environmental > Terrestrial > Soil > Wetlands | place: USA...
CCCCTGGCATTTTGTTGTGCCCGGCCAAGGGCTACAGTCCGGCGTCGCGTAGTTGCCAGGACCTCGTAGGCCTGCAAACGCGACAGTTGGTCGTAGAGGTCATTGTGCTCGCCAAGCTCCTGCGCTGGCCTTGTGGCGCCTGAAGCGGCGCTCATCGTTCACCTCTCGCGGGTGGCATCTCCGAGGCGGCCTGCGCTTTGCCGCTGCCAGCGCCGTGGCCCGGCAGCAGCCGCAGGCGCACCGGGGACGGTGCCGCCCCTTGGCCCTGGTGCTTGGCTGCTGCCAAGACCGCCCCGCGGAACGATGCGACCCGCTCGACCACTTCTGCGATGCTCTCGGAGACGAAGTAAGTCTTGCCGTCGACCAGTTTGAGAGCAGTGCCAGGCCACGCCTCCGAGGCTGTTTCGATCAAGTCGGCATTTATCGCCAGTGCCTGCCCCTTGTCACTCGTCAGGATGACCACGGATGTACCTCGCTTTTGCATCTCCCACGCGGTTGGCTTGCCCATGACTCTGAGGCCACCGCCACCGGCGCAGTGACCATCACTAGTGAACATCGGCACGCCACGTTGAGTGGTAATAAACCACGTCTAGTGATGACTGAGTACCTTGTACCTTTGTGACTTTGGCCGTGGTGCCAGGGGAGCCAACGATGGGCGTTCAGTCTCCCTCAAATAAGGGCGTTCTCCGCCGGCCACCTCGACGGAGGTGCACGGCCTGGTCCACTTGGCGGCGTTGCCGACGAGGTTGCCTAACGCCTTTTGCAGCTGGTCGGGGGCGCCCCACACGGTCGAAGGGATGGCCGAGAGCTCGATCGGCACCGAGGGGTAGTTGCGCCTGGCCTCGCCGACCACGCTGCCCACCAGCTCGTCGCCCATCAAGCTGGCGACCCTACCAGCAGGGCCTCGACGACGGTGAAGGGCTGCTGCCGCTACTCCGTCGCTATTGCGGCCAGTACGTCGAGCTTGGCGGCCCGCCGGGCCGGCCAGGTGGCTGCCACGAGGCCGAGAACGCCGGAGAGCACGAAGAACACGACGATGTCAGCCCCAGGCACGGCGATGTTGCTAAGAGAGAGCGACGCCACCAATGCGACGCCCATCAGGGCCCCGATGACGATACCGATGACGGCGCCAAAGAGAGAGAGGATCACCGACTCCGAGCGCACCATGGATCGGACCTGGGCCCGTCTCATGCCGACCGCTCGTAAGAGCCCGATCTCTCGCGTCCGCTCAAAAACAGACAGCATGAGAGTGTTGACGACCCCGATCAAAGCGATCACGATGGCGAGGGCGAGAAGGGCGTAAACCAGGGTGAGAAGCTGGTTCACTGAGGAAAGTTGGGACTTTTCGAACTGTGACCTCGTCTGCACTTGCACCGTCGGGTAGTTGGTCAGCATGCGCTCCACTGCGTCTTGCAGCCTCGCAACTCCCGGTGCCCCGCCGCCGGCGTCCAACAGCACGGCGCCCGGTTGGGGGTCGCGGAAATGGGAGACAAAGAACGCCTCGCCGACGAGGTAGCTCCCGATGAGGGCATTGTCCTTGTAAATACCGCCAATGCGCATCACCCCGGGGCCGGTCTTGGCAAATTTGACCCTTACAGTGCTCCCGAGCGAGAGGTGCTCCGACTTGGCGGTGCTTGAGTCGATGAGCAGCTCGTCGGCGGCGAGCGCCGCAGTGCCACCCACTTTTACGCGCAGGTCTACCGTCGGCTGGAAGCCCTCGGCGGGGACTCCCTTCAGTTGCTCGAGGGACTGGCGGACCTCGAACTGGCCGCCATAGACGACGAGCGATGCCGTCACGCCCGGAAGACGGGACAGCTGCGTAGCAAGCGACCTGCTGAACGACCCACTCCCGCTGCTCTTGCCGGTCACGAGCAGGTCGGCCCTTATCGCTTGATCGATGCTTGCCGTCGCCGAGCTCGACACGGAAGCGCCGAAAACCGCCATCGCAGATACGAGGGCGACCCCGACCATGAGGGCAGAAGCCGTCTGGGCTGTACGCGTCGGGTTGCGCATCGAGTTGGCACGGCCCAGCTTGCCCGGGGCGCCGAGCGCGCTGGCGATGGGGCGGCCGATGGCACCGGAGAGAGGCCGGGCGATGCTCGGCAGGACCATAGCGAGACCTACGAAGAAGGCCGCAACCCCGAGGCCGACCAGCGCCACTTGGTGCACGACGAGGCCGAGGACGACGAGCGCGATGCCAAGGACGCGGGAGGCGACAGTGAGCCCTAGCCAGCGAGCGTGCCTCACCGTGCTGGCTTCCTGGCGGTCGGAGATCGCAACCACGGGGGCGACGTGGACGGCACGCCTGGCCGGGGCCATGGCGGAGACCACGGTGACCGCGGTACCCACTACCAGCGAGACTATGAGCGTGCGGGCCTCGAAGACGAGCGGGCCCGAGGGCAGCGTGAAGCCGAGCGCGCTCATCAACCCCTCCAGACCCAGGGCGGCGAGAAGGCCGAGCCCTGTCCCGACCAGCGACGCGAGCGCTCCAGTGATGGCGGCTTCGCCAAGCACCGAGCGGAAGACCTGGCGCCTGCTCGCGCCTACGGCGCGCAAGAGGCCGAGCTCCCTTGTGCGTTGCCCGACCGTGATCGAGAACGTGTTGAAGATCGTGAAGGCCCCGACGAACAGCGCGATTATCGCGAAGACCAAGAGCGCCGTCGAGAAGAACCCGAGCGCCTGGTTGATCGAAGTCGTCTGCTCGTTGGCGACCGTCTGGCCGGTCACGACCTCGACTTGCGGCGGGAGCACGCGTGCAATGGCGGCTTGGACCTCTTGCTTGTCGGCACCGGGCTTGGCTAGCACGTCGATGTGGTCGAACTCACCAGTCTTCCCGAAGGCCAGCTGTGCAGTTGGCAAAGTGAAGGCGGCGAAGGTCACGCCGGCCAGGGTGTCGGACGAACCGTACTGGGCGATCCCTGTGATCGTGAAGCTGGCGACGTTACCGCCCATGAACAGGACGCGTACTGGCTGGCCAACATGGAAGTGGTACTTCTTGGCGGTCTCGGCGTCCATCACGACGTCGTGGGCCGCTGTGGGCGGGGCGCCCTGCACGATACGGAGGTCCGAGAGACGGGGGTCGGTGAGGAAGTTCTCGCCGATCGTAGGCTCACTGCCGGTTACGACCGGCTTCCCCGTCTTCGAGATGAACTGCGCATAGCCGTTCACAGAACCCTCGGCCGCCTCAACGCCGGGGACCCGCTTTATCGTCGGTACCAACGACTCGGGAACGGGGTTGCGCACCGCGCCTGCCGCTTGCTGGTTAGGGAACTGTGCCACACCGCGCACTTGGAAGTCGATCTTGTCGTAGATGCTCCCGATGAGCGCGTAGAAGGTGTTGTGGAGGGTGTCAGTGAGCACGAACGTCCCCGAGATGAAAGCGACGCCAAGCACTATGGCGAGCGAGGTGAGCGCGAGGCGAAGCTTGTGGGCGGCCATGCCCCTGAGGGTGACTTTGCCCATTGCCCTCAGCTCCCCTTTGCCCCGAGCGCCCGCACCCGGTCGAGGACCGTGGCGGCGGTCGGCCCCTCGAGCTCGTCGACGACCTTGCCATCGGCAAGGAAGACGACCCGGTCCGCGTGGGCTGCGGCCCCCGGGTCGTGGGTCACCATGACGATGGACTGGCCAAGCTCGTCCACCGAGGCTCGCAGGATCCCGAGCAGCTCGGCCGAGGCGACCGAGTCCAAGTTACCGGTCGGCTCGTCGGCGAAGATGAGCTGCGGCCTGTTGACGAGTGCCCTTGCACAGGCCACGCGCTGCTGCTGGCCCCCCGACATCTCGCTCGGGCGGTGAGAGAGGACGCTGGCCAGGCCGAGCTGGCCCACGGTGTAGTCGAACCACTCCTTGTCGACCTTCCTGCCGGCGAGGTCGGCGGGGAGGGTGATGTTCTCGGCGGCCGACAGCGTCGGTACGAGGTTGAAGGACTGGAACACGAAGCCGACCTGGTCCCGGCGCAGCTCGGTGAGCGCCGCGTCGTCGAGGGCGGCGATGTCGCTCCCACCTATGTAGGACTTGCCGGAGGTCGGCCGGTCGAGACCGGCCATGCAGTGCATCAGGGTGGACTTGCCCGAGCCGGACGGGCCCATCACGGCGGTGAAGGCTCCGCGGCCGAAGCTCACGCTCACGCCCGCCAGCGCCTCGACTACTGCCTGGCCCGTGCCGTAGGTCTTTTTCAGTTCGATTGCCTGCGCTGCTGGCGTGACCTCCGCCGCACCGGACGGTGTCTCAGGTGGACTTGTCATCATGCGTCATCATGCGTGCCGGCGGCCCCTCGCCGGTACTAAGGTGCGTCACGATTTTCCACTGACATTTGTCACTGTCCAGTCGGCCGCTGCAGACGGTCCTTGCAATTGCGAGCCCTCTTTGTGATGTCAAGAGGCTTTCGCGATTCCTTGTCAACCAGCTGTCTATGGACGGATTTTCCGTGTAACTCAACGGTCTTTAGACTACCCAGAACAGATAATCAGTGTGGCGCCATCGGAGTTGAGGGCACGGCACGTCCCTGGTCGGGTGACGTCATGGCCATGGCACCCGACGGGCTCAAGCAGGTCAGGCTAGGGCACATTTCACGACAACGAGCCGCCGGCGGCCTGCTTTGGTGACCTCGGCTCGGACGCGGCTGAAGCCTGCCTCTGCGAGCTCGGTTGCCAGCCGGTCGGCTTCGGCCTCGGTGAGGCCGTGAGCGGCGTGCCCTTGGGCACCCGCAGCCGTGAGCCTCTCCGCCACAAGGAGCCTGCCTCCGGGGGCGAGGAGACGCTTCGCTTCGGCCCACCCAGCAGCGCGCTCAGGCCAGTGGTGGGCCGAGCTGAGAGCCCACACGACCGTGGCCGAAGCGTCGGGCAACGGGACGGCCGCCGCGGAGCCCTCGAGCCAGCTGACGTTGCGCGTCCGGCGGGCAGCGCTGATCGACCGGGCCAGGCGCAGCATGGCGAGGTCCGGGTCGACACCGGTGGCAGAGGCGCAGCGGCCAGCGGCTTGACGGACTGCAGCGCCCGGCCCACAGCCGATGTCGACGACCCGGTCGTCGCTTGAAAGCGCGGCGCTGGTGGCCACGGCACGGGCAGCCGCCCCACGCCCGACGGCCATGGAGATGACGGTGAGCGCCCGGTAAGCCCGCCCCTGGCTCATCGGACGACCTCGTGGGTGAAGATGCGAAGGGCCAGGGCCGTGAGCGCGGCGGCGTAGAGGCCGAGCACGGTCACGCTGAGGCAGGCCATGGTCGTGGGGTCGTGGAGGCCCCAGATCGCGTGCAGGCCGGCAGCGTTGTGGCCGGCAACCCCATAGCGCATGAGCGCGATGGCGTGGGTCACAGGGAGGGCTTTGGTTATCGCCGCGAGCCAGCCTGGCAACGAGGTGATAGGGAAAAGCGACCCGGCAAAGAACCACGGGGCGATCCCGACAGTGGGGATGGCGTTCACGTACTCCTCTTCCGCCCCGATGCGGTTGGCGAGGACCTCGGCGACCCCATAGGTAGCGACAGCGAGCAGGACGACCCCCGCCGCGAACCAGGCGAGCCCCGGCGCCGAAGTTCGGAGCGAGGCCCCGCGAGCAATGGAGAACCCCACCAGGGCGGTAACCTGCAGGCCGGCGGTGACGAGTGCGGCGGCCAGGTTGGCCAGCACGATAAGGGACCTTGGGACAGGGGCAGCCAGTAGGTCGGGTTGGGCACCGCTGTTACGGTCGACGATGGCGCCGAGGCCGGCTTGCATGCAGCTGAGCGGCACCACCAAAGCGACTGTCCCGACGGCCAGGTAGGTCATGTAACCCATGCCGGCCACGGGACTGGCGGTCTTGGCTAAGGCCGGAGCAATGACCACCGCGATCAGGACCGGGGTGGCTAGAGGGAGCACGACGGCGCGGGGCGTCCGGAGGCTAAGCGTCAGGCGACGCCCTGCGAGGGCGGCGAAGGCAGCTAGGCGGCCCACACGGTGGGAGCCGGTGAGGACGAGCGGGCTGGTCCCGACGGCGATGCTGGCGGTCATTGCGGTCTCCTTTGGTCTCAGGCGGCGATACGCTCGCCGGTCAGTTGCAGGTACACGTCGTCGATGTTCGGGGGGCGGGTACTGACCTCGGCGGCGAGACCGAGCCTGCCGATCGTGGCCGCGGCCTCGCCGGGCTCCCCGCCGTGGAAGGGGATGATGAGCACCCGGCCTACCTGGAAGGCGTCGTGCCCGGCCACCCCCGCACCTCGCAGCGCGGCCAGGGCCTGGGCCGGGTCTTGGTCGACACGCAGCTCGATCACCCGCGGGCCGAGGGCCCCCCGGAGCTGGGCCGGGCTCCCCAAGGCGGCTAGGCGGCCCTGGTACATGATCGCGACGCGGTCGCACAATTGCTCGGCCTCTTCGAGGTAGTGGGTAGTTAGCAAGACCGTCATGTGGTCCCCACAACGGAGGCGGGCGAGGAGGTCGAGCAGTTCGTGCCGGACGCGGGGGTCTAAGCCGACCGTCGGCTCGTCAAGGAACAGCACCTGGGGGCGGGACAGCAACGCCCGGGCGATCTCCAGGCGCCGGCGCTGCCCGCCGCTGTAGGTGCCTACCGGCCGGTCCACGACCGCAGACAAGCCGAAGGCGTCGACCACTTCGGCGATGCGAGCGGCCCGGCCGGCCACCCCCCACAGCCGTGCGTGGACCTCCAGGTTCTTCCGTCCCGACAGGGCCCGGTCAACAGCTGGGCCTTGGTTCACCACCGCGCTCGCTCGGCGAGCGCCCAGCGGCTCGGCCACCACGTCGAAGCCAGCGAGGCGGGCGCGGCCAGCCGTGGGGGCGACGGTCGTTGTGAGCATGCCGACCGTGGTCGACTTCCCCGCTCCGTTCGGGCCGATCAACCCGAACACCTCCCCGGTCCGGACCTCGAAATCGACCCCGCGGACTGCCTCCACGCCACCGGGGTAGGTCTTGGACAGTCCTTCCACTTGCACTATCACGCCAGCGGGCTGCTCCACAGCATCTCCTTCGTATCTAAGTATCTTAGCTACTCGCTAGTATAGCTAGGCATTACACTGGCCACATGGGCCCAAAGTCCTTTGATGACCTGGCCGCCTGCCTCCAGCGCTTCGGCTTGGAGCGAGACCGCATGCGGGCCGCGCTGGCCCGCAACGCAGGGGTCAGCGCGACGGACCTCGACGCGCTTGAGCACCTGGAGGCCGACGGGCCGCTCACCCAACGCGACCTGGGCGAGCGCCTTTCGATCACCTCGGGGGCGGTCACCATGCTCGTCGACCGGCTCGAGGCGGCCGGATGGGTGGTGCGCCAACCCCATCCCAGCGACCGGCGCTACATCCTCATAGAGCTCTCAGCGCAAGCGGCCGAGCACGCGCCGCCAGGACTGGGCACTTTTCACGCCTCCATCCAAGCGCTTGTTGCGGGCGTCCCTTCCGAGCAACGCTGCGCCATCGCCACGTTCCTCCGGGCGGCGGCCGAGGCAGCGAACAGGGCAGCCCAGGACCTTCGCCGTGGCCCCGACGCGGCTGGCCGACGTGAACCGTGAAGCTATCGCTACGGGCGTCAATATGGGCGGCCGTGCACTGTGCTCAGGACGAGCCCGGTCCGTTTGATCTGCAGTTCCCCATTGCAGGAAAACATCTTTCTTGAGTAGCACATATGACGGCACCAACGAGCGGCACGCACTGCTCACACTCGAGTGATTTGGAACGGCTCCGGTGGAGCCCAGTAACCATTGCGGCTCGTGGTCTTGGTTCCTTGACAGGCACCCACGTGGACAAGAGCGCTTCACCGTATGTCAAGCGCTCTCGGCGGTCGCGAGGGTGAAGTACCCAGCGGCCTTGGTTTATTGTCAGTCGGGTTTATGAAACCACGCCGGCCCACCTGGACGCCCTCGCTTTGCACCGCGAGGACGCCGGCAGGTGCGGCCATGCCGGCCTTGGCGTCATACCGGGACCTTCTCCGGCAAGAGCGCAGGCACAGGAAGAGGCTCGGCGAGCACGCGTCGGTCGATGAAGCGCAGCCACCCGGGTAGGTACCACGCCCGGTGGCCGAGGAGCTTCATAGCCGACGGCAGCAGGACGATGCGGACGACGGTCGCGTCGATGAACACGGCGGCGGCCAGGGCCACGCCCAATTGCTTGAACTCGATCACGCTCAAGGTGGCAAAGACCGAGAACACCGCCACCATCACCAGGGCGGCGCTCGTGATGACCCCAGCCGTGGCGGTTATCCCTTCGGCGACGGCGCGCTCCGACGAGAGGCGACTGTCCCGTCCCTCCCGGACACGGCTAAGGACCAAGACGTGGTAGTCCATCGACAGGCCGAACAGGATGACCAACAGGAACAACGGGATCCAGTCGACGATGCCGCCGATGTCCTGCGCCCCGAGGAGCGACCGGCCGTAGCCGTCTTGGAAGACGAGCACCATCAGGCCATAGGCGGCGCCGACCGAGAGCAGGTTGAGGACGATGGTGACTAGCGCGACGACGATCGAACGGAAGGAAAAGAGCAGGAGCAGGAATGCCATGCCGAGCACGAAGGCGAACACGATCGGCAAGTGGCTCGCCATCGCCTCGTTGAAGTCCACCGACTCGGCAGTCGTCCCCGCCACGTACGCGCGGGTGCCTGGGGCCCGGCCAATTGTGCCGGGGATGACGTTGTCCCTGAGGGTGGCCAGGGCTGAGGTGGACAGGTGGTCGGTGCCGTTGCCAGCGAGGGAGACCGTGACGATGGCGACGGTTCGGTCCGGGCTGACCGTCTCTACCACAGGCCCGCCCATTTGCCCATGTTCGGACTCGACGGCTGCGGCGAGCCCGGCCACGCCGCGCCGCACCGCCGGGGCTGTCACGTCGGGCGAGGTGATCACTACGACCGCCGAGGAAGGCGCACCCGGGAAGGCGGCCTGGATGCGGTCGTAGACCTTCATGATGGGGAGGTTCTGAGGCACGCTCGACAGTCCCGGGTCGACCGTCCTCATGCTGAGGGCAGGTGCGGCTAGGGCCAATAGCGCTCCTGCTGCGAGCACCACGGACAGCCATGGCCACCGCAGGACACCTCCCACCAGCCCGTCCCACATCGGGGAGTGGCCAGCCGCGCGGCGCCGGGCGACTACCGGCACGCGTCCCCACTCGACCCGGTCGCCCAGGCTCGCCATCACCGCTGGCAGCACGGTGACCGACCCGATGACCGCTACCGCTACCACCAACATCGTCCCGATTCCGAACGACACGAATATGGAGCTGCCGGCCATGAGCATCCCGGCCATCGCTGTCATGACAGTCAGGCCCGAGATGAGCACGGCGCGGCCCGAGGTGGCGGCAGCCCGGGCGAGGGCACCGGCGCCATCGCGGCCGGCACGGCGCTCTTCGAGCTTCCGGCGCAGGTAGAACATCGAATAGTCGACGCCGACGGCGAGGCCCACCAAGAGCACGACCGGTTCGATCTCGCCCTGGGCAACTGGGTAGAGGTGGCTCACGACCCCGACCAAGCCCAGTGTCGCGATGACGGCGGTGAACCCGAGCAGCAAAGGCACTCCGGCTGCCACCAGCGCCCCGAAAGCGACGAGGAGGATCACCAGCGTGATGGGGAGCGACGTGTGCTCGGCCTGGGCGAAATCACTGTTGAGCGCCGAGCCCACTGCCTTCGCTGCGCTAGCCGAGCCGAACTCCTCGACCAAAAGCTGCGGGTGGTCAGCAGCCGTGGCGGCCGTGGCAGCCAAGGGGCCGGCGACATTCGTTTGGGCCTGGTTGCTATTGCCGGCCAGCTCGAAGGTGACGAGGACGGACCGCCCGTCGTAGGACCGCAGCCCTGGGCGAGCGACGGCCCCTTTCACGGGGAACGGGGATTCGATGTCAGCGACGGTGCGCAGCCGCCCGAGGCGGCCCACCAAGTCTGCGACTGTTGCGTGGAGCACCGCCGGGCCCGCCACGCCTGCGCTACGACTCTGGACAAGGACCTCCTCCATGTTGTGGTACGGGAACGCTTTCTCGAACACGCTCAAGGCAGTTCCCGATTGACCATTACCCATCTCGGCGTCGGTGAGGTTGCGTTGCCCGACCACTCCCCCGACCAGGTAGGCGGCGACAACGAACACCAGCCACGCAAAAATGGCCTTGCGCCGGTTCCGAGCGCTCCAGGCCCCCGCAGAAGCGGCGAGGTTACGGCGCTCCCGGGTAGGGAGTTGGCCCCCTGCCGCGGGTGACGACGGGGCCCTACTGCGGGAAGAGGTGTCCATGGCACCAGAATGAGTTGCGTGAGGCTTCACCACCATCGGGGATCACCCCGGTCGTCCCCTAGAGCCTTTTGGCCCTACTGCGGCGCGCAGTAGGTCGCCTGCCTGGAGACCGAGGCCGTTTACACCTAGCTCAGCGGGAAGCCTCACTGAACAGGGACTATGGTGTCGGGCTTCGGCGCTCCCCCGGGAAGTGCCGCTTGGTGCTCTGGTGGTGGAAGGCAGCCCTAGCAACGCTGTGCGCACCGGACGCTCACCCGGAGCGGGTGGCTCTGAGTCATGGGGGAAAAGTCTCACGAGGCCTCTTTGAGAAAAACTTCACAAGATGTGCCCACGCTATGACGAGGACGCCGAGGCGAGATAGGCCCAAGGGTCACACGTTGTGACGATTCGCTGGCTGTTCATTTACATTTCGTCCAGCTGACACCTAGACGCGGTACCGATGTCATCGAGCGTTCAACTAGCCGTCCCGATGGGTAGGTTGCCGTGGAACGCCGACGGAGAGGACCAAATTGAGGTTCTTGGCGCTGTAGACGGCGTTCATCTCCGCCCCGCCGGCCTGCCTAACGGCGGGTGATGGTGCGACAGGTGGTAGCCCGGGCCCCCCTCCGACGTAGCTCGAGCGCCAGGGTGTCGGCATCTGTGAAGTCGTCCAGGAGGCACAGGACCAGCCGGCTGAGGCCGTAGCCTTCGACCACGGCATAGCGGGCCGGCGGGGCGGACCTGTCGAGCTCCACCGTCTCGGGTTGTGCTCCCTCGTCGGTTCCCACATGACCACGCGTAACTATTCACCTCTGTTACGCGCGCAGCGCGCGATCATCCACCACGTAGCGCGCGCAGCCTGACCACGCTACGCCCGCGGCACCTCGTTGGCGAACCGGCTGCCCGCGCGTGGCCTGGGTGGAGGTAAGGGCACGATTCCCACGGGGCGAGCCGCACCAGCTCCAAAAAGAACCACCGCATCCCGCCATGATCAGCCAGTCCTGCCCCGGGTAGCGCCGCCCCCAGAACTGCGGTCTTCGGCTCGACCTAAGCGGCTCTTCGAGGACTCCAAGGCAGCAGCCAAACAGGCTGGGGTTATGTCCGACCGGGCCCGGTTCGTCGACAGCACCCCCATCTACGATGCCGTGGCCACCCAGGACACCGTGACCCAGCTCCGTGCTGCAGTGCGCAAGCTGTTGCGCCTCACAGAGGGGACAGGGCTCGACAAGAAGATCCGCGCGGCGCTCGGGGCGCTGGAAGGGAGCCGCACCATTTCGACCGTCGACCCAGAAGCCCGCCACGGCCACAAGTTCACCCGGGTTCGGCCTGCGTGGCTCCCCATTTGGCTGCCGGGATCGGAGAGGCCCTTTTCTCGCCGACGCTGAGGTCCGAAGGGAAGCCTTGGCTCCAGGGGCGACCCGCTTGGTGGTCATGTGCTATAAGTAGCATATGACGTCAGTCGGGGTGCGGGAGCTGCGGCAGCGAGCGAGCGAGC
>Ga0335074_10013093_pt1 | contig 11650 bp, 12 predicted proteins | sample Lox_Sample_23_FD_206715 | JGI IMG/M metagenome (GOLD analysis project Ga0335074, IMG submission 206715) | Soil microbial communities from Loxahatchee National Wildlife Refuge, Florida, United States - Lox_Sample_2.3 | ecosystem: Environmental > Terrestrial > Soil > Wetlands | place: USA...
TTGAGGCTTGACTCCGCGCCCGGCCTTGCGCCGTCGGTGATGGCGGTGACCTGCTGCAGGGTGAACATCTGGTAGGCGTGGGCTTCGATCCACGCCTGGACCACGCGGTCCCGCAGCGCGGGCTGCGGCCGGGTGCGGTAGAGCTCAATCAGCCTGTCCGCGCTGCGCAGAAACCGCCCGGGCGAACGTAGTGTCAGCCCGCGCTCCGACCCGGTGGTGGCCATGGCCACCTGCCATCCCTGGTCGACGTGGCCGAGCACGTTCTCGCCGGGCACGAACGCGTTGTCGAAGAACACCTCGGCGAACTCCTGGTCGCCATCCAGCCGGGCGAACCCGCGGACGGTCACACCGGAGGTATCCAGGGGGACCAGGAAGTACGTCAGGCCGCGGTGCCTCTCGGCCGATGGATCGGTGCGGAACAACCCGAACAGGTGCGTGCAGAACGCCCCGCGAGTGGTCCACGTCTTCTGCCCGGACAGCAGCCAGCCGTGGCGTTCTTCATCCCAGACGGCGGTGCTGCGCACAGCGGCCAGGTCGCTGCCCGCGCCTGGCTCCGACCAGCCCTGGCACCAAAGGTCCTGGACCGCTGCCATCCTGGGCAGGTAACGGTCCTGCTGCTCTTGCGTGCCGAACTCGAACAAGGTGGGCGCGAGCAGGAAGATGCCGTTCTGCGTGACCCGCGGCGGCGCCCCGGCGCGGTAGTACTCCTCCTCGAAGATCAGCCACTCCCACAGCGTCGCGTCGCGGCCGCCGTACCGCTCGGGCCACGCGACAACGCCCCACCTGGCGTCATACAGCGTGCGCTCCCACTCGACGTGGGCGGCGAAGCCCGCCGGGGTATTGCCCGACGGCAGGTCGCGGGGCACGTTCGCCTCGAGCCAGGCGCGGGCTTCCGCCCGGAACGCCTCCTCAGGCGGCGACCAGCGCAAATCCACGGTCAGTTCTCCCGTGCGAACGTGGCCCAGACCCGGACGGCGATCTCGCCGGTCTGCCGTTTGCAGGCCAGTTCCACATCGGCCAGTGGCCCGTCCGGGCCCTCGTATTCGCGGACAAGAGTCCCGTCACAGGTGAGCGTGTCGCCCGGCCAGACCTGCGCCATGAACCGGATCCGGAACCTGCGGATGTTATCGGCGCCGAGCCAGTCGGCGGCATAGGTGGCGAGCAGGCCCGCGCCGAGCATGCCGATCGCGAGCGGTGCGTCATACCCGGCCGCCCGGGCGAAGATTTCGTCATGGTGCAGTGGGTTCATGTCACCCGACGCGCCCTGGTATCTGACGATGTCGGTCCTGCTCAGTGGCCCGAAAACGAGCGGCGGTGGTCCCGTGGTCACGAGCCCCGTGGTCAGGAGTTCCTTGGTCACACGCTCTCCCCGGGGACCTGTGCGGTCTCGACGCCGGTCAGCCGGGCCTCGGCGACCAGCCGGCCGGACTCGTCACGAAACTCCGTGATCATGACCGCGAACGTCAGCGTCCCGCCGCGGCGGCCTTCCTTCTGGTAAACGTCGGCGATACGTGACTGGCCGGTGAGGGTGGTCCCTGCCTGCGGCGGGGGGCCATGGAAGATGTACTCCTGCTCGGCATGCATGCCGCGCTTCTGGTTGAGTTCCACCGCGTGCCAGGGGTTCGCGCCTTCGCCGGCCCACTCCTGCCAGAACATCTGCGTCGTCAGGAACGTCGGCGGGACCGGCGGCCGCTCCTGCTCCCAGTACGCCGGGTTGCGCGACCGGGTAGCGGCGGCGAACTCCATGATCTTGCCTCGCTCGATCGGCATGATGAACGCTTCGCCGGTCGTCCCCACGGCTGCAGAGTTGGCCATGCCGCTCCTCAGGGCTCGTTCATCACTGCCAGGCCAGCGTGGCTGGTGGTCCGTGCCGGCCACGCTGGCCCTGAACCGCACCCTACCAAGCGCTTGTTCATAAAGCCAGGCGGGCTCAGCCGAGCCTTCAGCTGAGCTTGGTGACAACCTGCTCGTCGAACCACCGGAGGTAATCGAGGTAGTCGCTGAGCGAAGCGGTCACCGGAACCGGGGTCGTCACTGTCGTAATTCCGAGGCTCGCGAGGTGGGCCAGGCGCTCCAGGATCTGGCCGGCGTGGCTCGCCAGCCCGGCGCCGGACAGGGCCGCGAATACGGGACGGTCCAGTCCCGGTATCGTCCCGGGCCAGCGCACCTCGAACGTCTGCTCTTTGCCGGCGAAGTCCTGCTGGGCGCGGATGTAGTCCATCAGCGGCGGAACCTCCTCGACCGCGAACGCGGTCGGGTTGGGCTCCCATCCGTCGTAACGGGCTGCCCGGCGCAACGCCGGCTTGGAGTTCCCGCCGATGTAGATCGGTGGCCGTGGTTTCTGGACCGGCTTGGGCTCGAAGGCCAGCCCGTTGATCTGAAAATAACGTCCGTCAAAGAATGGCTTGTCGGACGACCAGAGCTCGATCACAGCCTGGAGTGTCTCGTCGGCGATAGCCCCTCGTTCGCCGAACGGTATGCCAAGAACCTCGAACTCGCGCACCGCGTGGCCTACCCCGGCGGCCACGTCGAGCCTTCCTCCGGAAAGAACGTCGATAGTGGACAGCGTTTTGGCAAGCGGGAGCGGATGATGGTACGGCGCGACCAGGACGCTGGTCGTGACCCGGACGCGCCGCGTGGACCCGGCGATGAACGCGATCGCCGACAGGGCGTCAAGCCAGTAGGGGCCAAGCCGGGGGACTTCGAAGTACGGCATTGCCAGGTGTTCGGAGATCGTGATCCCGTAGTAGCCGCCTTCGTCGACCGCGGCGGCGATCTGCTGGAAGTCCGGAGCCTGAAGGTGAGCGGACCACTCGGGCGCAGGGATCACGTGCTCGTCGACCGCCGGAATGTGGTTCTGGCCGGGCATGGAAATGTTGAATCTCAAAGTTCCTCCAGCCCGGCTGTCCAGCACAACAAGCGCAGTACGCACGAGCAGTACGCACAAGCGCAGTACGCACAAGCGCAGTACGCACAAGCGCAGTACGCACAAGCGCAGTACGGCAAGCGCAGTACGACGAGCGCAGCGCAGCACGACGAGTACGACGAGCGCAGCGCAGCACGACGAGCGCAGCGCAGCACGCGCAGCCCCACCTCAGTAACAAGCGCTTGATCAAGGAGTGTACACGCGTTGGCCCGCGGCGCTCAGCCGGTGAGGCCAGTCGGCTCTCCCTTCCCTGGGTCAGCCCCGTGGGTCAGCCTCGCGGTCAGCCTGCCGACGCGTTCCGGGTCGCCGATGGAGTTGATCTCGACGATCTTGTCCTGGCAGATGGTGAAGGCCATGACGACAAGGGGACGTCCGTGCCTGGCGATGACGACGCCAGCGGCCCCGTTGACCAGCACCGGAATCACCTCGCTGACCGGGCCAGCACCCAGGCGGGCCTGCCGGGCGACGGCGGCGGCGCCGCGGACGGCAGCCGAGCGGCGCGGCCGGCCTGGGCTGAAGTCGGCTCGAAGCACGACGTCAGGGTGCAAGACCGCGATGAGGGCGTCGAAGTTGCCGGCGCGCCCAGCGGCGAAGAAGGCGTCGACCACAGCCCGCTGGCGTGCAAGATCTCGCTGCGGGGCAGGCTCAGCGCCGCGGACCCGGCGCCGCGCCCGGCTGGCCAGTTGCCGCGTCGCCTGGGCGGTCCGTCCCACCATCGGGCCGATCTCCTCGAAGGGCAGATCGAACAGGTCGTGGAGCACGAACGCGAGGCGCTCAGCCGGGGAGAGGGTGTCGAGCACCACCTGGAGGGCCAGGCCGACCGAGTCGGCCATCAGCGCCTCATCTTCCGGCAGAACCTCGCCGTCGGCGGTCACGACGGGATCCGGTACGAAGACCCCGGCTGGCTCCTCGCGCCGGGTCCGGCGTGCCCGCAGAGTGTTCAGGCAGACGCGAGCGACGATGGTGGTTAGCCAGCCGCCGAGGTTCTCGACCTCGCCTGCCCCGGCGCGGCTGGCCCGCTCCCAGGCGTCCTGGATTGCGTCGTCGGCCTCGGTGAGCGATCCGAGCATCCGGTATGCCACCGCCCGCAGCTGCGGTCGGTGCTCTTCGAAGCGGCTGGCCAGCCAGTCCTTGTCGTCCATCCCCGCCGTCCTCAGGCCGGACTTCCCATGACAAGGTCAGCCGCTGCCTGGCGGCTGACGATGACGAGGTCGGCTTCGGCGATGCGGCCCGGGTCGTCGATGAGGTCGATCGTGACGACCTTTTCGGCAGTGATCGTGAACACCGTGAGCGCGACCGGTCTCCCTTCTGCGGCGTTGACGAGGCCGACGGCTCCGTTGACCAGCGCGGGCAGCGTGACCTGGGCGAATCGTGCGAATTGCAGCGCGCGCCCGGCCACTGGTACCGCACCACGCAGCGTTTCAGTGCCGTTGGAGCGCACCACGACGTCCGGGTCCAGCGCCTCGAGCAGCGCACCGAAGTCACCGTTGCGGGCCGCGGCGAGGAAGGCGTCAGCGACAGCTCGCTGCTGGGTCAGATTGGCGTCGATCGTAGTCACACCCTGGACTCTCCGGCGGGCGCGGCTGGCCAGCTGGCGGGCGGCGGCGGGCGAACTCCCGACGACCGGCGCGATGTCGTCGAACGGGACCGCGAACATGTCGTGCAGGACGAACGCCAGCCGCTCGGCGGGCGTCAGCGTGTGCAGGATGACCAGCAGCGCCGGGCCGATGGAGTCGGCAAGCAGAACTTGCTGCTGCGGGTCGGCGCTGTCCGGGTCGCTGACGACTGACTGGGGCAAGTGCACTCCGGTCGGCTCTTCCCGGCGCGACTGCAGCATGTTCAGGCACACCCGGGCAACGACAGTTGTGAGCCATCCGCCGAGGTTCTCGATGCTGTCAGTGTCGGAGCGGCTCAGCCGCAGCCAGGCTTCCTGAACGGCGTCGTCGGCATCGCTGGCGCAGCCGAGTATCTGGTATGCGACCGCCCGGAGCCGGGCCCGGTGGGCCTCGAACCGCTCAGCGAGCATGTCATGTTCGTTCATCTGTCACATTCCCTCGTCGTTGCCGGTCATATAAGTGACCGGCCAAGCCCCGCTGATGTGACAGAAGGCTGGCTTGATGCCCGGTATCCCGCTCAGCCACGGCCTGGAAACCACCCAGAAACAGTCGTGCAGCCATGGGTGAAAATCCCGCGATGATCACTAGTTCATCACCAGGCCGGTGGCTGGCACCTGGGGAACACGATGACACCGATCCTCGAGGCCAGTGGCCTCATGAAGCGCTACGGCAAGACCCAGGCGCTGGCCGGGTTTGACCTGGCCGTCAGCCCAGGCCGGGTGGTCGCGTTGCTGGGGCCAAACGGCGCGGGCAAGACCACGTTCGTGCGGGCTGTGGCCACCCTGCTCCGCCCGGACGCCGGACGGCTGCATGTGCACGGCATCGACGCCCTCCGCAAGCCGGCCAAGGTGCGGCAAGTGATCGGCCTGGCTGGTCAGTTCGCGGCCGTGGAGGAGGCCATGACCGGCCGGGAGAATCTCGAGATGGTCGGCCGTCTCTTCGGGCTCAGCAAGAAGGCGGCCAAGGCGGCGACGGTCCAGGTACTGCAGCAGATGCAGCTCACCGGCGATGCCGACCGGCTGGTGCGTACCTATTCAGGCGGCATGCGCCGCCGCATCGACCTGGCCATCAGCCTGGTCGGCACCCCGCGCCTGCTCCTGCTCGACGAACCGACAACCGGCTTGGACCCGGTGAGCCGGCTCCAGCTATGGGAAGCGATCAGGGGCCTGGTCGCGACGGGCACGGACATCCTGCTGACAACCCAGTACCTCGATGAAGCTGACCGGCTCGCCTCAGACATCGTCATCATCGACCACGGCAAGGTGATTGCCGCCGGCACGCCAGCGGAGCTTAAGACCCGCGCCGGAGACGACATGATCGAGGTGCACGTCCGTGACGCTGAGCACCTCCAGGCGGTCTCCGGCGTGCTGGCCAAGATCGGTCACGACCCGCGCGTCGACACCGCTGCGCATCGCGCCTACGTGGCCGTGGACGACGGCAGCAGCCGCCTGATGGAAGCGCTCCGGGCCCTGGATCAGCGGGGCATCACCGTCGAGGACGTTTCCCTGCGGCGGCCCACGCTCGACGAGGTTTTCCTTTCCATCACCGGAAAGCCAGCGCAGACCACGGACACACCGAAACAGCCCGCCGGGGCCTGACCGGGTCGGCAGACAGGAGAGATCATCATGACTGACGTTCCTTTTATCGCGCCGTCCCCCGATGTGCCCCGGGCCGCGGTCAACACCGGGGCCAGGGTGTGGATCAGCTCCCTTCTGATCGCGCGGCGGATGGTACGCAAGTTCGTGCGCACACCGCAGCTCATCGTCTTCACCACGATCCAGAGCGCGCTGTTCCTCCTGATGTTCCGGTTCGCGTTCGGTGGTGCCATCAACACCGGAGGTTCCATGACGTACGTCAACTTCCTGGTGCCCGGCTTCATCGCCAGCAGCATCTTGTGGTCCGGGATGGGGGCGGCCGCCGGCATGGCCGAGGACGTCGAGCACGGCTTCGTCGACCGGCTCAAGTCGCTGCCCATTCCCCGCGCGGCGGTGCTGATCGGGCGCAGTCTCGCCGACACCGCACTGCTGGTATGGGCGCTGGCGATTGCCGCGATGCTCGGGTTCGCCGTCGGGTTCCGGCTGACCGGCACTGTTTCCGCAGCCCTGGGCGCGTTCGGGTTGTGCGTGGTGTTCGGCGCCGCCTTTGAATGGGTCTTCATCGTGATCGGCCTGGTGAGCGGCACCGCGCGAGCAGCACAGTCGATGGGCCTGATAGTGACCCCGCTGGTATTCCTCTCCAGCGCCTACGTTCCGGTCAGCAGCATGCCGGCCGGGGTGCGGCAGTTCAGCGAAATTCAGCCGCTGACCCCGATGGTCAACGCGGTGCGGGGCCTGGCGACGGGGGCCGACGGCCGGGCGCTGCTCGTTCACAGCACCAGCTACTACGTCGGGCTGTCGCTGGCCTGGGCGGCCGCGATCTTCGTGGTGTTCGGGCTCGTTGCCGTCCTTCGTTTCGCGAGGCGCTGAGCCGGGAGGCCACCGGGTGTGGCGCGGCGGCTGGGGGCCCGCCGCGCCACAGGCGCCGGGTTCGCTGTTCGGGGCCAGCTAGCCCGTGCTACAGGAGACCGTTGGCCAGGTCCATTGGCCGTTGGGCGAGATCGTCACGCCCCAGTCGTTGCCGTTGCCGTTCGGTGTGGCCACCATGACGTACTCACTGGGCCACGTGGCGTTGACGTTCCAGGTGGAGTAGACCACCGCCGGTGCCACCAGATCCATCGTCACGGTCCAGCTGCTTGAGCCGGTGACCGAGACGTCGAGGTTGTACCAGTTGCTTCCCGACGACCCGGCGGACAGCGTCGCCGTGCACCCGCTGCTGCCGCCGCCTCCGCCACTGGAACCGCCTCCGCCAGACGAGGAGCCCACGGTGATGTCAGAGCTGCCGCTGCCGCCGTTGAACCCTTCGGTGGCGAGGATCTGGTAGTTGAAGGTGCCCATCGGCATCCCGTCGCTGGCCCATGCGTTGAAGAAGTTGCTGGTGGTTATTGTTCCGCCGACCCGTGATGAGGTGCGGACGGCCCAGTACTGGTTGAAGGTGGCTGTGCCTTCGATCGAGGGCTCGTTGACCCGCTGGTCCTCGTAGATGTCGTAGGTGCCACCGTCGCTGTTCACCGTGCCTTTGTAAGTGGCGCCTGAGGAGGGGTCGTAGCCGCTCCAGTCGTCGGTGATGTAGTACTCCACCAGCGGGTTCGTCGTCCACCCGTACAGCGACAGGTAAGCGTCACCGGAGGGGTCGAAGCTGCCGGAGTAGGTGACCGTCTGGGCCGAGCCGGTGCTCCAGCCCACGCCGGCCACGAAGTCGCTGACACCGCTCCATGAGGTGCTGTAATTGCCGCCCGACCCCAGTGTCATGCAGGCTGAGCCGCTGCCGGCGGTGTAGAACGAATAGAAGTAGCCGTTGCTGGAACCGGTCTGATTTGAGCAGACGGAGGCGCTCGCGGCGCTGGGCACCATCGCTGTGGCCACGCCCAGCGCGGCGGCTAACGCACCTCCGATCAGCAGCCTGACGCGGCCGCCCCTGCGCCTCTTCGGGTGGAGTGGGTAGTTCATCTGCGTGCTTCCTCCTTGGGAGCGGGTCGTCGTTGCGGCAGACGACGGAGGACCAGGTCACGGCTGGTAACCCGGACCGACAGTGACCGAGCCGCTGTCGGCCGGGCCTACGTCGGCCGAGCGCTGTCGCCCGGGCCGACGCCGGCTGGGCACTGTCGCCCGGGCCGACAGCGACCCAGTCCTGTCGATGGCGTCAGCATCGGCCGGAGGTCGCCCGCTCGTCAACACTTTTCGGAAATGTTTCGTAGATTCACTCTTGGTGGACTGCGAACTGATAGTCTGTATGAGCTGATCAGAGTGCAGACCAACTGATCTGCACCAAGTTGCGTATCGACTGATAAGACAATAACGCTCATCGTCGGCGGTTTGAGTTCTGAAAGTTTCAGAGAGATTTCGAGATGTTTTGGCACCCGTTCGTGGCTGGCCGGGGACGCTCTTCGCGGCCTGTCCGGGAGGCAGTTGCCGCGAGTCGGTGCCAGCCCGTCGGGCGGTCGCGTGTAAACAGGGCCGGCGCTAGTGCCTGACCGCTGCGGCGACGACGAGCAGTGCGATGATGATGAACGCGAGCGCGATGAGCCCACTGCGCAGCCGCGTCTTCCGGTAGCCGGCGATCCGACCGCGTGTCGTTTTCACGTCGCTGTGCGCGGCATAAGTGCGGTTAGCGTGCCAGCCGAGGAAGCAGCCAATAACGAGCACGAGAACCGCGACTCCGAAAACGGCAACGGTTGAACTCACAGCAATGCCTACCCCCCGACCTTTCCCCCCAGGTCGTCGTTCCTGATCATCCCCCAATGCTGACAGAGTTAACAGCGAAAACGCAGGCAAGCCGACGAACGCAAGCTCGGGCCGGTGGGGGCCTGCCGTCTGGCCTGTGCCTGGCTGGCAGGATTGGGGCATCCGCTACCCACCCAAGCAAGCCCGAAGGGACGCGCATGAGCAGTGAGGCGCTGATCGCTGAGACCATTAGCATCACCGGCCATGACGGGGACGAGATCGAGGCATATCTGGCCCGGCCGCTCGGGATCGACTCCTTCGGGAGTGTGGTGGTGATCCACCACATGCCCGGCTACGACGCGGCCACCAAGGAGATAACGAGGACGTTCGCTGCTCACGGCTACGCCGCGCTGATGGCGAATCTCTACCACCGGGACGCGCCAGGAGCCAGCCCGGACGACGCGGCCGCCGCGGCGCGGGCCAAAGGCGGAGTGCCGGACGAGCGCCTGGTCGGCGATGTCGGCGGTGCCGCTGACTACCTGCGGGCACTTGACGGCAGCAACGGCAAGGTCGGCGTGATCGGCTACTGCTCGGGCGGCCGCCAGTCGTTCCTGGCAGCGTGCAGCCTGCCGCTCGACGCGGCCGTCGACTGCTACGGCGCCTTCGTGGTCGGCACGCCACCGGCCGAGATGCCGCTGAAGGTGGGGCCGATCGCGCACCTGGCCGAGAACCTGTCCTGCCCGCTGCTCGGCCTGTTCGGTGCCGACGACAAGTACCCCTCCCCTGATCAGGTTGACGAACTCGACCAGATCCTGACAAAGGAGGGTAAGGAGCACGAGTTCCACGTCTACGAGGGCGCCGGGCACGCGTTCTTCTCCGTGAACAGGCCCGCGTACCGGGTCGAGGCAGCGAACGACGGCTGGCAGAAAATCTGGGACTTCTACGGCCGTTACCTGGCCAGCTGAACACCGGGAGGCTCACATGTGCACCTACCTGACCGAGAAGATCGAGGTAGCTGGCAGCGGCAAGGGCGCGGCCGGCTGGTTCACGCTTACCGACGCGACCGTGTATTTCGACCACCCGCAGCACGCTCCGGCCGAGCACACGCTCAACATCGACTTCCTGAACCCCGGCAGCGGCCCCTCGGCCCGCATAGCCGTAGAGCTTACGGCGGAGTCGGCCCGGGCACTGGCAAAGGCGATCGAGACGACCCTGGCATCAGCACCCCCCGGCATGATCTGAACCGTGCCCCTGCTGGGGTTGCCACGATGCTGGCAGCCCCAGCCCGGGGTTGCGGGCCGGTTCCGGCACGCCAACAGCCACAGCGCGGGGCCGGCTGGGGTTGCCCGGTCGGGGGCTGGCCGAGCGCAGCACTAGCTGGGGTTGCGTGCCCCGGCTTGGGTCCCTCGCTGTGGTTGCGCGGGCGAAATGCCGCTCCCGTAAGCGGCCACTGCCCCCGGACCGTGATCGGCGATGTATCGAGCGGTCGCGCCCCCCGGCCGGGTCCTGCGGGTGCGGGTCTGGTGATCGGGTCTGGTGATCGGGTCTGCTGAGCGGGAGCCCAGTGAGGAGCTTGCGGAGAACGGCGCGGATGCGGTCTGGACGTATTGCAATTCGGGCACATCCGTAACTTGTTTGGGTCCATGGATTAATTTACGGCAGCGGCGGCGTCGCTTTTTTGTGTAAGGAGTGGCCGTCCGTTATGGGAGGCGGGGCTGGCAGCGGCGTGATCACGGATGGCTGCCGTGATGGGGCGCGGGTCAGATTCCGGGATCATCATGTTCGCGGGCAAAGTTCCACGATCATGAATCCGGACGCGCTCGTACCGGGCTTACGTCAGCAGCATCTGGGTTGCCGGCGAGTTGCGGGCCGCCAACAGCGCCGCGGCGGGCTCCCTGCTGTGGTTGCCGGGGCGCTGGCAGCCCCGGCGTGGGCCCCTGCTGTGGTTGCGGGACGAAATCAAGCCGGTCATGGGCCCCCGGCTGTTGCTGTAGCAACAGCAAAGTTCCCACGACTAGCCCGGACCTGCGGCCGGGCGGGTGGCCTGGGTTGGGTGTTGCCGGGGCGTGTGGCCGGGCGGGGGTGGCCTGGGTTGGGTGTCGCCGGGGTGTGCGGCCGGGCGGGGTGGCCTGGGTTGGGTGTTGCCGGGGTGTGCGGCCGGGCGGGGGTGGCGTGGGTTGGGCGTCGCCGGGTACCCAGGCTGGACCGGGGTGTACGCCGGGATTGTTGGGATGATCTTGCCGGGCGGCCTGGGCCGCCGGGTCTTGTGGTGCCGTACGTGTGCGGCGGCGGGGCGCGGTCCGGAACTGCCGCCACGCCCTGCCGCCGGCCACATCAGTTCACGCCAGGCACCTCAACCAGGCTCGCCAGCCAGCGCGTCCAGGCATGAATGGGGCATTGCTGCACACCCGACTACACCAAATCCCCGTCGATCATCGCGGGCTCCCCGCGGACCCAGCCCAGCAGGCACAGGAGGCACAGGAGGCACAGGAGGAGGGTGGTGAAGAAGATCAGTTTGGCGGTGGGGCGGGGTCGTGTGCTGCCGGGCTGGTTGTGATGGTGGGCGCTGACGTGCCGCTGCGCAGCGGCAGGAACCGCCTGCACTCCGCTGAACAGCATATTTGTGCCTGGGTTCGGCGTTGCCGGGGTCTGCGGCCGGTCGGGGGTGGCCTGGGTGCGGCGTTGCCGGGGTCTGCGGCCGGTCGGGGGTGGCCTGGGTTCCGTGTCGACGGGGCACCTGGGCTGAATCGGGTGCACGACTGAATTGTGAGGGTGCTTGGTTTGCGCAGGTCGCCTGGCTAGGCTGAGTGATGTTGTCACTCAGTTTGGAGGCGGCATGTCCGAGCAGC
>Ga0335074_10013094_pt1 | contig 11650 bp, 12 predicted proteins | sample Lox_Sample_23_FD_206715 | JGI IMG/M metagenome (GOLD analysis project Ga0335074, IMG submission 206715) | Soil microbial communities from Loxahatchee National Wildlife Refuge, Florida, United States - Lox_Sample_2.3 | ecosystem: Environmental > Terrestrial > Soil > Wetlands | place: USA...
GCGGTGTGGAGACGACCCTCGTCGTCCCCGCACGCAACGACTCCCCGCTCGTCGCGGCCGCCAGCCGCAGCAACTACCCGGACCTGCTGAGGTGCGGCGTACGCCTGTTCGAGTACTCGCTGGGCCTGCTGCACACCAAGACGCTCACCGTCGACGGCCGGATCACCCTGGTCGGCTCGGCGAACATGGACCGGCGCAGCCTGGAACTCAACTTCGAGAATAACCTCCTCGTGCTCGACCCTGGCGTCACCAAGGCGATCCGCGACCGCCAGCTCGGCTACCTATCCCAGTCGACCATCGTCAAGCCCGAGACCGTCGAGGACTGGCCGTTCCGCGCCCGGCTGTTCAACAACGCGGTCGCCATGGCCGCCCCCCTGCTCTGACCGACGCCTGGCCAGCATCGGGAGACATCCGATGACCGCGAAGGGCGCAACAGACAGGAGACAGCCGACGCCGCGCTTTCCGCGCTTCGGCACGAAGGCACACTTGCTTACAGCAAGACTTGTCTAGAGCAAGTAGTATGGCCGACGTGCAGAACCCCGCTGAACTCCCCCACCCGGTCGGTCCCCGCGCCGACGTCGCCGCCTTCGAGCTGTTGGCCCAGGCCCTGGTCGGCATCACCACGCAGAGCCTGGACGCGCTCGACGGCACGGTCACCGTCTCCCAGTTCCGCCTGCTGCGGACCTTGGACGGACTGGGCCGGGTGCCGTCCTCGACGCTGGCGACGGCGTTGCAGACGGCCGCGTCCTCGGTCACCCGGCTGGTCGACAAGCTGGCGGGGGCCGGGTTCGTGACCCGGGGGTCGGACGCGCACAGCCGCAGCATCGTCACGGTCGAGGTGACCGAGGCCGGGCACGCGGTCGTGGAGCATGTGCTCACCCGCCGGCACGCGCTGCTGCAGGCGGTGCTCGACGCCATGGACCCGGCCGAGCGCGATCACGCCGCGACCGCCGCCGCCCGCTTCGCCCAGCTCGCCAGCGACGCCGTCGCGGTCGGCGCGGGGTCGTTGTGAGCTCGCCGGACCCGGCCCCGGAGCACGGTCCCCGGTCCACCCGGCTGGGCGACTTCACCCTCGATGCCCGGGTGCTCCCCATCACCGGGCTGGCCCTGGTGGTCGGGGCGGCCGGGGCAGGGGCGGCCTACTGCCTGCTGCGGCTGATCGGGCTGATCACCAACCTCGTGTTCTACCAGCGGGTCTCCACCGCGCTTGTCGCGCCGGGGGCGGCGCACCATAACCCCGCGCTGATCCTGCTCGCCCCCATCGTCGGCGGCCTGGTCGTCGGGCTGATGGCCCGGTACGGGTCGGAGAAGATCCGCGGGCACGGGATGCCGGAGGCGATCGAGGCGATCCTCGCCGGCAGCAGCCGGGTGCAGCCGAGGGTGGCGATACTCAAGCCGATCTCGGCCGCGATCAGCATCGGCACCGGCGGGCCGTTCGGGGCCGAGGGCCCGATCATCATGACCGGCGGCGCGGTCGGCTCGATCCTCGCCCAGGCCCTCAAGCTGACCGCCGACGAGCGCAAGACGCTGCTCGTCGCGGGCGCCGCGGCCGGCATGGCCGCCACCTTCAACGCGCCGCTGGCCTCGGTCCTGCTCGCGGTGGAGCTGCTGCTGTTCGAGTGGCGGCCGCGCAGTCTGGTCCCGGTCGGGGCGGCGGTGACCGTCGCCGTCATCTGCCGTGGCTGGCTGCTGGGCGCCGCGCCGGTCTTCCCGGTCACCGACCTGGTCCACCCCGGCCCGGCCGCGATCGGCCTCTCGCTGATCCCCGGCCTGACCGGCGGGCTGCTCGCGATCGCCGCGACCGGCCTGGTCTACCTGGCCGAGGACGCGTTCAAGAAGCTGCCGTTCCACTGGATGTGGTGGCCCGCGATCGGCGGCGCCATCATCGGCGTCGGCGGGCTCATCGAACCGCGCGCGCTCGGCGTCGGCTACGACGTCATCGGCCAGCTGCTCGCCGGCCGGGCCGGCCTCGCGCTGATCCTCGGCATCCTCGTCGTCAAGACCCTCATCTGGTCGCTCTCGCTCGGCTCGGGCACCTCCGGCGGCGTGCTCGCCCCCGTCTTCATGATCGGCGGCGCGCTCGGCGCCCTCGAGGGGACCCTGTTGCCGCACGTCTTCCCCGGCTTCTGGGCTATGGCCGGGCTGGCGGCGGTGCTCGGCGGGGTAATGCGCTCACCGCTGACCGGCATCGTGTTCACCCTCGAGCTCACCCACGCATGGAACGACCTGACCCCGCTGCTGGTCGCCTCGGTCAGCGCCTACCTGCTCTCGGCCCTGCTGCTCAAGCGGTCGGTGCTGACCGAGAAGATCGCCCGCCGCGGGCTGCACCTGACCCGTGAGTACTCCACCGACCCGCTCGAGACCTTCTTCGCCCGCGAGGTGATGGCCACCAACCCGGTCGTGCTGGCGGCTGACTCGACGCTGGCCGACGTTCTGCCGGGCGCCCCCGTCGACGACTTCCTCGTGCCGCCCGATCCCGCCGCCAGCGACCAGTTCGCCCCGGCCGGCGCTACCACCGCGCTCTACCCTGTCGTCGACGGGAACGACGTCATCATCGGGGTGCTCACTCATCGCGAGCTGCTCGCGGCCGCGGACCGGGAGCCGGCTAGCCGCACCATCGGCGAGCTGGCGCGCCCGCCGAAGACCCTGATCCGCGCCGACCAGACGCTGCGCGAGGTCGCCAACGCGTTCGCCGTGAGCGGCACCACCCGGGCGCCCGTCGTTGACCCGGCCGACCCCGGGCGCCTGCTCGGCGTGGTGTCCCTCGCCCAGCTGCTGCACGCCCGGCGCACCGATCATCACGAGGAGCACCACCGCGAGCGGCACCTCTTGCTGCGTATCCCGCCCGAGACCGCAGCCTCCGGCCGGCCGGCGGGATGATCTACCCGGCCGGGCGGGTGATCGTGGCCAGCGCCCGCTCCGGTTCCCAGTGTCCCCGGATCGAGCTGATCAGCCCGTCGTCGTTGAGCGTGTAGATCATCACGCCGTCGACGGTCATCGTGGTGCCGTCCTCGCCCAGCCACATGGTGATGGTGACGAGGTTGGCGCAGCACGGCCCGTTGGCGAAGGAGTCCCTGACGTGGAAGTGGAACCGGCTCACGGCGCCGAAGTTCCGGTCCCAGAACCCCCTGATCCCCTCGTGCCCGTGGTGACCCTTTCCCTCGGGGTCGAGCAGGGAAGGGCCGACGGGGTCCTCCACGGTCGCGTCGGCGGCGAGGAGGGCAAGCCAGTCGTCCTTGCGCCCGTCGGCCACCGCGGACATGGATTGCCGCGAGGCGCGGCGGGCGGGGTGATCACCGTCGCCGGCTTCCCAGGTAATGGCGTCAGTCACACCAAAACTGTAACGTGTTCTCGTTTTGCGTCAAGGACGGGTCGCCCCGGAACATCGTCCGGTAGGCGTGCGGCGTGGTCTGGCGCCAGCTGCGAAAATGGTGCCGCAGGGCCATCGCGTTGCCGAATCCGCAGCGCTCGGCGATGTAGTCGACGGTCTCGTCGGTCTCCTCAAGCAGCTGCTGGGCGAGCAGGATCCGCTGCCCGGTCAGCCAGCGCTGCGGGGTGGTGCCGGTGTCCTGGACGAACCTGCGGGCGAGGGTCCGCTCGGACATGTTCGCCCGGGCCGCCAGCTGGCGCACGGTCAGCGGCTCGTCCAGGTTGGCCTGCAGCCATTCGAGCAGGTCGCGCAGCGCGCTGCCGGTCCCGCAGGTCGGCGCGACCGGCCGGTGCAGGTACTGGGCCTGACCGCCGTCGCGGTGCGGGGGCACCACCATCCGCCGGGCGATGCCGTTGGCGACCCGCGTGCCCTGCTCCTTCCTGACCAGGTAGAGGCAGGCGTCGATGCCGGCCGCGGTGCCCGCGCTGGTGATCACCGGGTCGTCGTCCACGTAGAGCACGTCCGGGTCGACCTTGGCGGCCGGGAACCGGCGGGCCAGCTCGGCCGCGTGCCGCCAGTGCGTGGTGCAGCGGCGCCCGTCGAGCAGCCCGGCCTCGCCGAGGATGAACGCCCCGCTGCAGACGCTCAGCAGCCGGGCGCCCCGGTCCACCGCGGCCCGCAGCTCGGCCAGGAACGGCTCGGGGTACTGGCGCGGGCCGAGCCGGGCCTCGCTGATCGCGGGCAGCGCGATCAGGTCGGCCTCGGCCAGCCGGTCCAGGCCGAACTGGGGCTGGATGGTGAAGTCGTTCCGCGATCGCAGCGGCCCGGGCTCGCCCGCCACCACCGCGAAGTCGTAGACCGGCAGGCCCTCCTCGGATCGGTCGATGCCGAAGACCTCGCAGATCACCCCGAACTCAAACGGGGCGAACTCGTTCAGCACGACGACGGCGACGTTCTTCAGCACGATCCGAGTATGACACCCGCTTTGGCAGGATGTCATATGAGGATGGCATGACTGCCACTCCCCGAGGCTGCCGATCCCGGGGAAAATGGAGGCATGAAGACAAACAACCTGCTCAGGCGGCTAGCCAGCGCGATCCAGGAGATGAACGACGGGGCAAAGCTATCGACCGAATTCCGCCTCTCAGGCGGGCTCGGCTTCGGCGACGAGGCGCCCGACACCTACGCCGAGTTCCTGCTCCGCACCTCGGGGACGCCGGCCCACGAGCCCTCGGCCGCCCGCCGATCCTGCCGCTGCTAGTCGTCTGCCAGTCGCCGCTGCCGGGGGCTCGCCCCATCGCCCCCGTGGCGCACCGCGTACACGGCCGCCTGGGTCCGGTCCTGCACCCCGAGCTTGGCCAGCACCGAGCTGACGTGCGCCTTCACGGTCTTCTCGGACAGCCGCAGCAGGCGCGCGATCTCCCGGTTGGACCGGCCGTCGGCGATCAACGCCAGCACCTCGCGCTCGCGGGCGGTCAGCGTGTCGGCCCGGGAGCCGCGGACCAGCGAGCCCAGTGCCTCGGGTGCCAGCAGCACGTTGCCGTCCCGCACCGAGCGGATGGCCCGGACCAGGGCGTCCGGGTCGATGTCCTTGTAGAGCACGCCCGCGGCGCCCGCCTGCACCGCCCGGGCCGCCGCCGACGGTTCGGTCGCGCTGGTCAGCACCAGCGTGCGCAGTCCGGACGAGCGCAGCGACTCGAGCACCGCGATCCCGTCCATCCCCGGCAGCTTCAGGTCGAGCAGCACGATGTCCGGCCGCAGCGACGTGGCCAGCGACACGGCGGTGGCGCCATCGCCCGCCTCCCCCGCCACCGCAATGCCGTCCTGGACCTCGAGGAGCGCCCGCAGGCCCTGCCTGACCACCGGGTGGTCGTCCACCAGCAGCACGGTGATCACGGAGGTCACGTGGGCACCTCGATTCTGACCGTGGTCCCTGCGCCCGGCGTGGAGCTGATCCGCAGGGCCCCGCCGACGGCGGCCGCCCGTTCCCGCATCGACGTCAGCCCGAGCCCGGCCGGGACGAGGGCCGGGTCGAAGCCGGTCCCGTTGTCCGCGACCTCGAGGATGACCCGGCGCCGGGTCCGCCACAACGTCACCGTCACCTCGGTCGCGCCCGCGTGCCGCAGCGCGTTGTGCAGCGCCTCCTGCGCCACCCGGTAGGCGGCCGCCTGCGCCTTCGGCTCCAGCTCGGGCACGTCGGCGGCGGTCAGGCGGACGCTGATGCCGTGCGCGCGCCCGGCCAGCTGCGCGTAGCGGCGCAGCGACTCGGCCAGCCCGTCAAGCTCCGGCGGCGCGAGGCCGTCGATGACCGCGCGGAGCTCACCGTGCGCCTGCGCGCCGAGCTCGGCGATCGCGTGCAGCTCGGCGGCGGCCCGGTCGGGGTCCTTGGCGATCAGCATCTCGGCCGCGCGGGTGTGCGCCCGGATCGAGAACAGCCGCTGGGTCACCGCGTCGTGCAGTTCCCGCGCCAGCCTGGCCCGCTCCTCGAGCACGGAGAGCTCGCGGCTGCGCTCGTACAGCCGGGCGTTGGTGAGCGCGATCGCGGCGTGCGCGGCGAACAACGTCAGCAGTTCCTCGTCGCGCTCGGTGAACGCGCCGGAGCCCTTGTTGGCCACGAAGATGATGCCGAGCACCTCGTCGCCGTTCTTCACCGGCACCCCGAGGAACCCGGTCAGCTCGGGATGGGCGGCCGGCCACCAGCCGCCGAACCGCGGGTCCTGCCTGATGTCGTCCAGTCGCTCCGGCGCGCCCGCCGTCAGCAGCGCGGCCAGCATCCCGTGCTGCCGTGGCAGCGGGCCGATGGCCCGCTGCTGGGCCTGGGTCATCCCGGCGACGACGAACTCGGCGAAGGAACCCGCGTCGTCCGGGACCCCGAGGGCAGCGTAGCGGGCGCCGACCAGCGTGCGCGCCGAGCCGACGATGACCGCGAGCGCGTCCCTGGTCGACAGCGGCCTGCTGACCGCCAGCACCGCCTGGCTGACCAGCTGCAGCTCGGCGAGGTAGCTTTCCACGCCTCCGACCGTATCCCCACCGGCGTCGGGCCGGATCCGCCGCTGGTCCTAGGACCATCGGACCGCGTCGCTCGCGCCCAGCGGCCGATGCGCCGCGGCAGGCGTCTGCCTACCGTCGAAGACATGAAGAAAGCACTGATCACCGGGGGATCCCGGGGACTCGGCCGGGCGCTGGCGTCCGGCCTCGCGGCGGCGGGCTACGCCGTCGTCATCGACGCCAGGGACCCCCGCGCGCTGGGCCGGGCGGCCGACGCCATCCGCGCCGACGCCCGTCGGGCCGGCCACGCCGGGGCCGACGTCACCGCCCTGCCAGGCGATATCACCGACCCCGCCCATCGCGCCGTGCTCTGCGCCGCGGGCGAGATCGACCTGCTCGTCAACAACGCCGGCACGCTCGGCGCGGCGCCGCTGCCCGCCCTCGCCGACTACCCGGTCGGGGAGCTCAGGGCCGCGTTCGAGGCGAACGTGATCGCCCCGGTCGCGCTGACCCAGCTGTTCCTCCCGGTGCTGCGCGAGCGGGGTGGGGCGATCCTGAACATCACCTCCGACGCGGCGGTCGAGCCGTACGCGGGCTGGGGCGGCTACGGCGCGGCCAAGGCGGCGATCGAGCAGGCGTCCAACGTGCTCGCGGCCGAGGAGACCGCGATCCGGGTCTGGTGGGTCGACCCCGGCGACCTGCGGACCGACATGCACCAGGCGGCCTTCCCTGGTGAGGACATCTCCGACCGGCCGCTGCCGGAATCGGTCGTCCCCGCGCTCGTCCGGCTGGTCACCGAGCGACTGCCGAGCGGGCGCTACCGGGCGGCCGAGCTGGTGCCGGCGTGACCCGCGGCCCCCGCCGATTCCCGGCGCCAAGCACCCCACGACGCTCATCAACAGCGAGAAAGCAGGTGCCCTGATGTCAGCCGTCGCTGAATTCACCCTCCCGGCCGACCTCGAGGCGCACGCCCCGGCGGAGGCGCGCGGCCTGCCGCGCGATGGCGTGCGGATGATGGTCAGCCGCCAGCACCTCGCCGGATCAACCGATCGGGCGGTCTCCCACCACCGGTTCGCCGATCTCCCCGCACTGCTCATCCCCGGCGACCTCCTGGTGGTCAACAACTCCCGGACGCTGCCCGCCGCGGTGCCCGTCGGTCCCGGCCTGACGATCCACTTCTCGACCGCCCGCCCGGACGGGAGCTGGCTGGTGGAGCCGAGGATCCCGGCCGGCAAATCCAGCCTCCCCAGCCTCGACGCACCGCCGCCGGAGGTCATCGCGCTGCCCGGCGGGGCCACGCTGACCCTGGCCGGCCGGGCGACCGCGCGGCTGTGGCGCGCCCGGCTGTCGACGGCGGTGGTGCCGTACCTGCTGCGGCACGGCGAGCCGATCCGCTATACCTACGCCGGTCAGCGGTGGCCGCTTGAGGTGTACCAGACCGTCTTCGGGCGGCTCCCTGGCAGCGCCGAGATGCCGAGCGCGGCCCGCCCGTTCAGCCCGGCGACGGTGACCGACCTGGTCGCCCGCGGCGTCACCCTCGCCCCGATCACCCTGCACTGCGGGGTCTCGTCGCTGGAGGCAGGCGAGGACCCGTACCCCGAGCAGTACGACGTCCCGGCGGCCACCGCCCGACTGGTCAACCTGACCAGGCAGTCCGGCGGCCGGGTGATCGCGGTCGGCACGACCGTCGTCCGCGCCCTGGAAACCGCCGCCAGGGAATCTGGCGAAGTCGCGGCCCGAGCCGGCTGGACCTCCCACGTGGTCACCCCGGACACGGGCCTGCGGATAGTGGACGGGCTGCTCACCGGGCTCCACGAGCCGCGTTCCTCGCACCTGCGGATGCTGGCCGCCTTCCACGACGACGACCTGCTCCGCGACTGCTACCAGGCGGCGCTGACCGCCGGCTACCTCTGGCACGAGTTCGGCGACGTCCACCTGCTCCGGCCCTAGCCGCGCGGTGGTGCCTGTGGTGCGGCCGTTACCGTGGGTTCGGTACATCACTGAGCTGAGAGGACTAACCCGGACGTGGAACTGCCCGACGGCCTGCTCGCCCTGCTGCGGCTGCCCAGCACGTGCTATGTGTCGACCTTGATGCCCGATGGCTCGCCCCAGCTGACTCAGACCTGGGTTGACACCGACGGCGAGCACGTTCTGATCAACAGCGTGGCAGGCTTTCAGAAGATCAGAAACATCGAACGTGACCCGCGCGTCGCCCTGACCGTCTCCGATCCGGAGGACTCCCACCGGTATTTCGCGATCCGGGGCCGGGTGCTGAAAGTGACCGAAGACGGCGCGGCCGACCACATCGAGAGGCTGGCGCAGCGCTACCTGGGCGGCCCGTACCCGTGGTACGGCGGCCGCGACCAGACCCGGCTGCTGATCACCATCGAGGCCGACAAGATCAGCGGCGTCGGCTAAGTCACCGTGGGGCTGGGCCCACCTCAGCTGGGGTGTAGCCGGATACCGATGGGAGCTGGGCGGACGTAACTTCTCCGGTGATGGCCGGGCGGATCGGAAACCGCCCGGCCCGATGATCGGAGCGGAGATGCTTGGCAGAATGGCCGTTATGTTCAGGCGATGCGCGGTCGGGCTGTACCGGTCCGCGGTTCTCTTCGGCCTGACCGCCGTCGTCCCGGTGGTCTGCGCGCCGGTCGCGTACTTCGGCACCGAGTTCGCGCTCTCCTGGTCGGCGCGATCCCATTTCGCCCTCCCGCTGCAGGTCCTCGTCACCGCGGGTGAGATAGCGATGGGCGCGTTGTGGACCCTCATTGTGGCGGCGCTCGCGCTCCGCAACGGCGGCCGGCCGCTCAGCCGGGCCGCCCGCGCGCTGGCGCACCGGTGGCTGGGGCTGCGGCTCGAGGTCGACTACGCCCCGCCGCCCCCGATCACCCGGATGTCGACCGGCTTCTGGTGGAACGGCTACGAGTACCACCGGACCGAGAAAGACGCCCGCTGGCAGGCCCGCATGGAGCAGCACGGCCCCCGCGATCCGCAGTACCGCCGGGACGTCCGGTGGATCGTGGTCTCCGCGGTTACCGTGCTCCCGTCGGCTGCGCTGCCGCTGCTGGGGATCGCGTTCGGCATCGATCTGACCCTGCAGCCGGGCCGGTGGCCGTGGGGCGTTGCGCTCATCGGGGCCGGCCTGGTCGTCGCGCCGTTCGCCTGGCGGGTCTTCGGGCCGGCCGCGGCGGCCTTCCTCGGTCAGCCGGCCCGCTCGAAGGTCGAGGAGCTGACCGCGATCCAGGCGGACATGACCCAGACCCAGGCGGCCGAGCTCGAGCGCATCGAGCGGAGCCTGCACGACGGCGCCCAGGCGCGGATCCTCTCGCTCGGCCTGGCCATGGGCGCGGCCGAGCACCTCCTCGACACCGACCCCGAGGCGGCCCGGCCGATCCTGGCCGAGGCACGCGCGTCCGCCGCCGCCGCCCTGGCCGAGCTGCGCGACCTCGCCCGCGGCATCAACCCGCCGGTGCGGCGGAACGCGGCCTGGTCGACGCCGTCCGCGTCCTCGCGCTCGACGCGCCCGTCCAGGTCAGCGTCCGCTGCGACCTCCCCGGCCGTCCCGAACGGCCGCTGGAGGCCCGCGCTTTACTTCGCCGTCTGCGAACTCCTCGCCAACGTCGCCAAGCACGCCCGCGCCACTCAGGCGACCGTCCACCTCGGCCCCGACGGCGGGCCCACCCGGATCACCGTGGCGGTGCCGTGCGCATGGTCATAGCAGAGGATCTGTTTCTGCTCAGGGATGGCCTGATCCGGCTGGTCGAGGCCCACGGGCACACCGTGGTGGCGGCGGCAGGAACCGGACCGGACGCGCCTGCCGGTGCTGATCCTCTCCCAGCACGTGCAGCCGACCCGATCGCGACCCTGACCGAGCGGGAACGGTCGGTGCTCGGGCTGATGGCGGAGGGGCTGTCCAACACCGCGATCGCGGCCCGGCTCTTCCTCAGCGAGGGCGCGATCAGCAAGTACACGACCACGATCTTCGCCAAGCTCGGCCTGGCCGACGACCAGGACACCAACCGCCGCGTCCGCGCCGTCCTCGCCTATCTGGGCGCCGGCGCGGGGGCGGACGAGGGGGACGTCACATCATCTCCTCCGTGAACGGGAGGAGGACGGTCTTCAGCTCGGTGTAGGACTCGATGGCGGCGCGGCCGCCCTCGCGGCCGAGGCCGGACTGGCCGAAGCCGCCGAACGGGGAGTTCGGCTCGAGCTGGTAGCCGTTGATCCCGACCGTCCCGGCCCGCAGGGCCTTGGTCACCCGCATCGCCCGGCCGATGTCCGTGGTCCAGACGGTGGCGGCGAGGCCGTACTCGGTGTCGTTGGCGATCCGGACCGCCTCGTCCTCATCGTCGAACGGGATCACCGACAGGACGGGCCCGAAGATCTCCTCCCGGGCGATGCTCATGTCGTTGGAGACGTCGGCGAACAGCGTCGGCAGGACAAAGTTGCCCGCCGCCAGGTCGCCGTCGCCGCGGGTGCCGCCGAACACCAGGCGGGCGCCCTCGTCCTGGCCCCGGCCGATCAGGCCGAGCACCCGGTCGAGCTGCCGGGTGTTGATCAGCGGGGACGACGTGACCTCGGGGTCGAACGGGCTGCCGTAGCTGACCATGCCCGCGATCACCTCGGCGGTCGCGAGGAACTCGTCGACCGCGTCCCGGTGCACCAGCGCCCGGGTCTGCGCCGCGCAGACCTGGCCGGACAGGCCCAGGGTGACGGTGCCCATCGTCACCGCGGCGGCGGAGCCGACGTCGGAGTCGGCGAAGACGACCGCCGGGCTCTTGCCGCCGAGCTCGAGGCTGACCCGCTTGCAGCCGACCGCGGCCGCCATCATGATCTTCTGCCCGACCGCGCGGCTGCCGGTGAACGACAGCTTGTCCACCATCGGGTGGCTGATCAGCGCGTCGCCGGTCGGCTCGCCCGGCCCGGTGACGACGTTGAGCACGCCGGCCGGCAGCCCCGCCTCCTCGATCAGCGCGGTCAGCCGCAGCACCGCGAACGTGGCGTACTCGGACGGCTTGAGCACGATCGTGCAGCCGGCCGCCAGCGCGGGCGCCACCTTCTGGGCGAACAGCGGCAGCGGCGCGTTCCACGGGATCACCGCGCCGACCACGCCGACCGGCTCGCGCAGCGTGAAGGCGAGGTGATCGCCGCCCTGGAACGGCGGCAGCGTCTCCCCCGCCAGCTTGTCGACCCAGCCCGCGTGATGCTCGAACACGTCGGCCACGAACTCGGCCGACGTCGCGTAGATCTCGCCGAAGCTCAGCGGGACGCTGTTGTCGAGCGCCTGCAGCG
>Ga0335074_10013095_pt1 | contig 11650 bp, 8 predicted proteins | sample Lox_Sample_23_FD_206715 | JGI IMG/M metagenome (GOLD analysis project Ga0335074, IMG submission 206715) | Soil microbial communities from Loxahatchee National Wildlife Refuge, Florida, United States - Lox_Sample_2.3 | ecosystem: Environmental > Terrestrial > Soil > Wetlands | place: USA: Florida...
TTGCGGCTTTCGCAGAGGCGGTAGACCGCGTACATGTCCGGGGTGTCGATCCGGAATCCGCCGTGCACCGGGTGCACCTTGACCGCCACCGCGCCGAGGTCAAGCTGGCGTTCGGCCTCGGCGGCCGGGGGGTGGTGCAGGTCCGGGTTCACGTTCGCGACCAGGCGGAACCTCGCCGGGTTGTACGCGATGACCGGCAGCAGGTCCTCGACCGGCTGGATTCCGGTCGCCCGCGGGCTGTACTCCGCGAACAGCAGTGCGACGTCGACGCCCTCGGCGTCCAGGTGGGCGTCCAGCCGGGCCGGGACCGGATCGCCGTCGGCGCCGAATACCTCGCGCCAGCCGGAGCCCTTGCCGAACGTCGCGGCCCAGTCCATCCATGCTGCGCTCACCGTGCTCAGCCTCGGCACGTGCACGTGCGCGTCGACGAGCGCCAGTCCGTCCAGGCTCATGGGTCCAGGCGGCGCAGGCCGGCGCGGTGCGCGCGGGCGGTCTCGATGTAGGTCTTGACCGCGTGGTCGACCAGGTCGCCGGGCATGGACGTCCTCTTGATCACGGCCGGTACCCCGGTCACGAGCGCACCGGGCGGTACCTCGAAGCCCTCGGGCACCAGGGCGGCGGCGGCCACCACCGCGCCCTTGCCCACCCGCGCCCGGTTCAGGATGACCGAACCCGAGCCGATCAGGCAGCGGTCCGCCACCACGCAGCCCTCCAGGTGCGCGTTGTGCCCGACCACGCATTCGGCCCCGATGACCGTGGGCCAGTCCCTGGTGGTGTGCACCACGGTGCCGTCCTGCACCGAGGTCCGCGCGCCGACCTCGATCGTGCCGTGATCGCCGCGCAGCACGGCGCAGGGCCAGACGGACGCCTCGGCGCCGAGCCGCACCCGGCCGATGACGACGGCGTCGGGATGGACGAATGCGGTCGGGTGGATATCCGGCTCGTCGTCGCCCAGGGCGTAAATCGGCACGTTCTCGGGCCTCTCGCGTTGGCTGCTTGTACTGTCGGTCAGGCTACTGGGTCGAGGTCGATGACGCCGAAGCGGTGCTGGTCCCAGATGTGCATGGACGCCTCCTGCGGGTACGGGGCCACGTCCGGCGGGTCGTCGAAGATGCGCGTCAGCCGGCGGCCAGGCGTGTACTGCGGCCAGCCGGGGTCACCGTCGGCGGCGAAGGCCGCCCACTGCTGGCGCATCAGGTTGCCGACCGCCAGGGCGCTGTCCGGCGGCGGCGTGCCCAGCAGCGCCTGGCCGAGCCCGCGGTAGTCGCCGAACACCAGCGGCACGTCGATCGCGTGGCAGGCACCGAGACCTTGGACCGCGGCCGGGTAGTCCACCTCGTACAGGAACGTCTTGCCGCCCGCCGCCGCGTGGGCCTGCGCCAGGTGCAGGCTCGGCATCCGGAACAGCCAGTCGGAGTTGACCAGCTCGAACAGCGTCTCGGGGTCCGCGTCCGGGTAGGCGACGCGGTAGGCCTTCTCACCGCCGGAGTCCTCGAGGAGCCCGGTCAGCGCGTATGTGGCCATCTCGGCGGTCACCCGGCCGCGCAGCCCGGCCACCTCGGTGAACAGCCGGAACTCGTCCCTGTTGTGCCCGGCGATCAGGTCGACGTTCCTGGCGGTCCCGGTGGCGACCGCCCGCCACGGCGCGGCGGGCAGCACCTCGCCGTCGACCACCGGCGAGAACGGCACGCTGGTGTGGGCGACGGGCCCCCAGCGTCCGGCGTGGTCGCCGGGCCGTACCGCGTCCGAGGCGGCGACGAGGACGGCCGGGTCGGCGGCCGCGAAGGCCTCCGTAATGGCGGGCGTGATGGCGGGCGTGATGGCGGGCGTGATGGCGGGTAGCCCGGCCCGCGCGGCGATCGCCTCGGTCACGTCCGCGGCCAGCGCGGGCGAGAAGAACGTGGCGGGCACGCTCTGCGCGATCGCCCGGTGGAACAGGCCGTTCGCGGCCGGCATGACCAGCAGCGCGGCGACCGCGCCCGCGCCCGCCGACTCGCCGAAGATCGTCACCCGGCCGGGGTCGCCGCCGAACTCCGCGATGTTCTCCCGCACCCAGCGCAGCGCCGCGACCTGGTCGAGCAGCGCGCGGTTGGCCGGCACGCCGGGCAGCAGGGCGTAGCCCTCGACGCCGATCCTGTGGTTGAAGGTGACCACCACGACGTTCTGCCCGGCCAGCACGGTGCCGTCGAAGCCGGGCAGGCTGGACGCACCGGAGCGGTAGGCGCCGCCGTAGATCCAGACCATCACCGGGAGGCGGGCGGCGCCGAGGGCGGGCGAGAAGACGTTGACCGTCAGCCAGTCGTACGGGTCGCGGTCGTTTTCCCGGGCCGGAGGCGGGCCGAACGCGAGGGCCGACTGGGGCGGCGGCGGGCCGAACGTCGTCGCCTCCCGGACACCGTCCCAGGGCGCCGCGGGGTGCGGCGCCCGGAAGCGCAGGGCGCCGACGGGCGGGCTGGCGAACGGGATGCCGCGGAAGACGGCGATGCCGGCCGGGTCCACGCGACCGCGGACCCGGCCGGCTGCCGTGCGGACGACGGGTTCTGTCATGTCCATGCGCGTCCCCTTGCTGGCCGGATATGTCGGTATCGGCGGGTGTTTGGCTGCCTGGAGCGAGGTTACGCCACCGGGGCCGGTTCGGGAGCGGTTCGCGGCCGCGGCGGGCCGGGCCGGGGGCGGATAGAGTCGGGCGCATGGCTGGCGGCGGTGGTAGTGCGGGGCCGGTTGTCCCGTTCACGGGGGGACTGGAGCCCGAGGGGGACTATGACGGCCTGCTGTTCGCCGACGGCGCCTTCGACGAGGTAACCGCCGACCGCGGCCGTTTCCTTGACTGCACGTTCGGCAACGTCTCCTTCGGCGGCAGCAGCCTGCGGAAATGCCGGCTGGTCGACGTGACCATCGGGGATACCAGGTTCGTGGCCACCGACCTGGCCGAAACCACGTGGCAGGACTGCGTCATGGCCGGGTGCGCGCTGGCCGGAGTACAGGCCTACTCCGCGTCGCTGGCCCGGGTCACGTTCCGCGACTGCAAGCTGGACTCGGTGAACTTCCGCACCGGCACGCTCACCGATGTGGCCTTCGAGAACTGCCTGCTGCGGGACGTGGATTTCGGCTCCGCCCGGCTGCGGCGGGTCAGCTTCGCGGGCTGCACCCTGGCGGGCGCCGACTTCACGAAGGTGACCTGCGTGGACGTGGACCTGCGCGGCGCGGAACTCGGCATCACCGCGGGATACGAGTCGCTGCGCGGCGCCACCATCGACAGCGTCCAGCTGGTCGCGCTGGCTCCCCGGCTCGCCCAGCACCTGGGCATCACCGTCGCCGACTAAGGGGCGAGCGTCAGAAGGTGACCTGGTGCCAGGTGGCGCCGCCGTCGGAGGTCAGGAAGAGCTGGCCGGGGCGCTGCTGGGTGTTGGCGTCGTTGACGGCGGGGCCGTGGATCACCACGCCATCGGTGTCGGTGGTGAAGCCCAGGTCCGCCCAGCCGGCGCCGCCGTCGGGCTGCTCGTCGACGATGCGCCAGGCCTGCGCGTCGTCGGGTGAGTAGAACAGCCAGCTGGCGGCGCTCTCGGTGGCGATGACCACGTTGCCTGCCGGGGTGGCGGCGAGCACGCCGCCGTCGCCGTCCGGGCTCGGCGCGCCCGCCGCGGTCCAGCTGGCGCCGTCGTTGCCGCTGACGAAGGTCTGCTTGATCGTATGGCCGGTGTAGCCCTCGCCGGTGCACAGCGCCACCAGGCCGGTCGCGGAGGTCACCGCGACCGAGGGCACGCCGGATGCCGGCGCGCAGGGGACCGGGTACAGGGTGTGGGTCAGGCCGCCGTCATGGGTGACGAAGACGTCGTGGCCGGCCACCACCGCGGCCACTCCGGCCTGGGTGTTGATCAGGTCATCCGGGTCGATGAGGCTGGTCACGGCCGACTTGATCACGGGGGTCCACGGGCCGCCCGTTAGCGGCCTGCGGCTCAGCATGCCGACCTCGTCGCAGCCGCCGCCGGAGTTGCAGGAGGCGTCGAGGACGAGCACCTGCCCCGCCACGATGGCCAGGGACAGGATCGAGCCGTCGGGCACGAAGTGGTCCTGGGTCCACTGCTCGCCGCCGTCGGTGGTCTGCCACAGGCCGTCGCCGAACACGAACCCGATCTGCGGCGTGGCGAACCGGATCCCCCACACCACCGGCGCGGTGCCGAGCGAGGGCTCCCCGACCGGCACGACGGGAGCCGGCAGGCCGGTCCAGCTCGCGCCGCGGTCCAGGGTGCGGACGATCGAGGTGCACGGCGCGTGCGCGCACGGGGCGGTGCCGAGCACGAACGCCTCGTCCGGCGACACCCAGGTGACCGACGTCGCCGCGAAGCCGGCCGGCACCGGGCCACCCTGGGGCGGGGCTGAGGCCGTAGCGCCGGGTCCGGTAGGCGACGCGGAATTCGATGCAGAACGGGCCGTGGTGCTTCCTGCGGTAGCGCCCGAGGATCCGGCTGCGGGAGGCCGGACGTGACCCGTGCCGCAGCCCGTGAGGCCGGCCGCCACCGCCGCCGCGGCGAGCAGGCCAACCCAGCCAGACGCCCGCATGTCCCATCATCTCCTTGCTGCTATGCACTGAGACGACGCAGCGGCTTCCCGGTTGGGCCGCCGGTCAGGAAATCGCGCGGACGGCGCGGGCGAAGGCGTCGCTGCGGTCCTTGTAGTCGCGGAACAGGCCGAAGCTCGGCGCCGCCGGCGACAGCAGCACCACGCCGTCCGGCCGTGCCCAGGCGAACCCGGCCGCCACGGCCGCCTCCAGGTCCGGGCAGTCGGTCACGCCTGCCAACGTGCCCGAGGCCGCGCCGGCGGTGGCCTCGATCGCGGCGTGGATGCGCGGTCCGCTGTCGGGCAGGGTCAGCACGTAGGTCGGCGCGGCTCGCTGCCGCAGCGCCGAGGCCAGCGGCGCGTAGTCGATGCCGCGGTCCTGCCCGCCGACGATGAGGGCTACCCGGCGCCCGCCGAAGGCGTCGAGTGCGGCCACCGTCGGCAGGACGTTCGTCGACAGGCTGTCATCGACGCAGGTCACGCCCCCGACGTCGGCGATGACCTGGAGTCGGCTGCGCAGCGGCTGATAGCCGTGAGCGGCGGCGCGGAGCGCGGCGTTGTCGGCCGCCTCGGGCACGCCGAGCGCGGCCAGGCAGCGCCTGGCGATCAGGGCGTTACGCCGGTTGTGCTCGCCGAGCAGGCCGAGCGGCTCCATCCACGTCCCGCCGGGCTCGTCGTGCGCGCTCACCCACTCCACCCTCGGGCCGAGCAGGGCTGAACGCTCCCTGATCAGGTCGCTGTCGCCGTTGGCCACGGTCAGGTCGGCGCCGGGCTGCGAACACGCCGACAGCTTGTCGCGGAAGTAGTTCTCCACCCCACCGTGCCAGGGCAGGTGATCGGGGTGCAACGAGGTGACGGCCACCACCGGCGGCGAGGACGCGAGATCCATTGCCTGGTAGCTGGACACCTCGATCACCCAGTAGTCCCACGGTCCGGCGCCGATCTCCGGGTCGTACGGCGGAAAGCCGATGTTGCCGCCCACCATGCACTGGTACCCCAGGCCCGCCAGCAGGTGCCCGGCGATCGATACGACGGTGCTCTTGCCCTTGGTGCCGGTGACGCAGACGACGCGTTCGGGGACGGCCTCCTGCAGCCACAGGCCTAGGCCGCCGGCCACCGGGATGCCCAGCCGTTCGAGCTCGGCCACCTCTGACCGGTAACGGCTGATGCCCGGGGTCTTGACGACCACGTCGCACGCTTTCAGGGCCGCCAGGCCACCCTCGGCGGTGGCCAGGACGCTGGCGGTCCCGGCCGGGTGGTCATCAACGAGAACCGGATCGACGCCGAGCGACCGAAGCTTGCGCAGGTTGGCGTGGCCTTCGTTGCCGAAGCCCCAGACGCCCACCCGGGCACCGGCCAGGTCGGACCAGGACAGCTTCGGCCGCACGGGAGTCATCGCAGGGCCGGCTCATCGGTGGCGAGGGAGGCCGGGATGAAGTGCTCGCCGACGGGGCGCAGCAGTTCTGCCGCCGCGGCGGCCGACGGCGAGTCCGGCCGGGCCGCCACCTCCGCGGCCAGTTCGTGCAGGAGCTTGTGCTCGGCGCGATCGGGACGCTGGGCGGCGAGCAACACCGCCGCCCGGCATTCGTTGACCTCGCCCACGCACTCGAACGGCTTCGGAGTCGCCGAGGTGGCCAGCAGGGTACGGAACCGGTCGGCCTGCGCGAGGTCGGCAAGCGGCTCGCGGCTGCCCGGGATCGGCGGCAGGTCTCCGCCGGCGAAGATCCGCTCGAGGTCCGCGACCGGCATGAAGGGCGCGAGGATCAGGTCGATGAAGCAGCACTTGTCGCAGTGCCCGCACCAGTGATCCAGGCGGAGGGACTTGTCGATATGAAAGGCCCGGTTGCAGCTCCGGAACGTGTCGTGGTACTTCTTCAGGCCGACGAACCGCTCGGCCACCCATAGCTCCGTGCGGGGCCTCAGCAGGGAGAAATAGTCCGGCATCGCGGCGCCGCACGACGAGAGCGCCGCACGGAACCCCGCCTCGAACGAGGCGCTCTTGGAGTACTGGTGGTTGATGGACCGGTCGCCGAGTTCCAGGGTGGGAACCGACGATGACCACTCGTTGGACATCACCACCGCGTCGCGATCCGCCAGCACGGCCGCGAGCACGGCGATGGCGGAGAGGATTCCCGTCACCGGGACGTGCCCGTTGAGGAAGCCGAGATCCCTGGACCGCAGAAGCTGAGGATCGATCACGCGGTCCGCGCGGATCACGGGCAGCCCCGCGACGGCGGCCGGGCGCTCGATGGCGGCAAAGCGGTCCCCGGGCCGGCTTACCACGAACAGGGCGGCGTCGCTGCGCGACCTGACGTGTTCCATCGTCACGATCGAGTCGATCCCGCCGCCGAACGGGACAAGCGCCCTCGCCGCAGTGCCCGAGCCGGGCTCGGGGGCGGGCGCGGACAGCGTCGGGGCCTCGATCCGGAGCCGGGTCAGGTCGATCCCGTTCTTGTAGCCGAACTCCGCCAGGCCCTGCAGGTAGAACTCGTAGAGGAAGTCGCGTTCCCGGTCGGTGATCGCGGTGCGGCCGAGGTCGACGACGTCGGGAGCGGCCGTCTTGTAGTAGGAGACACCGGCCAGCAGGAAGACGAGGCGGGCGGCGGCGCGGGCGGCGGGTGAGTCCCAGCGGCCGTCGGGGCTCAGCGCGATCCGCTCTTCGAAGTCGCGCCCGTCGACGCTGTACCGGCAGGCGAGCAGGCCCGCCGCAGCGTCGATGTGATAGCCCTCGTAGCGGAACGCCCTGCCGCGATGGTCCGGAGCGCTCACCGGCCGTCCTTGGGATGCTTCGGGTCTTCCGGGTCCCCTGGACGGAGCCGGGCCATGGCCGCGAACCTGCCGCAGGGCCTGACCTCGCGGTCGCTGAAGAACAGGCCGGGATCCGAGCCGGTCGGGATCGCCGCGACGTGCATGTTCTCCTCGGCCACGCCCGCGTCCCGCAGCACGAGCCGGTTGGCCGTCCACAGGTCGAACAGCCACTTGCCGGTCCCGTCCTCGCGGATGACCCGCGCGGCACCCGCGCCGAGGCCCTGCCTGGCGGCCTCGCGCACGTCCTCGCCCACCTGGTACCGGTCCGGCGCGATGGCCGGTCCGAGGCCCGCGATCACATCCGCGGGCTCGCTGCCGAGCGAGCGCATCGCCGTCACCGCCGCCTCGCTGACCCGCGCGACCGTGCCGCGCCAGCCGGCGTGCACGCAGGCGAGCACGTGCGCGACCGGGTCGTGCAGGACGATCGGCACGCAGTCCGCGACCATCACGGTCAGCACCACGCCCGGATCGGCGGTGACGAGCGCGTCCGTGGCCGGAATCGCGTCCTTCAGGGTCAGCGCGCCGCTCCCCCGGCCCGCTGCCGTGACGACCCGGACGTTCGGGCCGTGCGCCTGGACGCAGAAGACGAAGTCGCCGGGATCGGCGTCCAGCGCGATGGCTGCCCGGCGCCTGTTCTCCAGCACGTCGGCTTCCGCGTCACCGACGTGCAGGCCCAGGTTGAGCGAGGCATACGGCCCCGACGAGACCCCGCCGTGCCGCGTGGTCACGATCACGTCGACGTCGAAGGCGTCGAAGACCGGCCAGGTGAGCACGTCGAGATCGCCACGCCGGCGCAGCGCCGACGGTGCCGCCGCCGGTGCCGTCATCGGCCGGACCTCCTCGAGCCGCGAGACTTCACGTCGCAAGGCTATACGGATTGCCTGGTTCGCCGGCCCGTGTCAGCCATCGCGGGTGCTCCCGTTTGGTGCGTAACCGGCCCGACGCCGCCCGGGTTCACGCAGCCGTCCGATAACGTCGGCACTGCCTCCGGTGAGGGTCTCACGCCTCGTCTGGGGTAAGCATCGGCAGGCTGTGCTCCTCGCCGGTTGCCACGGCTGCCCGATCGACGGGTTTCAAGGTTAGGCGGAGGGTCTGCATCATGTCCGAGGACCGCTCACCGCCGACGCCCAGTGAGATGGAGCCAGTCCTGGTTACGCCGAACGAGAGGCTGACGGTACCCTGCTGGAGCTCCCACGGATCGTTACCGGTAGCGGCGCTGACCATCGTGTCCCTGATGGTCCTGATGGCATTCACGAGAACCTTGTCCATCGCGAGCCCGCGAACTCCGCGGGGCTTGGGATGTGCCGGCGGAGCCAAGGTCATGTCGATGGTCTCAGTATCCTGCCGGGTGAGTTTCCCGCCGGCGCCGAGCTGAGCTCCGATGAAAGGCACTGTGACGGAAATTTCCGCGCTGCCCGATTTCGTCGCCAGGACTTCAAGGGTGAGCTGTAGGGAGGCAACGCGCAGGTCTTGTTCCTTGGACAGCCGTGACACGCCGCTCTCCGTGACTGCTTCCTTCACCATCCAGACAAGCGTCTCGACCGGCATGCCGTCATCAGATGGCAATTGTCACTTCCTCCTCGCCCTTTGCTCAGCTGACCGGACGGCCGGCCCACTCCTCCCTGGCCTCCTCGCATATCCGTGCCACCGCAGCCGCGCCTTCACTGCGGTCGAGAATGCCTACGACCGAGATCTTCATGATGAAATCCATGGATTTATGCATGTCGGAGTTGCGGAGCACGGCGCTGGAGTGGGGACCCGTCAGCCCGGTTACCACCTTACGGCGCTGCTCCATGGCCTCGGCGGCGAACCTGAATGCATCGGCAAGTTCGCCGGTCATGCCGAGGAGCACCGCCCGGAAGTACGCCACAAGCGCCTGACCGTGGACGCAGGCGGCTAGGTGCGGGTGCGCGCGTCCACCGTAACGCAACTCACGAAGCGCCCTCACTGCCGCGTAGACGTTGGCTGCCTGCCCGAGATCCTGCTCCGCCTCGCGGAGCCGTTCTCGGCCTGCTTCGGAGTCCGTCCCATGCTGCATAGCGAGTTCATGATGCACCTTGGCCAGCTCGATGTTGACCCCGGCCAGGTTGTAATACGCGCGTTCCGATCCGAGGTCGTCGGCCGGTTCAGGCGGTGATTTCTCGGCAGGATTTCTATCTGGCCGGATGATGCGCCGCCGACGCTCGTAAGACGACCATAGGTTCTCGCGGACCTCGGCGAGCAGTTCCTCGCGTCGTACCGGATCTTTCTCTCGGCCCGCTATACGTTGCGTGATGAGCCAAGCCAGCGCATTGCCTTGCTCGCGCAGTTGCAACGACTTCGTGTCAGTCAGCGGCTCGAGGAGCCGCCTGGCCTGTTCGACCTTCTCGCGGGCCGCCATCAGTTGCTCGTTCGTGGCCGGGCCCCGCTGATAGACGACGCGGGCCTGCCCGATCAGGCATTCCGCGACCTGGAACGGATATACGGTCGCATCGAGCGCCCGGGCTGCCGTGGCGAATGGTGCCTCCGATGCGCTGACCGGACCCAGGCGCTCACGCACATGACCCAGCCCGTACCAGAGCAGGCCCGCCCGGCCGCCGTCCGCGAGGAAGCCCGCCGCACGTGTAGCATCGCCGGGTTCTCCGGTCTCGGGGTCTTCCTCCAGCCGGACCAGCGCCGTGGTGTCGGCGGCGTCGGTGAAGAATCCCTGCCCCTCTTCAGTGGTCAGCAGCCTGTCGATTGCACGAGCCGCGGCCACGGGATCGTTTTCCCAGGTCCAGGATCGTACGGCGGCCGCGAACAACCGGTGCATCTGAATTGCCCGGTTCCTGTCGGCGGTGGTGGCGATGGACGGAATGACGAAGTGCAACGCCTCTAGTCTGGCAGCCGCCGCGGAAGAATCAGCGAGCCCGGCGACCTTGAGCAGGCTCGGTACATCCGTGGGCTCAGGCGGGGCCCAAGCAAGAAGCTGGGCGAGCGCGACCACGTCCGGCGCGTTGTGCGGCGAAGTACGTATCAAGCGCCATACCAGTTTCGGGCCATCCTCGGCGGCCGAGTCCGGCAACTCGGTCCCGTCGCGGCACAGCGCGGCAAGGGCTTGCGCAATCAGCGGCCGACCAGACACGGCGTTGTCTAGCCCTCGCGGGAGGCTGAGTTCATCCAGATCGCCTTCCCGCAGCGGGGGGACTGCCCACGGCTGCCAGCCAGGCTGCCGGGCGTGCTCCAGCCAGTCAGGATCTTTGCTGGTGATGATTACGAACTGCCCGGCGTGGCGCGGCTGAGGGATCAGTTCCGCCAGGCCGGTTGCGTCGGGAGCACTATCGCAGTTGTCCAGCACGACCACCCATGGCCGTTCGGCCTCCCGGAGCCTGCTGAGCGCCGCGGACGCGAGCGCCTGGTCGTCACCCGGATCAGGCTTCTCGCCGGCTGCCCCCGTCTCGCCGCCGATTAGCTCGCCGCGCTCGGATTTCTCCTGGCGCTCCGCCTGGGCAAGGGACGTGGTGAGTGTCTTGGCGTCTGTCGCGGTGAGAAACCATCCGCAGCCGTTGTCGGCGGCCTTGGCCAGCCGGTGCGCCAGCATGCTCTTTCCAAGCCCGGATTCGCCTTGCAGGACCAACACGGCGTGCGGTTTCCCGGGATCCACGACGTCATTGAGCTTCCCGAGGAAGTCCCGCCGCGACGGGTAGTCGGTAAACGCGGGGAACGCAGGCAGATATCCGTGAATGGCGGGAACGGATCGGCCCGTCGGCGGAATGTGGAGCCGACGGCCGTTACGTACGTGATCGGCACGCACAAAATCCACGTCGACCAGCGTCCATCGGTGTTCGGAGCTCGCGTCCTTCAGGAGCTCGTCAACGTCCAGCACAGCGTCGGAGTACGGCCGACCCATAGCCGCCCATGCACCTGTCACCAAACGGTGACGCGCTGCGAGAAAGACGTCGACAACCCGCCAGTTCCGCTGCTGGCCGAAGGAAGCGGGGTCGTCCCCGGTCGCGGCTTTCCATACCCCCGGTGTACCTCGATACCCGATAAATCCGCCGGGGGCCGTGGGCTCGTCTTCTCGTTCGGACAACGGGATGTCCACATCGAGAATCACTCGGGCGTGCGGCGAGTCGCCGAAGCGAACTGCTATCAACGGCCTCAAGTCGGCCGCCATCGCCATGCCGGCGAACACAAGCGCTAGGTCCAGGCATGTAGCGGGGCTTTGCATGGCCTCAATCGGGCCGCGGATCCGCTGACCCGATCCGGCGGGATTCCAGGGCTCGTCCGCGTACAAGATCCGGTGGGCACGCAGAGCCTCGTACAG
>Ga0335074_10013099_pt1 | contig 11649 bp, 7 predicted proteins | sample Lox_Sample_23_FD_206715 | JGI IMG/M metagenome (GOLD analysis project Ga0335074, IMG submission 206715) | Soil microbial communities from Loxahatchee National Wildlife Refuge, Florida, United States - Lox_Sample_2.3 | ecosystem: Environmental > Terrestrial > Soil > Wetlands | place: USA: Florida...
AGGAAGCCGCACCCCGGTCAGCCGCCCGGCAACGACGATCTCGGCCTGCCGCCCGGCGGGGAGTGGGGCGCGCCGCCCGCTAACACCGTCGGCCCGGCGCCCGGCGCGGCGCACGCCGACGTCGCAGCCGGCCAGGCCGCCGCCGCCGGTGCCGTCGTCGGCCGCGAACAGGAACCTGCCCGGCAGCGCGGCCAGCACCGGGTCGGCGACGATCGCGGCGTCCAGCTTCCGGACCAGCCGGCGCAGCGGCGGTCGGCCGCCGAGCCCGGCCAGCGGGCTCGCGACAACGTTCCGCGACCGGTCGTGCGCCCCTGACGGCAGCAGCCCGGCCCGGGTCGCGACCTCCGCCAGGCCGCCAGCGGCCGTCGGCGCGAGCCCGCGCAGCTGCACGTTGCCGCGCGCGGTCAGATCCAGGCAGCCGTCGCCGAACTCGCGAGCCAGCGCGGTGAGCGCGGTCCACTGCGCCCGGCTGACGTAGCCGCCGGGCAGCCGGATGCGGGCTACGTGCCCGTCGCGCGCCGGGTGCAGCGTGAGGATGCCTGGGCACGCATCCAGCGCAGCCGGCATCCGCACGCACCTCCTCTGGCGGACCTCACGTCAGATGGGCATCATAGGCCAGCCCGCCCGGGCCGCAGCGAGTTCGGACCGGTCAGCGCCTGCTGCCGTAGTAGAGTCGGCACCACACGGCAGCCAGCGGAGGAAGACCGGTGTGATTCCGGCGCGGTCCCGCCACTGTCACCGGGGAGCAAGCCCCATCCTTAGCCACGGCCCGCGCGGGCTGGAAGGCCGGGGTGCGCACTGATCCGGGAGCCAGGACACTCCGGCCGCCGCGACCGTCTACTGGGGCGAGGACCCCGGAGGAGGCTGCGTGGACGACCGCGCGGATGCAGCGGGGGCCGGCCGGGATACGGCGGGCAGTGCTGCGAACCACGGGGACCGGGCGGGCGCGGTGGCGCTGCTGTCCACATCCGACACCGACCTGCTGACCGCCCGGTCCAGCGGCACTGGCTACCTGCTGGGCAACCCGGCCCGGCTGACCCTGGCTGACCTGCCTGCCCTGGTGGCACCGGCCGATGTCGTGGTCGTCCGGCTGCTCGGCGGCGAGCAGGCGTGGCGAGAAGGCCTGGCCTGGCTGCGCGGGCAGCCCAAGCCCGTGATCGTGGTCAGTGGCGAGCAGGCACCGGACGCCGCGCTGATGGCGCTGTCCACCGTGCCAGCGGGCATCGCTGCCCAGGCGCACGCCTATCTCGCCCACGGGGGCACCGGCAACCTGCGTGAGCTGCAGCGGTTCCTGACCGACACCGTGCTGCTCGGCGGTGAAGGCTTCGCCCCGCCGCAGCCCGCGCCGCCGTGGGGCATCCGCGCCCCCTATGCGGCCGCGGCCGCCAAGGCCGCCCCGCCCGGTCCGCCCGTGGTCGGGATCGTCTACTACCGGGCTCATGAACTGGCAGGCAACACCGCGTTCGTGGACACGCTCGCCGCGGCCGTCGAGCAGGCGGGTGGCGTGCCGCTGCCGGTCTGGTGCGCCAGCCTCCGCGCCGTCGATCCTGACCTGCTGCGCGTTCTCGGGACCGTGGACGTGCTGATCGTGACCGTGCTCGCCGCTGGCGGCAGCGCGGCTGCGCTGGCCCAAGCCGGCGGGGACGAGGAAGCCTGGGACGCAGGCGCGATCGCCGCGCTTGACGTACCCGTGCTGCAGGCGCTGTGCCTCACATCGCCGCGGGCGCAGTGGGCGGAGGCGGGCGCCGGGCTCAGCCCGGTCGATGCGGCCACCCAGGTCGCCATTCCCGAGTTCGACGGCCGCCTGATCAGCGTCCCGTTCTCGTTCAAGGAAACAGGCGAGGACGGCCTTCCCGAGTACGTCGCCGACCCTGAGCGGGCCGCGCGGGTCGCCGGGCAGGCAGTGGCGCTGGCCCGGCTGCGGCACACAGCGCCCGCTGACCGCCGGGTCGCGATCGTGCTGTCGTCCTATCCGACCAAGCACGCCCGGATCGGCAACGCCGTCGGCCTCGACACCCCGGCCAGTGCGGTCGCCCTGCTGCGCGCTCTGCACGACGCCGGGTACGACACTGGCCCGCTGGCAGGCGACGGCGCCCTGCCTGGCCTGCAGCCACCCGACGGCGACGCGCTGATACACGCGATCATCGCGGCCGGCGGCCAGGATCCGGACTGGCTGACCAGCCGGCAGCTGTCGGACGCTGTCGTGCGCATCCCGGCGGCGCAGTATCTGGAGTGGTTCGGTGCGCTGCCAGCCACCCTGCGCGCGTCGATGCAGCGGACCTGGGGGCCGCCGCCAGGCGAGCTGTACGTAGACGACTCCCGCGACCCCGGCGGCGAGATCGTGCTCGCCGCGCTCACCGCGGGCAACGTCGTGCTGCTCGTGCAGCCGCCGCGCGGGTTCGGCGAGAACCCAGTGGCCATCTACCACGACCCGGACCTGCCGCCAAGCCACCACTACCTGGCCGCCTACCGGTGGCTCGAGCAGGGCTTCCGCGCGCACGCGCTCGTCCACCTGGGCAAGCACGGCACGCTCGAGTGGCTGCCGGGCAAGAGTCTGGGCATGTCGGCGCAGTGCGCTTCCGACGCGGCGCTCGGCAACCTGCCGCTGATCTACCCGTTCCTTGTCAACGACCCGGGTGAGGGCACCCAGGCCAAGCGCCGGGCGCACGCCACGATCGTCAGCCACCTGGTGCCGCCGATGACGCGGGCGGAGACCTACGGCGACCTGGCCCGGCTTGAGCAGTTGCTGGACGAGCACGCCAGCGTGGCCGCGCTCGACCCAGCCAAGCTGCCAGCGATCCGGGCGCAGATCTGGGCGCTGGTCCAGGCGGCCAAGCTGGACCACGACCTCGGCCTGGCGGTCCGGCCCGGCGACACCGAGTTCGACGACTTCGTGCTGCACGTGGACGGATGGCTGTGCGAGGTCAAGGACGCGCAGATCCGCGACGGGCTGCACGTGCTCGGGGCCGCGCCGGCCGGCCCCGAGCGGGTGAACCTGGTGCTCGCGATGCTGCAGGCCCGGCAGATCTGGTCCGGCGTGGCCGGGGCGATGCCGGGGCTGCGCCAGGCGCTTGGGCTTGACGCCAGCGGCGACGCCAGCCGGGCCGAGACCGACAAGGCTGAGGCGACCGCCCGCGCCCTCGTCCAGAAAATGGAGGAGGCCGGCTGGCGCGCTGACGAGGCCGGCCCCGCGGTCACCGCCGTCCTGGGCGAGCCGAACGACGCCGCGGCGCAGGTGCTCCGGTTCGCGGCTGCTGAACTGGTCCCGCGGCTGGCCCAGACCACCGGTGAGATCGGCGCGGTGCTGCACGCGCTCGACGGCGGGCACGTCCCGGCCGGGCCGAGCGGCTCGCCGCTGCGCGGCCTGGTCAACGTGCTGCCGACCGGCCGTAACTTCTATGCCGTCGATCCCAAGGCGGTGCCGTCGCGGCTGGCCTGGGAGACCGGCTGCCAGCTGGCCGACTCGCTGCTGGAGCGCTACCGGCAGGAAACGGGGGAGTGGCCCGCCTCCGTCGGCCTGTCGGTGTGGGGCACGGCCGCGATGCGCACGTCTGGCGACGACGTCGCCGAGGCGCTGGCGCTGCTGGGCGTCCGGCCCTGCTGGGACGAGGCCAGCAGGCGGGTGACCGGCCTTGAGGTCATCAGCCTGGCCGAGCTCGGCCGGCCCCGGATCGACGTGGTCGTGCGGATCAGCGGGTTCTTCCGGGACGCGTTCCCGCACGTGGTCACCCTGCTCGACGATGCGGTCACGCTGGTGGCGGGCCTGGACGAACAGCCGGGCGACAACATGCTGCGCGCGCACGTGCTGGCCGACCTGGCCCGGCACGACGACCTGCGCCGGGCGACAAGCCGGGTGTTCGGCTCGCCGCCCGGCAGCTACGGGGCTGGCCTGCTCGCCCTGATGGACAGCAGGTCCTGGCGGGATGACACCGACCTGGCCGAGGTGTACGCGCTGTGGGGCGGGCACGCCTACGGCCGCGGCCTGGACGGCCGGGCCGCGCGCGACGACATGGAGGCCGCCTACCGGCGGATCGCGATCGCGGTGAAGAACACCGACACCCGCGAGCACGACATCGCCGACTCGGCCGACTACTTCGCCTACCACGGCGGGATGGTGGCCGCGGTCCGCTCGCTCACCGGCAGCGCCCCGCGCGCCTACGTCGGCGACAGCACCCGCCCGGACAGCGTGCGGACCCGCAGCCTGACCGAGGAGTCGGCCCGGGTGTTCCGCTCCCGCGTGGTCAACCCCCGCTGGATCGAGGCGATGAAACGGCACGGCTACAAGGGCGCGTTCGAGCTCGCCGCCACCGTGGACTACCTGTTCGGCTGGGACGCGACCACCGGCGTGGTCGCCGACTGGATGTACGAGCAGCTGTCAGCCAGCTACGTGCTCGACCCCGATACCCGCAAGTTCCTTGAGACCAGCAACCCGTGGGCGCTGCGCGGCATCACCGAGCGGCTGCTGGAAGCGGCCGACCGCGGCCTGTGGGCGAACCCGGAAGCGGCCACGATCGCCGCGCTCCGCGACGCTTACCTCGACGTTGAAGGCCAGCTCGAGGAAGCCCAGGAAGAGGGATCATAACGATGGCGACGTCTACCCAGGCGACCCCGGCTCCGGCGACCCCGGCTCAGACAACACTGCCATTCTCCGCGGTCGTCGGGCAGGACGATGCACGGCTCGCGCTGCTGCTCGGCGCGGTCGATCCCGGCGTCGGCGGGGTGCTGCTGTCCGGAGAGAAGGGCACCGCCAAGACCACGCTGGTCCGGGGCCTTACCGCGGTGCTGCCCGGCATAGCGGTCGTGGCGAAGTGCCGGTTCTCCTGCGACCCGGCCGCGCCCGACCCCGAGTGCCCGGACGGTCCGCACGCGCCTGGTGCGATCGCGCACAGCCGCCCCGCCCGGCTGGTGGAACTTCCGCTCGGTGCGACCGAGGACCGGGTCACCGGCAGCCTGGACGTGCCGCGGGTGCTGGCCGGCGCGGCCACCGCCGAGGCCTTCGTGCCAGGCCTGCTCGCTCAGGCCCACCGGGGCGTGCTCTACGTCGACGAGATCAACCTGCTGCCGGACCACCTCGTGGACATGCTGCTGGACGCCGCGGCCACCGGCACCACCACGGTCGAGCGGGAGGGCATATCGCTGCGGCACGCCAGCCGGTTCCTGCTCGTCGGCACGATGAACCCCGAGGAAGGCGAGCTGCGCCCGCAGTTGCTGGACAGGTTCGGCCTGTGTGTGCCGGTCATCGCCAGCGCCGACCCGCACCAGCGCGCCGAAGCGGTCCGCGCCCGGCTCAGCCACGACCTGCGGCCTGCCGCCACCGCCGCGGCACACCAGCAGGCCGGCCAGCAGCTCACCGCACGCATCGCCGCCGCCCAGGCCAGGCTGGCCAGCGTCAGCCTGCCCGACGCCGAGCTGCTGCGGATCACCTCCGCGTGCGCGGCGCTCGGCGTCGACGGGCTGCGCGGCGACCTGGTGACCGCGCGGACCGCGATCGCGCACGCCGCCTGGCGCGGCGAGAAGGTCGTCACCCAGGCGGACGTGCGCGAGGCCGCCAGGCTGGCGCTGCCGCACCGCCGCCGCCGCGGGCCGTTCGACGACCCAGGCCTCGACCAGGCGCAACTCGACGAGGCGCTCGGCGACGACGGCACAGATGACACTGATCCACCCCCGCCCCCGCCGCCCTCGCCGGACGGCGGGGACGGCACGCCGCCTGATGCTGATGAGACGGGCGCCGACCAGACGGGTGCTGACACCGCGGGGCCGGGCTCCTCCAGTGCGGCCGAGCAGCCCGGCAGCGGGCCCGACAGCGGCGACCACCCAGGCACGGAACCACCTGGCGGCTCCTCCGCCGGATCGCGCCCGCCTGAGGACGCCGCGCCCGACCCAGCCGCTGACGGGCGCAACCCGGTCAGCAGGCGTACCGCGGCCGGGCCTGGCACCCCGTTCGGAATCCGTTTTCTGCAGGCGGCCGGACTGGGCACCGGCAGCGGCGGCCGCCGGTCCCGCTCGCGCGGTGCTGGCGGGCGGCCGGCGGGGACCATGGCCACCAGCGGCCAGCCGGACCTGGTCCCGACCGTCCGGGCGGCCGCGCTGGCCCGGCCGGGGCAGCCGTTCACGGTCAGCAGCGGCGACCTGCGCCGCTGGATACGCCGTGGCCGCGAGTCCAACCTGGTCATCCTGCTGCTGGACACCTCAGGCTCGATGGCGGCCCGGCGGCGCAGCCAGACGGTCACGACCGTCGCGCTGTCGCTGCTGGCCGACTCCTACCGGCGCCGCGACCGGGTGGCTGTGGTCACCTTCCGCAGCCGCGGCGCGGCCGTCGTGGTCCCGCCGACCCGGTCGGTGCAGGTCGCCACGCAGCGTCTGCACGACCTGCCGGTCGGCGGCCAAACCCCGCTCGCTGCCGGCCTGAACGAGGTCAGCGAGCTGATCCGCCGGGAACGCTGGCGCGACCCGGACCGGCGGCCGCTGCTGGTCGTGGTCACCGACGGCCGGGCGACCGGCGGCCGCGACCCGCTCGGGGAAGCCGGGCGCGCCGCGGCTCGGCTCGCCGGGGTTTCCAGTGTGGTCGTGGACGCCGAAGACGGACCGGTGCGGCTCGGCCTGGCCGGCCGCGTTGCCGTCAGTATGGGCGCAGAACTCGTCACGGTCACCGGCCTGGCATCGGCGAACTCAGCCCGGCGCGTCGAGGCTGCCCGCGAGCTAGCCGCCGTCATCACCGCGAGAGAGGCCGCTGCCTGATGCCGCAGGGGAAAGTGACCGCAGTGCCCGAAGACGGGCTGACCACCCGCGAGCGCCGGGCCCAGCCGCTGCTGATCGTGCATACCGGCGACGGTAAGGGCAAGTCGACGGCCGCGTTTGGCCTGGTCTTGCGGGCCTGGACGGCGGGCTGGCCGATCGGGGTCTTCCAGTTCACCAAGAGCCCGAAGTGGAAGAGTGGCGAGGAAGCAGCGATCAAGGCCCTCGGCGGGCTGCACGAAAGCGCCGGCCAGGGCGGCCCGGTGACCTGGCACAAGATGGGCGAGGGCTGGTCGTGGCTGCGGACGCAGCCCGAGGACCACGAGCGGGCCGCCCGTGCGGGCTGGGAACAGGTCAAGGCCGACCTCTCCGCGCAGACGTACCGGCTGCTGGTCCTGGACGAGTTCACCTACCCGGTCAGCAACGGCACCCTGGACGTCGCCGAGATCCTCGCCACGCTGGCCGCCCGGCCGGGCACGCAGCACGTCGTCATCACCGGCCGCCGCGCGCACCCGGACCTCGTGGCCGCCGCTGACCTCGTTACGGAAATGAATAAGGTGCGCCACCCGATGGACAGCGGGCGCAAGGGTCAGGCCGGCATCGAATGGTGACGGCGCAGCCGCGGCTCGTCATCGCGGGAACGCGCTCGGGCGACGGCAAGACCACCGTGGCCACCGGGCTGATGGCCGCGTTGCGCGCCGCGGGCATGACCGTCTCCGGGCACAAGGTAGGCCCTGACTACATCGACCCGGGCTACCACGCGGCGGCCACAGGCCGCCCCGGCCGCAACCTCGACCCCTGGCTTGCCGGCGAGGACCGCATCGCGCCGCTGTTCCTGCACGGCGCCGGCGGCGCCGAGATCTCCGTCATCGAAGGGGTGATGGGGCTGTTCGACGGCGCGGCCGGACCCCGTGGTTCCGGAAGCAACAGTGGTTCCGGAAGCAACAGTGGTTCCGAAAGCAACAGTGGTTCCGGAAGCAACAGCGACTTCGCCAGCACCGCGCACGTCGCCCGGCTGCTCGGCGCCCCGGTCGTGCTGGTCGTCACGGCGAGCGGCGCGGGCCGGTCGATAGCGGCAACCGTGCACGGCTTCGCCAGCTACGACCCGGCGGTGCCGATCGCCGGCGTGGTGCTGAACCAGGTGTCGTCGCCCCGCCACGAGCAGATCCTCCGCGAGGCGCTGGCCGGCAGCGGAATCCCGGTGCTCGGCGCGCTGCCGTCCGAGGCGGTGCTGCACACACCCTCGCGTCACCTCGGTCTGGTACCAGCCGCGGAGCGCGGCACCGATGTGGGGGACTGGCTCCCCGCGCTCACCGCGATCATCCGCGACCGCGTCGACCTGGACCTGGTAGCCGCGATCGCCCGCGGGGCGCCGCCGGTGGTGGCCAATCCCTGGTCGCCGCCGTCCAGCGGGAACCCTGGCGCCGGTGTCCGGGTGGCGGTGGCGGCCGGGCCCGCGTTCACCTTCGGCTACGCCGAGCACGCCGAACTGCTTGCCGCCGCGGGCGCCGACGTCACCGAGTTCGACCCGCTCACCGCCAGTACGCTGCCAGCGGGAACCGACGCGCTTGTCGTCGGCGGCGGGTTCCCGGAAATGTACGCCGATGCTCTGGCGGCCAACGTCACCCTACGGGCCAATGTGGCTGCCCGCGTGACCGCTGGGATGCCGGTCATCGCCGAATGCGCGGGACTGCTGTGGCTCGGCGCCACCCTCGACGGCAAGCCCCAGTGCGCTGCCCTGCCGGCCACGGCCACGATGACGCCGAAGCTGACGCTCGGCTACCGGGAAGCGGTGGCCCTTACCTCCAGTCCCCTGGCCACAGCCGGAACCACGGTGAGAGCGCACGAGTTCCACCGCACGGCCAGCGAGCCCGCGCACGGGGCCAACCCCGCCTGGGAACTGCCGGACGGGAGCCGGCTGGGCTGGGCTACACCCACCCTGGTCGCCTCGTACCTGCACGTACACTGGGCCGGGCTGCCCGACGCGGCCAGCAGGCTGGTCGCTGCCGCGCGCTCGTCCCGCAACCGGCCAGCAGCGGGAGCAGCCGCGGGCCCCCGCCGCCCGGTCGCGCGCTGATGACCGCCGGGCCGCCCGCGAACGCCGCGGCCGCTGACCTGAGGCATCACGGCGACGCCGACCTCGTGCCCGGCCTGACCGACCTCGCTGTCAACGTCCGCGCCTCCGGAACACCGGCCTGGCTGGCCGCCCAGATCCGCTCGACCGATCTCGCTGCCTACCCCGACCAGCGCGGTGCTGTCGCGGCTGTCGCGGCGCGGCACCGCCGGACGGAAGCTGAGGTGCTGCTGACCGCAGGCGCGGCCGAGGCGTTCGTGCTGCTGGCCCGGGCACTGCGGCCGCGGCACGCCGTCGTGGTCCACCCGCAGTTCACCGAGCCCGAAGCGGCTATGCGCGCGGCCGGGCACCAGGTCAGCCGGGTGATGCTGCCGTACCCGTTCACGTTCGACACCGCGCTGGTCCCAGTCGGCGCTGACCTGGTCTTCGTGGGCAACCCCACCAACCCGACGTCGGTCGCGCACTGGCGCGACGTGCTGCTCCGATTGGTCCAGCCCGGGCGGCTCGTCGTCGTCGACGAGGCGTTCGCCGACTGCCAGCCGGGCGAGCCCGAGTCACTGGCCAGCGTCGCCGACCTCACCGGGCTGGCCGTCATCCGCAGCCTCACCAAGACCTGGGGACTGGCCGGGCTGCGGGCCGGCTACGTGCTCGCCGCGCCCGGCGTGGTCAGGCAGCTTGCCGCCGCTCAGCCGCCCTGGCCGGTGTCGGCTCCGGCGCTCACCGCATGCGTTGCCACCGCGTCCCCGGCGGCGCTGCGCGAGGCGCACGCCTGGGCCGTGACGCTGGCGGAACAGCGCGCATACCTGCTGGCCCGGCTGGCCGGCCTGCCGGCGCTGCGGGTCGTCCCCGACCCCGCGGCGTCGTTCGTGCTGCTCGCCACCCCGGTCGCCGACGTGCGCACCCGGCTGCACGCACACGGCTTCGCTGTCCGGCGGGGCGAGACGTTCCCGGGCCTGGCGCCGGGCTGGATCCGCGTCGCCGTCCGGGACCAGGCGACCTCCGACCGGTTCGCCGCTGCCCTTAGCCAAGTGATCGCCAGTGCTGACCTAGCAGGCGCTCCTGACATGGTCGGCCCGTCTGAACCGGGTGGCCGGGTGCGGTAGCCGCACGCCCGGCGGCGTGGGTGGAAGTTTGGTGTCGCCCCAGCGACATCGGTGCCACATCCATGCTGCTGTCCCTCGAACGGAGCGCGCTTCGGGGGAGCGCCGGGGGGGGCGGCGGCCTGGCGATGTTCCGTGCTGGCACGCAAGACTCGCGGCTTGTGGCGGCGGAAGATGCACGCACTCGCCTGGCACGGCCTGCGCTCTGTCGTGCGGCGGGGCGGTCAGGGATTCAGGGCAGTACGGGAGGTGCGGCGGCGTTGACCGCTACGGCCGCTCAGGTCGGCGACATGCTCGGCGGGCTCGCCAACGTCGGGCTTGTGCTGTTCATGTTCGTCGTCGGCTACGAACTCGACACGTCGCTGATGCGCTCCCAGGGCCGCGCGGCTGTCGTGGTTTCGTTCTGCTCGATCATCGTCCCCTTGGGCCTGGGCACGGCTCTCGGCTTCTGGCTGGCTGGCCAGCAGCATTTCGCTCGTCATCTGCCGTTCGCGCTGTTCATCGGCGTGGCCATGTCGATCACAGCGTTCCCGGTGCTGGCCAGGATCCTGACCGACCGGGGTATGCAGCGCACCAAGCTCGGCAACCTGTCCCTGTCCAGCGCTGCCATCGGTGACGTGACCGCGTGGATCATGCTCGCGGCCGTCCTGGTGATCGCGAAGTCGAACGCGGCCAGCCAGTGGCGGATCCTGCTGGTGATTCCCTACGTACTGGTGATGTTCTTGGCCGTCCGGCCGGTACTGGCCTGGCTGGCCAGCCGCCGTAACAAAGCCGGCCGGCTCAGTCCTGACATCCTGGCTGTGATACTCGTCGGGCTCATCCTGTCCGGGTATGCGACCCAGTGGATGGGCCTGCACTACATCTTCGGCGCATTCTTGTTCGGCGTGCTGATGCCAAGAGCGCAGGCGCAGCAGATGCGGCAGGAAATCCTGGAGCGGCTTGAGCAGCTCAGCGTTCTCCTGCTACTGCCCGTGTACTTCGTGATGGCTGGCCTCACCGTCAACCTGTCCACGTTCGGCTCCCAGTCAGCGAAGGACCTGGCCCTGATCCTGGCCGCCGCCATTGTCGGCAAGTTCGCCGGCGCCTATCTCGGAGGCAGGCTGCAAGGAATCAGAAACCGGCAGAGTCTGGGGCGGGCAGCTCAAGGCACAGATGCGCAAACTCGACGGCGACGACCGGGCCAAGCTCTACAAACTCATGGGCGGCACCAACACACCCAGGCGGCGGCGCTGGCAGGAGCAGATGCGCGACGGCCGGAAGGGCGGCTACTACCGCGACATGCAGGGAGTTGTGGACAAGGTAGAACCAGCACCCGATGGTGGCGTGGTCAGCTTCGTGACCGGGAAGGCGGGCCCGGAGGAGATCCGGTCCGACTTCATCATCGACTGCACGGGACTCGAAGCCGACATCAGCCAGCACCGTGTCCTTGCTGACCTGATGCAGCACACCGGCGCTTACCGCAACCCGCTTGGCCGGCTCGAGGTCGAGCGGCATTTCGAGGTGAAGGGAACGGCGAACGGCGAGGGCGCGCTGTATGCCTCGGGGGCAACCACGCTAGGCGGCTACTTCCCCGGCGTGGACACCTTCCTTGGCCTGCAGATCGCGGCGCAGGAGATCGCCGACGACCTGGCCCGCCGTGGCTGGTGCAAGAAGATAGGCCCGGTGCGCTCGACCAGCCAGTGGCTCAAGTGGTGTTTCAACCGACCGGTCTGATTCGCGAATCGACGAGGCATCCATCCG
>Ga0335074_10013100_pt1 | contig 11648 bp, 10 predicted proteins | sample Lox_Sample_23_FD_206715 | JGI IMG/M metagenome (GOLD analysis project Ga0335074, IMG submission 206715) | Soil microbial communities from Loxahatchee National Wildlife Refuge, Florida, United States - Lox_Sample_2.3 | ecosystem: Environmental > Terrestrial > Soil > Wetlands | place: USA...
CCAGCAGGAAGTGCCGTTCGGGATCGGTGGTGAACACCCGGATCCGGCGCTCCTTCCCGTCCGGCTTGGCCGACCTGGCCGCAAGCTGGCCGACCGTGTCGATGAGCAGGCTCACCGCGTCCGGTGCCACCGTCGCCGACGGGTCGAGCGCGACCGCCACGTCCCAGGTGTGAACGGCGTGCTCGCTGACCCGCATCCGGGCCACCCCGGTGATGTCCAGGTCCATGCCGAACAGGTGCAGCCGCAGCCCGGCCTTCTGCTCAGGGTCGAGGGACTCGAACCGCTCCAGGGTCGCCTCGTCGGCTCGCAGGCCGTCCGCGGCCTGGGCCTGCGGGTCCTTGGCGTTCCAGGTGTTCCAGATCGGGCCGAAGGCGTCGCGTCCGGGCGGATCCTGCCCGGCCAGCCCCGCCTCCAGGAACAGGCCGAAGATCTCGGCCCCGGAGCCGAGGTGGGAGAGCACCTGGGCGATCGACCACTCGCTCGCGTACGACCGCTGCTCTAGCTGGCCCACGTCGAGCGGCTCGACCAGGGCTTGCAACCGGTCATGGGAGCGCCGCAGCGCGCCGATCCATGGGTCCGGGCTGGTTTCCATGGCGCTTCTCCCTTGCTGGCTAGCTCGTAGGGCTGGTACGGGGAGGAATCCCCCGGGAAGCTTACTCGTGGCCGCGCAAAGTCCGGAGGCTACCCTCCACATCGCTTACCATGATCCCCATGACCGTCCGCGACCAGCCTGAACCCAGCATCGCTGGGCCAGCGGGCGATCGCGACGAACTCCCCGCATGCGGGCAGGAGGAGCGCAGGCTGCGCGCTGATGCCGCGCGCAACCGGGCCGCCATCGTGGCGGTGGCCCGGGACATGTTCGCCGAGCACGGGCTGGAAGCGCCGCTCGAGGCGATCGCGGCCCGGGCCGGGGTCGGCATCGCCACCTTGTACCGGCGCTTCCCGACCCGGGAGAAGCTGGTCGCCGCCGCGCTGCTGGAGAAGATCGCCGAATACGCCGAGGCGGCCCGGCAAGCCCTGGCCGCCCCCGACCCGTGGGACGGCTTCGCCGGCTTCGTCGAGCGGATCTGCGAACTGCAGGCCGATGATCGCGGCCTGTCGGACCTGCTGTCCATGACGCTGTCCGCGGACGAGCGGGTGGAGGAACTCCGCCGGACGGCCAACGAACTGCTCATCACGGTGATCGACCGGGCCAAGGCCGCGGGCACGCTGCGCGAGGACTTCGTCGGCGAGGACCTCGTGCTGCTGCTGGTCGCGACCGCGGCGGTCATGCACGTGACCCGGGCCGACGCGCCCGAGGCCTGGCGGCGGTTCGTCGCCCTGGCCCTGGATTCCTTCTCCAGCCGCGGCTCGCCGCCCCCGAGGAAGGCGACGCTGAGCAAGGCCACCCTGGCGAGGGCGACGCTGCCCGACCCGCCCTCGACCGCCCAGATGACCCGGGCCATGATCCGGCTGGCCAGCGAACGCGGCTGCGGCCAGCGCGCCTGACCCCCGGCGCATCGCGCCGGACGACCATGACATTGGAGGACCTCATGCGCGACGCGGCTCTGCTCGGTACCAGGCTCGTGGTCGGAAGCTACCTGGCCGTGCACGGGGCACAGAAGCTGTTCGGCGCCTTCGGCGGGTCCGGCCTGGATCAGGCCGGGGCCGGCTTCGAGCGGATGGGCCTGCGGCCGGGACGGCATATGGCCACCGCGGCCGGAGTCACCGAACTCGCCGGCGGCGTGCTGACCGCGACGGGAATCGCCGACCCGGCGGGCCCGCTGGCCATCATGGGAGCGATGAGCGTCGCCGCCGCCACCCACCGGGCCAGGGGCGCGCTGAGCTCGCGGGGCGGGTTCGAGCTTCCGCTCACCAACCTGGCCCTGGCCGCCACGCTCGCCGCGGTGGGACCCGGCAAGTTCCGCATCGGCCCGTCGCTTCCCCGGCCGCTGGCCGTGGCGGGCGCGGTGGGCGGCGGGCTGCTGGCCGCCGGCCTGGTGGCCAAGATGCTCACCGCCGAGGCCCCCACCCCGGCGAACCCCGTCGGCCAGCCTGAAACCGCCGAGCCCTCAGCCCCGGGTAACCCGAAACCAGCCTGACCTCGCCCTCTATGTCTGCTTAGCGTTTGCCGCCTATAGTTGAGGGCAGCTCATTCTGGTCGACGGGGGCCAGTGATGCAGGACATGGGCGTGGACCACGCAGTGACGGGTGGCGGAGTGAGCACACTCGCCTCGGCCGTATCCCTGGCCGACCATGAGCCGGATATCGGGGTCCGGCCTTGGCTTGACCGCCGCCACCTGATCATCGCCTACGCGCTGTTCCTGGCCTACGCGGCCGTCGACGCGATCGGATCGGCGGGCGAGGACCGGGTCTGGGCCATCTGGGCCGTCTGCGGCTATGCCGTCGCCCTGCTCATGCTCTGGCGATGGGGACACCGGACCGTGGCCGCGCTGGTGTCGGTGGCCCTGGCCGTGCTCGCCCCGCTGCTCTGGCTGTCGGTCGCCTACCGGCTCGAAGACGGAATGATGGTGATCGAGCGGTCGGCGTCCCTGCTGCTGCATCACGGCTCTGGGTACCTGACCGCCGACCAGGTCAGATCCTGGCTGTCCTACAACCCCTACCTGCCGGTCATGACCCTGTTCGGCCTGCCGGCCGCGGCCGGCGTCGGCGGCCTGGCCGGGAACGCGGGAGTATGGCTGGCCCTGGGCACCGTGGCCGTGCTCGCGGTCGCTTTCCGGATCGCGATGCCGGGCGCCCGCCGCGACGTCCTGCTCGCGACCGCGGTCGCGGTCGCCTCCCCGGTGATCGGCCTCAACCTGGCCGTGATCACCACCGATCCGCCCGTGCTCGCGTTCATGCTGCTGGCGCTGGCCCTGAGCGCCGTACCCCCGGGAACCACGGCCACCGCCGCGCGGACCGCGGGCGCGGGAGTCGCCCTCGGCGTGGCCTGCGACCTGAAGTCCACGGCCTGGCTGGCGATCCCGGTCATGGCGGCGATGTTCGCCGCCCGGGACGGGGCCCGGGCCGCGTATCGCTTCCTGGCCGCGCTGGCGGTCACCGCCGTCGCGCTCATCCTCCTCCTGGATCCGGCCGTGCTGTTCAAGCCCGGCGCGGCCGCCGCGCTGGTGCAGAACAGCGTGCTGTTCCCGCTCGGCCTGACCCACGACAAGACCCCGGCCGAGAGCCTGCTGCCCGGGCACCTGCTCACCACGCTGGGAACCACCGGGCACGTGATATCGGTCGGCCTGCTGCTCGCGGCCGGCCTGGCCGTCGCGATCTCGCTGGTCATCCGTCCGCCGCGCGACGTGCCCGCGGCGATCTGGCGGCTGGCCATCGGCCTGGCCCTGATCTTCCTGCTCGGGCCGGACGTGCGCTTCGGCTACTTCATCTACCCGTTCGGCCTGATCGGCTGGCTGGCCCTCACCCAGGTGACGCAGCGAAGCCCCGATGCGCCGGACCTAGCGCCAGTGCAGAACGTCGTCGGCGATCCGTAGCAGCTGCCGGGTCAGCGACCGCAGCCCGGGGAGCCGGGCCAGCCGGATCAGGCGTTCCGCGAGCGGCGCGGTGGAGTCGATGAGCCGGTAGGTCTTCTCGCACCCCGGCGAGGCGTCGTGCACCCAGTACAAGACGATCCCCATCGAGTACAGCCACAGCAGTTCCGGCAGCCGGTTCCGCAGAGCGGCAGGCACCCGCATGCGCGCGCCGGCGATCACCTCGGCGTACAGCTCGATCGCGGCGTTCCGGGTGGGCGAGGACTCCTTGCTGAACGGACTCAGCGGGCTGGCGGGCTCGGCCGCGTGCTTGTACAGCTTGGCCGCGAACGCGTGATACGGAGCCTGCACGTCGATCAGCGCCCGTAGCACGCCCCGCAGGCGAGGGCCGAGCCTGGTCTCGGTGTCCAGCACCGGACGGCAGGCGGCCACGTGATCGGCGTGGTTCCGCGCGTAGTACTCCTGGATCAGCTCTTCCTTCGAGTCGAAGTAGTAGTACGCGTTCCCGGTGGCCACGCCCGCTTCCTGGGCGATCGCCCGCATGGTGGTCGCCTCGTAGCCGTGCTCGCGGAACATCCGCAGCGCGGCCTCCGCGATCGCGGCCCGGGTCTGCTCGCCCTTGGTGCTCCGCATGGCCGACACCCTATGGTCCAGGGCAGGGCGAAGGGCTCGGCAACAGATTTTGAACGCGTTCAAATCCAGATTGAACACGCTTCGCCCGCGGGTGCCTGTGAAAGGCTGATCCGGGAGCGGGCCAGAAGGAGGAGCGCGAGCATGCGCGTCATCGAGATCGAGCGCCGGGGCGGGCCCGAGGTGCTGAATGTGGCCGAGCATCCGGCGCCGGAGCCCGGGCCGGGCCAGATCGTCGCCGAGGTCGCCGCGGCCGGCGTGAACTACATGGACATCTACCAGCGCGAGGGCGTCGGCGGCTACCGTCCGCCGCTGCCGTTCGTGACCGGCGGAGAGGGCGCCGGAACGGTCGTCGCGATCGGGTCAGGCGTCACCGGCATGGCGGTCGGCGACCGGGTGGCGTGGGTGGCCCCGGGCAGCTATGCCGAACAGGTCGTGCTGCCCGCGGACCGCGTGGTCCCGGTGCCGGACGGAATCAGCACGGAGGTCGCCGCGGCCGCGATCTTGCAGGGGATGACCGCGCATTACCTGGTCACCAGCACCTACCCGGTGCGGCCAGGCGACGTCGTCGTGATCCACGCCGCGGCCGGCGGCGTCGGCCTGCTGCTCACCCAGATGGCCAAGCGGCGCGGCGGGATCGTGATTGCCACCTGCTCGGGCGGCCAGGACGGGGAGAAGGCCGGGCTCGCGCACAACGCGGGCGCGGATCACGTCACCGGCTACGACCGGTTCCGCGCCGTGGCCGGCGAGGTCTCCGGTGGCATGGGCGCGCACGTGGTCTACGACGGCGTCGGCCGGGCCACCTTCGATGACAGCCTGGCCGCGCTGCGGCCGCGCGGGATGCTGGTGGTCTACGGAGCGGCCAGCGGCCAGGTGCCGCCGCTGGACATCCAGCGGCTCAACAGCGGAGGCTCGCTGTTCGTGACCAGGCCGACGCTCGCGCACTACGTCGCCGACCCCGAGGAACTGCGCTGGCGGGCGGGCGAGGTCTTCGGCTGGATAGCCAAGGGCGAGCTCAAGGTGCGGATCGGCGGCCGTTACCCGCTGGCCGACGCCGCCCAGGCCCAGCAGGACCTGGCCGCCCGGCGGACGACAGGAAAGCTCCTGCTCATCCCCTAGCCAGCACGAACGATGGTTCGTTCGGCTAAAGGATTATTTTCACGTCAAGATAGCTTTAGTTGCTGATGGCCGAACATCCCGTCGCCGGCCCCCGCCGGTCCTACCAGACCCCGCTGCTCGTCGTCGCCGTGACGGCGGCCGGGTTCAACCTGCGTACCGCGGTCACCAACCTCCCCCCGCTGTTCCCGGATCTGCAGACCCAACTGCACCTCTCCTCGGCCGCCCTGTCGCTGCTCGCCGCCACGCCGGTGATCTTCTTCGGCGCGGCGGCCGCCTTCGCGGCGTGGCTGAACCGGCGGTTCGGGGAGGAAGTGGTGCTGCTGGCCGCCCTGGCCGTGCTCACCGCGGGTCTGCTGCTGCGCGGCGTGGCCCCCGGCGCCATGCTGTTCCCGGGTACGGTGCTGGCGGCCAGCGCCATCGCCATCTTGAACGTGCTGTTGTCCAGCATGATCAAGCGACGCCACCCGGACCGGGCCGGCGCCCTGATCAGCACGTACCTGACCGCCCTGTGCGTCGGGGGGATCCTGGCCTCGCTGCTCGCCGTGCCGCTCTACCACGCTTCCGGCAATTCCATATCGTTCGCGATCGGGGTGTGGGCCGCGCCCGCCGCGCTGGCCACGCTGCTCTGGCTGCCCCAGCTCAGGCACCGCGCCACCGGCCGTCCGGCGGCGGCTCCGGCCGCCGCGCCGGTTCACGTCAAGGTGCACAGGTACGCCCTCGCCTGGCAGGTCATGGCGTTCATGGGGCTGCAGAGCCTGATCTACTACGCCGCGCTGTCCTGGCTGCCGACCATGTTCCAGGACCGGGGCACGTCGGCGGTCACGGCGGGCAACCTGCTGGCCCTGATGGGCGCGGGTAACCTGATCGGCGCGCTGGTTGTGCCGGTGCTGGCCCACCGTTCTCCCGACCAGCGCACCCTGGTCGTACCCAGCATGACCGCGATGGGCGTCGGCCTGGCCGGATCACTGTGGGCCCCGGTCAGCGCGGCGGCGTTCTGGGTCCTGGTGCTGGGCATCGGCCAGGGGGCCTGCCTCGGCCTGGCCATCTTCTTCATGGTGGCCCGGGCGCCCAATCCCGGCGTGGCGGCCTCGCTGTCCGCCTTCGCCCAGTCAGCCGGCTACCTGATCGCCAGCGCCGGGCCGCTGGAGCTCGGGCTGCTGCACTCGGCCACCGGGAGCTGGAGTATCCCGGTCGCGGTGCTGCTCGTACTGTGCGGGTGCGGGCTCGTCGTGGGCCTGTTCGCGGCGCGTCCGCTGACCCTGCCCGGCCCGCGATCTGCGACGCGCGTGTCGGAGACCGGGCAGGCGTCGCGAGCTATCTGAAGGTCGCGGCCGTAGACTCGGCTCATTCGCGTACCCCGGCCAGGCCCGCCCAGCACACGAGGAGCAACCGACGTGACCCTGCTCAAGTGCATAAACGGCCCTGCGGACCTGAAGAAACTCGACCAGGACCAGCTCACCCGCCTGGCCGGGGAGATCAGGGACGTCCTCATCGAGTGGGCGCAGGGACCGACGGTGGCCAAGACCAGCGGCCATCTGGGTCCGAACCTGGGCGTGGTCGAGCTGACCATCGCGATTCACCGGGTGTTCGACTCGCCCAACGACAAGATCGTCTGGGACACCGGCCACCAGGCCTACGTGCACAAGCTGCTGACCGGGCGTTTCGCGCGGTTCGGGACGCTGCGCCAGCGCGGCGGCCTGACCGGCTACCCGAGCCGGGCCGAGTCCGAGCATGACCTGGTGGAGAACTCGCACGCCTCGACCAGCCTGTCGTACGCCGACGGCCTGGCCAAGGCCTTCAAGCTGCGCGGCGAGCCGGACCGGACCGTGGTGGCGGTCATCGGCGACGGGGCGCTGACCGGCGGCATGGCCTGGGAGGCGCTGAACAACATCGCCGCGGCCAAGGACTCCCGGCTGGTCATGATCGTCAACGACAACGGCTGGTCCTACCAGCCGACCATCGGCGGCCTGGCCGAGCACCTGGCCGCGGTCCGGACCAATCCGCGCTACGAGCACGTGCTGGACTACATCAAGACCACGCTGCCCCGGACCCCGCTGGTCGGCCCTCCGCTGTACGACACGCTGCACCGCGTCAAGAAGGGCATCAAGGACGTCATTCAGCCGCAGGTGATGTTCGAGGACCTGGGCATCAAGTACGTCGGCCCCATCGACGGCCACGACGAGCGGCTGATGGAAACCGCGCTGCGGCACGCCAGGGACTTCGGTGGGCCGGTGATCGTGCACGTGATCACCAAGAAGGGGTTCGGCTACCCGGCCGCCGAGCAGAACGAGATCGATTGCCTGCACCAGGTCCCGGCGGCCGGCGCCCAGCCGGGGACGTGGAGCCGGGTGTTCGGCGACGAGATGGTAGCCATCGGCGCGCGGCGGCCCGACGTGGTCGCGATCACCGCGGCGATGCTGTACCCGACCGGCCTGGCCCAGTTCGCCGCGGCCTACCCGGACCGGGTCTACGACGTGGGCATCGCCGAGCAGCACGCGGTGACCAGCGCAGCGGGCCTGGCCCTGGGCGGGCTGCACCCGGTGGTGGCCATCTACTCGACGTTCCTGAACCGGGCCTTTGACCAGGTGATGATGGACGTGGCCCTGCACCGGCTCCCGGTGACGTTCGTGCTGGACCGGGCCGGGGTGACCGGTCCGGACGGGGCCAGCCATCACGGCATGTGGGACGGGTCGATCCTGCAGCTGGTCCCGGGCATGAAGATCGCCGCGCCGCGCGACGCCAAGCGGATCGTCGAACTGCTCAACGAGGCGGTCGACGTGTCCGGCGGGCCGAGCGTGGTCCGGTTCCCCAAGGGCAAGGTGGGCGGCGAGGTCGAGGCCATCGCCAAGCTGGGCGGCATGGACGTCCTGCGCGAGCCCGGCGGCGGCCTGGGTCCCGACGTGCTGCTGGTCGGGGTCGGCCCGATGGTGCTGACCGGGCTCGAGGTCGCCGACCGGCTGGCCGGGCACGGGATCGGCGTCACGGTGGTCGACCCGCGCTGGACCAAGCCGGTCGACCAGGCCCTGGTCGGCGCGGCCCGCCAGCACCGGTTGGTGGTCACCGTCGAGGACAACGGACGGGTCGGCGGGTTCGGCGACGCGGTGGCCAGGCTGCTGCGCGACCACGACGTGGACGTGCCGGTCAAGACGCTGGGGCTGCCCCAGGAGTTCCTCTCGCACGGATCGCGCGACGAGGTGCTCGAGGAGGCGGGCCTGACGTCCCAGCAGCTGGCCCTGCGCATCACCGAGGCGGTGGCCCGCCGCGCGTCCGCCGAGGCTCACGAGGGAGCGCCGGAACCGCGGCCGGTCGAGTAGCGTAAGGCTTTATGCTCAACGTCGCCGTAATCGGCTCTGGTCCGGCCGGGCTCTATGCCGCCGAGGCACTGGTCAAGCAGGCTGCCGCGCTGCCGTCGCCGGTGCCCGTGCGGGTCGACGTCATCGACCGGCTGCCCACCCCGTACGGCCTGGTCCGCTACGGCGTGGCGCCTGACCATAAGTCGATCAAGTCGATCGCGCAGTACCTGCGCAAGGTGCTGGAGAGTCCGGACGTCCGCTTCCTGGGCGGCGTGCACCTCGGCGAGGACGTCACCCGCGACGAGCTGGTCTCCGCCTACGACGCGGTGATCTACGCGACCGGGGCCATGCGGGACCGGCGGCTCGGCATCCCCGGCGAGGACCTGCCCGGCAGCTACGCGGCCACCGACTTCGTGAACTGGTACTGCGGTCACCCCGACGTGGACCCCGGCGCGTTCACCCTGGACGGGGAGTCGGTCGCGGTGATCGGCGTCGGCAACGTCGCCGTCGACGTGGCCCGGATCCTGGCCCGGGACCCGGCCGAACTGCACACCACCGATGTGCCGCAGCCGGTCCTGGACGCCTTGCACGCAAGCAAGGTGCGCGAGGTCCACATGATCGGCCGCCGCGGCCCCGCGTACGCCAAGTTCACCACCAAGGAGCTGCGCGAGCTGGGCGAACTGCCCGGCGTCGAGGTCGTCGTGCACGCCGAAGAAACCGATTTGAACGCGTTCGATTCTTCCGGCGGGAGCGCCGCGCTGGCCGAGGCCGACCGGCGCGTCCGCGGCAACCTGGTCGCCATCACCAAGTGGGCGGAAGGCGAGTTCGCCGGGCCGGCTCCCTCCGGGCACTCACGCCGGCTGATCGTCCGGTTCTGGCTGAGGCCCGTAGAAATTCTCGGGACAGAACGGGTCCGTGGTATCACGCTCGAGCGAACGGCGATCGATGCCGACGGGAAGTTCGGCGGCACCGGCCAGCTCGAGACGCTCGACGCGCAGATGGTGCTGCGTTCGGTCGGATACCAGAGCGTCCCGCTGCCGGGCGTGCCCTTCGACGAACGGGCCTGGGTCGTGCCGAACGATCTCGGCCGCGTCCTCGGCCCCGACGGTGCCCCGCTGCCCGGCGAGTACGTGGCCGGCTGGCTCAAGCGCGGCCCGACCGGCGTGATCGGCACCAACAAGTCCGACGCCGCCGAGACCGTCCGCTGCCTGCTCGAGGACCTGGCCGGCGGCCCGTCGGCCGGCGACGCCCAGCTGCCCCGCCCCGGCCTGCTCAAGTTCCCCGACGCGCCCGCCCCGGCCGGTCCGGACGCGGGGGAGGAGCCGCTCGCGACGGTGTTCGCCGGGCGCGGGATCACGCCCGTCTCCTATGACGAGTGGCTCCGCATCGAGACCGCCGAAGCCCAGCTGGCCCAGGACCTGGGCCGCGGCGAGCGGGTCAAGCTGCATAACCGCGAGGCCATCTGGTCCGCCTGCCGTCCCGAGAACGGCTAGGACTTCGGCCTGGCCGGGCCGTCAGCCGCCGAGGGCGGCCAGGTCGAGCCGGCCAAGGCGCTCCGCGTCGGCCAGCACGTCGATTTCCACGACCTTGCCCTGCGAGATCGTGAACCCGATGACCGCGACCGGCTGCCCGCCCACGATGGCGACTATGCCCGCGGCTCCGTTCACCAGGACCGGCCGGACTACGGCACCGGGCTGGTGGACCGTGAGCCCGTGTTCAACGACGGCCGCCGGGCCATGGAGCACCACGGAAAGCTCCGGATGAGCCTGACCCCCGTCGGATCGCATCACGACGTCTGGGTCGAGGACCGCGACGAGCCCGGCCAGGTCGCCCCGGCGTGCCGCGGCGTAGAAGGCGTCGACTACCTCGCGCTGGCGGGCGAGATCAGGGTCCGGGGCGTGGACGTCGGCTCCTCGGACCCGGCGCCGGGCCCGGCTGGCCAGCTGCCTAGCCGTGGCCGGGGACCGTCCGACCAGGGGGGCGATCTGGTCGAAGGGCAGGTCGAACAGGTCGTGCAGGACGAACGCCAGCCGTTCGGCGGGGGTCAGCGTGTCCAGCACGACCTGCAGCGCGAGCCCGACCGAGTCGGCCAGCATGGCCTCGTCCTCGGGGTTCGTCCCGTCCGGGCGGGTGATGACCGGGTCGGGCACGTGCGTGTCCAGCGGCTCCTCGCGCCGGGTGTTGCGCGAGCGCAGCACGTTCAGGCACACCCGGGCCACGATCGTGGTCAGCCAGGCGCCCAGGTTGTCGACGCCGCTGGCGTCTGACCGGCTCAAGCGCAGCCAGGTGTCCTGGACGGCGTCGTCGGCCTCGGCGAGCGAGCCGAGCATCCGGTAGGCCACCGCCCGCAGGCGGGTCCGGTTCTGCTCGAAGCCCTCTGCCAGCCAGTCGGGCTGAGCCATCGTCACACTCCCTGGTTGCGGCGTGTCGTCTAGGTGACACCTCAGATCCGTTCGATGTGACAAGGAAATAATCATGCACGCACATGTGACCGCCCTGGCGGCCCCGACCCTGCTGGCGGACGGGGCCCTGGCCGGGGAATGGGTCCTGGATCCGCGCACGTCCAGCATCCGGCTGGCCAACCGGAGCATGGCCGGCCTGGTCCGGGTGAACGGCGTCTTCCGCGAGCTCAGCGGGCACGGCACCGTTGCTCCGGACGGACAGGTCAGCGGCACCGTCACGGTCGCCGCGGCGTCCATCGACACCAAGAACGCCCGCCGCGACACGCACCTGCGCTCGGCGGACTTCTTCGACAGCGCCAACCATCCCGGCATCACCTTCGCCGCGGCCAGCATCCGGCCGTGCGGCCAGGGTGTCACCGTGACCGGCACGCTGACCGTGCGCGACCGCACCAGGCGCCTGTCCTTCGATGCCGCGGCGTCCGTCCGGGACGACGGCGAGGTCTGGCTCGATGCCGAGGTCCGCATCAACCGGGCCGACTTCGGCCTGACCTGGAATCGGCTGGGCTTGGTCTCGATGGACAACACCCTCACCGTCCACGCCGTGTTCACCCCGACCCGTGAGGCCCACCGGTGAGCGACTTCCAGGCCATCGCTGACCCGTCGAGATCGAGGCTGGCGGGGCTGGTGTGGACGGTGTGAGCCCGGGACGGGTGGCCGGGTGTCACGGGTTT
>Ga0335074_10013101_pt1 | contig 11648 bp, 8 predicted proteins | sample Lox_Sample_23_FD_206715 | JGI IMG/M metagenome (GOLD analysis project Ga0335074, IMG submission 206715) | Soil microbial communities from Loxahatchee National Wildlife Refuge, Florida, United States - Lox_Sample_2.3 | ecosystem: Environmental > Terrestrial > Soil > Wetlands | place: USA: Florida...
CGCTACCGCGACCCGCTCGAACCGGCGGAAGCTCCCGGTGGACGCCGCCGCGATGATCACCGCCGCCGCCAGGACAACCGACGGCAGCTTCGGCAGGCCCAGGTACCCGGCCGCCAGGGTGATGCCGATGAACTCGGTCACGATGGTCAGCGCGTTGAGGATGAAGAGGTCGATCACGCTGAACGCGCCCCAGAACTTCCCGAAGCGCTCCAGGATCAGCCGGGCGTGCCCGACCCCCGTCACCGCGCCCAGCCGCAGCACCATCTCCTGGTTGACGTACAGTACCGGGACCAGCAGCAGCAGCGTCCACAGCAGACGGGTGCCGTAGTCCTGCCCGGCCTGCCCGTAGGTGGCGAACGCGCCGGCGTCGTTGTCGCCCACCATCACGATCAGCCCCGGCCCGACGATCGCCAGCAGCGTCTTCAGCTTCGACGGCAGGCCCAGCCGGGGCGCGGTGTCATCCGCGCGGATGGTGCCGAGCGCGCCGCGGATGTCCCCGGCGTGCATCTCATCCAGGACCGCCGGGCGGTCGTTCGTTGCGGTCATGATCGGTTCCTCCCTCGCCCCGGGACAGGGCAGCGCTTGACGGTTCAGGGAGGCGCGCAGCATTCACCGTGCCCGCGAGGGCAGCCCGGCCGTAAGGCCGGGCCGCGGGGCAGGAGGGAACGGGCTAGTGCGCGCCGGAGGCGGATGGCGAACACAAACGGATGCGGGGCCGTGGCCGGCCCGGACTACTACTGGAACCGGAATCCACCGTGTGTCGCCTCCCTCCGGTCATGGCACGCGCGGGCGCCGGGGCAGCCGCGCAGAGTGCCTGCGCGGCGCTGGACATGCGCAACCTCAGGGGATGCCAGGCGCACCGCGCCGTGGCAGGACACCCCTGACTCGTCAGAGCTTTGGCACTCCACGGCGTAGCGCGGTGCCCCGTCAACGGCGGGACCCGTCTGCGCAGCCACCTGGCCTTTCCCCTTAACCCGGGGAAAGGTGTCCTGATCCGGAGGGTCTCTCGACCGGTGGGATCAGTGGCCTGTGTCCGTGGAGACGCCTCACCGAACGAGGTGTCACATGAACAACGCTTCATATGATGCGCCAGCGGCGGACGGCCTGTCAAACCTGTCTCAACACTGGGGGGTCCCTCCGCCGGGAAGCCGCCGGCCCTAGAGGCGGCCGAAGGCGAGGTTGCCGGGTGCATCCGGATCCCGGCTGGTGAAGAACTGAGTGATGGCCTGAGTCAACTCGGCGGCGTCCAAGACGCCGTTGCGGTCAAGGTCGAGCCGGGCGAAGGCGCGGGCGGCCTGCCCGGCGCTGGCGCCGTAGGCAGCGGCGAGACGGGCGTATCCGGGCGGGTCCAGCACGCCCTTGCGGTGATGATCGGCTACCTGGATGAGCGACCGGGCAGTCGCGGTGACCGCGGCGTCAAACCGGGGCCGGTCCTCGATGGGGCGGCCGACCGCGGCGGCGAACTCATCCGGGGAGATCTGCTGGTCGCCGTCGGCGTCCATGTGCGCCAGCAGGGCGCTGAACAGGGCGCGCTGCCCGGCGGCGACGGCCCGCCCGGGAGGCGAGTCCGGGTCGTGCCCGAACGCATCGCAAAGCGCCCGGGCCTGCTGCTCGTAGTCTGCGAGCTGCCAGGTGCCGTCGCCGTTGGCGTCCAGGACGGCGAAGCGCCGGCTCAGCACGGCCCGCTGCCCGCCGGCGAGCGGGCCCGCGGCGCTGCCCCCGGCTGCTGGTTTCCCAGTGGCGCGCCTGGCCCCGTACAGGCTGGCGACCACGGTGACCAGCAGCACGGTGACCACGACCAGCAGCGACAGCCATGCCGGAATGTCCGGCACCCAGCGGGCACCGGAGCCCGCCAGGGCCTCCAGCAGTAGCTTGACGCCGATGAAAGCGCAGATGACAGCCAGCCCGTAGTTGAGATAGGCCAGCCGGCCAAGCACGCGGGTGAGCAGCACGTACAGCTGGCGCAGCCCCATCAGCGCGAAGGCGTTGCAGGCCACGACCAGCAAGGCACTGGTGGTGATGCCGAAGATAGCCGGGATCGAGTCGAACGCGAACAGCAGGTCAGCGATCCCGATCGCCGCGGCGAGCACCAGCACCGGCACCGCCCCCGGCCGCGCGGGCACTCCGGCGGCGGTGTCGCCGTCAGCGTCCCTGGCGGCACGGCCAGCGCGGCGCTCCAGCCAGGACAGCAGCCGGGCGTGCTCTTCCCCCTCTGTGTCGCCAAGGTGGCCGCGGAGCAATCCGGCCCCGGTCCACAGCAGGAGGGCGCCGAGGGGGTAGAACAGCCAGGAGGCGTGGCTGATCGCCGTCGTGCCGCCCACGATGAGGACCGTCCGCAGCACCAGTGCGAGCGCGATGCCCGCCATGAGGACGCGCTGCTGGCGGGCGGCCGGCAGCGCCAGGCGGGTCATGATGACGTAGAAGATGAACAGGTTGTCCAGGCTGAGGCTGTACTCGGTGAGGTAGCCGGCGTAGAACTGGCCCGCCGCCGTCCAGCCGGACGCCACCGCGGTGGCCAGCCCGAACAACACGGCCAGCGACACGTAGGCCGCCGCCCACCTGACCGCGGTGCGCACCGCCATGGGAGCCGGCCCCGCCCGGCGGGCCAGCACAACCTCGGCCCCGGCCACGGCGACCAGCCCGGCCGCCGGCACCGCCTGCACCCATCCCAGGTCAGCCACCGCCTCTCCTCCCCTCGTCCTTCCCTCGGGAATCAGCGTCGCAGCACTGCGGGCACTTCAGCAAACCCGGCCCTCGCCCTGGACAAGGCGGGCACGGGCAAGGTCACCACGGAGCGCCTGTGACGACCAGCCGGGAACACGGCGCGGTACGCTGGCCGCCACCGTGCCGTAGACGGGAGATGACCCGGCCGGGGCACCATAGGCCAGCACGGCCGTTCTCCAGCCCGGGTGCGGAGCCTACGGCAGGGCACGTGCAGCCGTCGCGGTGAGCCCCCGATGAGTGCCGCGCCGGAGTCCCAGCCGAAGCAAGGAGAAACCCGATGACCCTACCGCCGTCCGGCCCCGCAAGCGCCGCGGGCGCGCGGCGCCAGGGCCATTCTCCAAGCGAGGACGCCACGCAGGTGCCCGCCGGGCGCTCCCGGCGCGATCCAGGCGGCAAGCAGGAACAAGGCGGCGCGGACGGGGGCGTGCTGGGTGCCCGGCCGCAGGCCGGGGAGACCTTCCACGGCCGTGACCCGGAGACCGCGGCGGCGGCGGCCATCTGCCAGGACACCCCGACCCGGTGCCAGGCGCGCACGCGGCTGTACCGGGACGGGCGGCTGGAGCTTGAGGGATTCCCGGTCGCGGACATCAGTGACCACCTGGCTGATGAGTCGGTCACCGTCTGGCTGGACCTGCGTGCCCCGGGCAGCGGCGACCTCGCCGTGCTGAGCGAGGAGTTCGGGCTGCACCCGCTGGCGGTCGAGGATGCGCTGCATCGCAGCCAGCGGCCCAAGCTCGACCGCTACCGCACCCACCTGTTCCTCACCGCCTACGGGGCGCGGCTGGAACCGGTGACGGGCGAGCTGGCCACCAGTGAGATCGCGGCCTTCCTCACCAGGCAGGCGCTGATCACCGTCCGGAAGGACGACGGCCTGGACATCGGCGCCGTCACCGAGCGGTGGGACGCCAGCCCCGATCTCGCCGCGTCCGGGGTCGGCTTCCTGCTGCACGGGCTGCTGGACTACATCGTCGATGGCCACTTCGAGGCAGTCCAGAGCCTGGACGACGGCGTGGAGAAACTGGAGGACCAGCTGTTCGCCGGCGTCCCGCAAGGGCTGCAAGTCCAGCGGCGCAGCTTCGAGCTCCGCAAGAGCCTGGTGCTGCTGCGCCGGGTCGTGATCCCTATGCGCGAGGTCGTCAACGCCCTGATGCGGCGGGACCTGCACGTGGTCAGTGACGACCTCATGCCCTACTACCAGGACGTCTACGATCACGTGCTGCGCGCCGCCGAGTGGACCGACAGCCTGCGCGACCTGGTCACCAGCATCCTGGAGACCAACCTCACCATCCAGGGCAACCGGCTGGGCGTCATCACCAAGAAGGTCACCGGCTGGGCCGCCATCATCGCCGTCCCCACCCTCATCACCGGCTACTTCGGGATGAACGTGCCCTACCCCGGCTTCAGCGACAAAGCCGGCTACGCCGCCTCCATCGCCACCATCGCCGTCGCCGGGCTGGTGCTCTACCTCGTCTTCAAGCGCAAAGACTGGCTGTAAGACCGCGGACCCTCCGTGCCGCTCTCCGGTCGACAGCCCGGCGCCGGGAGCTGACGCTCGGGCAGGAGCCGAAGTCGCCTGGCGTGGCGTGCGCCGGCGCGTTGCCTTAGGGTTCAGGCATGGCGGACGCGCAATCCAGTAAAGGCGGCCAGGACGGCCTGCCTGCCGCCGTCGCGGGCGGGGGACTCCGCGCCTCGCACGCGGACCGGGATCAGGTGGTGGAACTGCTGCGGGTGGCCGCCGGGGACGGCCGGCTCTCCGCGGAAGAACTGGACGAGCGCCTGGAACGCGCGCTGACCGCCAGGACCTACGCCGACCTCGCGGCGCTGACCGCCGACCTGCCCGCCGCGCCGGGGGCCGCTGTCGCGCCGCCCGTCGCGGGCGCGGTGAGCGCCCCGCCGAAGGACCTGGTGCGGATCCACGTCCACGGCAGCGGCGCCCGCCGGGACGGCCACTGGGTGGTGCCGAAGGAACTGGACGTCAAAGTGAAAGGCGGCGGCGTGACGCTGGACTTCACCGAGGCGGTGATCACGCAGCCGCTGCTGCGCATCACCGCCGAGGTGACAGGCGGCGGGCTCAGGCTCATCACCCGGCCGGGCATCGCGGTGGACGCCGATGACGTATCACTGCGCGGCGGGGGCGTCACGCTGCCCCAGCCGCCTGGCCCCGGCGTCCCCGTCGAGCTGCGCGTCGAGATCGCAGGCTCGGTTCACGGCGGGGGCATCACCGCCGGGCCGCCCGATCCGCCCCGCCCGCCGCGACGCACGTTCTGGCAGTGGCTGCGCCGCGCCCCGCGTCCCCCCGCCATCGCCGCCTAGCGCGATCCCGAGGTCCGAACCCCGGCCGAGGCTGCGGTCAGGCGGCGGGCGCTGAGCTGTCGCCGACCGCGTGGCCGGCGAGATCGGCCAGGGCGACGGCGACGAGGCGGGCGCGCTGGGACGGCCTGGCGCCGGGCCTGGGCGTTAGCATGAAGCGGCCGGCGTACTGGCCGTTGCTGAAGGTGCGGAGCTCGATGTCTTCGGCTGGCAGGCCGGAGAGGTCGACCGGGTAGCAACCGTGGCGGGTCCTGATTGAGCCGTCTGGTTCCAGGCGCGGCGGCTGGCCGAGCAGCTTCCCGTACTCGAAGCGGCAGTCCTGCAGGCCGAGCACCTCAATGAGCTGCCGGCGGACGTGCTCGACGACATCGTAGGGGGCCGCCTGCTGGGTCAGCGCGGCGCTGGTCACGATGCGGGTGAAGTACCCCGCGTCCTGAACGGTGACCGCCTTGAGCCGGCGCGCCCAGGCGGCCATCTGGGACACGGCCACGCCGACCGCGAGCAGCAGCGCGAAGGTGATCACGTCGGCGGAACGGCTGATCGTGAGCCGGTCATACGGCACGGTGAAGAAGAAGTCGAACCACACCGCGGCCGATACCGCGGCGAGCGCGCCGGCGAGCCGGTTCCCCAGGCACGCGATCGCGACGACCGCCACCACGAGCAGCAGCGCCACGTTGGTGTTGGACCAGCTTCCGCGCCACGGCAGGAGCAGCGCCGCCAGCGCGAGCGGCCCCGGGACGGCGGCGGCGACGGCCGCCCTGCCCCTGGTCAGGTAACGGGTCACCAGACCCACCTTCTCCCTGCGAGAGCCCTGTACTTCCGAGCATGGCACACGGAACGCGCATGGAGTCAGCCCCACCGTGCCTGGAGTCCGTTAGGGCTCCCGGCGGTCCCGGCAGGCTGGTATAGCGTCAGAAGCGCGACGTTTCGCCTGCTCCCGAGCGGTGACCGGCGCCGGTTTCCTTGCCGGGGACCGTGATCGTCGCGGGGCCTCTTTGCTTCCCGGTGCGAATCCTGAGGCCGACCGGAGAGCGCATCACCGGATAGTTGCCCCGGCGGTAGCCGCCTCCGGCCGGGAGACCGTCGCGGGCGTGCTTTGCAGAGGGCGCGCCCGCGACGGCTATCCTGGTGCCGGGTGAGCCGGGAAGCCTGGTCGGCGCTGATTTTGACCGCGCCACAGTGATGAGGACCAGGCAGATGCGCATTACCCTCCGCAGGCTCGCCGTCGAGTCGGACTGGCGTGACGAGGCGCTCCGCACGAACCTGTGGCTCATCCCCGCCATCGAGAGCCTGGTCGCAGTCGCGCTGTTCGCGGTGACCGTGAGCATCGACGAGGCCGCCTCCCGCGGTTCGCTGCGGCTGCCGCCGTGGGTGATCAGCGGCTCGCCGGACGCCGCCCGGCAGATCCTGTCGTCGCTGGCCGGGGCGGTCATCACGGTCGTCGGCGTAGTGTTCTCCATCGTGATCGTGACGCTGACGCTGGCGTCGCAGCAGTTCGGGCGGCGGATGCTGCGGACCTTCATCAGGGACCGGGGCGCCCAGGTGACCCTGGGGACGTTCGTGGCGACGTTCTTCTACGCGATGCTCGTGCTGATCTCGATCGGGAGCACGTTCGTGCCGCACCTGTCGGTGACGACGGCGCTCGCCCTGACCGCGATCGACCTCGGCGTGCTCATCTACTTCATCCACCACATCGCTACCGCCATCCAGCTGCCCGCGGTCATCGCCAGCATCGCCCATGACCTGGCCGGGGCTATCGACGCCGAGAAAGGACCCGCGCCGACGGGCGAACCCCTGGCCGGCGCGGGCTCACTGAACCTCGTGCAGACCGCGCAGCCCCAGCCGAACGGGGGCGACGGCTGGCAGCTGGCCGCCCGCTAGGGTGAGCGTGCCAGGTGGCGGGAAGCAGGCGGTGAGGGCGATGAGGCAGGGGACGGGACGGCTGGCGCTGGCGGTCGGGGCGCTGGGGGTGGTGTTCGGGGATATCGGGACGAGCCCGCTGTACACCGAGCAGACAGTCTTCAGCCCGGCGGACCCGCACGCGGTGCGGGTGTCGCAGGAAAGCGTCTACGGCATCGTCTCGCTGATCGTCTGGTCGGTCGTGATCGTGGTCACCGTCACCTACGTGCTGCTGGTGATGCGGGCCAACAACGACGGCGAGGGCGGCATCATGGCGCTGATCACGCTGATCCGCCGCGGGGGCGCGCCGGGCGGGCGCCGGGCGAGGGTCGCGCTGGCGGCGCTTGGGGTGTTCGGAGCGTCGCTGTTCTTCGGCGACAGCATGATCACCCCCGCGATCTCGGTGCTGTCCGCGATCGAGGGCGTCAAGGTCGCGGCACCGTCGCTCTCTGACCTGGTGGTCCCGATCACGGCCGCGATCATCGTGGGCCTGTTCCTGTTGCAGCGGCTCGGCACCGGCACCGTGGGCCGGCTGTTCGGGCCGGTCATGGCCCTGTGGTTCACGGCGATCGGCGCGTTCGGCGTCCGGGGCATCGCCGGTCATCCCGCGATCCTGAAGGCCCTGTCCCCCGGCTACGCGACGGGGTTCCTCGCCGGCCACTTCACGGTCGCCTTCTTCGCGCTGGCGGCCGTGGTGCTGGCCGTCACCGGCGCCGAGGCCCTGTATGCGGACATGGGCCACTTCGGGCGGGGCCCGATCACGCAGGTGTGGCTGCTGCTGGTGTTCCCCGCCTGCATCCTCAGCTACCTGGGGCAGGGCGCCCTCGTCCTTGCCGACCCGGCCGCGGTCGCCAGCCCGTTCTTCCTGCTGCTGCCGGGCTGGGCGCGGCTGCCCATGGTGTTCCTGGCCGCCGCCGCCACCGTCATCGCCTCCCAGGCGGTCATCTCCGGCGCGTTCTCGGTGACCCGGCAGGCCGCCCAACTCGGCTACCTGCCGCGGCTGCGCATCGCGCACACCTCCGAGGAGCAGATCGGCCAGGTCTACGTCCCGTGGATTAACTGGGCGCTACTGGCCGCGGTCCTCGCGCTGGTGTTCACGTTCAAGAGCGCCGAAGCGCTGGCCTTCGCGTTCGGCATGGCGGTGACCGGCACGATCACCATCACCACGCTGCTGTACTTCTACGTCGTGCGCCACCAGTGGGGCAAGCCGCGGTGGCTCGTCGCCGCGGGCGCCTGTCCGCTGCTGGCGGTGGACCTGCTGTTCCTCGCTGCCAACGTCACCAAGATCCCGCACGGGGCCTGGCTGCCGCTGCTCATCGCCGTCGCGGTGTTCACCGTCCTGGTCACCTGGCAGCAGGGCCGCGCGCTCGTCACCCGGCTGCGGGAACGGGATGAGGGACCGCTGCGCGATTTCGTGGACCAGTTGCACGCGCGGCGCCCGCCGCTGCACCGGGTGCCTGGCACCGCGGTCTTCCTCAACCGGGGCAAGGCCACGGCCCCGCTCGCGCTGCGCGCGAACGTCGAGCACAACCAGGTGCTGCACGAGCTAGTGCTGATCCTGGCGATCGAGACCCTCCCCGTCCCGCACGTCGCGCCCGCGGCCCGCCTCGAGGTCGACGACCTCGGCTACAAGGACGACCGGATCGTGCACGTCACCGCCCGCTTCGGCTACATGGACTCCCCTGACGTGCCCGGCCTGCTCCCCCTCATCCGCCAGGCGGACCTGGAAAGCCCGCTCGACGAAAGCAGGATCTCCTACTTCCTGTCCACCATCGACATCCACCCCGGCACCAGCCCCGGCATGAGCCGGTGGCGAAAGCGCCTGTTCCTCGCCACCGCCCGGCTCACCGCCGATGCCGCCGAGTACTTCCGCCTCCCCCGGGACAGAACCGTCATCATGGGCTCCCGCATCGAACTCTGACACGGCAGCCGGCCTAACGGTCGCCGGCTGCAGGCCGCTACTTGGGCACGCGTGAGAGCATTGTCCGTGCATAATCGATCCGAAGCCTTTCCCTGGGCGGGCCGTCTGGCAGATCGGCAATAGCCGATGCGGCCTGGCGGAGCCGGAATTCCCCGTCCCGCTTCTCCTCGATGTCCTGGCAGATCTTGCTCCGGATGGTGCATTCTCGCTTGAGCAGGGCGCTCGTGCATCCGGGAAGCACGGCAGCGGCCCCGGAGGCAATCCCCACCTTGAGGCTTGCCAGGAAGATGAGCGCGACCCCGGTGCCACCGGCGGCCAGCGTCAGCAGGAAGACCAGGACGAACAGCACCCACAGGAGTGTCTCCCGCCCCCGGGCCGTCCGGGCCTGCGCGTCAAGGTCGGCAAGCCTCTCGCACGAGACCTGCCCTCCAGGAGCGGCGTGCCCCCTTCCGGGGACCAGCTTCATGCCCTGGCCCGCCGCGAATGCGGGATGACCGGTGCTTGTGCCCTTCACGTCCGCCGACGCAAGGGTCAGCCGTCTGTTCACGCCCGGTTATACTGCCCAAGTGGGACATTGGGCGGAGTTCCTCGCGGACGACATCGCCGCCCGGCTGCCGGCTGGCGTGAGCCGCGACCGCATCCTGGCCACCGCGCGCCGGGCGGGCACCGAGATCGAGACCCTCACCGGGCAGAGCTTCGGCCCGGCAAAGCGGAACACGGTATCCGTCGGCACCTTCGGGCTGCCATTCGTGGAGCTTCCCGGCCTCCTGATCGGGACGGTGGAAGGCCCTGCTCCCATGTGGCCAGTCCCCAACCCGGTGGACCGCCAGAGGGCCACCGTGGTGCAAGTGCTGGAGGTCCCGTCCCCAGCCGGGCGCGCGATGCCCGTCGGGATCGCCTTGCGGGCAGCCGGCGAACTGGTACATGCGGCAGCCCGGTCCGGGTTCCTGTCGCGTGACTACATGCTGTCCTGGCTAGGCCACGCGTTTGCCCCTGATGAGCGCACCGAGTTCCTGCGGAGCCTGCTGGACGCCTCGACCCACGTTCACGTCCCCGTAGCCACGGGGACTGGCGGCGGATGGTGGTTCCAGATCACCCGCCGCCTCCTTTGGGTCACGAGCGGCACCGAGGAACAGCGCCTTCTCGAGCCCTTGTTCCCGGACGGCGATAATGCGCTGCGGAGGCTGGTCGCGGTTGAGCCGCTCCTGATCGCCGGCCGCATCACGAGCCATCCCGCAGACTGGGCCATGGCCGTCCGGATCTGGCCCTCGACCGAGCGTCCGGTAGCAGTGACCAGCATCTGGAGGCACATCGCGGGCGCGATCCGCGATCACGGCATCCCCGTCCTGCCGCTCGACCCGCAGTCGACCTCCGAGGAAATCCAGTGCCAGCTTCTCTTGCTCGCCTACTGGCATCAGTACGTCGGCGCCGACGAGCCAGGAATAGCCGACGCCATCGCAGCCGCCTACCCCAAGCCCGTCGAGCGGATCGCCCGCGCTACCGGCGCACCTGACCAGAAGGCGGCCGCGGCACTGCTGTTCGAGGGACTCCTGCGGCCGGGATTCGACCCTGCCATGGGCGCCGCAGCTGCACGCCGGTACGTAAGCCGCAAGGCCACGATCGCCATCCTCAACCACCGCAAGACGACCGACGGCGGAACCCGCCCCTGGGAGGCACTCGGCGTCTCCGAGCGCCACTACTACAAGCTGCTAAGCAAGTTCGCCCCCAAGAACGGCCCACGGTACGAGGTCGACGCGGGCGTCCTAGAGCAAATCCGCACACACCTCATCAGCCGCGACCAGGAAGCGGAAACGCACGCCGCCGCCATGGACTTGCTCCAGCAGCGAGGATTCAGCCATGCCGCCGCGCGGAAGTGGCTTCAGCGCCATGACCTCACCCAAGCGCTCAAGGCAACACCCCGGCCACGGGGATTCACGGCCCGGCCAGGGCCTTGATCACCACCGGCAGCTCAACGGCTAGGCGGCTTTCGCCTCGGCGGCGGAACGGGTCCATCGAAGGTACACGCCATATGCAGAGGTACGTCTCAGGTATATTTATGCGTTGACCAGCAGGTACGCGGGCTGGTGAAGTCAACGCGAGCGTGGCCGCGCGCCGGCCGATGCCGCGCACGGCGTGCGGGTTCCGGCTGGCCCGGTGACAGGGCGACATGGCCCCGTGCGGCGCGGGACGGCGCCAACGCGGCTGGGTGCGGCGAATGACATCAAGCCCGGCGTTTCCAACCGGCACGAGCACACAGCGGCCGAAGGCCCGGCACGTCATCAACGCGATCGCTGATGCGCCCACAAACCCACTTGGCGGTGCACGTGGAGCCGAAACACGCCGCTGGCGTCGCCTGTCCGTGGCCGTCCGTGGGAACGCCGACGGTGGACGCCGACCGTCCGAAGTGTACACACCGACCGTCGTAGCTGCGCACACCGACCGCCCTAACGGCACGGACGCCCGTCCGCTATGCGTCCGTGGACAGCGCAACAGTACGGTCTACGGCGCGACAAGGTGACACATGCTGGGACAGAGAAAAACGCCCCGCCAGCGCGAGAATTCGCAGCTAACGGGGCGTTTTCGCAGGTGGTGGCAGGTGTTGGGTTCGAACCAACGTAGGCTGAGCCGACGGTTTTACAGCCCGCTCGCTCCGCCCAAGTCACCCCCCGCTGACCAGCGCATACGCCGTTCGAGGCGCGTTGACGGGGCGCCGCTGTCCGCTATATGTCCGTGGGTACCGGGTTCCGGGGGCTTTGCGGTCCACGGACCAGCGTAAGAGGGCGTCTGTCAAGTC
>Ga0335074_10013103_pt1 | contig 11647 bp, 11 predicted proteins | sample Lox_Sample_23_FD_206715 | JGI IMG/M metagenome (GOLD analysis project Ga0335074, IMG submission 206715) | Soil microbial communities from Loxahatchee National Wildlife Refuge, Florida, United States - Lox_Sample_2.3 | ecosystem: Environmental > Terrestrial > Soil > Wetlands | place: USA...
CTGCTTCGGGCTGACCGAACCTGACCACGGCTCGGACCCGGCGTCGATGCGCACCCACGCGGTACGGGACGGCTCCGACTGGGTGCTCAACGGCTCCAAGATGTGGATCACCAACGGGTCGATCGCGGACATCGCCGTGGTGTGGGCCTCGACAGACGCCGGCATCCAGGGCTTCCTGGTGCCGCGCGGCGCCCGCGGGTTCTCCGCCCGGGACATCCACAAGAAGATGTCGCTGCGCGCGTCCATCACCTCCGAGCTGGTATTCGACTCGGTGCGGCTGCCGTCGTCCGCGGTGCTGCCCGGCGTGACCGGGCTGCGCGGGCCATTGTCGTGCCTGACCGAGGCCCGGTTCGGCATCTTGTGGGGAGTGACCGGCGCGGCTCGCGCCTGCCTGGAGACGGCGGTGTCCTACGCGACGACGCGGACCCAGTTCGGCAAGGCGATCGGCGAGTTCCAGCTCACCCAGTCCAAGCTGGCCTGGATGGCGGTGTCGCTGTATCAGTCGCAGCTGCTCGCCCTGCACCTCGGGCGGCTGAAGGAGGCCGGCACGCTGACCCCGGTCCAGGTCAGCACCGGGAAAATGGCCAACGCCCGGACGGCTATCGACATCGCGCGGACCGCGCGGACGATCCTGGCCGCCAACGGCGTGACGCTCGAGTACCCGGTGATCCGGCACGCGAACAACCTCGAAGCGGTGATCACCTACGAGGGCACGGAGGAGATCCACGCGCTCGCGATCGGCCAAGCCCTCACGGGGATGTCGGCGTATCGCTGAGGTTTCGGTACGCTTCGGATCGGAGTGTCGTGCGCTTCATGGCCTTTTCCAGGCCCGCTGGCCCGGGTGCGCGACGCTGCGGGGTGCTAGCTCAATGGCAGAGCAGCGGACTTTTAATCCGTTGGTTCAGGGTTCGACCCCCTGGCGCCCCACCTGCGGTTTTGATGGTTTTCCGCGTGGCCTCTGGCTTGGTGCCGCTTACTGCTTTGCTGAACCGAGCCATTCCCGGGCGGTATCGCGAACGTAGGTCCGGTAGTTCCGCGGCGGATGGCCCAGCAGCTGCTCGGTGACCTTCAGCGCACCCGGATCCGTGGGGATCTCACTGGTCGAAAGGAACTCGAAGGTGTATAGCCAGTCCGTCTGCTTGGTCCCGGTCAGGCGGCGGGCGATCGCTGGTCGCCAGGCTTGCTCGTCATCGCCCAGGTAACGGACCGGGCGGGCGAGCGCGGCCGCCCAGATGTCGGCGCACTGCTGACCGCTCAGCGACTCCGGTCCGGCGATAACGTACTGGCCTCCGGGGAAGTCCGGATCCAGCAGCGCCGATGCGCTGATCTCCGCCACGTCGCGCAAGTCGATGCGGTTCACCCCCTTGGGGTGGAGCGGCTGGGCGAACTCGCCGTTGAGAATGTCTTCCTTGAATAGCTCGTCGTTCTGCGCCCAGTTCGCGAAGGCCACCGAGATGACGATCGGGTCGTTCGCCGCTGCGGCCATGGCCGCGCCGATGTGGATTTTACCCTGGTAGTGCGGGTGCAGCCGGCCGAAGTTGGCCGCCATACCGGGGTCGGGGATCTGAACCCCGGCGAACACGATAAGGACGCCTGTGGCCTCACACGCCTGAATGAAGTTCTCGGCGAGCTTGACCTCATCGGCTTCGTGCGGCGAAACGTAGTACGCCGCCTGAACACCGTCGAGCGCCTTCTCGACACTCGATCGATCGCCCAGATCGCCGATGAATTGCTCGACCTGTCCGGGCAGGTCTCGCTTGGCCCGGACGAGCGCCCGGACATCGGCGCCGCGACTGACTAGCTCGCTCATGGTGTGGCCGCCGAGCGTGCCAGACGCGCCGACCAGCAGAATCTTTCTTGACATTTTTCTCCCTGGGTGGATGGGTGGCGCGGCGCGGGCCGGTCACACCGCGGCAGCCGCGTCGGGCGAGCGGTGCACGCTTAGGCGCTGGCGGCGGCACCGATATGGGGCGCGCCGAAGACGACGTCGGTGGAGCGTGGCGGGGTGCGGGTCCCGTACAGGCGCTCGGCGTAGTCCGCGTACACCCTGGGGGCGACCGGGACGATGTCGGCGCGCAGCGGCTCGGGGACGATCTCCTGGTCGCCTTCGTACAGTGCCATGCCGAAGATCAGCGGGATGTCCTCGGGGGCGATCTCGGCGACGGACAGCTGCACCATCACCTCCCATTCGGAGGTGAAGATGTGCCTCTGGACCACGGGGAGGACGAGCCGCTCCTCCAGGCCCATGTGCTCGAACAGGACCACGGCCAGTTCCCGCAGGGCCAGGGCGAGGGCGTCGCGGGCGTCGCCGTCGGCGCTGCTGGCCCAGGCGGCCAGCCGGGCATCGGTCTCCTCCAGGAGGGCCTCGAGGCGCTGGTGGTGGCCCTCGGCCAGGTGCACGACCGGGTCGACCTCCTTCGGCGCGCGGGCCAGTAGCAGGGGCCACAGGACCTCGTCCTCGGCGTGGTGGTGGTCGCGCAGGGTGTGGCTCATCAGCCTGATGTGGTCGGCGATGACCTTCGCGCGCTCCTCGTCCCCCGGCGCGGCGGACTGGACCAGGTCCGGCAGCAGGCCGAACTCGCGCCGGAACACGATGTGGATGGTGTTCATGTTCCGCGTATCGGCATACGCGTATTCGCTCTGCGACATTGATACTCCCCCGGCTAATCCGGTGATCGGTAGGTAATTCCACCGTAATCACCAGGACCGCGGGATGTCCCATACGAATTTCTTATTTTCTCCTTATTTTCGGGCGGGCTTTCCTTATTTCCGTGCCGATCGGCATGCGGCCTCAGCTGGCTTCCGGGCGGCCCGGCTTGAGCCCGGCGCTCGATGTCACCTCGCTGAGCTCCAGAGAGCCGCTGACCCGGAAGGAGAGCTGTCCGCGGCCGGTGTGCTCGAGTTCGATGCCGCAGTCCTGAAGAGCCAGACGTCTGCGCAGCACCAGCAGCCGGGCCTCGAGGTTATCGGCCCCAGCGGGAAGGCCGATACGTTCGTCCAGCCTCAGCTCGCGGTTGCTGAAATTCGTACGCCCGCCGCCGGCATATTCACGCGCCATTTTCCACAAAATCCGGCCAGGCACGCCTTTGGCTATATACCGGTCGCCGACGAACACGCTGTCATCCGCCTGGTAGCGGGTGACAGCGAGCACGGCGCCAGGTGGCGCTGGCCGCGCAGCTTCCTCCTGGCCGGGGTTGTCCTCGTGCGGGTGGGTTTCGAGGGTCAGGAGGGCGCTGGCCAGATGTCCGGCGAGGATCTGCCAAACCCGCTCCGACTGCGGCCCGAGCTGGCCCGGACGGTCGCTCTCCAGGTACAGGACGCCGCGCAGGCGGCCAAGCGCGATCATGGGGATGGCCGCAACGCTCTGCGCTCCGGCCAGGCCGGGAAGCGGGATCTCCTGGCCGGGAAGCGTGTCTCCGTGGTCCTCAAGGCTGGTTCGGATAGCCGTCTGCATCATTTGCGCTCTGCCGAGATGGGAGACGCAGACCGACCGCTGCTCCTGCGCCGCTGTCCCGATCAAGCCGACGCCAAAGGGAACCTCGGCGCCGACCGCGGGCGTGTCGTATCCGTTGCTCGCGGTCGCGAACAGGCGCTGCCCGGGGTCGTCTGAGAGCAGCAGGATCGAATGCGTGACGTCGAAGAGATCCTCAAGCGCGTGCAGCGCAGTCCGCGTCAACTCCCCGTACTCGGTGCACTGGCCGAGCCGCCGGACGAACTCATCCAGCGCTCTCAGCATGTCCGGCTCCGGTGGCCGGCGAACCCGCGCCTCAGCGGCCTCGCCGACCTTCCGGCAGGCAATGACCCGGTGGAGGTCAACGCCGCGCAGCCGGAACACCCCCGCCATACCCGACTGCGAGGCGATCGCGTCGAGGTCCGCCTTCATCGCCTCGAACGTGCCGCCCTCGGTCTCGGTGCGAAGGTACTCGGTGTCGAGCTGGTACCCGTCAAAGGTCACCGGGTCAGTGACGAGAAGCTGCGCGTAGATGTTAGCCCTGACGTTATCGGCCGTCTTCCGCAGGAACTGCCGTGACACCGCTACCCGCTCGGAGTCGACGTAGTGCACCAATGACACCGTGATCACGTTCGGCGTCCCGTCCGCGGAGCACGTCGCGAAATGCGTGGGTATCACCCCGGCAAAGCACTGCCGAAGCGACTCGAGCGGCACCGAGAACTCGTTCACAGCGCCGCCCCCGCGTTTCGGCCGGGGGTCTGGTTGTACACCTCGCGCACCGAAACCGTGACCGCGAGGTGCCGGACGGGCTGAACGAAATTGCGAACCTGGCTCAGCTCAACCCCGAGATGCTGAGCGTTCCCGGCGAACGCCAGGACGTGCTCCTCGACCAGCCCGAGCTGTCCGGGTGTCGGTTCGGACACGCTCACCGCCCGGCCCTTGACTTGCAGCGCGCGATAGTCGACCGGAGAAACGAACAACACCGCAGTCTCGCCGTTGGCCTCCAGATTCGATCTGGTTGCAGAGCCAGGAGGAGCCGGGACGCAAAGGGTCAGCAACGAGCCCCCGGCGGTTACCGCCGGTCCCCACGCCCGGACCACCTCCGGGCGCAGGCCATCGTCCCGCGTAGCGACAGTCACCGCCATCCCGCTGAGCATCAGCGCCACCAGGTCGCGCCCGAGCTTCGGACTCCCGGATGTCCGACTCACGTCGGGAATCCTACCCAGTGCCCTGAAAGGCCAGCTCTCGCTGGACGGGCTGACCCTGGAACTTATCCGGCAAGTCCTCAGCTACCGGTTCAGGGTTCGACCCCCTGGCACCCCACCTGACTTCGAGGCGGCAGCGCTGCGCCCTATGGGGCTCACCCATAGGGGCGCACGCGGCGGTGCCGACAGCTTGCGGATCTGTGCGTGATGGCTTGGCGGCGGTGCTGGCTACAGTCCCGGCTCGCTGGCGCAACCAGCGTTGTGCCAGTAGGTTCCTCGGTATCCGAGTTCATAATCGAGGACACACAACTGGTCCCAGGTTTGCGGACCGGTTATCCCGTCGACCTCGAGGTCCCATGCCTTCTGGAACGATGTAACGTCGCTGGTCGTGTCGGGCCCGTAGTAGCCGTCGGTTGCGAGCAGCTGGTTGGGACCAACGTCGTGGGCGTCGTAGACGTCGTTGAGCAGCACCTGCTCGTCAAGCACGCATGGCTCGTACGTGCCTTCGTCAGCTTCGCTGAAATCTTCCGTCACGCACCCCGTAGCCTCCGTAGCCGCCGCAGTCCCCGGTGCGGCGACGTGACCGGGAGCGGAAGCCGTCATGGGGGCGGCGGATGCGGCGGTAGTGCTCAGGGTGACGAGGGCCGCCGCCACGATCATGATGCCGGTGACAGTAAGGGTATGGACTCTACGTTTCAGCATCCTGTTCTCCTTGACAGTTGACGCTGTTGGGGGGCATGGCTGACCAGTCCCTGGTCAGCGAGACCAGCCATGCGACTCGACTTAAGCGCCTGCTAGCCGAGAGCACCAGAGCACGAATGAGGCACTAATGCGGCACGGCTTACCACCACCTGCGCAACCTTGGCGAGGCGGTCTCCGACACCTTGAGCCGGCCATAACTCACTGTCTGACGGGGAACCGCCCGGACCCGACGGCGAGTGCGACGCCGCGAGGTGGAACTGGACGCGGGCGGCGGGTATGCGTTCCTGCTCGCGGGCCAGCAGGGTGAGCGCCCGGGCATCGGCCGCGGTGGGGCGGTTCACGTCTAGGGCGCGCGGCCACAGCCGGGCATAAAGGACGGCTGCGACTTCGGCCCCGTACACCAGCGCCTGGCCGACCAGGTAGAGCAGGGTGAACATGCCGGCCACGGTGGCGAAGCTGCCGTAGACGGGCCCGGCCCTGGCCACCAGCCTGGCCAGCAATGGCGCGCCGACGTTGAGCACCGCCGTCACCGCCACCGTGCCCACGATGGCACCCGGCCACAGGGCCCGGACCGGGGCGGGCCGCGCCAGCAGTAGCTTGGCGCTAGCCAGCAGCAGCGCAAAGACGATCAAGGCTGACCCGAGCACAGCCGCCGCGGTTTGCACCGCGGGCTGGCCGGGCAGGGCGGTGGCCACGACCGTGAGCGTGCCGACGGCCAGCCCCCCGAGCAGCAGCGTGGCCAGCATCGCGAACACCCGGATGTACCGGGAGACGAAAGGGGCCCGAAGGCGGTACGGGACGGCCGCCAGATGGTTCAGCGTCTGGTAGGCGGAGAACACGACACCGGTTCCGGCGAACAGCAGGCCAATCAGGCCGGCCACGAACGGGATGGTCGACGTCGGCAAGGTGGCAAGCGAATGGTCGATCGTGGGTCGCAGCACTGGCGGCACGATCTCGGCGATCAGCCGCTGGCGCAGGTCCGCGTGATCGGCCAGCACCCGGGACAGGACCGCCACGCCGAGCAGCAGCAGCGGGAAGATGCTCAGGAATCCGTAGTAGGTGATCAGCGCCGCCTGCCGCCCGCCCTCGTCATCGCCGTACTTCTTGATCACCGCGTAGGGGAACCCCAGCACACCATGCTCGCGCTGCAGACGGTCCGCCCAGGCGATGATCCGGTTCACCAGGCCGCTCAAGCCTTCGAAGCTCATGGGTCCAGCCTCCCCGCGCCGTCCCGGCCGTCCATCACCTCCGGGGTATGAACGGCCGGCTGGCTGCCGAGGCGCTCGACCGGCAGCCGGAAGACATCAAAGTCGTGGTGGACCTGACTGCATGAGACGACGATCATGGAGGTCGCCGTCGATACAACATCGACCGGACGTCAACTCTCGTCGGGAACCCTTGATTGGTTGAACTGTCAAACCTGACGGGAGCTGAGCACGCCCCATGGACCACCTGCCGCTGGAGCCGGATCTCGACGAGATGGCAGAGCTGGGGGACCTTGTCCTCGATCGCGTCGTGAGCTTCGTCGAGAGCCTGCCTGACCGCCCGGTTAGCCCTGAGGCGACGCACGCGAACCCCGGGAGCGTGCGCACGTTCCTCGCCCCGCCCCCCGAGCAACCAGGGCACCCTAAGCCCCTGCTCGACCGGCTGGACCAGGCCACGGCCGGCAGTATCGAGATGGGGAGCCCGGGGTTCATGGCGTACATCGGCAGCGGGGGCCTGTACACCTCCGCGCTCGGTGAGCTCTACACCCGGGTGATCAACCGGTTCGGCAGCATTTCGTTCGCGGCGCCGCAATTTACCGCCATGGAAGAGAGCGTCCTGCGGTGGATCGCACGCGAGGTCTGCGGGCTGCCCGACGGCAGCGGCGGGCTGCTGACCACAGGCGGCTCGATGGCCACGTTCTCGGCGGTGATAGCCGCCCGGCACCATCATCTCGGCGAGGACATCGCCGACGGGACCGTCTACGTCACGCCGTTCACCCACCACTCGGTGGCCAAGGCGGCCCGCCTAGCGGGAATCAGGCAGCGGAACGTCCGTGTGGTCCCCGCCACCGCTGACCTGCGGATGGACATCGCCGCGGCCAAGGCGATGATCAGGGCCGACCGGCAAGCCGGGCTGCGCCCGTTCCTGCTCGTCGGGTCAGCCGGCACCACCGATACAGGGACCGTCGACCCGCTGCCTGCCATGGCAGACCTGGCGGTCCAGGAGGGACTGTGGTTCCACGCTGACGCCGCTTACGGCGGCTTCTTCCGGCTGACCGACCGCGGCCGCCGCCAGCTGGCCGGATTGGAGCGCGCTGACTCCGTGACTCTGGACCCGCACAAGACGCTGTTCCTCGGGTACGGCACTGGCGCCCTCATCGTGCGGGACCCGGCCACGTTGCGTGCCGCCCATAGCGGCACCGCGGACTACCTGCGTGACGTCGAAGCCTCACAAACGCTGCCCGACTACGCCGACATGGGCCCTGAGCTCAGCCGTGAGGTCCGTGGCATTCGCGTGTGGCTGCCGCTGCACCTGCACGGCGTGGCCGCCTTCCGCGAAGCCCTGGACGAGAAGCTGGACCTTACCGATTACGCGTACCGCAGGCTGCTCGATATTCCGGCGCTCGAGGTCCCGTGGCGTCCGCACCTGAGCGTCGTTGCCTTCCGCGCGCGAGCGCGCGACGACAGCCCGGCCGCCGCCGCCGAGGCCGACGAGGAGACCCAGCGGCTGATCGACCGGGTCAACGGCACGCGCCGGGTACTGCTGTCCAGCACGGTCATCGGCGGCCGGCTAGCCATCCGGATCGCGATCGTGTCCCACCGCACCCACCGTGACCGGGTGACCGAACTACTCGACCTCATCGCAGCGGAAGTTTCTAGATAGGTCCGGTCCGCCTAGGCGTCGCGGCGGCATGGTCGGATAGGCGTACATCACGCGGAGTACGGGCCGGCAATAGTTCAGTCGGCAGGCCGACGCCAGCAGCCACGACTTTCCCTAGCGTCGTTAGTGCCATGGGGCGGACCTCTCAGGGGGCTGAGATGAAGCTAACGACCTACCGCACCACCACCAGCGCGGTCTGGGCCGACGCCTTGTTCGTGTCGGGGATGCAGCGCTCCGATGAGCCAAGCGACGATCAGGTCCGCACGGCCGTCGGCGCGGCCGTGCGGGTCTACGGCGACCGAGGGTGCGCCGAGCGGGTGGCCCAGGAGTTCGGCGATCATCCGGAGACCGCGGTCTCGCGCATGCGCTGGGCCCGGGCGGCGGTCGACGCGGCGTTCGGCTGGCCGGAGCCTGCGCCGGATGGCACTCGAGGGCGGCCGGGACTCCCTGTTACCGGCCCTGAGGGATGGCGGCTGGCAAGCTGATGAAGCGCATCCATACCGCCGCGCCGAAGGCTCAGCGTGAGCGTCCCTGGCTGAAGGACCTGCCGGCCGACCCGCGCGATCCTGACGTGGTCCGGGCCAAGGCGCACATATTCCACGAGCTGCACGCCGACGGGCGCAATGCTCAGTGCGCAGTCTGCGATAGCCAGTACCGGACAGCATGATGCCCGCGACCCTCCTCGGCCCGTGTACGCGGGAGCCGAGCCAGGGTTACGACCTCAAGCGCGACAACGACGCCCAAGCAGGGCGGGACAAGCAGCTTCCGCGGTGGCGGGTCTCTTGGACACGCGGCCTGCTCGTCGCCCTGCCGTTGGTCTTCCTTGGGTTCGGTCTCGCGGCATGGTTGCGCGGGTGGGCGCTCGGCGTGGACAGCAGCGTCTACCGGGCTGGAGCGATGCTCCTCCTCCACGGCGGTTCGTCGTATGACGCCAGCGACCTGGGCTACCTCCACCTGTCCTTCACGTATCCGCCGGCCGCGGCGTTGCTGTTCGCTCCGCTCGCGTCCCTCCCGGCGCAGCTGGCCTGGGCGATCATGGCGGCGGCCAGCGCGCTGGCGCTCGCACTCACGATCCGGGCCGCGATCGCGACGGGGCCGTACTGGCGCTTTCCGGGCGCCCAGACCACGCTGCTGCTGACCGTGGTGATGATGTGCCTGGTGCCTGTCTGGCGCACGATCGGGCTCGGCCAGGTCAACATACTCCTGATGGCCATGGTGGTCGTGGACGTGCTAGCGGTCACCGCGCGCGGCTCGCGGTGGGGCGGGCTGCTGGTCGGCGTCGCGGCGGCCGTGAAACTGGTTCCGCTGATCTTCGTCCTGCACCTGCTGCTTACGGGGAAACGAGTCGCGGCGGCGCGAGCGCTCGCGGTTTTCGTCGCGTTGCAGGGGCTGGCGCTCGCCATCGCCCCGCGGGATGCTGCCTACTGGACGTCCTATCTGTTCAAGACCAACAGGATCGGCCCGGCGCAGCAGCCGTACAACCAGTCGCTCGACGGCCTGATGGCGCGGCTGACCGGCACGGCTCCGTGGTCCGCCGACACGGCATGGGCCATCGGTGCCCTGCTCGCGGTTCCCGCGCTGATGCTGGTGCTCCGCTACCACCGGCGTGGGCAAAACCTGTCAGCGTTGTGCGTGACCGCGTGCCTTGGACTACTGGTGGCCCCGGTTTCCTGGCTGCCGTGCTGGGTGTGGGTCGTCCCGGTCCTGGTCGCGCTGGTGTCCTGGCTGCAGGACACCTGGCGCGGGACCGCCAGGTGGAAACGCTGGACGGGAGTCGGCGCCGTGATCGGCGTGATCGCCGTATTCACCAGCACGTATTCGGTCCCGATTAGTGAGCAGCACCGCCGGACGCTCGGTTCGTTCTGGTTTTTCGTGCTCAGCAATTCCTACGTGCTCGCCACGATCGCGATCGCAGTGGTCCTGGGTGCCGCCGCGTTGCGTTTCCGCGGAAACGCGGCGGCGCGGGCGACGTCAGCTGGACTGGGCGCGCCGGCGGTTGTCCCTGGCGTAGATGACCGCGGGTTTCCCGTCGCCGGGGACCCGGCGTTCCAGGTCGAACAGGGTAGTGGCGGCCATCAGGTCGCTGAGCTTGGCGTATCCGTAGTTCCGGGAGTCGAAGTCGGGACGCTGCTTGGTGATGATGGTGCCGACGCTGCCCAGTAGCGCCCAGCCGTCATCGTCGGAAGCGGCCTCCACGGCGTTGCGGAGCATGTTCACCAGCGCGGTGTCGCTCTTCAGCTTGGCGGCTGGGGTGGCCCGCGGCGGGCTCACCGCTGTGCCAGCGGGGGCGGTGTCCTGCGGTGCGGTGAGGTTCTCCAGGTAGATGAACTTGTCACAGGCCGAGACGAACGCCTTGGGGGTCTTGCGTTCGCCGAATCCGTAGACGGTGAGGCCGGACTCGCGGAGCCGCGAGGCCAGCCGGGTGAAGTCGCTGTCGCTGGAGACCAGGCAGAACCCGTCGAAGCGCCCGGAGTACAGCAGGTCCATCGCGTCGATGACCATGGCCGCGTCGGTGGCATTCTTGCCGCTGGTGTAGGCGAACTGCTGGATCGGCTGGATCGACTGATCGAGCAGCTGCTCCTTCCATCCGCGCAGGCTAGTGCCGGTCCAGTCGCCGTAGGCGCGCTTGACGTGCGCGGTGCCGTACTTGGCGACCTCGGCCAGCAGCCCCTCGACGACCGCGGGCGAAGCATTGTCGGCATCGATCAGCACCGCGAGCTTGGCGGAGGTGTCAGCAGAGGTCTCAGAGGCCATACCACCTATTGTCTATTGTCACAGTGATCCGTCATGAGAATCCGGGTGAGACGCCATGTCCTTGCAGCGCGGTGAACGTCCGATCGAAACGGGGATCCGGACGGACTTCCGCTCGACCATGGACTACGGCACCTACCTCGACCTCGACCGGTTGCTGTCCGCGCAGCACCCGGTGAGCCGGCCTGTGCATCCCGATGAGCTGCTCTTCATCATCCAGCATCAGACGAGCGAGCTGTGGTTCAAGCTCGTGCTGCACGAGCTGCGCTCGGTGCGGCGCCATCTTGACGCCGACGACATCAGCAGGGCCCGCAAGGCCCTCGCCCGGGTGAAGCACATTTTCCGCACGCTGGCCGAGCAGTGGTCGGTGCTCGCGACGCTGACGCCGACCGAGTACACCGAATTCCGCGGGTTCCTCGGGTCGTCGTCCGGTTTCCAGTCGTATCAGTACCGCGCCGTCGAGTTCATCCTCGGCAACAAGAACGCCGGCATGCTCAAGGTCTTCGAGGCCAACCGCGCTGCCCACGCCGAGCTCGCCGAGCTGCTCGAGTCGCCGACCGTGTACGACTCCTTCCTGCGCCTTCTCGCGCGCAGGGGTCACGACGTGCCCGCCGAGATACTCGATCGCGACGTTCGCAGAGCCTGGGTGGAGGTCCCGGCGCTGGTGCCGGTT
>Ga0335074_10013104_pt1 | contig 11647 bp, 9 predicted proteins | sample Lox_Sample_23_FD_206715 | JGI IMG/M metagenome (GOLD analysis project Ga0335074, IMG submission 206715) | Soil microbial communities from Loxahatchee National Wildlife Refuge, Florida, United States - Lox_Sample_2.3 | ecosystem: Environmental > Terrestrial > Soil > Wetlands | place: USA: Florida...
CTGCAGACGCAAGTGGTACGCCGTCCCGCCGCCTTCGTTCACCACGCCATAAAGCCCATCGGTCACAAGATCCACTGTATTGTCCGAGAGGGGAAAGCGCGTGGTCCTCACGTTCGGATCATTTTTTAACAGGTGAGGCTGCACCAGCGTGCCGCCGCTCGCCACGGCCGCCGCCATGCGCGCCAACTGAATGGGGGTCACGGTGATCGCCCCCTGCCCGATGGCCACCGAAATCGTCTCGCCCGCATACCACTTGTGGTGGAAGGCGCGCTCGACCCAGTCTTCCGACGGCATCAGCCCCGGTTCTTCGCCCGGCAGATCGATTCCCGTTTTCTGCCCCAGGCCGAGTCCCTTCGCGTACTGGTCGATCACGTCGATGCCCAGCGACTTACCCACGTTGTAAAAGAAGACGTCGCAGGATTGCACCAGCGCGCGGTGCAGGTCCACTTCACCGTGCCCCTGCGGCCGCCAGCAGTGGAACGTCCGGCCGTAAAATTCCGCGTAGCCCGGGCAATAGACCGTGTAGCTTGCGGGAAGGATTTTCGATTCGAGCATCGCCGTGGCCATCACGATTTTAAAAACCGAACCCGGCGCGAGCTGCGCCTGGATGGCGCGGTTCAGGAGCGGGGTATGCGGGTCCGAATTCAGCTTCCGCCACTCTTCCGGCGAAATCCGCACGGCGAAATCGTCGGGATCGAACGTCGGCTTGCTCACCATTGCCAGGATTTCGCCCGTGCGGGCGTCCATTGCGACGACGGCACCCTGCTTATCCTGCATATCGGCGTCGGCTATGGACTGCAGGTCGTAATCGATCGTCAACTGGATGGGCTTGCCGGGAATGGCCTCGACATTGTCGAGCGTGCGCACCACTTTGCCGACGCTGTTCACGACGACACGGCGCATTCCGTCGACGCCTACAATCTGGTCGTTGTATTCCTTTTCGAGCCCCGTCTTGCCGACGATGTCGCCAGGCTTGTATTTGTCCGGATTCTTCTCCAAATCATCCGCCGAGACTTCTCCAACATACCCAACGGTGTTTGCGAGCATGTCGCCGTGCGGATATCTCCGACGCTGGACCATCATCAGGTCGAGCACCGGCAGATCCGAGCGGTGCGACTCGACGAAGGCGATATCCGCGAGCGACGCTGCCGGCTTGATCACAATCGGCAAGAACTTCGGCTCGTCGTGCGCCGCTTCGAGCTGGTCCTGCAAATCGTCCATCGAAATTCCGAGGCCTTCGGAAATCGCCGGAAGGTTTTTCTGCACGGTTTTCGGATCATCGCGCAGCAGGAGAATGCTGAACGAAGGATAGCTGTCAACGAGTACGCGGCCCTCGCGGTCGAGCATCGTGCCGCGTGGCGCGATGATGGGTATCGACCGCACGCGGTTGCGCTCGGCCAAGTCCGCGAAGTGCCCGGTCTGCACCACCTGCAATTTCCAGAAGCCTACGAGAAGCAGGGCGACGAAAAATACGGAGATGTAGGAAAACAGCGCCAGACGGCCCTGTGGAATTTTCTGGTCGTTACTGTTCCAGGATGCCAACCAAACTCCTGCCGGAAGGGTGAGTTTTGCTCTTCGGCGCCCGCGCCTGCGCGCCACAACTCGCGCCGAATCTTTACGCTAGCACCCCGTCTCCGCCCCCGCAACCTGGACATGCTCTTTTTGTCAACTCTGTCGTTGCGTTTCGCGGGGCGTTCGCCACTCGCCTCGTTCTCCGAGTGCAGAGTACACGAAGGCTGCCACTCACGTTCACGTACCAGAGGCAAGGGCAGCAGGTGACCGCTCAGGATGGCTTGCGGAGCCTGTCGAGAAGGGAGAACAGCAGGACCCCAAACGCAGCGCTGACCAGCGAATCCACCAGCAGACGCAATGTGAAGTAATGCGCAGGTTCGTTCAGGAGCACGCGCTGCGTCAGGGTGAGGATGGTTTGGTGGAGGTGGAAGAAAGCAAAAATGAGAAGGAAGCGGCTCAAGGGATTTTCCGTGTCGATGCGCCCGCCGATCGACGCCGCCACGAATCCAACAATCGTTTTCGCAATGCCGTACATTCCGATGGGATTGTCGTGGCCGAGGCCATCCTGCAACAGGCCGATGGCTGTGCCGAGAAACATTCCGGAGACGGGATTGCGGCGGCTCAATCCGAAATAGACGGTCACGAGGAGCGGAAGGTCGAGAAGTTCGGCGAGACGTCCGTACTTGTGGAGAAACGCCTGCAGCAGCAGCGCGAGAAACGCGACCAGAAGAATCGCACCACTATAAAACTTGTGGACTTCGATATTCGGCTCGGACTGCGTGGTCGGATTGAGCATGAGCGACACGGTCAGTGCGACTCGTCGGGAGCGGCGGCCGCGGGCGCCGGCGCCGGATTTGCGGGCGGATTCGTTGCGGGCGGTGCAGGATTCTCCATCGCGGGAGGCACCTTATGAGCGGGCACACTGCGCGTTTCTTCCTTCTTGGCGCCGGAGGTTTCGCCCCTCCTCGCCGCTTCTGTTTGCGGCACCGGGGCGGAGACCTGCGGTGCGGACCCAGTTTCCGGCGCCTGTTTTTTGACAGCAATGTCCTGCGTCGTCAGGAGAATCAGGACATCTTCCAGACGGTCGAGGCGCACCGCTGTCTTGACCTTGATGCTTTGAAAGGGATTTCCCGGCTTCGCGCTTTCGACGGTCCCGATGGGGAAACCTTTCGGGAAAATCCGATCGAGACCGGAAGTGACAATTGATTCGCCCGACTGCACCTTTTCATCATTCGAAACGTAGTCCATTACCGGATCGGAGTCGCCGGTGCCCTTCACGATGCCCTGGGTGCGCGAAGTTTCGAAGAGAGCACCGGCGGCGCCGTCCTTGTCGTTGATGAGAAGCACTTGCGAGGCAGAGGGAAACACTTCCACTATTTTTCCCACTACTCCGTCGGGAGTAATCACGGCCTGATTGCGGCGGACATGGTCGTGCTCGCCGCGATTCAAAAACAGCGTGTGCGACGTGGGATCGGCGCTCGCGCCGATCACTTGCGCCGCGAGCATGGGCGCTTCCGGATGCGCGTCGCGGAAATTCAGCAGCGTTTCCAGTCGTTGCGCTTCTCCCGCTTGTGTTTCAAGTTCGTGGTTGCGGATGCGCAGCTCGTCGAGTTCGCTCTTGAGGCGCTGATCTTCCGCGTGCGTCGAGCGCAGGTCGATGTAACCGGACCACACGCCGTCGACTTTCGAGGTCATCCACGAACCCGCGCGCTCTACCGGCGTCATCAACTGCACCGCCCAGAAGCGGATCAGCCGGACGTCGTGCTCCCGCTTGATTTGAAACGCCAGCATCAGCACCTGGATGAGCACGACGGCGGCCAGGAGCGCGTACGGGCGATGGCGGGAGTAGACGTCGAGCATGTTCCTTCTCTATGTCAGTCGATGGAAACCAGGCGAAGCAAGCGGAAATCGCTGAGCATTTTTCCGGTGCCGAGCACGACGGAAGCCAGCGGATCGTCCGCGACGGACACGGGCAGGCCCGTCTCTTCGCGGATGCGTTTGTCGAGATTTTTGATCAGCGCGCCGCCGCCGGTGAGAACGATGCCGCGGTCGCTGATGTCCGCGGAAAGTTCGGGCGGCGTGCGTTCGAGCGCCACGCGAATCGCGTTCAAAATTGTCGAGACGCATTCGGAAAGCGCTTCGCGGATTTCGCTGTCATCGATGGTCACCGTGCGCGGCACGCCTTCGATCAGGTTGCGGCCCTTGACTTCGAGCGTCAGCGGCTTTTCCAGAGGATACGCCGAACCGATTTCCATTTTGATTTGCTCGGCGGTGCGCTCGCCGACCAGGAGGTTGTATTTGCGCTTGAGATAATGCATCACGGCTTCGTCCATTTCGTTCCCGGCCACGCGCACCGAGCGCGAATAGACGATACCGCTCATGGAAATGACGGCGATGTCAGTAGTGCCGCCGCCAATATCGACCACCATATTGCCGGAGGGCTCTTCGATCGGCAGGCCGGCGCCGATGGCCGCGGCCATGGCCTGCTCGACGAGATAGACTTCGCTGGCGCGCGCGCGATAGGCGGAGTCCTGCACGGCGCGTTTTTCCACCGGCGTGATTTCGCTCGGGACGCCGATGACGATGCGCGGATGCACCAAAACGCGCCGGTTGTGCGCCTTCTGGATGAAATAGGTGAGCATGCGCTCGGTGACTTTGAAATCTGCGATCACGCCGTCTTTCATGGGCTTGATCGCCACGACGTTGCCGGGCGTGCGTCCGAGCATGTCTTTCGCTTCGCGGCCCACAGCGACGACTTCGCCCGTGTTCTTGTTGATGGCGACGATCGAGGGCTCGTTCACAACGATCCCTTTGCCGCGCGCGAACACCAGAGTGTTCGCGGTCCCCAGGTCGATGGCGAGGTCGGACGAAAACAGACTGAAGACCGACCGCATGTTGTAGCCGTTCTTGGTCACGTGTTGCTTCCCCCAGATTCTGCTCGAGCCCAATCGGTGAGGATCGGTCCAGTCAGAAAATTTCGGTTACGGAATGACGACTTCCTTGCGCACGATCGCCGTGCCCCCGCGGCGGTTCTGGCCCGTGATAACGAGTTCGTGGCTGCCGCGCGTCATGGGTTGCGTGAAGTAGCGGAACCGCCCGTCGGACTGGATGTCCGCCACCTGCTCGCCATTGATGATCAATGCCGCGCCTGGTTCAGTGCGGCCGCTTACTTCCACGACGCTGCCTTCAATCTGAAGATCGTCGACTTCGAGGAGCATTTCCTGCTCCTTGCCTTGCACCACGAGCGTGAATTTGAAAGCGTCGCTCGCCTCGCTGACGGCGTTCTTGGCATCGATGGCCCGCACGCGCCAGAAATACTCGCCCGGCGCAAGGCCGGTGATATCCGCGCTTTCCGTGGTCACTTTCCGCTCTGCGACCACGCGATTGAACATCGCCGTGGCGCTGACCTGAAAGTCGTAGGAGGTCGCGGTCGCTACCGGCTTCCAGGAGAAGTGCACCGGGTCCTGTTTCGGATCGGCAACGATGATCGGCGCAAGGTTGAGCGGTTCTTCCAGGTCCGGAGGTGCGAGCACCTGCGTTTTCGTGATTGGTGCGGACGGCGTGACGGTGGCGCGCTCCCACTGTCCGATATCCAGATGCTCGTTCCCGCGCGTCAATTCCGCGCTGCCGGAATCAACGGTGATTTCATCTTCCTTGGTCGTGGGATCCGTTCGAACCGCCGCGCGGCTATTCGCGTTCAAAGAAGCGACCGCGTTCTGGAACGAAACTTCGGCCTTTGAACCCGGAATTTCCCAGGATCCCGTGTTCAAATTCACTTCACCAGAGTTGATGTGGACAGCGACGTTCGAGGCCTTGTCCTGCGCGACGACGTTCTCTTCAACGTAAATCAGCGTATCGCCCTTTACAGTATACGTGGTGCCGTCGGCGAAAGCGATGCGGGCCACGCCGTCGGGACCGGTCTGGACGAGATCGCCTTTGTCGAGCGTAATCTGGTAATCGGCCGTGGCCCAGGTGACGGAATTCGCTTTCTTTACTTGAACCTTCCCATCAAGGTTGACGAAGCGCGCCTGGCGCGCCGTGATTTTCGCGACGCCATTGTCCGCCGGCGTGATGGCATCGCTGACTTTTTTGATGAGCGTTGCAGAGGTTTCCGGAAAAATGAGATAGGTGGAGGCTAAGAAAATTGCGGCGAGGACGATGACATACAACGCGACGGTGCGGTATTTCACCGTGTGCCAATACACCTCGACACGGGAAATCTTCGGCTTCGCTACCGCACTGGATTTCGCGTCGCTCATGTGAAAAAAGTGGTCAATTTTGAAATCTAGCACACGGATATAGGCCTTTCAACTTGGGCGGGAACAAGTTGCGAAACCGCTAACATCTTATTATCAACAGGTTTCTGGGCTTTTTTAGGGGCTTTTGGGGCTCCCCGGAAGAGCCGTGGGAGAGACCAAATTGGTTCAGCCAAAATGTGCCACAAGCGCGCCGAGACGGTTGACCTCTCCGCCAGGAATTAGGGACACTAGGCGTGCTGATTAGGCCGGTTGGCTTCGCTGCGACGATTCAGGCGTCGCCGCTGGTTGCCAAACTACCGTAGCGCCATGCCGGCAAAGGGAGGGATCACCATGCCAGAAGTCATAGGAGAACTCGTCCCGCCCAGCCGCATCATGCTGACACCCGGCCCCTCCTGCATGGATCCGCGCGTCTATAAAGCACTCTCCGCTCCGCTGGTTGGCCATCTCGATCCCTGGTTCATGGAAATGATGGGAGAGGTGCAGGAGCTGCTGCGGCGCGTGTTCCAGACCAATAATCGGGTGACGTATCCCGTCTCCGCTTCCGGCTCGGGAGGAATCGAAGCTTCCGTCTTGAATTTGCTTGAGGAGGACGATGAGTGCATCGTCTGCTCGAATGGGATGTTTTCCGAGCGGATGGCCGTGATTGCCGAGCGGGCAACGCCAAACGTGATCCGCGTGACCGCTCCGAATGGGCATCCCGTGGATCCCGAAGATGTGCGAAGGGCGGGGCTGGGGAAAAAGATCAAATTTGTGGGGCTCGCGCACGGCGAGACTTCGACGGCGGTGGTGCACCATCTGGACGATTTTCGCAAAGTCGCCGACGAGCTGGGTGCGCTGCTGGTGGTGGACGCCGTGGCGACGCTGGCCGGATATCCGGTGAATGTGGACCGTCAGCGAATCGACATCTGTTTCAGCGGAACGCAGAAGGCGATCAGCGCGCCGCCGGGGATGGCGCCCATTACCGTGAACACACGCGCGGAAGAAGTGGTGCGCGCGCGGAAGAAGCCGGTGCAAAGCTGGTATTTCGATTTTCTGCCGATTTTGCACTACTGGGGCAAGGAGCGGACATATCATCACACCCCGCCGATTCCGCTGATTTATGGATTGCACGAGGCGTTGCGGCTGATTCTGGAGGAGACGCTCGAAGCGCGTTGGGAGCGCCATGCGCAGAATCGAGCGGCGCTTGTGGCGGGAATCGAGGCGATGGGATTGGAGCTTTTTGTGGCTAATCCCAAGGACCGGCTTGTGACCGTCACAGGCGTGAAAATCCCCGCGGGGATCGAGGACCGCCGCTTGCGGCAGCAGTTGCTCGATGAATTCAATATCGAGATCGCCGGCGGCATCGGCCCGACGAAAGGCCAAATCTGGCGAGTTGGATTGATGGGATATTCGAGCCAGAAAACAAACGTATTGCTGTTCCTGGGGGCGCTGGAAAAAACGCTGCTCGACCAAGGACACCGCGTTCCGGCGGGCGCGGGGGTGGGCGCCGCCATCCGAGCGTACCAACAATTTGCGCAACCCGCAGAGGCGGGAGCGAGAAAGTAGCGAGACCCATGGCCCAAGCAATCTATCCGACAATTCCAAACGCGGGAGCGATGAGCGAATTCATAGCCCCGTTTGATGTGCCTTCGAAGGTGACGGATTTCGTATATCACTGCCGGTTTTCGCACGTGTGGAACGGCATTGCGACGCGGCACAGCGACACGATCGACTGCAAATTTCTAGTCGATGGAAAGGGCGTGGTGCTGGGCCTGGCCCATCTGGCGTTCGTGGAGTTCCGGGAGCGGGCAAAGCGCGACTTGACCGACCGGGAAGCGAGCTATATCGCGGCGCAATACCTGCGCGAGCGGCTGGAGCAGGAAGACGAACACTCGCTGTACGATGTATCCGTGGCGGACGTGCTGCGAATCATCGATCTGCTCAAGTTTCACTAAGGATGAGAGACAGATCGATTGTTTGCCGCGTAGCGAGGAATGAACCCCCGCAACGCAACCGGCGGAGAGCGAGTTATTTTGCCACTGCCTCTTTCTTCGGGATCGAGCGGACGTAGTTGACGATATTCCAGATGTCGTTGTCTTTCAGGCGCCCCTCTTCGCCCGGCATTTCGCCCTTGCCCTTCTTAATCACATAATAGATTTCCCCGTCGGTGACACCCTTGAGCGACGCAGGATCGCGAAGGTCAGGTAGCGGCGCCTTCATATCGCTGGCCAGATCTCCTTTACCATCTCCAGTGTCGCCGTGACACATGGCACACTCCGTGCCATATTCCTTTTTACCCTCGGCAATGGAATCGGGCGTGGACTTGACGGGATTCGGTTGCTTCTTGGCTTCATCGGGAATTTTGGGCAAGGGAGCGGGCGGATTTTGCGCCGGCTTTGTTGTGTCTTGGGCGAGCGCACCGAAGGCGCTCAGAGCGACGAGCAGAACTACTGAAAGGATCCTGGACATTTGCACCCCCTCGCGTCGTGGCGAGAAGAGCCCACTTGGCGCGGATTTTACTCCGCGAAGACGGAGAACAAAAGAACGATTATCGCCTTGGGAGTAAGGCTCAGGCGTCGGCGAGCGATTCGCCGAAATTGGCGGGCGCGGGCTGGAGTTCGCTCTTTTCGAGAAGCGCACCGCAATCGAGGCATTCGACGTACTGCGCGTCGTCGTCTTTGGCGATCAGGCGCGTGCGCGCATGAGGACATGCGGATTCAGGATTTGAGGGAGCGGCCATATTCACGGGTGATTATAGCATTTGCGTTCGCGGGGTGAGAGGACACAGGCAGCTGCGGCGGTCCGGCGGATTTTTGCGAGTTTGCGCTTGCGCCCCTGCGCAGTATCCGGCAGTTGACAAACTCAGGGATTGCCACTATGTGTCTCCTTGCCCCATGAGAAAGCGAGAGGCACGGTGACGGAGACGAGCGCCCAGAAGCGCGTGGGGACAGTGTTGTTCTATGCCATCGTCGCAATCCTTGCTTATCTTTCCTTCCTGATTTTCCGCCCTTTCCTGGATGCGATTGTATGGGCGGCGGTGCTGGTTGTGGTCTCCTCTCCGGTGAACGACTGGCTGGCGAAGAAATATGGGAGGACGCTGGCGGCGACCGCGGCGACGGCGGGAGTGATGCTGCTCCTCATCCTTCCGACACTGTTCATCATGAGCGCGTTCATCCAGCAAGGAATCGAAGCTGGTCGGTCGATACAGGCGGGAATCGCCAATGGAAAATTCAACTGGGTAAATCACATCTGGGCAGACTTGCAGGCAAGATTCCCGAACGCGGTTCCCACGGATCTGGCGACGGCGCTCGACAAATATGCGGAGCAGGTGGCCGGTTTTTTGGCCGGACAACTGGGAACGATTTTGAAAAACAGCGCATCATTTCTGTTTCACTTGTGCGTGACGCTGCTGGTAATGTTCTACCTCTACCGCGACGGTGACAAAGTCATGGCGCGACTGCGGGAAGTGCTGCCGTTTGAGGATGCACACCGCGAGCGAATGATCCGGGACGCGAGAGATCTGATCGTCGCGAGCGTCACGTCGAGCCTGGTGGCAGCGGCGATTCACGGAGTTTTCGGCGGGATCGCGTTTGCCGCGACGGGACTTTCGTCGCCGATTTTCTGGGGAGTAATGATTGCATTCTGCTCGTTCATTCCGGTGGTGGGGACGGCACTGATCTGGGTACCGGCGACGGTAGCGCTGTTTCTGGAGGGGCATCACATTGGCGCAATCGTAGTGGTGGCGATTTGCGGCGTCCTGGTGAACGTGCTCGAAAATGTGGTACGTCCGTGGGTGATCAGCGGGCGCGCGGAAATGAGCGGATTGCTGGTGTTCATCAGCGTGCTGGGAGGAATCGCGGTGTTCGGGCTTTTGGGAGTGGTGCTGGGGCCGACGATTGTGGCGCTGGCGGCGAGCATGCTGGAACTCTATGCGCCTCTGCACGGAGCAACAGAAACGAAGGCCGCACAAGGCAGCAGTTAACGCGACACGACACCGGCCCAGAGATCTTGATATCGACCAATGCCAAAAAAATCCAATCCGAATCATACGGGACTAACGCCGGAGAAACTGCGGTGGACGTGCGACCCGAAAAGCCTGCCGTTTGAAACGACGGCGGAAGTCGCGCCGGCCTCGGGAGATCTGGGACAAGAGCGGGCGCTGCGAGCGCTGCGTATGGGCGTGGAAATGCGGGCGCCAGGATTCAATTTGTTCGTGTGCGGGCTTTCGGGGACGAGCCGCGGCGGTATGATCGTGAGGATGATCGAGGAGATGAAGCTCGAGACCGAGCCGGCGCCCGACCGCTGCTACGTGAACAATTTCAAGTATCCGGACCGTCCGCTGCTGCTGACTCTGCCGCGCGGGCAGGCAAACGCGTTCAAGAAAGAGATGGAATCAGGCATCGATTTTTTGCGGCGGCGGATTCCGCAAGTGTTCGAGGGCGAGCCGTTTCAAAGGCAGAAGACGCGGATCGTCGAACGGTTTACGGTGCGCGAAAAGGAGTTGATGGACGATTTCACGCGGCGCATCGCGCGCGAGCAATTTGCGCTGGGACGCATGCAGGTGGGCGCGGTGGCGCTGCCTGAAATTTTTCCTGTGCTCGAAGGGCAGATGGTGCCGATCGAGGAAATTCCGAAGATGGTGCAAGACGGAAAGCTCGAAGCGGAGGCCGCCGAGGCTCTCGAACGGAAATATGACCAGTTCCGGCAGGAGTTCACGGTGGTGTACCGGAAGACGCTGTCGCTATCGCGCGAGTTGGCGAGCGAGATGAGCTATCTGGAGCAGGAAGCGGCGTCGGTGCTGGTGGACGGCGTGATCGAAGAGCTGAAAGAGAAATATCACACGGCGGCCGTGGGCGAATATCTGGAAGAGGTGCGGCACCACATCCTCGACAATCTCGATCCGTTCAAGGAGCGCGAAGGGGAAGAGGATCAGCCGCCGTCGGAAGGCGGCGGGCAGCGGCCGGAACGGCAGGAGCGGGATCCGTTTCGAGTGTACGGCGTGAACGTGATTTTGGCGCACAGCGAAGGCGAAAAGGTGCCGGTGATTTTCGAGACCGTTCCGACGTACGCGAACCTGTTCGGGACGATTCACCGCAGCTACGACACGCGTGGAGGCTGGAATTCGGACTTCATGGATTTGCGGGGCGGATCGCTGCTGCGCGCGGATGGCGGCTACCTGGTGATGTACGCGCTGGACGCGATCACAGAGACGGGCGTGTGGCGCACGCTGAAACGGACGCTGAATCACGGAAAGCTGGAAATCCAACCCGTGGACGTGTTTTTCCCGTTCAGTTCGGCGGCGCTGAAGCCCGAGCCGATCGACGTGCACGTGAAAATCATCCTGATCGGCGACCGCGAGATGTACGAGCTGTTTTACGACTACGAGGACGATTTCAAGAAAATTTTCAAAGTTCGCGTGGAATTCGATGAGGAGATGAGCTGGAGCGAGGCCGTGATGCGGCAATATGCCGGGCGGCTGCGCAAGCTTTCGGACGACGAAAAGCTGTCGCCGTTTCACCGGACGGCGGTGGCGTCGATTCTGGAGTATGGCGTGAGGCAGGCGGGGCGTCGGGGGAAGATTACATCGAGATTTTTCGAGCTGGCCGACCTGGCGCGTGAAGCGGATTACATCGCGCGGCAAGAGCAGAAGAGCGTGGTGACCGGCGAGCACGTTCAGAAGGCGTTGCAGGCGAAAATCGAGCGGCACAACCTGACGGAAACGAAAATCCGGGAAATGGTGGAGCAGAACGTCGTGTTCATTGACACGACGGGAGCGCGGGTGGGGCAGGTGAACGGATTGAGCGTGCTCGAAATCGGCGGATATTCGTTCGGCAAGCCGGTGCGGATCACGGCGTCGGTGGCGCTGGGCAAGACGGGAATTATCAATATCGAGCGGG
>Ga0335074_10013105_pt1 | contig 11646 bp, 14 predicted proteins | sample Lox_Sample_23_FD_206715 | JGI IMG/M metagenome (GOLD analysis project Ga0335074, IMG submission 206715) | Soil microbial communities from Loxahatchee National Wildlife Refuge, Florida, United States - Lox_Sample_2.3 | ecosystem: Environmental > Terrestrial > Soil > Wetlands | place: USA...
GCCCTGACGTCGAAGAGCTGCTCGAAGGCGAGTTGCTTGCGCTGCATCTTCCGATGGATGCTGTACATGTGCTTCGGCCGTCCATAGACCTCCGCCTGGATGCCCGCGGCCTGAAGCGCGGCGCGGATACGCGCGCACAGCTCCTCGATGTAATGCTCGCGGTCGGCGCGACGCTCGTTGAGCGCGCTCGCGATGCGCCGATACTCCTCGGGCTCGAGATAGCGAAACGCCAGATCCTCGAGCTCCCATTTGAGCTGCCACACTCCGAGCCGGTTGGCCAGAGGGGCGAAGACCGCCCGCGCCTCTACGCCCAGGCGCTCGCGCTCCGCGAGCCCGGCAGCATCGGAGGGAAGCTCCCGTGCATGCCGAAGAGCCACGAGTTGCTCGGCCAGGCGCGCGAGGATGAGCCGCGGATCGCTCACGACCGCAAGCAGCATCTTGCGCAGCGTTTCCGCCTGGCGCGTATCCAGGCCTTGGGCGGGCGACCAGTCGCGCGGCAGACCGAGCTCGCCGAGCTTCAGAAGAGCGAGCGCGGTGTCGGAGGCGGAGCGCCCGACGATGGCGATAAGAGGCGGCTCCAAGCGCGCCGGGCGTGCATCGAGCTTCGGGCCGCCCGGGCGTTCGATCGCGGCCTTCACCAGCACGGCTTTCGCGAGGTCCGCGTCGCCCGTCAACGCTCCCAGCACCTCGGCTGCTTCGGCTGCCCGGTCGAGCTTCCCGGAGGCAAGCGCGCTCAGCTCCTCGATCGCGCGCTGCGAGGCGGCGATAGACTCGATCAGCTCCGGCGGGCAGAGTTGCCGCGTCTCCATCGTCAGATAGCCCCTTTACGGCTATCATAACCGCCGGTTTCCCCGGAGCGGCGCCGCAGCAACGCGGCCGTCTCGCGCATCGCAGCAAGATGTCCTCGAGCTCATGGCCAGTCACACTAAATGGGCGAATATTCAGCACGTTAGAGGGCGAGCCGCCATAGGCGGCGAGCGCGCGGACACGACCTGCGGGCCGGGTGCCCCGCCGGCAAGGATGGCCGCTGGCACGGCCCCAGTAGCCCCTTGCGGGCCGGCTGCGCTGCCGCCGGGGACGGCCAATGGCACTGCCTCAAGCAGTGCCACCGCCTCATCCGGCGAGCGGGTTCGCTACGAAGGCTACGGCCCCGGCGGTGCCGCGGTGCTCATCGAGTGCCTGACCGATGACCGAAACCGCACCCAGTCGAACCTGCGCCGGGCCTTCAGCGAGCACGGCGGCCACCTCGGGGCCGCGGGCTCGGTGAGCTATCTCTTCAATCATGTGGGTCTCATGACCTATCCGCCCGGAACCGACGAGGAGCGCCTGATACGAGCGGCGCTCGAGGCCGGCGCCGAAGACGTGGTTCCCAACTCCGACCGTTCGATCGAGGTGCTGGCCGATCCGATGGAATTCGAGACCGTGCGCGCAATCCTGACCGACCGCGGTTTCGCACCTGCCGCGGCGGAAGTGACAGAGCGCGCCTCGCTGACGACACCGCTTTCCGGCGAGCCGGCTGAGCGAATGGTACATCTGCTCGAGGCCTTGGAAGGTCTGGATGATGTGAGGAACGTGTACTCGAATGTCGAGATATCGGACGAGGTCCTGGCGCGCATTTGATCCCGGCGCCACGCGCGCGCCGCCGGCGGGCGCCGTGGGCCTGAGAATCCTCGGTCTTGATCCTGGATCGCGGCGGACGGGCTACGGTGTCATCGAGCGCCGTGGTGCGGACTGGGTGCACGTCGTGCACGGCTGCGTGACGGTGACCGGCGCCTCGGACGCGCTGTCTGAGCGGCTGCGAGTCATTTTCGAGAGCCTGCGCGAGCTCATCACCACCCACGGCCCGGGAGAAGTCGCCATCGAGCGGGTGTTCGTCAACAGAAATGTCGACAGTGCGCTGAAGCTCGGTCAGGCGCGCGGTGCGGCGCTCTGCGCCGTGCCGAAGGGCCTGCCGGTGTTCGAGTACGCGCCACGCGCCATCAAGCTTGCCCTGGTGGGCTCCGGAGCGGCGGAGAAGGTCCAGGTGGCGCACATGATCCGCACGCTCCTCGGACTCGAGGGACGTATCGCCCCGGATGCCTCCGATGCGCTCGCCGTGGCGATCTGCCACGCGCACTGGCGGCGCCTTCAGGAGCTCGCCTTGCGCGCGGCGGCGCCACCTCCGGTGGCGGAAGCCATGACACGATGATCGGCTCGGTACGGGGGCGCATTCTCTCGAAGACGCCGCCGCAGCTGCTGGTGGATGTCGGCGGCCTGGGCTACGAGCTCGAGGCGCCGATGTCGACCTTTTTCCATCTGCCGTCCGTCGGAGAGGAGGTGCGGCTGCTGACGCATCTGGTGGTACGCGAGGATGCGCACATCCTCTACGCATTCGGCACCGACGATGAGCGGCGGCTCTTTCGCAGTCTGATCAAGGTCTCGGGAGTCGGCCCCAAAATCGCGCTCGCGCTGCTTTCCGGCATCAGCGTCGAGGCGTTTGCGCAATGCGTGCAGACCCAGAACGTGGCCGCGCTCATCAAGGTGCCGGGCATCGGTCGCAAGACCGCCGAGCGGCTGGTGGTCGAGATGCGCGATCGACTCGAGGCAGGCGGCGGGGCCGCGCCGAGCGCTGTGCCCGCCGGCGCAAGCCCCGAGGCCGAGGCCTTCGGCGCGCTCATCGCCTTAGGCTACAAGCCCGCGGAGGCCACGCGCTTGCTCAAGACCGCCGGTCCGGGTACACATTCCACGGAAGAGCTGATCCGCCGCGCCCTGCGTGGCGCAGCGCCGGAGTAAAGCGCCTTGCAAGCCGAACGAACCGAGGACTCCGATATCTCCCGCCCGCCGCGGGAGCGCGCCGTTGGCGCCGAGGCCACGCGGGAGGATGAGGCGGTCGAGAAGGCCATCCGACCGCGGCGCCTCGCGGAGTACGTCGGGCAACCGCAAGTGAAGGCGCAGCTCGATATCTTCATCAGCGCCGCGCGCCAGCGCGCGGAAGCTCTCGATCACGTGCTGATCTTCGGGCCGCCCGGCCTTGGCAAGACGACACTCGCCAACATCATCGCCGCGGAGCTCGGCGTGAGCCTGCGTCAGACCTCCGGCCCGGTGCTCGAGCGGCCGGGAGACCTCGCCGCGATCCTGACCAACCTGCAGCCGCGGGACGTGCTCTTCGTGGACGAGATCCACCGTCTCTCGCCCATCGTCGAGGAGGTGCTCTATCCCGCGATGGAGGATTTTCAGCTCGACATCATGATCGGGGAAGGTCCCGCGGCGCGCTCGATCAAGCTGAATCTGCCGCCCTTCACCCTGGTCGGCGCCACCACCCGCGCCGGACTTCTCACCTCACCGCTGCGCGACCGCTTCGGCATCGTGCAGCGTCTCGAGTTCTACGGCGTGGAGGATCTCGAGCGCATCGTGCTGCGCTCCGCCGCGATTCTCGGCGTGCCGGTGGAAGGCGAGGGCGCGCGCCGGATCGCGCAGCGCTCGCGCGGCACGCCGCGCATTGCCAACAGACTGCTACGGCGGGTGCGCGACTACGCGCAAGTGAAGGCCGACGGGAGGATCGCCGAGCCGGTCGCTGTGGCCGCCCTGGACCTGCTCGAGGTCGACCCCCAGGGCTTCGACACCTTGGACCGCAAGCTTCTCACCACCATCATCGAGCGGTTCGACGGCGGACCCGCGGGCATCGACAGCATCGCGGCCGCCATCGGCGAGGAGCGCGGCACGCTCGAGGATGTCATCGAGCCGTTCCTGATCCAACAGGGCTTTCTCGTCCGCACGGCCCGCGGGCGCATGGTGACGCGCGCCTCGTACCTGCACTTTGGCCTAAAACCCCCGGAGCGCGCCGCGACCCCGCTGTCGCTCTTCGAGGACGGCCGGTGAGCGGCGGAACAAGGACGGCGAGCGTCTTCTCGTGGCCGGTCCGTGTATACTGGGAGGATACCGACGGGGGCGGGATAGTTTATTATGCGAACTATCTGCGTTTCCTCGAACGGGCGCGCACCGAATGGCTGAGGTCGCTCGGCTACTCGCAGCAGGTCCTCGCTCGGGAGCCCGGCATAGTGTTCACGGTGGCCAGCCTCACCGTCGAGTACCGCCGTCCGGCGCGGCTCGACGATGAGCTCACCATCACCTGCGCACCGCGCGCCGACCGGGCGGCGACGATCCGGTTCGAGCAGGCGATCTACCGCAGTCGCGCTGCGGGCGATGAGCCGCCGCTCCTCACAGCCGGGGTGCGGGTCGCATGCGTCGATGCGCGCTCACTGAAGCCGAGAAGGCTGCCCGAGTCCCTGATAAACGTGTTGACATGACCGTCTGCAGATCATGAATGGACAACTCTCCATCATTCGCCTCGTGGTCGAGGCGAGCATCCCCGTCCAGATCGTGGTGGGACTGCTGCTCCTCGCCTCACTCTCTTCCTGGGCGATCATCTTCAGGAAGCGCCTGCTGCTCTCGAGGGCGACGCGCGAGGCGGACCAGTTCGAGAATAACTTCTGGTCGGGCGGCGATCTCGCGCAGCTCTACCGCGCCATCGAATCGCACGGCGGTGCGAGCGGCATGGCGAGCATCTTCGAATTCGGTTTTCGCGAGTTCGCGCGCCAGCGCCAACAGGGATCCATCGCCGCCGACCAACTGCTCGAGGGCGCCCGGCGCGCGATGCGCGTCGCGCAACTGAAGGAGATCGATCGTCTGGAGTACAGTCTGGCGACGCTTGCCACGGTCGGCTCGACCAGCCCCTACGTCGGCCTTTTCGGCACGGTATGGGGCATCATGACGGCGTTCTCCTCACTCGGGGACGTTCAACAGGCGACACTCGCCTCGGTGGCGCCCGGCATCTCGGAGGCGCTCGTGACCACGGCAATCGGTCTTTTCGCGGCCATCCCCGCGGTCGTGGCTTACAACCGCTTCGCCGATCAGGTGGGACGTCTGGAGGTGCGCTTCGACGCCTTCATGGAGGAGTTCTCTACGATCCTGCAGCGGCATGCGACCCGTGGCACGCCGGCGACGGCGCAGGTGACTACCGCTCCTGCCGCCGGCGCGGTAGCTCCGTCGGTGCTGCCGGGAACGGCCGGAGCTCGCTAGGGATCGGTATGGCTCAAGTCTCGCGCGGACGGCGACTGATGGGCGAGATCAACGTCGTTCCGTACATCGACGTGATGCTCGTGCTGCTCATTATCTTCATGATCACCGCGCCGCTTCTCACGCAGGGAGTCAAGGTAAATCTGCCGAAGGCCCATGCGGAACCTATACCTTCGAAGAATGACAAACAGCCAATCGTGCTGTCGGTGGATCGGCAGGGCCGGCTGTATCTCGATGTCGGCGGCCGCGACCGGCAGGCCCCGGTCCCGAGCGACCCTGATGCCATCGAGGCGCGGGTCGCGGCGGCGCTGCAAGCGGATCCGCAGAGGGCCGTGGTGGTCAGAGCGGACAAGTCAGTGTCCTACGGTATCGTCATGCAGGCGATGGTCCTGCTGCAGCGGGCCGGCGCCGATAAAGTCGGGTTGGCCACCGACCCCTTGCCGCCGCTGCGGCCGCGGCCGGGCCCCGGCGGCTGACGGCCGGCCATCCGATGTCCGAGTCCGCACGCGACCGGTGGCTGTCCTATGGGATGTCGGTGCTGCTGCATGGCGGCCTGATCGCCCTGCTCGCGGTAGGCTTGTGGCACTTTCACCATGCCGCGGCGCCGGCACCCAGCGTTCCCATCAATGCGACCGTCGTGGATGCGCGGACCCTGAAGGGCATCGGCAGCGCTTCGACGCCCGCAGTGAAGCCGAAGCCCGCACCGCCTCAGACACCTCCGCAGCCTCCCGTGCAGGGGCCGCCGCTACCGACTCCGGATGAGCTCGCGATGAGAGAGCAGGCGGCAAAGGAGGAGGCCGAGCACGAGGCCGAGGCCCAGCAGCAGCTGCTCGCCCGTCAGCAAGCCGAGCAGGCCGAGCAGGAGGCCCAGCGCAAGGCACAAGCCGCGGCGGCGGCTGAGGCGGCGCAAGCCCAGGCGGCCGCGCAAGCGAAGAAGCTCGCGCAGGCCAAGAAGCTCGCGCACGAGGAGAAACTCGCCGAGGCCCGCAAGAAGGCGGAGGCGAAGAAGCTCGCCGCCGAGAAACTGGCGCAGCAGCGAAAGCTAGCCGAGGAGAAAAAGCTCGCCGAGGAGCAGGCGGCGGCGCAACGCGCGGCCCGCGTGGCTGAGCTGCAGCAGAGCCTGCAGGAGGACCAGCGTGCCGCGCTCGCAAGCGGCGCGCTCGCCAGCTGGACGAGCGAGATCACGAGCCGCATCCAGAATGCCTGGATCAAGCCGCCCACCGCGCAGCCGGGCATCGAGTGCGTGCTCAACGTGAGCCTGGTACCTGGCGGCACGGTCACCGGAGTGAGCATCGGGCAGTGCAATGGCGATGATGCCGTGCGTCAGTCCATTCAGACCGCGGTCTACAACGCCTCGCCCCTGCCGGCACCGCCCGACGGGATTGCGTTCCCGAGCCAGCTCATCATCACCTTCAAACCGACCAACTGACCGCGAGACACATGAAACCGACACCTCGAATGGCGCTCCTGCCGCGGATGCTCCTGGCGGTACTTTCGGCCGCGTGCCTCGCGTGCCCCGCCGCCTGGGCGCAACTGCAGATCCAGATCACCTCCGGCGTGACCAACCCCGTGCCGATCGCGATCGTGCCCTTCGCCGAGGCACCGACCGACGGCACCGATGTCGCCGATGTCGTCCAGCACGATCTCGTGGGCAGCGGCCGCTTCACGGCGCTCGCACGCGATCGCATGCCGGCGACGCCCACGGACGCGGCGGCTGTGAAGTTTGCGGACTGGAAGGCCACCGGAACCGATTATGTGGTGGTGGGGCGGGTGACACCCATCGCCAACGGACAGCTTGCGGTTGATTTCAACCTGCTCAACGCGCTCACCGGCCAGAGCATCGCACGCCAGCGGTTCACCGGGACCGCCTCCGCGCTGCGCAATGCCGCGCACCGCGTGAGCGATGTCATCTATCAGGCGATTACCGGCATTCGCGGCGCTTTCGCCACCCGCATTGCCTACGTCGCCGTCGCGGGGAGCGGCGCCAACCAGCTCTTCCAGCTGGTCATCGCGGATGCCGACGGTTACAACCAGCATCTGATCCTGCAGTCCCGCTTTCCGATCATGTCCCCCGCATGGTCGCCCGATGGCCAATGGATCGCCTACGTCTCATTCGAGAATCATCTCTCGGCCATCTATGTGCAGCGCGTGCTCACCGGTCAGCGCACGATGGTATCCATGCGCGCCGGCATCAATGGTGCGCCGGCCTGGTCGCCCGATGGGCGCAAGCTCGCCATCACTTTGAGCGGCGTCAGCGGTCATCCGCAGATCTACACGCTCGATCTCAGCGATCAGCACCTGACGCGCATCACCGAGGCGCCCGCCATCAATACCGAGGCGGCCTGGGCGCCCGATGGGCGCTCCATCTACTTCACATCGGATCGCGCCGGCGAGCCGCAGATCTACAAGATCGGCATTACCCCCGGCAGCATCCCGCAGCGCATCACCTTCACAGACGAGTACAACGCCGGTCCGCACATCTCCCCCGATGGCAAGCTGCTTGCGATGGTCACACGGGATGACAGCGGCAACTATCGCATCGCGGTCCAGAATCTCGCCACCGGCGAGTTCCGCGTGCTGACGCACGGCCGGCTCGATGAATCGCCGAGCTTCGCGCCGAACGGCGCCACCATCATGTACGCCGCGCGGCCCGGCCAGGGTGAGGCGGGCATTCTGGCGACGATCTCCGTCGATGGGCTCACGGGCCTCTCCCTGAAACCGACCCAGGGCGAGGTACGCGATCCGGCCTGGGGTCCGTTCATTCAGTAGCCATTCAGTAGTCAAGTCCGAACGTCCAACAAGAGCCGCCTCAGGGCGGCGAATCTGGAGAAGGGTCTATGTATCGTCGAACTCTCGTCTTGATGTTGCTGGCCGGGTGCCTGGGCCTCGCCGCCTGCGCGAGCAAGCCGCCGAAGCCTTCGGCCGCCACGCAGCAATCGACCGGTGCCGGTGCCGGCGCCGAATCGCAGGGAGCCGAGGGCGGCGCCAACGCCAACGGCGGCCCGTTCGGCAACCAGAATTCGGTCCCTGGCCCACAGCAGGGAATGCTCGCGAAGCGCTCGATTTACTTCGACTTCGACAGTGCGGAGATCAAGGGCGAGGGGACCGACATCGTCGCCGCCCATGCCAAGTACCTCTCGGATCACGCCGATGCGCGGGTGCGGCTCGAGGGCAACACCGATGAGCGCGGCTCGCCGGAGTACAACATCGGTCTCGGCATGCGCCGTGCGCAGGCTGTCCGCCAGGCGCTGCTCCTGCAGGGCGCCTCGGCCAACCAGATCACAGTGGTGAGCTACGGCGCGGAGCACCCCGTGGACCCCGCTCACAACGAGGCGGCCTGGGCGAAGAATCGACGCGTCGACATCGTCTATCTGACGCCGAACATACAGCCGCCGCAGGCGCCGCAGTAAGCTTGGCCGGTGGCGATTAGTCCCCCGAAGGAGCACACCATGCGTCCGATCATCCTCCTAGCGCTCGCCACGGTGCTCGTGGCCGGCTGTGCCAGCGTGCCTCCCGACCAGGACCCGACGCAGATCAGGCTGAATGACCTCGACGCGCGGGTATCGAAGGTGGAGCGGATCATCACCAACCAGAGTCTGGTGCAGCTTGCCCAGCAAGCGGATTCGCTGCAGCAACAGGTGCGCGACCTGCGCGGGCAGGTCGAGGATCTGCAGAACGCGAATCAGGCGCTGCGCAAGCAGCAACGTGACTTATACGCCGACCTCGACCGGCGGGTCACCGCGCTCGAGCATGGGGGTGGCGCCGCCGGTGGTGGGAGCGGCGGCGGCGGGTCTTCCGCCGCCGAGCCGGGGGTGACATCAACCGAGCAGTCGGTTTACGGCCAGGCATTCGATGCCCTCAAGGCCGGCAGTTACTCCGTGGCGATCAGCGGCTTTCAGGGGTTTCTCAAGCAGTATCCGGCGAGCCCGCTGGCGCCCAATGCCGAGTACTGGTTGGGTGAGGCGCACTACGTGAACCAGGATTTCGCGGCGGCGGAGACTGACTTCCAGACGGTGCTCGACAAATGGCCGAGCTCGAGCAAGGCGCCCGCGGCCATGCTCGACCTTGGCAACACCCAGCTTGCGCAGGGCAAGGGATCCAAAGGGCGCGCCACGTTGCGGCAAGTCATCAGCCAGTATCCCGGCACCGATGCCGCCAACCGGGCGCAGGCGCGGCTGAAGCAGCCCTGAGGGCAGTGACGGGCACAGGTGGCGCGACTCAGGATCAGCGAGATCTTCTACTCCCTGCAGGGTGAGGCCGACACCGCCGGGGTGCCGACGGTGTTCGTGCGCCTTACCGGCTGTCCGTTGCGCTGCCAGTATTGTGATACCGAGTACGCTTTCCACGGCGGGGAGTGGTGGGAGCTCGAAACCGTCGTGCAGCGGGTAAGGGAGCTCGGCGGCCGCTATGTCTGTGTGACCGGCGGCGAGCCGCTGGCGCAGAAGAGCTGTCTCTCGCTTCTGCAGCGGCTCTGTGATGCCGGCTGGCGGGTCTCGCTTGAGACGAGCGGCGCCATCTCGCTTCAGGGTGTTGACGAGCGCGTGGTGCGCGTCGTCGATGTCAAGACTCCGGGCTCTGGCGAGGAGTCGCGCAACCGTTACGAGCAGCTCTCGCGCCTCAACGCCCGCGATCTCGTGAAATTCGTCATCTGCGATCGCGGCGATTACGACTGGAGCTGCGCGAAGATGCGCGAGCTCGGGTTGGAGGAGCGCTGCACGGTACTTTTCTCACCGAGCCACGAGCAGCTTCCCGCGCGTGAGCTCGCCGATTGGATCCTGAGCGACCGGCTCCCGGTGCGCTTCCAGATCCAGCTCCACAAGTATCTCTGGGGCAACGTTCCGGGGAAGTAGACACAAACAGGATGACCATGGCTTCCCACCGCGCTGTCGTACTCGTCTCAGGCGGCCTCGACTCGGCCACGACGCTCGCCATCGCACGCGGGCAGGGATACGAGTGCTTCGCGCTCTCGGTCGACTACGGCCAGCGCCACTCCGCGGAGCTCGATGCGGCGATGCGCGTCGCGGGGGCGCTCGGCGCGCGCGAGCACCGCATCATGCGCATCGATCTCGCCGGCATCGGCGGCTCGGCCCTTACCGACAACTCGGTCGCCGTGCCGGAGCAGCCAACGGCCGGGATTCCGGTGACGTACGTTCCCGCCCGCAACACCCTGCTGCTCGCCCTCGCCCTCGGTTGGGCCGAGGTCCTCGGGGCGGAGGACGTTTTCATCGGCGTAAATTCCCTCGACTACTCGGGCTATCCCGATTGCCGCCCGGCCTTCATCGATGCTTTCAACCACCTCGCCGCGCTCGCGACCAAGGCGGGCGTGGAAGGCCATCCCTGCCAAATCCAGGCGCCGCTCATCTCCTGGTCGAAGCAGCGGATCATCCGCGAGGGCGCAAGACTCGGCGTGGACTATTCCCTGACCGTTTCCTGCTACCAGGCTGACGATCTCGGCGCGGCCTGCGGGCGCTGCGACTCCTGCCGGCTGCGCCGCGCCGGTTTCGAGGGGGCGGGAATGCCCGATCCGACCGTCTATCAGGGCCTGTAGTATCATGCCCGCCCTCGCGGCGCCCATTCCGGCCCGCGCACAAGATCGCCGCAGCGGTTTTGAGCGGCGCGCGGCGCCGGCCCGAAGGGGCGGGGCCCAGGATCGGCCGGGCAAGTTGCCGGGAACATTCGCGCAAACGGTACGGGGCGTTAGCTCAGTCGGTAGAGCATCGGACTTTTAATCCGCTGGTCGACGGTTCGATTCCGTCACGCCCCAATTAAAACGCTAGGGTTACCTTCCGATCACATCGGTAACGATTTGAGTCGGTCGGAATATTTCGTAACCAAATCGACGAGCAACTCGTCCAGTTGCGAGAACGTCTCCGGCATTGCATTCTCCATCCCGCCATTGGCCTCGAGTGCTTCCTTCGAAGGATAGACTTCGTGCACGACCAGCAGCGTCTTGCCATTCTTTTCCTCGAAAGTCACCGTGGTCACGGCACCGTCACTGCTTTCTTCATTGGTCCAGACGAGGCGCGAGTGCGGTACCACTTCGAGATATTTGCCGTAGAACGCCACCGGCGTTGGGGCGGACGGGTGGAGGAACTCAAAGCGGTATTTGCCCCCGGCACGAACATCTGCTTCGCAAGCAAGAAACGACATGCCGATCGACTTAGGTACCCACCACCGCTTCAGTAGTTCGGGCTTGGTCCACGCCTCGAATACGAGGCGCGCGGGGCCATCGAAGGTTCGCCTAACGATGATCTCACGCTCGGACTTCCGTTCCACGCTGGTGCGGCTGCTCGTAGGGGTCGAGTCACTTTCTGTTCTTGCGTCCATCGGTCTTCTCCCGGCGTTTTAACTCTTCAATAACTCTATCCAGCTCATCGAAGCGAGCGTCCCAAATCTCGCGGTACCTCTCGATCCACGCCGCCTCTTCCTCCAGTCGGCGAAAGCCCAACCTGCAGGTCCGCACACGCCCGATCTTCTCCGTAGCAACCAGCCCCGCCCGCTCCAAGACGGCGACATGCTTCTTCATGCCGGTGAGAGTCATGTGGAACTTCTCGGCAAGATCGGAAATTGAAGCGTCCGCGCGCCCGAGCT